>ENA-ORXT01004243-ORXT01004243.1-marine-metagenome-genome-assembly--contig:-NODE-4243-length-15018-cov-16.105147_pt1 | contig 15018 bp, 20 predicted proteins | sample MGYA00237868_ERZ511482 | MGnify/ENA metagenome assembly ERZ511482 | reverse complement strand
GGGGGGGGGGGGGGGGGAGTCACCCCCCCCGGATCTTCCGATGCGGTAGCCAAGCACGGCCCGCCCAGCGGAGCGAGCGGGCGCCACCCGCGCTCTCACCCCCGCCAGGACGGGTCCGGCCATCAGGCGCGAAGACCCGCGCCCGACCACAATCGCGGGGACGTGATCGGACTGGATTGCGCTAATTACGCGCTCCAGTAATTCCAGTCGCGCCGCTGGCGTCGGCGTCGTGTTCGCCATCGCGAGTTCGAGAACCGCCGCCACAGCGTCCCCGCGGCCGACACCTCCGACCGCCCACCCGCCATCCCGCGCGCCCCCCCCCCCGCCCCCGACCGCACGAACGAAGCGGCTCGGTGCCCCTCTGGCGCGATCCGCCCAAAAAAAAACCGCGCCGAGCCCGCCCCCACGCGGCCGCCCTGCGCGCCGTCGTCAGCCGCCGTCGCCCGCCCCCGGGCCGCCCAGACCCTTGATCCGACACCGGCCGCCCGCCCCCGGGCACCAAAAGAAGCGTGAGGGTGGAGGGGAGTGCCCCCCACCCTGCAACCACGATGGGGGCGCTGGGGAGGGTGGTCGTTTGAATTTGAACAGGGTTGCCGGAGAGGTCGCGGCGGCGGAGAGTGATCTTGACGGAGCCGTCATTTTCGCGTTGCGTCTGCGCTGCTTGTGTTGCTCACGCCTTGATTTCATTCATCATGTTAAGCAGTCTCCGTGTCACAGAATTGAGCAGACTTGGGCCAAGGTACCTTCTCGAACGCACCCGCAATATGGTGCGTGTCCCAAAAATGAGACATCGCGGTTTTTGCTTTTTTTCTCGGCCCACTGGCCTTCTGCAACGGCCCGAAATGAAATGTGACCCACTCGGTCCCACTGTGCTTTCCAGAACGGCCCCTGACAGTGTGAGCAGAGGCGGACCCCCCAACCTCCTGACGTGTCATGGGGGAAAGTGTCATTCATTGCAGCTTCGACAGGTGACGATCACGCGCCCCAATCAAATGCACGGATACTAGAGCAGGCATGTGCTGACAGTTCGTGCACGAAGAAAAGGGCACGACCTTACCAATAAAAATGTGAAAAAGACCCCCATGTAGCCCCCTGTGAAGAAAAAACGATTTGGGACACCCCTCATCGAAGCTCCAGTTGGCACATGAGCTTTGGCGTTGCAAACCTGTAACCCCAAAAACCTGAAAAAGACTGGCTCCAAGATCGGGGCTATCTGAGAGGTCCACAGAACAGTGCCCACAGACGGGTACTAAGGAGTTGTCAGCCAAGAACGTGTCGGGAGAGGCTCTTTCCATGGAGGCCAGTCGAGAATTTTCTCGTACCTCACCCCACCTGCCTCCGTGCAGTGATGCGTCAGTCCTTCAGAAGACGCGCATGTCTCATTTTTGGGACACGCACCATATACAAGAAAACGTAAGGGCTTACGTTAGCATCCCTATTGTTTGCGCGAGCTTCAGTTTTGACTGAGACACACAGTTCGACTCAGCTCATCGAGATCTGTCCTATGAGGCTGTCTCCACATCAAAAAGACCGAATACCAAGAACTGATCGTGACATGCATTCTGGCATATTTCTCATCGACTTTGAGAATCGGGCTTGACGGCCCCGTACAGGGGGATTTCTGAGAGACTTTAGAAATGTAGAAAACTTCAGCCGGCCATATCTCTGATTAACCGATCTCAAGTGCATTGAGGATCTGATCGCAAGGCGCCACAAATAGAATGTCATGACCAGAAGTGCAGAGAAACCCAGAAGCGATCCGTTCGAGCTCGTTTTTCTCAATTTCGCGATGTGCAGTGCCCGATTCCCCATCCAAAGAGTTACTTGGATCTGCTTCCTCGACCGAGGCCGGTCAAAAGTCACCACACTATTGTGCCGTTTTTTCCCGGCCCTCGTCACGTCCGCGGAGAAATCACGCTATCTCATTGGGCCAGCATAATTTCTCCTCTTGTGGCAGGCCCGTGCTTATTGTAGCCCCCGTACTGCTCCCATCTGTTCCGCCTCCTCAGCGGCGTCGGCGGCACGAGGTGTGACCCTGCTTTTCTGCGTTATAACTACCATAGTTCACAGTAGTTGAGATTCAACTATTGTAGATTGTGTCCACACCATCGACGTCACGACCAGACCGACGGTCGTCTTGTTCACGACAGACAGCGACAGAAGGTGACTTGGACATCAAAATTGCGATGAGTCGGTGACATCGCAATACGCCGAGCTTCACGCAGCACTCTGCTATTCGCTTTAAGAGTGCAAAAAAATCCGTCACTTGCACAGTGTGTTGTGCGACAGCACGAATCGGTCGACTCGCCCGAAGCCGCCCATGTCTCTCGAGCGGGCCACCTCGACACAAAGGACTCCGGGTGGAACTGGGGACCACGTCATCGGCTGGAAACGCCCATCCAGAGCCCATCCAAAGCGCAGCGGCATTCCATCCAAAACTCTGTGGTATGGCCTTGAATGGGCAGGAGAAGCCCATCCGTCGACAACTAAAGAGTGACGAGACAACATCCAAGGCCCATCTAAATCCCGTTTGGATGGGGTTTCTGCCGGCCGTGACGATGGCATCATCGTCGTGGCCCGCCGACTGCCCATCCGAGCCCCACGCCCAGTTAAACCATCGCTTCTGGGTCTCTGCAATACAGCCTGCTTCGATAATATATCTGCGACGTGCAGAAATATGAATGGAGTAGGGGGTCGCGGACGCGACCCCCAAAATTGCGGTGTCTGGGACACTGTGAGAGGGGTGCGACCCCCCGCGATTGCGAGCTACTCGGAGAGTGCATGCCAAGTTCATACCGCCCCTGCGGTGCACGGCGGCCGACGGCGTGTGGACTCCTGCTCGCCCGAACCGCCTGTGATGCTCAGATCACGGAATGACGACATCCTGCCGCGCTTCGTATAAAGATCTCTTCAGAACCCTCTCATCGATTGATCCAGTCATCATCCAGCTTTGCACAACGGTATGTCGATTGCACACCATATTGAAGCGTTGTACTTCTTTCTATCTACGGGGTGTCACGAGCACAACGGTCGTTGCCCGCGCGCCCCCCCCCGTGCGGCATGCAACCTGTGGCGACCTTTTGGTTGCGTGGCGAAATGGGTCAATGTTGGATGACCGGGATGGTCCTGAGATTGAGGCCATTGCCGCATCCATTTTGCTTCGGAACTCGCCACCGCATGTTCGCCTGCGGCACGCCAATGGGCGGAAGGTCGTGTACGCCCGCAAGATCACCCCCTGCAAGCCCGTGGTGGGAAGGAGCCAAGGTTATCGGCGCATTTCGCACGGAATTCGTCTGTTGTCGAATTCTGTGGGGGGCCAGGCCAGTGCCGCGGTGGTAGGTGGAGCAGTGAGCATCTCTCTTGCTGGATATAACTGCCCTGGTAACCGTGGGAGCGGCGCGTTGGCGCCTATCGCGGCAACGCCGGAGCAGCAGGTCGGGCTAATTACGAGGCATGGGGTGAGCCTGGCCGCCTTCAGCGGCATCCGCATTGGTCTGGGTTGGTCTGGTGTCGGTCTTGCGAGTATCCCTGCCCTTTGGAAATCTCGCAAGCGATTAGCTGGCCTTCCGTCTAAGAGCGTGGTCGTCAAGTCGTCTGTTGCTCATCCACTGAGCATCAGTTCCGCTGTGCATGAGAAGCTTGCCGCTATCTCGGCATCCAATTCCTTTGTGGAACGGCTCCTGCGGGACGAGAACCTGAATCCAATCCCTCAGACCGAGGCCTACGAGCCACCCTCTGCCGATGCTCCTGTGTCTGGTAGAGCCGCCCCTTCGGCCAACATCAAAGACGTGCACCTGACCCTCGGACTAGACAAAGGAGGTGATCCCAGCTCAGTGAAGATTGTAGTTGGGATCGTGAACCAGACCAAGCCGCAGAAGCTGAGCAACACCATCTTAATCGCAGTTTGCCCCGCGAGCAAGGACAACTACGACAAGGTGGCCGAAATTCTGGGCGAGCACCAAGAGCAAGTGCGAGAGCTCGTGCGTGGAGGTGCGGTCGTCGGTGGTGTGCGGCGCGCTGTGCGTGTATTCCTGAATGGGGACTATGAAGCGCTGTGCACGGTGCATGGGCATAACGGCCCGAGTGCAACCATGCTTTGCCTGAACTGCCTAAGCATTAAGGCCCCCAGTGACGCGCAAGCTGCCCTTGCCGACATCTAAGGCACTTTCCAGGACGTTGACACATCGGAGCCCCCACACTTTCGCTCCGCCTCACACCTGAAGCAGATGGTGGTTGCTGGAGCTCCGAAGGCTGCACCTGGGCAGCGATTGGCGGACTTGTCGCAAGCAGCCCATCGATCCATCAATCGTCCTCCACTGTTTACCATTGATCCGATGCAGATCGTGCCGATTCCCTTACACCTGTTGCTGGGGATTACACTACCGCTGCTGCGATTGGCTGTTGAGCTGGTCATCTCCTGTCACTGCCAGGACGATGGGGAGTCATTCGCCTACGAGCTGGCGGAGACGCTTGGCCGTGTCGTGCGAGTGAGCCCTGTACCCTGCCACGGAGGGTTTTTTTTCGGGCGCCACTGCCATAAGATCGCGGAGGGACGTGACGTGGTGTGCCGCACCGTCCTTGGCTTGGTCCTAGATTACCAACACCAAGCGTACAAACGCCTGTGGTTGCTGTGGGTTAGGCTGGGAAGGATTCTGAACAGGGCCGCTGTGGTGCAGGCGGACGAGATCCGGCAGTACCGCACTGATGCGCGCCACTTTTTGCGGCTCATGAAGCGGAGATTCCCGTGGGTATCGGTCTCCTCGAAGCTACATATCCTCTTGCACGAAACCCCTGCTTTTATGGAGCGATTTGGAGGCATGGGCTTGTATGGAGAGCAAGCGGCGGAATCGTGGTATGGCTTTTCTGAGCAAAATGCTGCCAAGTACACCGCGCAGACAGAGGTGAAATCGTGTGCCAACTTGATGCGGGCGATGGCAGTTGCTCAAAAAGCGAGCGATTCCAACCAAGTACGGGTCCCTAGGGAATTCAGCGAAGGAGGGCGCGAGGAGGGCGCGGAAGAGCGGGTACAAGCGGATGAATAAGTTCAAGGGCGGGGGTGATGAGCCGGAGTGCCGGGCTGCAGCTGACAAGGCGATTAAGGAGGGGCGGCAGTGGGCCGAATCGATCTATAAGGAGGGCGATCGGACTATTGTGACTTTTCTGAAGCGCATGGCGTCTAGTGGGGATTGATATTGATAGGCTGCTAGCGAGTGATTTAGAATCGAATAGCCACTCAGCGCGCGCCCACCCCCCCCCCCCGCGGAAAGGTGGAGAACGTTGACGGTCCCCAAACCACTGACAGCGGGGAGAGGGGAGTGTTGATAGAGATGCGCGTTACAGCCGGCACGTGCGAAGGGGGTGGGGTGAGGGAGGCGGCGGCGCCAGCCGTGACGATGGTACCTGCCGCCATGGTGAGAGTGTGGGTGGAAAGGGGGCGAGGGGCGGGCGAGCGGAGACCGCGGAGAGGGGGGCTCCAGCCAGGATCGTAGCCGAGCACGGAGAAAAAAACATCGCAAAGGGGCCCGATTTGACCATCACGAGGCAGAGTCGTGGTGTTGAGCTCTGATATCGTGTCGAAGGACAGGTGCCGGTCGAACAAGCTTTCCCGGGATTGTTTTGGCATGCAAAGCTGCCACGTCATAACATACGCCCCTTGGAGCGGTTCGTCGCAGTGGTCAAAATGTGAACTCTGAAAGCCTGTTTGCGGGAGCCTCCCAGCGCGGCAATATCCTGACACGGCTGTTTCCAGCCAATAAGAGAGGTGAATTGCTTGTCCAAGCCAACCAGAGGACGTAATTGGCTGATGCGACAACTTTCCCACTGCTTACTAGGCGTGACGCATCGCGGATGGGCTGTGGATTGTGTCCGCTGGGCTGCGCGATGCGGATGGATGGGGCACCAAAGCCCATCCAAACCCGTCGCGGATGGGACGGATGGGCTTTTTTTTTTGGATGGGCATTTCCAGGCAGTGCCGTGGTCGCAGCTCCGCCCGTGAGAGTGCTAACTCGCGAGGCCCGCCGGAGAGACAGCGTGTGATCCTCGGCAGCCTGGGCCGTTTCATAATCAGAAACCTAGCATTGAAACCATGAGACCACACCGTTGGGTCTCGCACATCGTCTCCTTTGGGAACATCTCTCATAGCAGCAATGCAATGGCGCAATCGCCATCGCATTTTTGATTGCACACGTCTCATCGCACAGCCATTTGCGATGGTGCATATCATGTGATCGCACTTCTTCAATGAGGCTCCAAGAAAGGGGGGCTAGTGAGTGTTTCTCATTTTCGAGTGGGGGTAACACGGGGTCCGAGAACAGGTCAGAGAGCACTGTCTTAACGACGCGTGCACGACGTGCACATGAGTGTGCTAGCCAATGGGAAGGCGACGACCCAATCACGCCCCAATCACGTCGACCACTTTTGACGGTATTAGAGTGATCGGGTGACTCGCGCACGAACGGACTTACCGTCCGATTCAATCCCACTTTCCCGATTCGGGCCGATCCGGGCCGAGCACGTACACGTGTGCGAGAATTTTGAGAAATCTCGCACACGTGAACGTGCTCGGAAAGGAAATAGCCTGTTGGGCGGCCCTGCATCTTGCACGCATGATTGGACGAGAGCTCTCTTCGAGTCATGTCGTGCGGCCACGTGACCGCGATGCGGCGAAACCTCATCGGCGGGGCTTGCTTGCGTGGTTGCGGCAACGTAGCAGGCGCGCTGTGTCCGAAACTTCCTTGCGATCACTTTGAGATGCGACCTGCCTACTCCAGATGCCGCGTTTCAAGCAATCTAATCACGACCATTTTGGCTGCCCGTGAAGGCAGCGGTTCTCGCATCACGCGTGCTTGACGGAATCGTATACATTTTCGGATCCAATCATGTGCACGTGCTCGCGCCGTCAAGACACAGCTTCATGCCCGTTTGCAGTTGCCGACCGTATGACGGTATACCGACGTAACGTTGATTTACTTGGCCGAGCCCGTCGCGGCACGGTATACCGGTACAGTCATGCGTGGGATCCCCGCGTATGTTTATACCGCGATATGTCGTCTGAGAACGGGGAATTCCACGTCTCGAGTGTTAACAATTCCTCTCTCACAAGAACTGTCAAGCCAAATGTTGACAATCCGGAAGCTCCTCGCCGGTGTGGCGACACACGCCGCTGTGAACTTGCCTGCGATGTCGACCCCGCAGCACACTCGAAACGCACCACGCTGCATGGCACTGTTCGCTGCAATTCTCCCCACCCGCCGCCCTTTCAAACTGCACACAGGTCCCCCGCACCTCCTCCGTTGGCCACACCTATCGCGATGCGCGACACGGTAGCTGACCGCAATGGCGGTAGACACTTCCCGAGTGCACGCCGAAGGCGATGCACATGTCAAAGCAGCTGCCGCCACCCATGTAGCGCAGGGCCAAAGCTGTGCGGACCTCGGCGGAGAGACCGGGGCGAGGTAAACGAGGACGCAAAATGCCCACCAAGGCATGAAACGCGCCGTCAAAGCTGCGCACTGTGCGCTAAAATTGGGACCATAACGAGCCCGCACATGGGAAAAACAAACGCGAGTGGTTCTGTATTGAGTGGGTTACAAAAAGATACTTGGGCTAGAGGGCACTGCCATTGCCAGTCACGTCACGAAGGCGCGCGCGCGTATGATGGGGAAAGGGTCCATGTCGGCGGTCGCTGTGCAATGAAAAGCTGCATGGCGGTCCATGGCTGGTTCGACGGTCGGTCTTGTTTGCGTTTGATGGCGATAGAAATCCTACGTTTCTGACGAAAACAGTTGTGTACCAGATTTCACGTGCGAGATGGTACGCCCAAGGTCCTTCGCAGATATACACCGGCGTCACGCCGGTATACCGTCACGCGGTTTGCAACTGCGAAAAGGCCTCAGTCTGCGTGCCGTGTCGTCTCCTACAAGGTGGTCCGGCCGCGTGCCGTGGCGCGGTCTTAAAGCTAAAGGCACCGCCAACGGCTCAGACGCCGCTGCGCTGCATCCACAGCATCCTCGCCGCTGCCACACCGACGCGAACACCGCAGCGACGCTGTCGCCGCCGTCGTCGAGTAATCATCGCCAAGCCGCCGCAGCCGCCAGGCCACGGACGCTGTCGGGATCCTCGCTCTTCTCGTTGACACCTTTATTGGCACCCCCCCCGGGCGGTGCGTCGCCGCCGCGGCGGCGGCGCGAGAGGGCCTCTGCCTGCTCCCCGGCGCGAGCCTCGGGGGCACCCCGGGGGCCCCTTCCTTCGGCGCCGCCCACAACGGCTCATACACCGACGCATTCGGCAAGAGCGTGACGGTCGGCCCCCCCGTCGGTGGGTATGGGGGCGCCCCGTGGGCGCCCCGGTCGCACGCGGCGGGCCTCAGCTGGCTCCGTTCCGCCTCGGCCGTTGCAATGGAGGCGGTGATGGCGAGCGCGCCGGGCGGTCGGGCGCCCGACGACGCGTTGCTTCTCGCCTCCCCGTACGAGCAGGCGGTGTGACAGGCGTCAGTGGGGGGAAAGCGCCGCCCCTCACACGCGGACTTGGCGCCGCGGGCGGAGCTGGTCGCGACGGCGGGGGCGCTGCTGCGCGCCGACGAGGTGGTGATGGCCGCTTGGGGGGGGGGGGGGGGGGGGGGGGGGGGGGGGGGGGTGGTGGACCGCGCCCCGCCGGCGGCACTGTCATCGTGCAAGTCCGCGTCATGCCCCGGGAGGAGCGCCGCGCGGCGAAACCCAGCGGCGCAGCGGTTATTGCGCAGGGGGTCGCGGTTGTGGAGGGCGCGAGGCGCACCATCGGCGCGCCCAACGACACGACGACAGCGCTGCTGGCGGCCGCGGCGGTCGTGTATGGGGCCTACTCGCCAACGTCGGCGGCGGCGGGCCGCATCTAGGACGCGCTCGCCGCGCGTGCCGCCTGTCAAGACTCAACCGACCGCTTCTGTTCCTGCTATGTAGGTACAAGCTCGCGCGGCCGCCATCATGGATGCCGCGCAGGCTCAGGCGGCTGCAAGTCTTGCACAGGAGGATTTGGATAAGTTGGTTTGGATGTACCATCCACCCCGTGCTCACGACTGAAGATCTTACTGTGTGGTCGTACACTCAAGTTATGTGCTCTCGTACGAGAACATCGGTGTTAGCGGGGGACGTGCGGGCCTGAGTTTTCGGAGACCAGTGGATTAGAGGGCAGATGGGCCTTGGCGCGGCGGGCGTGCGTGCAAGCGAGTGGTAGACCGGTTGAAGGGTCGCGTAACGGCGGGGCGGGGGCGATGGTGAGATTCAAGGCCGAGCCTTGCTTGGCCTTCTGTGGCCCTTTGCGCTTTTTCTCTTCCTAGAAACCTTCTTGCTTGGCATGGGATGAGCACCCATAAGCGTAAGCGGAGTTGCGATGCTATGCGCGCGGCCCACTACCCCGAAAAAAGTATAAAATACGGCGCCGGACGCCAGCGGACCGCAGAACGGCACGGTGGGGTTCACTCGTTGCACGGTCGTGATCCGATGAACTCGAAATCTCATCGGGCCCCAATTCAAAGCTTTTAGTATCATCGCACTTTCCCCATGCAATGGCGAAAGGTCCATCGCATTGCCTCATCGCAGAGTCCCTCAGGCCTCATCGGAAAATGATCGCCATGCAAGATGCGATGGCTTTTGTCCCTAAAAAAGACGATGGGTCTTAGCGCGCGAGCAGCAGTGTCCGTTCTGGCCAATTTGTCAGCCTTTGGTGTACGTACCTCCCCAAAATTGACGCTTGGGATTACATGCCAAGCTACCGTCGTCGATGCTGGAAGACTTCGCGCCGGTCGCTTGACGTCGAGTCGTCTCCACGATCGAGATCGGCCGAACTCAGGCGAAGGCTTGCACTGGGCTACGGAGCGAATTGACTGTCGCGTGGCTTCAAGACGCGGATGACTGAACCACTATGCTTTAGAAGAAAATGTTGAGTTATCGACTTGATTTGCTCATTTCTTCGAGGAGCGCGGCGTTTTGCTACATCGCTGACTTCACGGGTTTTTGATGACCAAGTCAGATCGTGTCGGCGCCGATGAGCGCGAAGAAGACTGTCGCCGCCCCGATCGCGACAACGACGAAGTGGAAAATTTTAATCTGATTTAAGTTACAAACACTACTAAAACGGTAAGTTTTGTTGGAGGATATCCAGGATCCGAGGTCATTACGCGGCCGGCACCACACATGGCGTGCCACGCCGCCGCGCATGGCGTGCCACGCTCGACAGGAATGCGGGCTACAGTAAGCAGGTCTTGCGCTGGCCCAATCACACCTTGTATCACCTCCGCGGTCTCGAGCAAGCATGATAGCAACATCCTCGCCGATCTCGATGGCCGCGTGTCACCGGCTCGCTCCGGTCTAAAACGCCAATCCAAACCCATCGCCTCTGGGAAATGGGAGGGCGCCTACAGCGCCAAAAAACGCCCATCCACGATGGGATTGGATGGGGGATAGGGATGGATGGGGGTGGATGGGGCAGTCGGCAGTCCACGACGATATCTTGACGGGGCTACGCTGTGAACAATGTGCGTGCGGTGGAGGTCAGCAGGTCCACCGTCACCCACCTGAGAGACAGTACATTCACCCTTAGGCGATTAAAACACCCCCCGCCTGGACCCCCGACAGGCAATTGACTGACTCCCGTCGTTGAACCCCACGAGGTGGTCGAAATGCTCTTTTCGATGACCCTCCAGTCGCGGTTGACATATCCCCTTTCGTGATCTCCTAGCGGCGGTTGAAACACCTTACTGTATGAGTCCCCAGATGCAGTTGACACAGCCCTCTCTTACACCCCTAGACGCCGATGCGACCCCCACACTCGGTAACCCAATCAAGATGGCCAGGACATGTGATCCCATCACCAATGGCCAACATCAGAGCCTTTCTCGGTCTTTGTATGACAGTGGGGGCTACAATATAACTTGAGCAAAGTTCTTTGCTGCCTGAAAGAACTTGACGGTCTTCACGTGGTCGATCAGGAGTCTGAGTGACGGTTTTCGACATATACGAGGATGGAAGCGAGTGGTAGGGAGCCTAGGAGCTATCTGCCCTGGACGCCGCGAGACCCGTGTCGTCAGGGCACAAAAGGCATGCGGATCTCAAGGTCTCCGAAGCATGACTGCAATCGATGGCGAGATAGTCTAGCCACATTGTGTCCGGCGTGTCACGTTTTGATACGACAATTCAAAAACCCACAATCGATCAGAATCCTACACCAAAAGCATCCTTTCATCTGGCCAATCATGGTTGCGTATAACGTACTTCCCGGTCGGCGTCCGTCCCGGGGCGCCCGTTCAGGGCCCAAGTGTCGCCCGGCACCCCTTCATGCAACATAGCTCCCTTCCAGGCATGGACCGCTCCAAGACAGCACGCCTGGCCCAAGACGAAAACGTGGCGCGCTTCGTTCGACGGACCCTGGAACAGGCGCGGCCGTGCCGGGCGTGAATCGCGCCGGTGCCCATCGAAGCCACATCCCTCCGGTCTGGCATAGCAACAGGTGAGGCCGCGTGGCCATTCGGGTGCGCAGCCCGGAAAAGAGCATGAAGGGAGCGACGAGCACCGGCGAGACAGCGTGTGGCAGTCCTTACCTTATCTTGTTCTGATGGCGACCACCACAATTCCCGAGGGCCGAGCACACACCGGTCGCCCTCTTCTCCTTCGTCTTCACCGCATTCCCCGAGGAGTTCCGGTTTGTCGCGGTCGCGTGCACCGAAAGCAAGGAGAAGGTCACCCTGCGGCAAGTACAAGGTCGTTCCGGCGGCAAGGACAGGATCATCATGGCCGAAAGGACAAGGTTACCCCGGCAGAGTCAAACTAGTCACCATGTCGTCCTCGGGATCGGCAGGCGGGGCGTCCGCGTTCTAGCTCAGCAGCGGCGAAGAGGAGAAGATCCAGCCCGGCCATGCGACTCATGTGGGCGGCAAGATGTCGGGTGCTGTCTAGCCGGGCTTCGGCTCCGGGTCTGCACTCATCCCATCGGGGTTGCCGCCGGCGGCCGTCGCCGGTCGGTACCGGACGGCGGTCCAGGCTGTTCTGGTCCTTCCTGGAAATGTCTTGGCGATTACGCCCCTGGTGCAGCACAAAATCATGCTGCTCTCGATGACCACCACGTGGACTCGGAAGCAGAAGCGCGAGGCTTGGACCACGATGGATAGCCAAGGGCCCTAAAAAAGCTGACCGGGGTACCGGAAAGCCGGTGCTGCATGCTCTGTGCGGCTCTGAGGGGCCATTTAGGCGTCCTGCCCACCAGGTAGTGACTGAGCCATCCGTCTGACAGGTATGCTCGACGCCACGATCCAGGACCCGGCCAAGACGATCAAAACGCTCTCTTGGGCGCCGGTCATCCTGTGACCTGAGGAAGATGACTACCCACAGTGTTTGGCGGACACAGTATCTGTAGTACTACACCAGCGGCGATTAATCTTGGCTGTGGGCGCTGGTGCGCGGCAACCGGGTGGCAGGTGTTGTCTGGCCTTTATGGAGTGCCGCTGTAGCTTGTGAGCGCGGGTGGCGAACGTGTCCGGGTGAGCTCGTCGGATTGTCCGGTGCTGACAGCGGAATGTGTCCATCCAGATTGGGTACTGTCATGCATTGGAGGAAAATATCTGCATCATAGGTATTTGGCAGCGCGAGACCTTGCCAACTAGTGGCTCCGGTCCCCGCGCAGCGGTTTTCTACCTTTAAAGACGAAGGGCGACGAAGGTGGGAGGTACCGTTGTCGCCGGAAAGTATACCGTGCCTGTTTGTCTTGGCGCTTCGGTCGGCCTGACTCCTTGGCCTCGAGTCCAATAGCGGGTGACGCACGAGCGGCTAAAACGGCCGGTACTTCTCTCTTCTCCAAGGTGATCGCGATTCATTGTACTACATTGGGCACATCGGGTGAAACTCTTGCATTGCTAGCGCGGTGCCGGGGACGAACCACGTTGGTGCATCTATCGCGTGACTCCAGAGGGGTTGTCTTCGGTGCGTTTTGACGGCCGAGGACGTCCCGAGGGAACGTGATTCCTGTTGTCTTTTTGGATCGCGCATCTTTCTCTCCTTCCCCGTTCAACGATGTCGCGTGGTAAATCGACTTTTCTGACAAGCATCAAGAGCAACCACGTCATCGGCGGGAGACGACGGCACGCTGGAGCGGCCAACATGGGACCAGGGTCTTTGGCAGGGGGTCGGCCCCGGCTTGGCGGCGGTGGTACAGAGGTATGTGATTTGGACTCCCTACCCGAGGACCTCGGCCACACGCCACCCAACGGGACTCGTCCCCCCATCATCTGGAACGGGTAGTTGCGGGCACGGTGTGCCACGATGGTCGCCAGGGGGCCTCCAACCAACCCCTGGAATCAAGGCTCGCCTGGCAATGGGACGTTGGACACTTCCGACTGGGGCGCGGGTGACGTCAAGCGGTGCTTGGCCGGTGAGCTGTGTCGGTTGTGGCGATGGATCTGACATGCCCATCCGGACCGCGCCGTGGTACGATTGAGATGGTGTCCTTGGCGCTGGTCTACGTTAATGTGCCGGATTGGCGCCACGGAAGGCGGCGGTGCTCAGCGTTCGAGCGCTCTCTCAGGAATTCTCGGCGGGGAAATTGACGGCGGAGCGTGTGCCGGTTGGAAACCAAGATTCTTGGCGGGGTCGTCACCATTGGTGTGTTCCCCCGGCGTCGCCGGAACTGAGGGTGGGGCTTTGCTCGTCGCAGCATATCCCGGTGATGATGCCCTGTCAAGATTCTTGGGGAGCATCCGGCCCCACGCGGAGTTCTTTGGCAGATAGCGCTTCTAAGTTGCGACAAGGACCGGGAAAGATAAGACGCGACTGGTATTGCGCAACGCCAGAGAGAGGAAGCAGATATTGGGACGATCGCAAGACACCAGAAGGATTATGCGATAACGACGACGAGCCATGGAGAGCCTCAACACGGAAGGAGACGACGGCGCGTGGTCACCAGCAGCGCCGCCTCGGTCAAATCCGCAGTCATAGCTGGCGGTGATCGGCATGGCCGTCCTCTTCCCCCGACCCCAGATCGGGGCGACGGAATCGGGACCGACGGCACGCGAAGCAACGAGCCTTCCCTTTTGACCGGGCGCTGATTCGTGACCAGCGCTCAGTCCCGCAGGGGGTTGGACGGCTTGCGGCGATGCGTACTTGCGGCGCCAGAGCCGTCACGGTCGGCCCCGTTGAGGAGGAGGAGGGAGGACGCTCGTGCCGGGCGTCGGCGCACGTGAACTGTCCGTCCCCGTGTTGTGGGGACGACGGCGCCGGCCCGGGCACGGCGACAAGTGAGGCCCCCGATAGGGATGAACGCGCTTTGGCAGTGCGGGGGCCTCTTCTGGGAGGGACGGTCTTGGACGACGGTGGCGGCGCGTCTGCGGCGTCGACGACTGAGTCGCTGACAGCGCCCGACCAAGGACGTCGTCGATGCGATCGGATTTGGCAGCGCCAGGGAGGGACATCGGTGTCGCCGTTCTCTTCCCCGGCTCCGAGATCGGGCCGACGGAACCGGCACTGCCGGAACGCGTCACAACCGGCCTTCGCTCTTGCGTGGGCGCTGATTCTTGAACAGCGCCCTGTCCCGGAGAGGGTGCGATGGCTTGTGGCGTTGCGTGCTTGCGGCGCCAGAGCGGCCACGGTCGGCCACATTGAGCAGGAAGAGCGGCGTCGGCCGTGCCGGGCGTCAGCGCATGCGACCTGTCCGTCTGCGTGTTGTGGGGACGACGGTGCGGGCCCGGGCACGGCGAAAAGTGACGCCCCCGATTGGGATTAACGCGCGTTGGCAGCGCGGGGGCCTTCCCAGGGACGGACGGTCATGGAAGACGGTGGCGGCGCGTCGGCGGCGTCGACGACTGAGTCGCTGACGGCGGCTGATCAGGGCGACGTCGTCGCGATCTAATTCGGCCGCGCTACGGGCGGAGATCGGCGTCGCCGTCCTTTTGCGCCGATTCGAGACCGGGCCGACAGAACCGTGTTGGAACGTCATGCTCAACGCCGCTGTAAGCCCTCCTGCTGTAAAAAGCAAAATTCAAGAAACCAGGTATTGACA
>ENA-ORXT01004242-ORXT01004242.1-marine-metagenome-genome-assembly--contig:-NODE-4242-length-15018-cov-132.865404_pt1 | contig 15018 bp, 12 predicted proteins | sample MGYA00237868_ERZ511482 | MGnify/ENA metagenome assembly ERZ511482 | reverse complement strand
TCGCGTCGGGGACGCACGCCGTACCCGTGGTTTGGACTTCTATGGCCACATACTTTTATGGCCACCCAATTCCGCGCATGGACCGCCAGTGCACGCGGCCCGGTAGGGATGCGGAATTGTTGGGGGGACGCCCGACATTGGTTTGCACCCACACCACCCGCTTGTCGCGTCGGGGACGCACGCCGTACCCGTGGTTTGGACTTCTATGGCCACATACTTCTATGGCCACCCAATTTCGCGCCCGGACCGCCAGTGCACGCGGCCCGGTAGGGATGCGGAATTGTTGGGGGGACGCCCGACATTGTTTTGCACCGCGCGGCGCTGATGGCGTGGGCATTTGATGCTGTCGATGCGGAATGGCCCGCCCTTGACCGCGTGCCACTGGCGAGCGTGTTGCGGGTTGAACACGTCGTCCCCGACTTCCAGGACCTGGGCGACCGGCACGGTCTCCGTGCCGTGCCGTCCAACACCCCCGACACCGCTGTAGAACGTCGTGCCCAACGGTTTTTTACCAACCACTTCTACCCCTTCACATCCCGCGTGCTCAATCCAAGTAGCTAGATGGGACAAGCCCCGGGCGGACTGTTTGGTGGTAGGACGCTCACGGCATCGTGACGTAGAATTGCCTGCGGGATGGACCGGTGTCAGGTGCCCTGGCGTGGAGTGTGATGCCTGGGATGGAGGGGTCTGTGGGGCTTGTCGCCACTAGCACCTTGTCGAGACCAAAGTACGGTCTTCTCTTTTACGTACCTTGGCGACACGGACCGCGTGGTATCGCAGTGACGATGGCTGCGCTCTTTTTTTGGGGCGACCGTGCACGATGGCGTGGTGGCGCCGAGGCTGTCTTTGCTCGGTTGTGTGTCCCATCATACATGGTTTTCGTACCCTTGGCAACCGGCACTTTGGTGGGAGGTGCCTGTCACGACGTAGTTGGCTTGGAAAGGCCCAAGGAGTGTTGTGTCTTGCCGCTCATGCAATCCCCTCTTGGTGACACCAAGTCTCGGCAACCGTTTAATTAGGGGCTCCTAGTCAGCTGCGCTCCCTACTATGTGCCTAGCCCATGTGCGTGAGCCTTTTCCCCAGCGAGTTCCTGGCAACTGCACGGCCCCCCCACGAGAGAGGCCAACAGTACTGCCAAACGGATTCGCGATTCGTTCGGGCTCTGTTGCCCGAACAGGGGGTGTAAGAGCACTCCCAACAATGTCGGTCTATGCACCGCCTATCTTCTTAAATTCTTGCGACGTGGCGCCCGCTCAGCAGCCGGCTATTAAAAGCACCCTGGACTACCGGATCACCCCCCCATGTGATATATACTTGCCAGAGAGAGGGCTACAATCTGGTCAATGCTGTCGACAGATAGTCCACGATGTCAGCGGTCATATGTCACTGAGGATCTCGAATCGCTTGACAGCGCGTGGCACGCCGCAGAGCCAGATGAAATGAGGGCGCGCCGGTGGTGTCAGATGCGGTACGCTGCGACAGGGGTCGCTTTTCGTATGATCGTTCGCCCAATAGCGTGCCTGTATGAATCTTGCAAACAGTGCGGAGGCAGTCGCTGCACTGATATTCTGAGATCGGCGTGATGCGAGGACCGTGAGCCAATGGAAGACTAGAGGTCTTGTGGAACACTGCAGCTGCGTGCACGGATCGCTGCGAAGCTTGACCACCGTTGTCAGCCTGATTCCAGGCGTACTTTCGCTTTGTGGGGCCCGAAACGTTGGGGCCCCTCTGCTGACAAGCGTGAGGCCGCCCGCCCGGTGTGGCGTCGCTTGAGCGTCACGGACACCGCGCCGCGGCAGGGGGCCGGCGCGGGAGCGTGGGGGGCACCGTGCCGCGGCAGGGGGCCGGCGCGGGTCGTGTCGGCGCGCCAGCAGCCGCCTTCTCAGTGGGAGGGGTCGCGTGGCTCCCGCCCTAGCCAGAGGCGCCGCCTATTGCCTCGTGTTGGGCGCTCCGCGTGGGGGACGCACGCTCTTACTGTGCTCGTGCGCCGTATGGGGGCCGCGCACGGCCCTTGGCTGCCGTGCGTGCATTTGAGTTCGGCTGGTCGCCTCCAAAGAGGGGGTGCAGGGGGTTCCCGGTGCACACAGGTGGTCTGCGGGAACAGAGCAGGTGGTCGGCTGCCGAGTGGTCTACGTTGCCGTTCTCGGCGGCCGCCGAGTAGGCATCGGTGCGTTTGCGGCTCGAAGCTTCTGCGCTGTGTGGCGTGCTGCCCTCCTTTTCGCTCGTGCGTGGGCACGCGCGCGTCCCCGTCCCTGACAACTGCTCCACCGTGTGTGGAGTTGTAAAGGCCTCCCCTGGTGTGGGAGGCTGCCACATATAGTGACGCTGTGAAATCTCACGCGACGCACTGAGTGATGGTGCGCTTTCCGCCGGAGAACGAGACGCGCCGGCGCAGGAAGCAGAGGCGGCAGCAGCGGCTGCGCGTGGCAAGCTGGGTGGCCGTGGCGCACCGCCACCTCGGCGACTGTCGGTGCCCAAGCGGCCGCCCTCTTCTGCCACTACCGTACGGCCCCCCTCGTGGACGAAGACCCCCGCGTCGTGCTCTCCCGTCGTGCCCGCCGTCGTGTGGAGGCGGGCAGCTGAGCGGCGGAAGGCCGCCGAGTCCACTCCAGGGTTTGGGCGGCCGGCTGACGAGCAACCGCCGGCCGCCGGCCGCGGACCAAGGCCGAGGGAGCGGGCCGCCCCGCAACGGGCGGCCGCCGAGTCAACACCAAGGTTGGCGGAGCGTGCCTCCCGACAGCGGGCGGCCGCCGAGTCCACGCCAAGGGTGGGGGAGCGGGCCGCCCGACAACGGGCGGCCTCCGAGTCCACGCCAAGGGTGGGGCAGCGGGCCGCCCGACAACCGGTGGCCGCCGAGTCCGCGCCAAGGCTGGCGCAGCGGGCCGCCCGACAACCGGCGGCCGCCGAGTCGACGCCAAGGGTGGGGGAGCGGGCCGCCCGACAACGGGCGGCCGCCGAGTCCACGCCAAGGGTGGAAGAGCGGGCCGCCCGACAACGAACGGCCCCCGAGTCCACGCCAAGGGTGGGGAAGCGGACCGCCCGACAACGGGCGGCCGCCGAGTCCGCGCCAAGGCTGGCGCAGCGGGCCGCCCGACAACCGGCGGCCGCCGAGTCCCCGCCAAGGGTGGGGAAGCGGGCCGCCCGACAACGGGCGGCGGCCGAGTCCACGCCAAGAGTGGGGGAGCGGGCCGCCCGACAACAGGCGGCCGCCGAGTCCACGCCAAGAGTGGGGGAGCGGGCCGCCCGACAACAGGCGGCCGCCGAGTCCACGCCAAGGGTGGGGGAGCGGGCCGCCCGACAACGGCCGGCTGCAGAGTCCTCACCACGGGAGGGAGAGCGGGCCGCCCGACATCCGGCGGCCGCCGAGTCCACGTCAAGGGTGGGGGTGCGGGCCGCCTGACAACGGGCGGCCGCCCAGTCCACGCCAAGGGTGGGGGAGCGGGCCGCCCGACAACAGGCGGCCGCCGAGTCCACGCCAAGGGTGGGGGAGCGGGCCGCCCGACAACCGGTGGCCGCCGAGTCCACGCCAAGGGTGGGGGAGCGGGCCGCGCGACAACGGGCGGCCGCCGAGTCCACGCCAAGGGTGGGGGAGCGGGCCGCCCGACAACGGGCGGCCGCCGAGTCCACGCCAAGGGTGGGGAAGCGGGCCGCCCGACAACGGGCGGCCGCCGAGTCCACGCCAAGAGTGGGGGAGCGGGCCGCCCGACAACGAGCGGCCGCCGAGTCCACGCCAAGGGTGGGAGAGCAACGGGCGGCCGCCGGCGGCGGACCAAGGGTGGGAGGGCGGACGGCCGTGCCACCCTCTGCCGTCCAGCCCACGTCAAGGGTTGGGGAACGGCGCGCCCGACAACCGGCGACCGCTGAGTCCACACCAAGGGTAGAGCAACGTGCCGCCGTGCAACAGGCAGCCGCCGAGTCCGCGTCAAGGGTGACTGGGCGGCGTGCTGACGAAGAAGGGGAGGCCGCTGACTCTTTTTCAAGCTTGGGGCCTCGTGCTGGGAAGCGGGCGGCTGCCGACTCGCAGGACACGGAACCGGCAGCCGCTGAGACGGACGACCACCAGCGCGAAGGCAGCAGACTTCCGACGTGGGTCACTACTGCGCGCACTCGTTGGGCGCGCCCAGCCCAGAAAAAGTGGAAGGCTGACGTCTTTTTGCGCTGGGAGAGACGCGTGGCGGCTGCGCAAGTGGCATCTGGTGTGCAGTTTGCGGCGGCCGCCGAGGCTGCCCAAAAAAGCGCGACAAGTGCGGAGGCGGCTGCGGCATCCTCCCAGGCTGAGTACGAGTCTCTGGCTGCGGCCGCCGCTGCTGCTGTGGCGGCTGCCAACACTGCAAAAGAAGCTGCAAGCGCGGCGGCCGCTGCGGCGGAGGCGGCTGCAGCGGACAGTGGACCACCTCGTGCGACGACAGCCAAAAGTACCGGCGGAGGAGGAGCGGCGGCAGCCGCCACGGCATCTGCGGCGGCCCCGGCGCGCCCCCATATATCTACTGTGTCAACACCGGCGACGCCTGGCTGCGGCGGCCCGCAGTTGCGTCGACTTGGCGTGTCACGGCAGCATAAGGAGGCCGCGCCGATTGGGACGACGCGGCCACCTCTGCCGCCGCGTCCCCCCCACCGACGATCAGGGGGCCGCGCGTGGCCTTAAGTGGCGCCAAGCGCCATGGGACGTGGACCAAAGTAGCTGGACGCTGAGAACCACGCGCTGATTGATTGCTGGCTCGTGGGGGCCAATGACAACATCAGCGGGACGGACCAGTCGGGCAAGGTGTTCTGGGAGCGCGTGCTCAAGGACTGGCTCGGGGCACTGCAAGGTGTGTCGGAAGGGCGGGAGGCGCGAGAAGCCCGGGGCTATGAGGCATTACGCAAGCAGTGGTCGAAGGTGATGAGCGGCGTGACGGAGTTTGCCAGCTTTTACGTCAAGGCCAAGTCCATGAAGCCGACTGGAAACGTCAGCCACGAGGACCTGGTCAACGTCGCCGTCAGCCTGTATTGCGGCGAGTATGTGTACGCGCGCATTCGGGGTGACTACGCCGATGACGCCAAGAACAACAAGACAACCAAGAGGCGGCCCAAGCGTGTGGCGTGCCCGTGGCCGCAGTACTGGGAGAAGTTGAGGAAGGAGCCCAAGTTCAAGGCGGCGGCCGCGTCGTTCGCATCGGCGCAGAAGCGCGCTGCGGACCAGAAGGCGGCTGTCGCCGCGAGAGCTGCGCCCGCGGCTGGCGTCGATGCTGTGCCCCCCTCGTCGTCGCCGAGCAGAGCGACACACTCTACTGCTGGACCTGGTGAGGCGGCGGCCAACTCGGAGAGATCGGCTGCCGCCGGAGGTGATGAAGCAGAAGGCGGAAGTGACGAGGCGGGGGACCCGTGGCTTGAGCGACCTCTAGGAACCAAGGCGGCCAAGAAGACCCGGTCCGCGAGTATGACGGACGACCGCACCATCGACCGAGCTGCGCGTGCGGTCGAGAAGCTGAGCGACGCCACTGAGGAGCGCACGTCGATGATGGCGTTCCGCCAGGCATTCATGCGCGACACTGAGATGGGTGCTCTGTTCTGGAAGCACCAAGCTAAGGCAATGCTCGCCAAGGCAGGCATTCGTGTCGAGAGGACAAGACCTCCACACCTGGCGAGGACGCCGCAGGACGCTCAAGCAGAGGTGCGGCTGCCCCCGGCGACGCGGCTGCCCCCGGCGACGCGGCTGCCCCAGGCGACGCGGCTGCCCCCGGCGACGCGGCTGCCCCCGGCGACGCGGCGGCCCCCGGCGATGCATCCTCCAGCGGCGCGCACGCCCCCGACGGCGCGGCCGCCCCAGCTGGATCACCGTCCCCCGGCGGTGCGGCGACTCCCCGGAACGCGGCGACCCCCGGCAGTACGACTGCTCCCTCCCACGCGGCTGCTCCTGTCGGCGCGGCCGCCTCGGCCGACGCGGCAGCCCCCGGCCGGTCGGCGGCTGCCTGCCGCCGCGTGGTTACCCCCGGAAGTGCGCCGACTCCTCGCCGCACGACTGCCCGCGGTGGTATGGCGGCCTCCCGCCGGGCGGCGGCCGCCGGAAGTGGGTCGGATCCCCGCAGCGCGGCTGCACCCGGGAGCGCTGAAGCTCCCAGAGGCAGGTTGTCTGCTGCCGGTGCTGTGGGGGGCGGGAGCGCCACTGGTTCGGACGGCGATGGGGCGCCGCCCCGCGGAGCGACGCCGGTCCCAGACGAGCAAGACTTGGGCGCTTCTGTTCCAGATTCTACTCCTCGAGGCATTGGCCGCCGCGCCCAGCAGACAAAGAATGCTGCGGCGGCGGCCGCCCTGTGTTCCCCTTTGCGCACGACGGTGGACCTGACGCTGTCTGAACCTTCGCTGTCTCTATTGGCGGCTGCTGCTGCGGCGGCCGCCGCCGCCACCGGGAGTGCGAGCGCTGGCCGACCGCCAACACCGAGCAAGAAAGGCAAAGGGCGCAAGCGGCGGACGCCGCCAGACATGGCGGCGGTCAGCTCTTCCTCAGACAGTGAGTTTTTGACCAACTTTGACCCTCGTGTGTTGGAGGATGACTCATTTTCTGGAGCAGCGGACAAGGACACAGGTAGCAGAGCAGGTGCTGGGTGCTCCAGCTCCGACGAAGATGGTATTGACATGTGAGCGGAGGATCCAGTAACGACGTGATGTACTGTTTTCCTTCTGAGCTGAGCATGTCTGCTTCGGACAATGAACGGTTTTTTTTTCCCGCTGGGCAGGGTTTTTTTTTTTCCTAATACGACTCTACGACCCTCACAGCCACCCTCACACGGTCTTGGTGGCGGCGGCCGCCGCCGCATCTGTTCATGACCGCCGAAGGTGGCGGCCGCCGTCGCCCCCCCCGTCGGCGACCCACCACGGCGGCAGCCGCCGCCCCGCCCGTCGTCCGCCAAAGGGGGCGGCCGCCGACGGACTCACCAATCACCAAAGACGGTGGCGGCCGCCGCACCCGCCGACACCCGCCAACGGCGGCCGCCGCCGCGAGCGCCCTGCACCTCCACCGACGACGGCGGCCGCCGCCAACCCCCGGTCATACCAGTCTTTGGCGGCGGCCGCCGCAGCCGCCGACACCCGCCAGCGGCGGCCGCCGCCACGAGCGCTCTGCAACGCCACCGCCAATAACGGCCGCCGCCACCCCCCCTTCACTTTAATTTGGGGCGGCGGCCGCCGCAGCCGCCCACATCCGCCAACGGTTGCCGCCGCCTCGAGCGCCCTGCAACGCCACCGACAGTACCGGCTGCCGCCACCCCTTCGTCATACCAGGGTGTGGCGGCGGCCGCCGCAGGCGCCGCCAACCCCCAACGGCGGCTGCCGCCACAAGTGCCCTGCACTGAAGCCGAAGATGGTGGCCGCCACCAGCCAAGGGTCGTACCAGGGTGTGGCGGCGGCCGCCGGAGGCGCCGACAACCGCCAACGGCGGCGGCAACCACGACCGCCCTGCAACGCCACCGACAATAACGGCCGCCGCCACCCCCCCCTCGAAGAAATCTGTGGCGGCGGCCGCCGCCCCCGCCGACAGGCACCAGCGGCGGACGCCGCCACGAGCGCCCTACAACGCCTCCGAATGTAAGGGCCGCCGCCACCCCTCCGTCACACCAGGGTGTGGCTGCGGCCGCCGCAGCCGCCGACACCCGCCAACGGCGGCCACCGCCACGAACGCCCTGCACCGCCACGGACGACGGTGGCCGCCGCCAGGCGCTCCCTGCAACCCCACCAAAAGTGGCGGCCGCCGCCAATCCCCCTTGACACCCGTGTCTGGCGGCGGCCGCCGCAGCCGCTCACATCCGCCAACGGCGGCCGCCGCCACCAGCGCCCTGACAAGCCCCCGAAAGTGGCGGCCACCGCCACTCCCCCGTGACACCCGTGTGTGGCGGCGGCCGCCGTACCCGCCGACACCCGCCAGGAGCAGCCGCCGCCACTCCCCCTTGACACCCGTCTGTGGCGGCGGCCGCCGCACCCGCCGAAGCCCGCAAACAACGGCCGCCGCCACTCCCCCTTGACACCCGTCTGTGGCGGCGGCCGCCGCACCCGCCGACACCTGCCAACAGCGGCCGCCGCCTCTCCCCCTTGACACCCGTGTCTGGCGACTCCCCCATGACACCCGTGTCTGGCGGCGGCCGCTGCACCCGCCAACACCCGCCAACAACAGCCGCCGCCACTCCCCCTTGACCCCAGTGTGTTGCGGCGGCCGCCGCCTCCGCCGTCACGTGCCAACGACGGCCGCCGCCACGGGCGCCCTGCCAGGCCACCGACATTAGTGGCCGCCGCCACTCCCTCTTGACACACGTGTGTGGCGGCGGCCTCCGCAGCCGCCCACATCCTCCAACGGCGGCCGCTGCCAAAATTTCGCTTCAATGCCACCTACGACGGCGGCGGCCGCCACTCCCACTTGACATCCATATGTGGCGGCAGCCACCGCACGCACCGACACCCGCCAACGACAGCCACCGCCTCTCCCCCTTCACATCCATGTGTGGCGGCGGCCGCCGCACCAGCCGACACCCGCCAACAACGGCCGCCGCCACTCCCCCTGGACAACCAAGTGTGGCGGCGGCCGCGGCATCCGCCGACACTCTCCCACAACGGCCGCCGCCACTCCCCTTTAACACCCGTGTCTGGCGGCGGCCGCCGCTCCCGCCGACAGCCGCCAACAACGGCTGCCGCCACTCCCCGTTCACACCCGTGTTTGTTAGCGGCCGCCGAACCAGCCGACACCCGCCAACAACGGCCGCCGCCACCCCCCTTTGACCCCAGTGTGTGGAGCCAGCCGCCGCACCAGCCGACTCCCGCCAACAACGGCCGCCGCCACCCCCCTTTGACCCCAGTGTGTGGGGGCAACCGCCGCATCCGCCGACACCTGCCAACAGCGGCCGCCGCCACTTTTCCTTGACACCCGTGTCTGGCGGCGGCCGCGGCATCCGCCGACACCCGCCAACAACGGCTGCCGCCACTCCCCCATGACAACCATGTGTGGCGGCGGCCACCGCACGAGCCAACACCCGCCAACAACGGCCGCCGCCACTCCCCCTTGACAACCATGTGTGGCGGCGGCCTCCGCACCAGCCGACACCCGCCAGCAACGACCGCCGCCACTCCCCCTTGACAACCATGTGTGGCGGCGGCCGCCGCACCAGCCGACACCCACAAACAACGGCCGCCGCCACTCCCCCTTGACAATCATGTGTGGCGGCGGCCGGCGCACCCGCCGACACCCACAAACAACGGCCGCCCCCACTCCCCTTAGACACCCGTGCCTGGCGGCAGCCGCCGCAGACGCCGACACCCGCCAACAACGGCCGCCACAACTCCCCCTTGACGACCATGTGTGGCGGCGGCCGCCGCCCGCGCCGACGCCCGCTGACAACGGCCACCGCCACTCCCCCTTGACACCCGTGTCTTGTGGCGGCCGCCACATCCGCGGACACCCGCCAACAAAGGCCGCCGCCACGCCCCTTAGACACTCGTGTCTGGCGGCGGCCACCGCAGACGCCGACGCCCGCCAACAACGGCCGCCACAACTCCCCCTTGACGACCATGTGTGGCGGCGGCCGCCGCCCGCGCCGACGACCGCCAACAACGGCCGCCGCCACTCCCCCTTGACACCCGTGTCTTGTGGCGGTCGCCGCAGCCGCGGACACCCGCCAGCAACGGCCGCCGCCACTCCCCTTAGACACCCGTGTCTGGCGGCGGCCGCCGCACACGCCGACACCTGCCAACAACGGCCGCCGCGACTCGCCCTTGACACCCGTGTCTGGCGGCGGCCGCGGCATCCGCGGACACCCGCCAACAACGGCCGCCGCCACTCCCCCTTGACCCCAGTGTGTGGCGGCGGCCGCCGCACCCGCCGACTCCCGCCAGCGATGGCCGCCGCCACAGGCGCCCTGCCACGACACCGACAGTGCTGGCCGCCGCCACTCCCCCTTGACACACGTGTGTGGCGGCGGCCGCCACAGCCGCTTACATCCGCCAATGGCGGCCGCTGCCAAAATTTCACTGCAATGCCACCGACGATGGCGGTGGCGGCCATTCCCATTTGACACCCATATGTGGCGTCGGCTGCCTCACCCACCGACACCCGCCAACGATAGCCACTGACACTCCCCCTTGACAGCCGTGTGTGGCGGCGGCCAACGCATCCGCCAACACCCGCCTGCGATGGCCGCCGCCACTCCCCCATGACAACCATATGTGATCGCGGCCGCCGCACCCGCCGACACCCGCCAACAACGGCCGCCGCCGCTCCCCCTTGACAGCCATGTGTGGCGGCGGCCGCCGCACCCGCCGACACCCACCAACAACGGCCGCCGCCACTCCTCTGAGACACCCGTGCCTGGCGGCGGCCGCCGCAGACGCCGACACCCGCCAACAACGGCCGCCACAACTCCGCCTTGACGACCATGTGAGGCGGCGGCCGCCGCCCGCGCCGACGCCCGCCAACAACGGCCGCCGCGACTCCCACTTGACGACCATGTGTGGCGGCAGCCGCCACCCCCGCCGACACCCTCCAAGAACGGCCGCAGCCACTCCCCCTTGACACCCGTGTCTTTTGGCGGCCGCCGCATCCGCGGACACCCGCCAACAACGGCCGCCGCCACTCCCCTTAGACACCCGTGTCTGGCGGCGGCCGCCGCACACGCCGACACCTGCCAACAACGGCCGCCGCGACTCGCCCTTGACACCCGTGTCTGGCGGCGGCCGCGGCATCCGCGGACACCCGCCAACAACGGCCGCCGCCACTCCCCCTTGACCCCAGTGTGTGGCGGCGGCCGCCGCACCCGCCGACTCCCGCCAGCGATGGCCGCCGCCACAGGCGCCCTGCCACGACACCGACAGTACTGGCCGCCGCCACTCCCCCTTGACACACGTGTGTGGCGGCGGCCGCCACAGCCGCCCACATCCGCCAACGGCGGCCGCTGCCAAAGTTTCCCTGCAATGCCACCGACGATGGCAGCGGCCGCCATTCCCACTTGACACCCATATGTGGCGGCGGCTGCCTCACCCACCGACACCCGCCAACGATAGCCACCGACACTCCCCCTTGACAGCCGTGTGTGGCGGCGGCCACCGCATCCGCCAACACCCGCCTGCGATGGCCGCCGCCCTTCCCCCATGACAACCATATGTTATCGCGGCCGCCGCACCCGCCGACACCCGCCAACAACGGCCGCCGCCGCTCCCCCTTGACAACCATGTGTGGCGGCGGCCGCCGCACCCGCCGACACCCGCCAAGAACGGCCGCCGCCACTCCCCCCTGACAACCATACTCTCAGACCGAGCGAGCCACCTCACGCAAGTGCACATACGTTTTCAAGGGCTGGAACGACACCAAAGGACTGACGATGATCATAGGAAAAAAAACCCTGCCCAACGGGAAAAAAAACCATTGCTTGTCAACGTAGTATCATCAGCCCTCGACAAATCGTCTCGGATCCAAAGGATCTCATTCCAGGTACGGCGCAAGCAGGCGCCCACGCTCCTCCCACACGTGACGACATAGGTCTTCCCTCAGAGCACCATGCTCGACGCGGTCCCGGGCACGTCCAGTTGCCATCAGCACGCGCATGTACTCGGACATCGGGGCATCAGGCGCAGCCATGAAGTGGGGGGGCGCTGTCCCCTGAATCGGGGGAATGTCGTCAGTGGCAGCCGCAGTGCCGGCTGCGGCATTGCCGTCGGCAACGTGCCCGCCTGTGCGGGCATCGTAGGCGCTGCCATTCGCAGCGGCGCTGGCGGCCGCAGCAGGGCCGCCGCCGCCATCGCCTCCATCTCGTGTGCCGCGCCTTAAGCCTTGCCGCGCGTCCATGGCCGTTCCGGCAGTGCCACCGCCGCCGCGCGGAAGTCCGCGTGCTTCAGCTGCTCCGCGGAGGCCTCCACCTTCCGTACGATCCCCAGTCTCGTTGCCGTCACCGCCTCTGGCGCCGGCGGCAGCCCCAGTCTCGTGGCCTCCGCCGCCATTGTCGCCGGTGGCAGCTTCGTCGTCGCACGCGTCCCCCTCCGCCGTCTCCCCGGTACCTCCACCGGCGCCGGCAGCGGCCGCCGCGCCGCAGCCGCCGCTGACGTCCGCATCGGCGGCGGCTGCCCGCGTCCTCGACATGAAGTTGGAGCGGCGCAGCTCGACAACCATGTTGTGCAGAATCGCGACAGCCTGCGCGGTGAGGACCATCGAGGGTACCGTGAAAAACCGAGCAGGGTGCAGCATGACATGGAAGCGTCGGGTCAGGACGCCAAACAAGCGCTCAACATCCTTGCGAATGGCCTCCTGCAAGCGGTTAAAGACACGCTGCTGCTCCGTACTGGGCTTGGGGTACGGTGCGACCAAAAAGGCGAAGCGGGGATAAATACCGTCAACCAAGTAATACAGCAACGTGCGAGTATTCCCATTGACAGTAAAAGGAGAAGACGAAGGCGGCCACTTGCCAGTGGTGATGTCGATGTACAGAGGAGATTGATACAGCACGTTCATATGGTTCAGACTCCCAGGCGCCCCGACAAACATGTGGTAGATCCACAGGTCCTCGTCACAAATAGCCTCAATGACGATAGTGCGGTCGCCGTTGCGGTCCTGGTACGTACCAGCGCGTCCCTTAGGGCACGCCGTCCACTTCCAATGAGAGCAGTCCAACGACCCCAAGCATCCAGGCAGCCCCCTCGCTGAGTTACGCGTCAAGATGCCCTCAAGTTCCCTGTCTGTCGGCGGGCGCAGGTACAACGGACCCAAGTCGTCCACAAGGTACTCAACCAGCTTCTTAGTCGCCACTTCGATCGTGGCCTGTGACAGGCGCACGTACTCGTCACCACGGTCAGGGCACTCCCCATACGCGAGGACCCGAAAAGCCCCGACCAGCTTCTGAATGGGATGCGATTGCGGTTGGCCGGTTGCGTTGATGCGCTGCTTTCAAAATGGCCGATCCTTCAGGTCGTTGTAGATACGCACAAAAAGAGAGCGAGGCACTCGAAACCGACGCTCAAAAAGGCTGCTGCCGAAAACGGGAGGCTGGCCGTTGATGCCGAAGTAGTCCTTCAAACTGCAATGGAGCCCCAAAGCAAAGTCACGGCGACAGTTCGCCGCGCGGCCGGGCACCGATCCGCGGTACCGCGGCCGCCGCACGGCGGCGCGGGTGGCGCGCCGCTCACGTGGCAGGGGAGGGAATCTTTGCACAAGATTCCCACAAAGGCCCCTAATCGGCTTTACGGAGTGGGGCGGAAGAGTAAAGGGCCGTCCAAGGGCTGTGGGGGAGGGGGTAACCCTGAGTTGAGAGCTTTGGCGGGAACCCACCTCAGAGTGGGGGATGGCTTGACTGGAGGGTCAGAGTGGCACCCCGTATAACCGATCGCTCAAGATTTAAGAGAAACTGTGGACAGGAAAACATGGGAGAACTGCAACTGTGGCGCCTAACAACAGAGTCCTCATTATGGTGCGTCGCCAAAGAATGCTTCGGTGAGCGTTTCTCGGATCCGACCATTCTTTCACGCAGCAGTCACAGCAGTTCACAGCAGCTCACAGCACAGAATATAGAATTGCTGTGATCGCCCTTGCCGGGAGTTGTCTTCTTTGTTGAAGAGTTGATCATCCAGCTGCTTCCGCAAAACGCGCAAAGCTGTCGCCGCATCGTCGCAGAGCTGCTCATTGCCGGGCGCTGGATCCACGTACAAATACTCGGCTGGGTAGAGGTAGTTGTCCACGACGGTCACCGGCGCCGTGCTGTGCTCGTCATTGTACGTTTCAATCGCCTCGTTGCCGGCAGCGAGCGGCAGACCTTCGCGAGCGGGCACAAAGAAGCGTTCGTCGTGGAAAACACGCCACAGCGACACGCGCAGCGAGAGCAAGTGCGAATCAGGTTGTGTGGCGCTCTGGGACCTCGTCGAGACCTTGAAAATACCCTTCAGCACGCCCATTACTTGGCGGAGGCGGTCCCATTCCGAGGACGTCAGCTGCCGCCTCCGTGCCTCTGCCCCGACTTCACTTGAGGAAAAAAAGACGACGAGCCTCGAGTAGCACGTGTACATCCGAGCCATGGTTATGTACGTTGAGCTCCACCGCGTGGGAACGTCCGTCATGAGCAGGCGGCACGGCCCGTCGTGCGGCACGTTGGCAAACTTTCAAATTGACACACTTTGCTCCGAGTGGTTGAAGTGGTCCATAAGCTTTCGCCCTTTCGTTACGAACGCTCGGGCCGATGGGTTCTTGTTCCGCTCCGGTTGATGCTCCTCCTTATCGTTCCCGGCGTCTGTCCGCTGCGGGCGTTCAGATGCGGCTCCGACAGCGTAGATAACCGCGTTGTGCAGGGAGCTGGCGACGCAGGGGTTCCACCGGTAAGGCAGACGGCGTAAGGCCTTCCGAATGTGGGAATCCCAGTTTGTAGTTGTCGACGCAATGTCAGCTCAGTCAAGGCCTAAGAAGAGCAGCCGACCTATGTAGCAACCGTTTGTCGGCCTTGGGCACCACGAAGTGGATGTGCCCCGGTTGAGACGATTGCCCTCCGAGACGTTCTTGGACATGAACATCATTGCCCCGCCAATCTCCTCAGAGCAAGCCCAGCGGTTCGAATTATGGCGGAAAATCTCTGCTAACGCCAATTCATAGCGAAGAGAGTGCTCAGCGGTCAGATTCATGACGCGGATTCCACGCATAATGTTGGGATGGCGGAGATCCGACGCTATAATCCAGTGGTATGGCGTGAGATCTACGCCATTCCAATGTTTGGCGGTGACATATGGCGGAAACATGCCGCTGCGAATCGAAAGGTTATCTCGAATGTGAGGACAGGTGGCACTTTGAAGTGGCCCTGTGGTTTCTTTCAATCGCCTGACAAATGACCACAAGACACGTCCAGCTGCAACGTCGCTTTCGAAGCCAGCGACCATAAATTCCCGCCTCCCGGAAGCACAGTGCAACAGGGAGGATTCAAATGCTGTCGTTTTTTTCGCCAGTCACCGCCACTAGGCTCTACATAAACAGAGAAGCGATCTAATACGTCTGTTTCTTCGTCGACATCTTCAGTTTGTTTCAGCTGGCCGAGG
>ENA-ORXT01004241-ORXT01004241.1-marine-metagenome-genome-assembly--contig:-NODE-4241-length-15020-cov-6.268286_pt1 | contig 15020 bp, 7 predicted proteins | sample MGYA00237868_ERZ511482 | MGnify/ENA metagenome assembly ERZ511482 | reverse complement strand
TAAGAAGATGTCATTTGAATCAATGGCTTGGAGGAATGGAGTGGTGCCCCCACACGGGGTGCCCATCGTCCTGAGAAACTAACAAATACAATGGTTTACGAGGTATGGCAAGTCGTTTGTGAGGCAAGAAAAGTGCCGTTTTGTGAGGCAAATATATTCAATCGAAATGATATGGTTGGCCCGTTGGGGGAGGATCTATATGTTTTGTATTTATAAATAAAAACAGTTGCATTATAGAAATGCTAAGGGAATTTATTGCGCAAGTTGTTTCACAACTTGTTGCAAAAAATACGATGAAAAAGCGTTTCCGCAAGCCTCCAAAGCGAACTTACACAAAATGCCCAATGCGCCAGCTTCTGATATAGTCGCTTAGCTCACGTTCTTGTATATTAGCCTCAGCCGCATCTAATATTTGTTTTGTTATTTCAGGTTGAATGCGAATTAGGTTTCTTAAAAGGATACTAGTCGATTTAGCCCTGACTGAATCTAATCCATTAATTCCCCAGAGGCCTCTAATAGTTTTGTAACCAACATCCCAATGAGATATAAAACCTGCTCCATCCTGACCGATTATTGAACAAAAATCTACGAATTGGTCTTCTGTCCACTCACCAGCAGCCCACATTTTTGCAGCTTGGAGTAATCTTGCAGAGTTTGTAGTTAATGCATGCTCGCCAATCCGTATGAGTTCTAATGTGCTGGTAACAGATTTTTCGAGAGAGATTTTTCGCTTCTCCTCTAAGTAATGTATAAGTGCCTGTAGCCAAGAGGCCTTAATTGCAAAAAACTCCTTTCCCCATTGGCGAACATGAAAATCTTCAGAAATAAGAACTCTATCAGTTCCATCCGATGCAAAAATATCATCGAAAAATCGACCGCCTTCATTTTTTCTGAATTTTATTATTTGGTCAGCCGGGTCTCTCTTGGCAATTGAAGGGATAAGTTCGCATTCGTTTTTTAGCCATTGCAAATCTGCTTGCAGAAGAGCCGATCTGTTTTCGATTTGCTCTTGTGATTGCTCGGACATCACCAAGCCATCGTCATGCATCGCAAGTCTAGCGGCCTTTTTTTCACCTGTTTCACTATCGTGAAAAAATGAACTTTCATGACGATTAACTCTATTGGAAAAAATATTGATAGTTTCTTGTGTTATACCAATCCCGCCAAACTCTTCTTTGACAATTTCTTCAATCTCAAGCCTGCGTATTAAATAGCACACAGTGGCATCACAAATGACTCCTTTGAGCTTCGCCTCTTGCAAGGCCAAGTTTGCGTTTTCTTGGTCTTCTGTGGTGCAAGCGGTAACCTTAAGGGAATAGCCGCAATCTGATTTAAGACCTAAGAATGCGTCGATTGGGTCTATGCCCAAGTTGTAAGCTAGAATATAAAGAGGGAAATTTCCGTCATTGTACTGCTTAGCTTTTTGTTGCGCGTACTCAGCTTGTTGCCTGATAAGGGCTTTCATTTCATCTAAACCATTTTCAGGTTCAGGGCTCACTGATACTGATTTAAAGCCGGAGATATTCGGAAATTGTTCTTCGAATCTGCTAAGACACAAGTGGAATGCTGCAACGGTTTTATGTTTTACAGACAACATCGTTGCTTGACCATTCAACTTCGCAATAGGCCATTCAAAAGTATCTTTTTCTGCTTTTCCAAAGGCTGCCAGGGCAATTGGATGATCTGGCGGTATGTTTGTACTTAATAAAGGAATTAAGGCGGCGTCGGCTTCTATAGTATAAGTTTGAATTGCTCCGTCTGGTTTTTTTATCTCCACTGTGCAATCCAGCTGCACTGATGTCACTAAAGACAACCTGTCTTCGGCTTCCTCTTCATGACCAAAGGCCAAGACACTGGAGCTTAACGCTAACCACGATCTATGATCGTTTTGGTTCATGCAATATAAGTGATAAGCGTATTTTCTCGCCCTTTCGATTTTTCCACAATAAACTAATAAGTTCACGTATAAACGCTTATCCTCGACTGATCCTACCATGTCGAAATCAGAAAGCCCCTTAATTACGCGCTGAATTCTATTGCGCTCATTGTTCCGCAATAAAGATTGAATGTAGAGCTCAAGTGAACGAATTGAATGGGGGTTCTGTTCGAAAAGTTTGCGCGTAAGAGGTATAGCCTTCGTAACTTCACCATTTAAATAAGAGACATTCACACCAAATTTTATACCAAAAACAGATTCTCTAACTTTAGGTGTCATTTGTTGCCAAATTTCATCTGCAAGTGTGCCAAGCGCACTTTCAACGCAAGCGTCACACAGCCTCGATAGAGCGGGACTCTCTTTTGAAAAACTTACTTTATCTTTCAGTAAATCCGCACACTGACGGTAAAGTTTGCGAGCAAATAACTCACCTGCGACATGCAGAAGAGTAATAAAATCCCAATCGTTTTGAGACTTAACCGAGTCGAGAAGTTTCTTCTCAGTTTCAGAATTGCTGTCCTTTTCAACTGGTATCTTACTCTCAACATCCTCATTTTCAACTATAGCAAACACTCTATCATAAGCTGACCGTAGGTGTACTAATTCAGGGGGTGCATCAGGTAAGGCGATGAGCTCCTCAAAGGCTTCATCCGCTACATTTTGATCAGCCAAATTTATACCAATTTGCGCTTTAGTAACTAATGCCTTGCAGCGTAGTCCGCTTTCAATGTCTGAATTCAAAACATTATTTATTCGCTTCACGGCAGATTCATGTTCTCCTCTCATGGCTTCCAGTTCAGAGGCCATAACTTGTAATTCTGGAAAACCATTCGAATGCTCAATGAGTGCTAAGGCTTCATCATCTCTATCTTGTTGTAAGAGCAATGATGCTCGGATTTGTAATAAGCTATCAGACAACTCAGGGAACTGACCTAAAACCCTTTCGATTAGGCTTATAGCTTTAACAACGTCACCCGACAGCCTTAATGCAACGGCGGCATTATTTGCTTGAGAGGGCAAGGAAAGCAAATTTGGAGGATTTTGATTGAGAGCCTCAATTATATCTTTATAAAAAATCTCTGCACATTTTGACACTTGTTCTTCAAATGCATCTGGCATTTTTGCGCCTAACAAAAATGCCAAATTCCTTTTCATGTCATCCAACTCACCAAGAGCCCACATGATTGATATAGCATCTTCATCTGGAAAATCTTGATTGGCTTTGATTAGTGCATCTTGGTACTCATCTGGAGATTTAACACGCAAATAATCTAAACGTGCGACTACAACTGATGGGTTGGCGTTCAGATCTTCATCCGAAAAAGTTATTTTTTCACTGTCTTCTAAATTCTTGGCGGCATGAAGTAAAATACATGCAGCTAAGGATCTATGGTCACCAACGATATCTATAAGACGAGATGCTTCTTCGAAGGCTCTCTTGTAATTTTGTTCAAGCAAATCGGCAAAAGCTTTTGCTGTTTTAGCTTTATTATTTTTCGGATAAAATGCGTATGCAGACTTTAGTGCTTCACTTGCGGCTTTGAGCCTTCCGATATTCTGAAGAATGATACCGATGTTGAAATTCAAACGAAACGCTAAATACCCTGATGAGTATTCCATTTCATTTTTAAGACCCTCTAAGAGATCAAGCGCTGTATCACTATTACCAGCATCAGCAATTTTTCTATACTCAAGAATTTTTTTGACCTCTGGCAGGTCATCACTTTTGTTCTTGTCGTTATCATAGAAAATAGAATTACGTACGGGTATAGATGGTTGTTGCCCCGCTAATAATTCACTTTTGTTTGCAGTTTCAGTAGGGCTTAGGATTATAGTTTGATGAACAGTATTGTTGTTACCGTAGATATTACTTGACTGATTGCTCCCGACCCCACGAGAGCCAAATATAGATTTGATTATTTTACTGAGGCCATCCTTCATTAGACCTCATCATGCCTTTTATTTTCGATAGACGAATTTTGATTAACAGTATTGTGCTGTCCACTTACCTCGGCGTTTTGTTCGTTTTTCAGATTTGAACTTTTTTTAGATTTCACAAACAAACCAGCCACCGCTACGATAGCAACGACTATTCCCGCGAGCCAATACCAATTCTCTAACATGTCTATTCTCCTAACAACTTTACTTGAATGATGTGGCCCAGATTAAAGAGTACATATACTTCCACAGTCAACTGATTCTTATATAGATACCACGATGATAATTAGCCAGAAACCGATGTCGTAATTTGCGAAAAAGTTTGAGTATGAATACAAACTTTTAATCTATAAAATTTTTTTTGCCCATTGAACAAGTCGCGAAAATTTTAAAATTTACCGCCCAATGCCCCTTGACCGCCCCACATCCCAATCAATACCGCCACCGCTCAACACGCGGCCTTTGATGCGCTTGCCCCACTTCTGCGCGTGAGTGCTCTCCCACGGCACGAGGTAGAAGGCGCGTTGCGTTTCAATCATGGCGTGAGGGCCGTGGGGGAGTTCGTATTTCTGCGAGACTGTGCCTTCAATCAACCGTCCTGACTGCGCCGCAAGGTGCGCCTTGCCTGTCATGCTCTCCAGCTTCTCCGTTGCGGCGTTAAAACCTTCCGTCTCTAGCGCTTTTAAATAGCCGCGCTTGTAGATGATAGAGGTCTTCTGCTCATCTTCGCGTAGCTCTGCATAACCTCGCTCAATGAGCCATGTGCGACGCTGCTGGAAGGCGGTGTCCAGTTCTTTTGCGAATGCACTCGACCTTGTGCTCATGCCCGCAATGCCGCCTCTACCCCAACTCACCTGCGCGCGGTCAAGCCAAGTCGCACCGGGACTGTCAAGCTGTGCCTCTAAGCCTTGGCGCGAAAGCAGCTTCACACCTGACGCGCGGCCTTGCTTTAAGTCCAGCGCGATAGCCCGCTCTTCAAAATCATCTGGCACGCGCCAATCATTAGGGTCGCCGTCCTTATCCTTGCTTGCGACTTGCACCACACCCGCCTTAACTAGCGTTGCGAGCCGCAATCTGTGCGCCCGCATATGTGCAGCACTTCTGCTGCCGCTTCCGTCTACCCAATCCTCTGGTCCGCTCGTCGCTATCGCATAATTTCCGACAAGTCCGTTGCGAGGCTTGCCGTGATAATCCTGACCTGTCGCAAGGGCCTGTATGTTGCGGTCAACCTTGCGAAGGCTGGGCGGTGAGACTTCGATAATAGAACCGACCTTGGCGGCTTCGCCCGCCCGTGTGTCCATGCCTGTCTCAACTGTGCTGACATAGCCGTCAGTCCCGTCGATGATGAACCTGACTTTGCCGCCGCCTTTGGCGTCTGGGTTCATGCCTTCATCACGTCCAAGCGTCTTAGCAATCACGCGGCCAATGACACGGCGACCCGATAAGTTTCCATCATAGTCCGTGCGGCCATCATTTAAGCGGACGGGGCGCTTGATGTTTGCTCTATCCATAGCCGCATGGATTTCTTTGTTTAGCTGCTCGCGCTGCTCAATCTGCCCAAGGGTTTTGAAGGCGTCCTTTTCAATTTGCCAGCGGCCTTTATCCGTGGGTTGCGCGAGGCCCATTTTCTCAAGGTGGTTTATCCGTCCAATAAGGATGTGTCTGTTCAAAGGTGAGTGCTGTCCGAATGTGCTGGCGGATGACCCTGCGCGGAGGTCTATGACGTTGGTCAGTTTGTCTACACCGTCCGCGATATGTCTATCCGCTGCTGTCACGCGCATCGCGTCCACTTCGCGCTTCATCTCCTGCTGGATGGCCAGCTCTGACTTCCAGCCTAGCTCGCGGGTGAGTTCTTCCTCTAGCCGTCCGCGAATGCCGCGCGAGATATACTCGCCTGCAATGTTCAATCCTTTGCCGTCATGAGTGACGCCCCGCGCGATGATGTGAGTGTGTGGGTGGGCGGTGTCGAAGTGGTCAACCGCCACCCAATCGAGCCGCGTTCCCAAGTCCTCCTCCATTTGTGTCATCAGCGCTCGCGTTGTGTCTTTTAGGTTTGGCGTGCCGTCGCCGTTCACACGGGCCAGCTCCGCGCCGTCTTCGGGCGAGATCATAATCCGAAACTGGTGCGGGTCGCCGCGTCCGTCAAAGCTCTCTTGGGAGCGAGCGACAAAATCCCGCCCGTCAATCTCAACGCCGTCCTCTGGGCCGTAGAGCTGGCCCCGCGTTGGGGTCAACTCCGCCGAGCCGTCCAGCCCCTCGGCTCGCTCCACGCCTGCGCCTTCGCGCTGAAGGTAAGCCAAGTGCCCGCGAGAGACAGAAGACTTGGCATTGCGGAGTTTAACAACGCGCACTTTCACAATGGCGCGGCGAGCGCGGTAGCGGTCACCAGTCGCCTTGTGAACACGCCAGCCTTGCTTCGGCCCTATGCCGCGCTCTAACGCCGCTCGGCCTCTACCGCGTGAATTGAAGCGCCCTGTGCGCGGTTTTGACGGGACGGTTAGGGTTCGCCGCCCAGAGACAGCCTTGCCTCTCACAAGCCCAATGCGGGCCTCTTGGAAAAACCCTTTGTAGTTGGCTGGGATATTTACCTCGGAGCCTCGGCTGCTGGATTTGCGGGCTTTGGCTCTTAAGCGGAAATCATCTTCATCTGACATGCCCCATAATCGGGCAAAATAGGGGCGTTTGTCTCGTCGGAAGCCGATTGGAAATTGTAGGAGAGCGGGAGTTTCTAGGTATTTGCGGGATAGAGCTACTTTGGAGGCAAGACACACGAGTTACCAAAATGGTGACACCCCAACTCGCGTAGCAAAAACAGAGCTTTAGCGTCGAAGTGCCCCCAAAAGGGCGGTTCGCTTTATCTTGCTAAAGCTCTTTTCTTTCTTAATCTCTCCTAAAGCGCCAATCCTATCTAATTAATTACGCTCTCTCAAAACAGAGCCGTCCAACGCGCTTGCCGTAGCCGCCCACACGAGCGGAGGCAGGGGCGTTGGACTCGCCGCAAAGCGGCGAATAAACAGCCTACTCAATGCAATCTTTAATAACTTGAAGAACAATTTTTCGTATACAATCTTAACTCATCTGAATTCAGTATTTGGAAAAGAAACAAGAATCAAAAAACGAGAAATATGATTTTAGAACTAAACTTGTCGACACTAGCTTCGTTCTTAGTGCCTGGGGGCAAAAAGAACAAAGTAGCATACCACCTGATGGGAGCGTCACCCTTAAATAAATCTGTAGACCCGAAGCGTTTTCTGAATGCCAAACGAAGCTTAGACGGTCAATTAAAGGGTGTTCGAAATCTCACCGATTATAGCTGGCAAAACCTGTTTCAGCTTAACGCTACAAACTTTGGGGAGGATACAACAAAGAGTTATGAGGCTTGGGATAACGTTCAAAAGGTACTCAGCCGTCTTGAAGATAGTGCAGACCTAGAAGGTAATATTGGTCAATACCCGTTAGGCATTATTGGTTTTATTTCCGCAGAAATCTTGCCCGGCAACGAAGTTTTTCGATGGCTTAAACCGACACTTGATAATGAGATAAATCTTACTGTCGCGTTTCAAAAAGCAACCCAAAAGTCCAATAAAATCGAAGCGCTCAGTCAGTCCGACATGGCGAAAACGTCGACTGGCAATGCGTTGATTCAAGCCTATACTTCGTCAAACAGCGAGACTTCCAAAGCGATTTACGCCTCAGGGCTTTGTGTTCTGACGTGGTTTCAAATTCTTTCTACAGTATGGCTTGGTGAAGATATTGAAGATGCAGAACTGAAGACTATTGCAACTTGTGCGGCCCTTAAAAAACCACATAAGTCGTCTGTTGATATATGGTTTCACTTGCTGAAGTCGCATACTCAAAGTGAAAGCTGGGAAAGTATTTACTCTAGGCTTGCCGAAATAAGGAGTATGGAATTCGATTGGAAAGCGAAAGTAGGAATGGGTAAAATACGATCTATACGACAAGGCATTACACCCCTTCCGTTCGACCAAATGCTAAAACTAGTAGTTGGATTTAAAACCGAATTGCATAACAATATCTCTACAATGGTTCTGTTAGAACGGGCATATAAATTTTCGGTTCTAGCTGATAATTTTCGGCGAGACTGGAATAAAACTAGCGCTACTTCGCAACTTCTTCCAACGCTTGATCTACATGATGCTCTTATATTTGGATATGAATCCGTTCATAAAAGACACCGTGGCCATCATCAACGGCCATGGCAATAGTAGTACCTAAGGCTTCTCTCTGCTAGCCGCTTCCCTAGCTCTTTTCACGAGACTTTTTTATGGAATGGGACTTGTCTTGGAGTTTAATGCCTTAGTTATACGCCCTAAGGATTCTAGAGCCACAGGCGTTTTTACCAACCATAATTATACCCGTCTTCTTCATCATCTTCACGAGATGACCAGTAGGCATCATTGTTTGGATTAAGTTGGTCAGCGCGATTATCAATTTCGTGCTGTTCGTGGTTATTTCCGTCAAATGGTGGCATGAAGCCCTCCTTTTTAAAGTAGCGAAGCTCTTTTATAATACTGAGCATTCGACAGGGCGGTTGTCCTGTAAGTGGTAAATGCCAAAATTTAAAACGGGTGTCGGGGGCCTAAAATTTACAAAAATGAGCCTACCAGACAATGGAGTGTTCAGATAATTCTATTCTAAAGAGGTAGAAAAAGTCACTACATAGATGTTCTGTCAGTTATGTAATTTGGTTCACAATTTGATTGAGAGCCACGTTAATCCAAATGTGAAAATTGTGCCTTTGAGGTCTCATTAGGTCTTTCTTTCCCCCAATTACTCGAGAGATTAAAGAGCGCTAATTCGCTATAATGTCTAGGTGGAAAAACAGAAAAACCTACATCAAAACGCCCCAACAGAAGCGCCGTCTCGCGCTGAAATTAAGCACGGTATGACTATCGCGGCACAACTGGTGCAGCGATACGGCCCTAAATACTGGCCTGTTTTAGAACGCCTAAAACAGGAATATGACGCGCTAGACGACCGTGAGGCGTTGCTCGCCTCGCTCCTATCGAACACTGATAAAGCTGCATAAGTCGATAGTTTCAGCCCTTAAACGGATAGCTCTATAACAGCTCGTCGCTGATGGGGTGGGCTATTTTTAAGAGTTCATCCCGACGGTAGGCGAGTGACCCTCCATCCCCATATTCAGGGCGCGGATTGCGGTGGCCCATCAATGTGCAGCGCAATCCAAAGTCCAATCCAGCCTCCAACATTCGGCTCTCAAAGCTGTGCCTGAAGCTGTAGATACAGTGCTGCTTTGTTGGGAATAGCCCTCTCGTTTTGAACGCTTTTGTGAGTGATGCGCTCAACAAATAGCTTCTATCCCTGTAATGCGGGAACCCGTTTGGAGCTTGCCGCATAGCTTCTAAGGCCACCCCAACAAGCGGAATGTCTCGCACGGATGCGCCTGATTTTAGCTCTCTGTCTTTCGTCGAACGGATGCGGATATGCGGAACCTCCGCGTCCAGCCTTATGTTCTCTGGCCTGATATTAGCCAACTCACTCGGTCTGCATCCTGTCTCAATCAAGGTCATGCACAGGAGTGCACCTTGTCGATTCAGGCCTTCAAAAACATCTGGCGCGAGTATGCGCGACCTGACCCAATCGTCTTTAAAGGGCATAACCTTCGTTAGAATTTTGTCTTTGAACCGCATGTTGCGGAAAGGGTTCTCGCGTTCTTCCTCGCCTATGTGCTCAAAGTATCGGCGGTATAATTTACGCAAACTGCCCAGGTCTTTGTTGCCACTACTGCCGCTCATTGGTTTAGAGCCGTCCTTTGGATGGATGCGCTCATGCCAGAATTTACGCACGGCGTGGGCTTGTTCGCAGGTAATGTCTCGCATATCAATATCGCCATTTATGTTGACGAAATTTGCGACTGCGCGGCGTTTGATTTTGGAAAAGCTCTTCACCTGCTCCGGTGATTTGCTGGAGAGTTCGTCGGTAACGATCTCGGACAAGTATAAGTCCATGGCCTGCGTGATGGTCGCGGATGGCGTCTTGGCAACGCCTAGCAAGGCTTCGGCGTCTTGCGCTTCCTTGGGCTGCGGCGCTTCCTGTAATGGCGCTATCGCTTGCAAGCGGCTTAATAAATCCGTGACGGTGTCTCGCGAAATCAAACTGTCCATAGGCTCATAATTGAACCCAAGCGAGCGGGCGTGGTGGCTCACGTCGCCAAAGCTGACTTCTCTTGGAGTGGATTGGAAACGGCTTGGCATAGTTTCGTGCCATCGTTGTTCGTCCGCATCGGCGCATATGTCTCGCCGCTGACGGGCGACTCTGCGACTGTCCGTATCGAGGGAACGGTATATCAATGTGCGGTCGTCTATGTGGCTAACGGCCTTGGGCACGCGCCGCACATAATGCCATATATCACCGCGTAGCCGTAGGTATTGGTCGGGTCGTCTAATCGCCTTCATCCTGCCATCTCCTGTGTAGCCTTTTGTAAGGCAAGAAGTGAGGCAAATCGCGCGAGTTACCGTGTGGAAAGTACAAGGAAGAGAGATTTTCCGAGACTTTTCAGAGGCTTACGCAACTTGCTATGATAGGAAAATGGTGCCCCCACACGGCACAGCGCCGTTTAGAAAAATACATATAAATCAATTACTTAAGACTGTCAAATTTGATTTTGTGACACGTGCGCCTTTAAAATTGTGGCACACGAACCTTGTCCTATTATAGGAGTCGAAATAGCGATCAGCGAAATGCCGCGTGACGTCAGTTATGAGATTAGATCGTAACAGCTCAGCTAACTGCAATAACGTAATAGTATTTGAAATCTCAATTATTTTAATAATTCGTTTGCGTTTATTTTTCTACAACCCTAGCCAATAAGTCTAGGGAATGTGAGAGGGGTGAGCGATGTCTTTGCGCGCGCAACAAATTTGTTTGGGATTCAACAAGAGAGCTCGGAATCTTATTCTATGTCTCCTAGGTATTCTCACTTTCGCATTTTTGAGTCTCTCCGTGGCTGCGCAAACTGGCCCAAATCAAGAAAACGCTTTAATTGCTGATGCGGGTCATTCCAGATTAATTGAGGTTGGCGTCGCCGTTCGCCTCGATGGAAGCGCATCTGTTTCGAAAGCCGGTGAGAGACTAAATTATAGTTGGTCTCTGACAGATCAACCGCCCGGCTCCCAAGCCGTGTTGACCGGCGTCAACGGCCCCTTGCCAAGCCTGACTCCCGACTTAGCTGGCGATTACCAAGCTGAGCTAATTGTCACGAACAGCAACGGCCTACAATCCGAAGTCTCAACTGTTCTCTTGTCGACAAACAATCTTGTACCTGTGGCGATGGCTGGCGGTGATCGTGTCATGACTGTTGGGCAATCCATTCGTTTGGACCCAGAAGGAACCTATGATGCAAATGGTGATCGTTTATCGGCGGCATGGTCAATAATTGCCGCCCCAACTGAAGGGGCTTCGGGAGATGATGAGGCAGTAAACTCAGTCTCAAGCCTTGAAGAAGACGGGGGCGGAAGGTTTGTATTTACGCCGGGCGTGGCCGGCGAATTTGCGATAGAATTATTGGTCGAAGATACGGAAGGCGCTCAATCTACAGACGTTGTAACGGTCTATGTTTTGCCCGAGGCGGGAGCTGATGGTACTTCTGCTCGCAATCTTCCGCCCGTCGCTAATGCCGGATTAAACCAAGTTGCAGTTGCCCTTGAGGAGGTCTTTCTGGACGGCCGTCAATCTACGGACGCTAATGGCGACCGACTAACCTACGAATGGTCTATTCTTTCCAGGCCTGTAGACAGTTTCTCTTGGATAGATGATCCAAGCCAGGCCGTTGCGCGTCTGACGCCCGATACAAACAGGACCTATATACTTCAGCTCAAAGTGACCGATGAAGCGGGACTTTCTGATTTTGATGCCGTTATTATCAGCGGGCAGGGCGTGGCGCCGCTTGCTGTGAGCGGCGGTCCAACGTCAGGCGCAGACGGCGCCATCGTGGATGCTGCCGGGCAGATAAGCGCGCAAGGATCGCAGGGCGCTTCGGGGCAATCCGGACTGCTGTCCTATAATTGGTCGGCGCTGGGCCTCTCGGCGGGGCAGGGTAGCGTTGATGATCCTTCGAGCCTTACAAGTGATGTGACATTTGAAACGACGCCTGAACAAGGCGCTGTCACGGATGGCGACGCATTGGCGGGTTTAGAGCTTCTTGACCACTATGGCTTGGTGAGTTTCGGTGACCTAAACTCTAATGTTGAGACGGTTGGAGCGGCGCTCGTCGGCGGTAACGTCGTTGGCGGAAGAGCAGAATTTGTAGCTTTGGACGTGGTGGGCGATATTCGTGGCGCGGAAAAGACCATAAATAACGGCGGTGATGTCCGCATAGGCGGAAGGGCACAATCGCGCTTGAATTTTGAAGGCGGCGGGCAGCTCATAGAAGACAGCTCTTTTGAGATCGACGGCGTGCCGGAAAGTGCGATCGGACTCTCTCAAACGCTTTTGCAAATGCCGTCCAATAGCTCAGTCGCTTTACCAACACGTAAAAACGGTTCCGCGCTTCTTACGGCACAGCCCGACGATGGTGGCATTGCAGTCTTTAATGTTGTCGATGGACGAGACCTCTTCCAAAATAAAGACGTCGCGCAGATTAAGCTCGAGGAAAATGGAGCTGCTTCTATTGTCATTAATGTGGGCGGCCGTAACATCCAATTTAATAAGGGTGATTTTGCGGGGTCAATCACGTCCGATGATGTCAGTCGTCGAATAATTTGGAACTTCTATGAGGCCACGATCCTGACGACACATCATGATTTTGAAGGCTCCGTCCTCGCGCCTTTCGCTAAATTTCATAATCAAAAACGGGTGGACGGAACTGTTGTCGCAGCCAGCATATTAGAGCGCGGCTAAATCGGTGTCCCGAGATTCTCGGGGGCGGGGCTTTCAAGCAGCCTTCCGGTTGAAGAAACAAAGTTCTCGCTGATCCAACTGGCTGTCACGGATACGCAGTTCCCGGAGATTGGACCAGTTTACGCCTCAACTATTCTGACCGCAGGTAATCGACGCCCTGTCGCTATCGCGACCTCCTCAGGCGGAAATGACAGGATCACGCCGGGAACTGACGTAACGTTAAACTCCGCAGCATCCTTCGATGAGGATAATGATCTGCTTTCATATCAATGGTCAATATTGTTTGCTCCAGAGGGAAGTCAGGTAGAGTTAACTGGCGTAACAAACCCGGCGGTTTCCCTGTCTCCCGATATGTCAGGACCATATATCCTCCAATTGATTGTTTCCGATGGTGAGCTTAGTTCACGTCCCACGACCGTTAGTTTCATTGCGGAGAACACTGCTCCTGTCGCTGATGCAGGTGAAAACCAAACCGTTCTCAAAGGGGAGTTGGTTGTCCTTTCAGGTCTAAATTCATCAGACTTTGACGGGGATGATCTGACTTTCTCTTGGGCTTTAACAGAGAAACCGGATGGGAGTTTGGTAGAGTTGGTCGGGGCTGATACGGCCACGCCGAGCTTTGAAACAGATATCGGCGGTTCTTATGTTGTTGCCCTTGTTGTGAATGATGGATTTGAAGATAGTGAAGCAAATACCGTCACAGTTATCGCCGAAAACGCGGTCCCAGTTGCCGTTGTCACAGGAACGGAGAACGGATCTGTAGGTGATATTTTCATGCTCTCCGGGGTAGGATCTACCGATGCTGATGGCGATGCCTTAAGCTTTTCATGGGTGCTGGAAGCGCCGGAAGACTCGACGGCTGTTTTGTCTGACGCGACGTCGCAAACACCGATGTACACGCCTGATGTGGCGGGCACCTACACGGCGACTCTTATTGTAAGTGACGGAGAAGATAGTTCATTACCTGCTGCGCTCTCGTCTACAGTCACAGAATCAAACCGGCCGCCTGTGTTGGATGAAATTGGAAGCAAATCCGTCGCGCTCGGCGATACGGTTTCCATTCAGCTCACCGCAGTAGACCCCGATGGGGATGACGTGGTTTATGGTTTGAGTCCTTTGCCTCTGCCACCGGGTGCGAGCTTCGATACGGCGTCAGGTGTATTCAGCTACACCCCGACTGCATCAACGCCGAATAACTTCAATCTGAGCTTCTCTGCGAGCGACGGCGTATTGAGCGATGCAGAAATCGTCAGTGTGACAATTTCCGATGACGATCCTGATGACTCCACGCGGCTTTCGGGGCGGGTAGTTGATGCGGTGACGAGAGAGCCTCTGACAGGGGTCATGATTATGGTCGGCGACGTCATAACCCGAACCGATAGCGATGGCCGCTTTCTGCTCAATGATATTGAGGCGTCGGAAAACATAATTTGGATTGCGGCTGATCAAATCACCGAAACAGATGCAAATGGGGCCTCATATATTTCCAGTCAGGCCACAATTAATCCGGTGTCAGGTGTTCTAAATACACTTCCGGCGGACCTGGAACTTACATCCGGCGCAACTGCTGTTCCTGTAGATAATTCTGCGCCTATCGTTATCGAAGATAGCGGCGGGAACATAAGGGTCGAGATTCCAACAGAGACAATTCAAAGGCTCGGCGCCGGGTCCCGTTACTGGCGCGTGCTGTTTAATGAAGTGGTTTCCAGTTCAGACCCTGACCGCGCAGATTTTGTCGAGATCAATCGGATTGGTCTTAGTTTTAACGGCTCCGCCGGGAATTTGTTGACCGGCGGGACGGCATCTGCCTCTTCTAACAATAATTCTGCCAGTACGCCTGCGCGCGGATTTGACGACAGCATTGGTCTAACATGGCAGTCTGCCGCGGGAGATATGCCGGGTGCTTGGCTGGCCTATGACTTAGGTGAGGGCAGATCCATCGCCGCCGACCGATTAACAGTCCAAAGCGGCAGAAGTGTTCTATCGTCTCCGTTCCGCTCGCCTACAGATTTTGATCTTCAAATTTCCGATGATGGTATCAACTGGACAACGATACGAAATTACACGAGTCCAGCGGACTGGGAATGGAGAGAAACAAGAGGCTTCTCGGTATTTCCGACTTACGAAGATGATTTATACGTCAGTAAAATTTCTCCGGCTCAAGCTGCGCAGATGCCGGCCGGAACGAGCGTGTGTGATATGTTCACCATAGGGCCAAAGGGAATTAACTTCGTCAATCCAATCGAGGTGAGCATTGGCAATGTGG
>ENA-ORXT01004240-ORXT01004240.1-marine-metagenome-genome-assembly--contig:-NODE-4240-length-15023-cov-16.380771_pt1 | contig 15023 bp, 15 predicted proteins | sample MGYA00237868_ERZ511482 | MGnify/ENA metagenome assembly ERZ511482 | reverse complement strand
ACGGTTCGTCCGTCAACGGCTCAGGCATTACCGGTGCCACATAACCGGTGTGCATCACGCGCCCGGAGAATCGTTCGTCGATCGCAAGCTCAGTCGCCGTGGTCAGAATTCTTGGGTCACCGTTCACGAAGATGTCATCAAAACGATCGATCGCATCCCAGATCCCGTCTCGATGCCACGTCGCTTCAACGGTGCGGGCGTCGTCGATGATGTCGCGCAGGCCCAGAATCATTCGCGGTCGACCAGGTGCACGGTCGACCTGATCCAACAGCGGTAGCAGTTCGCCACCCATACCAGTCGGTGCGTGGTCGACGACTATCACGTCAGGCTCGTACTGGGCGACTGCGGCGCAGATGAGGGCGCTGCGTAGATCAATCAGTTCGTTGATTGTGCCGCCGAGCTTGCGGGGCCGATATGAGCCCGCATCGTTCTTGGTCGCGGTCGGCAACTTGACCGTGTCGACTCGGTCGGGAAGAGCGAACGATTCAGCCCGGGGCGAGCCGGTCAGAATGAGCGCCTCATTGTCCTTATCGGACCCCGCCAACCCGGCTGCGAGCAGCGCGCTGCGGCGAAAGTGACCAAGCCCATACGTGTCATGGCTGAACAAAACGAAGCGAGTCACCGGCTATCACCGTGGTGTCTGACCTTGTCCAGGTAAGCGACGATGCTGCGTTCGTCGCCAGTTTGGATCCGGACCAGCGCTCGGTCTGAGTTACGCGACGAGCGCGGCGACGAACCTGAAGTCAAATCTGCAGAACGTGCTGGAGCCAATCTGGGATCCTCCAATCGGATCTTGATGCCTCTACCTGAGGGCAATGCGACCCTGCCGGAGCGAGTTCGGCGAGAAGGGGACACGTGGTCAACTGTGCACGTTTTGGTGCAGCGGCAACGTCAGCAGAGACCTAAATGGACCTTAAAGATGCTGATCAAATGCTGGCCCGGCGTCGAGTCAGCCGACCGTCAGATTCTGACGACGACCGACCGTTCCACCTGACCCCATGGGAGAGCTACCGTCACGGCGAGCCCCATGCGGTCAACCAAACAAGGTTTCGAGCACGTCGTAGTTGGCGCGGCTCAGCGTGCCGGACAGATCCAGATTCACCGAGTTGGCCACGAACGGGGACATCTCCAGGTCCACGCCGATGGCGCCAAACTGGAGTCGGCGATCCCGGCTGATTCGCTCGGCAACGGCCGTCAAGTGCTCGTTGAGGAAGGTGTCGGTATTGGCATTGGCGGTTGCGGTCTCAAATGGTGAACCGTCACTGATGAAGACCAGCAGCTTGCGTGGTTCTGGACGGGCAATCAGGCGTTGCCAGGCCCAGATCAGCGCCTCACCGTCAACGCCCTCGCGGAAGTGGCGCGAATCGATCATGGCCGCCATGCCCCTGCGGGCGCGGACGGTGCGCTGGTCGGCATCCTTGTACACCACGTGCATCACCTCGGCGAGGCGTCCGGGGTCAGCGGGTCGACCGGCGGCATCCCAGTTCTGCCGAGCGCGTCCGCCGTTCCAGTCGCCGGTGCTGAAGCCCAGAACCTCGCTGGTGGCCCCCGCTCGCTCCAACGCTCGGCAGAACGTGTCCACCAGCACCGCCACGGTCTCAAATCGTTGACGCTTCATCGATCCGGACTGGTCCACAACAAAGCTGACAACTGCCGGGCTGTGGACCGCGTGTCGCTGGTTGCGGTAAACGTGTGGGTTGCCGGGTTGGGCCACAATCTGGGTCAGGCGGGATGGGTCGATCAGGCCGTCGTCGCTTGCGGCGTTCCAGCCATCAACAACGGGTGTGCCCAGCAGTCGCTGAAGACGGAATGCCAGCTGGGTCACCGAGACCGCTTGACTGGCGACATGGCGGTCCAGTTGCTCCCGAAGTTGGTTGCCCAACCGGTTGCTCAACAGCGACGCGCCCGTGACCTCGGTGTCGAAATCGGTGGACCACACGTGATAGCCGCCCAACGTCTGGAGGTCGGCGTCGGGAAGCGAGGGCGGCGTGTCCACCGGCAGGGGAGTGCCCGCGCTGTCGTGCAGGTTGGTGCCGTCGCCCTCTGACCAACCAGCAGGGATGGTGAGACCGGTGCGCCGAGCAACGTTGGAGGCGCTCCGCTTCTTCTGTTCGGGATTGCCGGCCAGGTCATCCACAATCCGGGCCAGTTCGGCCGCAACGGGAGCAAAGGTGGACTGGCTGGTGCAGGAGTCCCGCAGGGCCGCCAGATGCGTGCCAATGTGGCGCGAGATCCGAGCGCGGGTTTCTTCCAGCGTGGTTTCGATCTGCTCGTCCTGAATGCCTTCGCGCAGCAGCCGGGCCCGGGCCATATGGGTGACGGTGTACAGAAGCAGTCCCAGTGAGCTCTCGGCAACGTTCTGGCCTTCAGCCTGCCAGCTCCACTCCATGAATGCGGCATTGAGGTTGGCGCGAGTGCCGGTCCAGGTGATGGGCGCCAGACTCTCGCAGCGCAGGTGTTCCAGTACGTCGAAGACCAGCGCGGCAAACGGTGCGTCAGGAAGATGGAGCCCATGTGTGTGTGGGTCGCTGTGCGCCAGCCGGAGCCCCAACGAGTCGGCGATTCCTCGATGCCGAGCGAGAGTTCCGGTGTCGGCCTCGGCCACCAGCCATGGCGCTCCGTAGCGGAGCAGAAGGCCGTTGTTCCACGCTCGGCGCGCCCGAAACTCAGCGCGGGGTTGCGCGGAAACTGCTCGAAGGACCGCCGCGGCATGCCGTTCCACGCGGCGGGTTCGTGAGCCAACGCCGGTGCCCGTGCTCATGGTCAGGCCGCGGGGGTTTCCGCCGGCGGTGGGTCGCTCAAAGCTTCGGGCAGCTGGTTGTCGAAGACCCGTTGGAAGTACTCAGCCACAATGGACCGTTCCGCGTCCTCCACCTTGTTGAGGAACGAGACGCGGAAGGCGTAGTCAACGTCGTTGAAGGTCTGATGGTTCTCCGCCCAGCTGATGACGGTTCGAGGGGACATGACCGTGGATATGTCGCCGGCGGCAAACCCGTTTCGGGTCAGCGTTGCCACGTCCACCATCCGGCGCGCAAGGTCAGATCCGTTGGCAGTGGTCAGCAGTTCGGGCACGCGGGCACCCACGATGCCGACCTCGTCGGCCGGGTCCAGGTAGTCCAGCTGGGCCACGATGCTCCAGCGGTCCACCTGGGCATGGTTCATCATCTGGGTGCCGTGATAGAGACCATTGAGGTTGCCCATGCCAATGGTGTTGGAGGTGGCAAACAGCCGGAAGTTGGGGTGCGGCGTGAGCACCCGATTCTGGTCAAGCAGCGTGAACCGTCCCTCTCGTTCAAGTAGCCGCTGGATCACAAACATGACATCGGGTCGTCCGGCGTCGAGTTCGTCAAAGAGAAGCGCCACGCCGTTGGTCAATGCCCAGGGGAGGATGCCTTCCTGAAATTCGGTGACCGGCGCGCCGTCACGAAGAACGATGCCGTCGCGACCAACCAGGTCCATGCGGGTGATGTGGCCGTCCAGGTTGACTCGAACCAGGGGCCAGTTGAGTCGGTTGGCCACCTGCTCGATGTGGGTGGACTTGCCGGTGCCGTGCCAGCCGTGGACCAGTACGCGACGGTTGAGGGCGAAGCCGGCCAGCACCGCCCGCGTCACCTCAGGGGTGAAGCGGTAGGCCTGGTCGATCTCGGGAACGTGGTCCCCAAGTTCGGGGTGATCGGGCAGTGCTGAGACTGCCAGATCACCCGTGAACCCAAAGACCTCTTCTATGTCCACCCTGTCTCCAATGGTCGCGTTTCGCCGTCAGGCGAAGGCGTTAGTGAGCGAAGCGAACGACGGTTATACGTAGTCCTTGTACTTGTCCAGGTGACGTACAGGAGTGGAGAGTGCGTCCTTGCGGAACGGGTCGCCCAGCTCCTGGGTGCACATGACTTCGATCACGGTGGTCTCGCCACCATTCATCTGCTTGTCGACGGCATCGGTGAGGGCGGCGCCCACGTTGTCGATCTTGTCGACCCGGACGCCGGTGGCGCCCATGGCTTCGGCGATCTCGGCGTAGTTCTCGCCGCCGTCCAGCTCTCCAGCAACGAAGCGGCGGCCGTAGAAGTCGACCTGGTTCTTCTTCTCTGCACCCCACTGGCGGTTGTGGAAGACGACCGCGGTGACCGGAATGTTGTGGCGGGTGGCGGTCATCAGTTCGCTCATGCTCATGGCCCAGGCGCCGTCACCGGCGTAGGAGATTGCGGGGCGTTCCGGAGCAGCCTTCTTGGCGCCGATGATGGTGGGAAGGGCGTAGCCGCAGTTGCCCCAGCTCATGGCAGCAAAGAACGAGCGGGGCTCTTCGAAGCGGAGGTAGCTGTTGGCTACCGAGTTGATGTTGCCGATGTCGGTGGAGACCATGGCTCGTTCTGGCATGTGTTCTTCAAGGGCTCGAAGAACCTGGCGAGGGTGGAGCCAGTCGCCGGGCATGTCCTCGGCTTCGGCAATGGCTTCCATGCTGAACTGGTCCTTCTCGTGGATCCATGCGTCCAGTTCGTCTTCCCACAGCTTCTTCTGCTCTGCGGTCTTGGCGGCGCGTGCGTCCTTGGTGGCGTCACACTTGAGATCGCGGCCTTCAAGACGGGAGAGGATGGCGGATGCGGCCTGTGCGGCATCGCCGTGGATGCCAACCGAGATGGGCTTCACGAGGCCGAGCATCTTGTGGTCCGCGTCGATCTGAATGATCTTGGCATCGGCGGGCCAGTAGTCCATGTCGTGTTGGGGCAACGTGCCAAATGGTCCCAGGCGGGTCCCAAGGGCAATGACAACGTCGGCTTCGGAGATGAGGCGCATGGCGGCCTTGGAGCCCTGGTAGCCAAGCGGACCACACCACTGGGGGTGGCTGGCCGGGAATGAATCGTTGTGCAGGTAGCTGTTGACCACTGGGCAGCCAAGGCGCTCGGCCAGGGCCACACACTCGGCCATGGCGTCGCCCATCACAACGCCTCCGCCGGAGAGCAGCACAGGGTTATCGGCAGTGGCGATCATTTCAGCTGCTTCGTCGAGCGCCCGGGAGTCACCAGCGCCGCGTCCGTACTGCGCCGGCTTGGGGATCTCCACGTCGATGTCGCCATAGAAGCGGTCACGAGGGATGTTGAGCTGGGTTGGTCCCATTTCTGAGAGGGCCCGGTCGAAGCAGCGAGAGGTGATCTCAGCCATGCGACGTTCGTTGTTGATGTGGCCCTGGTACTTGGTGAATTCTTCGAACATGGGAAGCTGATTGGCTTCCTGGAAGCCACCGAGGCCGATGCCCATGGTGCCGGTCTGCGGCGTGATCATGACCACAGGGGAGTGGGCCCAGAACGCGGCGGCAATGGCGGTGACGCAGTTGGAGATGCCGGGGCCGTTCTGACCAATCACCACACCCTGTTTGCCGCTCACCCGGGAGTAACCGTCGGCCATATGGGCGGCGCCCTGCTCGTGAACAACCGGCACCAGTTCAATGCCGGCCGGGGCAAAGATGTCCATGGCATCCATGAACGCAGAGCCCATGATTCCGAAGGCGGTGGTGACACCATGGGCCACCAGTGTCTCTACAAAAGCCTCACTGGGCGTCATGCGGGTCATGTCTTGTCTCCTAGAACGACGAACTTTTGGAATTGGCATTCCACAATAGGGCGTCGTGCTGCGCGCTGCACGAAGCCAGCGGCGAAAGTGTGAAGAAACCCATGAGGAAACCCAGAGACCTATGAGGAAACCCAGGGACCTATCGACCTTGGGTGGCGAGCGGCAGGGGCGAGTGTCGGGTTGCGCGGCGTTCGGCCACGACGCTGCTCAGACCCGCCACAACGATGAACACGCAGCCGACAACGGTGAGAACCGTTGGCAGCTTGGCAAACACCACAACGTCAACCGCCAGCGCAAAGACCATCACCGCATAGCGGAATGGCGCGGTGAAGCTCACATCGCCGGTGCGCATGGTCAAAATGGTGCAGGTGTAGCCGAGTCCAAGGAACATTGCTGATCCGGTCACCGCCACCATCATGGTGATGGTGGGCATCATCCAACCTTGAGCCAGCGACACCACCGCGCCCAGGACCGCCACGGCGACGGCGGTGGCCAGGGCGAGAAAGACCGACGGCAGGCTCTGGTCGACTTTGCGGGTGGCCAAATCACGCAGAACCACCAGTACCACCGCCACCACCATCAGCAGCGAGTACCAACTGAAGTCATTCGAGCCGGGCCGTACCACCAGGAGCACGCCAACGAATCCCAGGACGATGGCGGCCCAGCGCCGCCATCCCACCGCCTCGCGGAGAAACAGCGCGGCCGCCAGCGTGATGGCAAGCGGCACGGTCTGCATGATGGCGGTGATGCTGCCAATGGCGAGCACCGGCAACGCAATCATGAAGATGGTGGTCAAGGCCAGCTCGGCAAGAATTCGGGCGAACAGTGGCCGGTCGGCCAGCGCCGACAGAGGCCGCAGGTCGTTGCGGTGGCGGGCGATGGCGGTGAAGCCAATCACCAGGAACAAGCTGCGAAAGAAGACGATCTGAAACAGGCCGAAGTCGTCGGAGGCCAGTTTCAGCACCGTGTCGTTTGCGGTGTAGGCAAACATGCCAAGCACCATCCACACCGCACCGCGGGCATTGGCGCCAAGCCCGGCAAAGGCGTTCACTGGCGGTTGGCGCCCTCGGGGTTGGCGGTGCTTTCGGACTCGTGGGCTTCCAGGCGCGCCACCAGCCGGTCCCGAACCGAATCGCCGGGCTGGCGAGCTTTGCCCCCGGCCTTTCTCCAACCCAGGCGAGACGAATAGAGCAGCGGGGGATGGCCAATACGTCCTTCGCCAACCTGCACGACCCGGGCCAGGAAGAGGTCATGGTCGATCTCGACATCGAGCTTCTGGGTGACTTCGCACTTGAGCCAGGAAATGCAGTTGGGCACGTGCGGCACGCCATTGGTTTCGGTCAGGAACTCTGGCGCGATGTATTTGAACTTGCGTCCGGGGTAGGAGAAGTACTGCCCTTGTTCAACCTGGTCTGCGGCCAGATTCGAGACGCTGAACCATCCGACCTTTTCAATGAGGGCGTGGGTGTCGTGCTTGGGCGAGATCGACGCCAGCACTATCGGCTCCTCAAACGAGACTTGAGAGACCCAGTGACTGCAGTAGGCCCGAGTAATCTCCTCGTTGGAGGAGGCGACCACCTGCACGCCTTTCATCATCTGACCCAATGAGCGTTTGATGTCACGATCGATCACCCCGGCACGCTATCTGGCGCGCCTACCGTGACGCGGATGGTGAGTGACCGGCCGCGGACGTTGTTGCAGCGCGCGGAGTACGAGGGCGAACCCATCAAGGGCTCGCGGTTCATCGTGCTTGCCGGTCCTGTGGAGTCTGAATCAGCGGCGCAGGACCTGCTGGCCCAAGCTCGGGCGCTCCGGCCTGATGCCGGTCACCACTGTTCCGCGTGGCGGTTGTCGGTGCCGGCCATTGACCGAGCCAACGACGACGGCGAGCCGGGCGGGTCGGCGGGACGCCCAATGTTGGCGCAGCTGACCGGACTCAATCTGGTGAACGTCGCCGCCATTGTGAGCCGGTACTGGGGCGGCACGAAATTGGGCGTCGGCGGGTTGATGCGGGCGTATGGCGGCGCAGTGGGCGCCGCCCTGGGTGACGCACCGACGGTGCCGTGGCGGCTGCTGACCGAGGTGACCTTTGACCATGGGTACCCCGAGGCGGATCTGGTGGAGCGTTTGGTGGCGCACCACGGCGGGCGACTGGTCAACTCCAACTTTGGCGCCCGGGTTGTTCGGGTTGTTTCGGTGGCTGCGGAGGATGTGCCGGCGCTGGAGGCGGCACTTGGCGACGCCAGTTCCGGTCGCATCACCTTCGACCGGAAGTAGAGGTCAGCCGGTGCCGCTGAGTAGCCCTGCGATGAAGGTGCGCAGCTCGGGCACGCCAAGGCCGCTCTGGGTACTGACCCACATGACGTCGCCTTTGGATACGCCCAGGCCGCTGCTCAGCTCGGTCCGGCGCTTCTTGCTTTTGGAGCTCTTCACTTTGTCCGCTTTGGTGGCAACGATCTGCAGCGGGAGCTCAAGGTGGCGGAGCCAGTCCACCGTCTGCAGGTCAAGGGCGGTGGGACCAACAGCGCCGTCGATCAGCAGGAGCACGCGGTCGAGTGACTCGCTGTGGGTGAGGTAGGCCTCGATCATTTTGGAGAACCGCTCGTGCTCGTGTTTCGGCACGTTGGCATAGCCGTAGCCGGGAAGGTCGACCAGCCATCGGCCCGAGTCTTCGTCGCCAAACTCAAAGACGTTCAGCAGGCGAGTGGCGCCCGGAGTCTTGGAGGTCCGAGCCAGCTTCTTCTGGTTGGCCAACGCGTTGATCAGCGAGCTCTTGCCCACGTTCGATCGTCCGACGAAGGCAATCTCGGTTATCGATTCGGGCAGCTGGGTGTACTTGGCTGCAGACTGCAGGAACCGAAGCCGTAGAGGATTGGACACGCCTTCATTCTCTCGTGAGTTGGGTAGGTTCGGACGGATGTCTCTGTCGCCCACGACCGCGCCATTCATTGAGTCCCTGGAGATCGACTGGGACGAGGTGGAAGATGATCGCCGCTACCCCTTCAACATTGCGTCGATTGCCGCGCTCACCGACCAGCTTGAGTTCACCGCGCCGGTCACCTTTCTGGTTGGCGCCAATGGCAGCGGAAAGAGCACGCTGCTGGAGGCACTGGCGGTCCATCAGGGATTGAATCCCGAAGGCGGCAGCCACAATATGATGTTTGAGACGCGGCCCCAGACGGTCTCAGAGCTTCACAAGCATCTGACGGTTCGTCATATGGGCAAGCCTCGGACCCGGTTCTTTCTGCGGGCAGAGAGCTACTTCAACGTTGCCACCAGGTTGGAGGACTACTTCGAGGACGACCCGAAGGACTTCAAGAAGGTATACGGCGGCTCGCCGCACGCCTGGTCCCACGGTGAGTCATTCATCAAGCTGGTCAAGAACCGCTTCTTCCCCGGTGGACTGTTCTTCCTTGACGAACCGGAGGCGGCGCTGTCGGTTCCGGGGGAGCTGCAGTTGATGAAGATGCTGGTGGAGCACTGGAACGCAGGAAGTCAGTTGCTCATCGCAACCCACTCGCCGATCCTGACCGCGTTGCCGCATGCGCAGATTCTGGAATTCAGCGCCGATGGCATTGCCCCGGTGGTCTGGGATCAGGTTGAGTCAGTGCGGATGACCCGGGACTTCATGGCCAACCCGTCCGCGGAGCTCGCCCGCCTGGGCATTGCCTGACCGTTCGGTCACAGCCAGCCGACGTGTTCTTCGACGACGGCCCGGTCGCGTTGGCGGACTCGGAGCAGAAAGTGTTCTTCGCCGCCGGGGTCGGTCCACGACTCCGGATCCACGCCCACGCCGTTGGTGCGGAGGTCGGCAACGATCTGATCCAGCTGGGCGACGTTGGCAACATCGATGTGGTAGCTGACAAAGCTGCGCTGGAATTTCTGGTGGTCCAGGACCACCGCAACCGCCCAGGAGACGGTTGCACCAATGACGGCTCCAACGGGCCACGGGGCCGGAAGAAAAACGGTCAGGATGACCCCGGTGAGGGCTCCCGGTACGAGCAACGCGAGCCAACCGAACAGGTTGGGTTGAACGGTCCGAAAGCCGCCGAAGTGGCGCTGATCCATGGGATGACTTCGGCGAGCGCCGTTGTGCCGCACTCAGTGGTCGGTGGCCGTCAGATTCCGGTAGCGACCGCCGTAGAAGATGAGTGGCTCGCGGGCGTCTTCGGGCGTGTCCATGGACACGACGTTGCACAACGCCAACTCATGGTCACCGGCGTCGATGACCTGGTTCAAGGTGAGGCGAATGAACGCCGTGGTGTCAGCAAAGCGGGGCGCGCCGCCGTCGAGCTTCCAGTCGAGGCCCTCAAACCGTTCTTCGGGAGCTCGCATGCAGGCACCGGACACGCCGTCCTGGTCAGCGGCCAGGACGTTCACCCCGAGCGTTTCGCCTTGGCGAAGCTGCTGCCATGTGTAGGAGCCGGCGGTGCAGAAGAAGCCGGCAAGTGGCGGGTCGAGACTGACCGAGACGAAGCTACCAATCACCATGGCAACGGGTGCGTCGTCGACCATTGCGGTCACGACGGTGACACAGGTTGGTACCTGGCCCATCACGGTGCGAAAGCGTATTGGATCGATCGGTTCGCTCATCCTGCAGAGGCTAGCGGCACCGACTGGTGCGGCTGGTGTTCGACCGACCACCCGGGGTGAAGGAGCGGAGACGCCGACTTCGTGGTGCGATACGGTCGCTTCATGCGGCATTGGCGGTGGGGCTTTCTTCTGGCGGGAGGACTTCTTCTCGGTTTGGTTTCAGCCTGCTCATCCACCTCGGGTCCGGCGCCGGAGGAGGCGGTGGTTCTCTCCGCAACCGTCATCCCCACGCCGACCCCAGGTTCGGCTCCCGCCACGGCAACCCCTGTCCCGCCGACGCCCACGGCTACTCCCATTCCCGAGCAGATCGTCCAGTTGGGAGTGCTTCTTCAGGCTGGCGAGACCGAGGCTGCTCTGGCGCTGTGGGATCAGAGTCGCGCGGTGTTTGCCGGAGTGGACCCGGCGGAGCACCCCGGCCTGACCGAAGCCATGTCGGACGCTTACGGCCCGCTGCTCCGATCCGCCGATCGCCAGACGGTTGCCGGTGACTACCAGGCTGCGACGGCGACCCTGGCCCGTCTGCAGAACTGGTTTCCGCAGAACAGTGATGTGAGCCGCCGGATCGAAGCGGTGGCGGAGTGGGAACGCCAGCTGACTGATTTGGTTCTGTATGAGGGCCAGGCGCATCACATGTTCACGCACAGTTTGATTGTGCACAACGAGTTGGCCTTTGACCGGGACTATCTGGAGCGCGGCTGGCAGGCCGAGATGGTGACGGTCAATGAGTTCACTCGGGCGATCGAACACATGCATGAACGCGGTTTCATCCTCATTGATATCCATGAGCTCTTCATCGAGAACGACGACGGCACTATCAGTGAACCGGAGTTGATGTTGCCGCCGGGTCGGCAGCCGCTGGTGTTTTCCATCGACGATGTGTCGTATTACGAATACATGGAAGGCAACGGATTTGCCGAGCGGCTCGAAATTGATGACCGCCAGAACGTGGCGACTCTGGTGTACAGCCCGAGCGGTGAACCCGAGCTGACGTTGTCCGGCGACGTCATGCCCATTCTTGATCAGTACGTGCTGGACAACCCTGACTTCTCCTTTCAGGGGGCCAAAGGCATTCTTGCGCTCACCGGTTTCGAAGGAGTACTCGGGTACGACGTGAGCCGTGATCAGGTGGACGAACCGGACTATGACCAGCGGGTGGCCGAAGCAACCCGGGTGGCCGATCGGCTCAAAGAACTGGGATGGCTTTTTGCCAGTCACAGTTACACCCATGCAGAGGCGTTCAAGACCGGGACGATGAGTTACGGTCGATCAACCTTCGATGCCGACAATTGGGAGCGCGAGGTGGCAAACATCGTCGGCCCCACCGATATCTACATCTCGCCGTTTGGCTACTCCCAGAGCAACAACGATCCGCGGTATCGCTACTTGATTGAGGAGAAGGGTTTCAACGTGTTCAATCCCATCAGTGCGACCCAGAATCGCACCTTCCACGAAGACAACCTGGTCTTTGAGCGCATTGCCTTTGACGGCTGGACGCTGTGGAACGATCCCGAGCGTCTTTCGCCGTACATGGACACCGACGTGGTGTGGGACACCGACCGTGAGTAGCCGAAGCAACGGGAGTGGCGGTTCTGACGGGGGAGTAGTGCACCCGGAACTCGGCTTTTATGCACTGGCCGGCCACGCCGACAACTCTCGCCAGCTGATCACCGAGGTGCAGCAGGGGGAGGCGCTGGGATTTGGAACGGCCTTCATCTCCGAGCGATACAACAAGAAGGAAGCGGCCACGTTGTGCGGCGCAGCCGGCGCGGTAACTGAGCGGATCACGATCGCAACTGCGGCCACCAACCACAACACCCGGCATCCGATTGTCACCGCGGGCTACGCGCGAACGATGCAGAGTCTGACCGGCGGCCGCTTTGTACTTGGCCTGGGTCGCGGTATTCCCATGTTGCAGGACGCCTTCGGTATTGACCGGATCTCCACCGCACAGATGGAGGACTTCGCGCAGCTCATGCGGCGGCTGTTCCGAGGCGAAGTGGTCATGGGTCATGACGGACCGGCCGGCTCATGGCCGGTACTGCATCTGGATGCGTCACTCAATGAGCACCTGCCAATGAATCTGGTGGCCTTTGGCGACAACACACTCAAGCTTGCCGGCCGGTGCTTTGACGAGGTGATCCTGCACACCTACTTCACCGATGAGACAACAGCGCGGTGTGTTGAAACAGTCAAGACCGCGGCGGTCGATGCCGGTCGCGATCCGGACGACGTCAAAGTCTGGTCGTGTCTGGCCACCATTGGCGATCATCTCCCTGAGCCACTTCGGCTCATGAAGTCCGTGGGCCGAATGGCAACCTATTTGCAGGGGTACGGCGATCTCATGGTGAAGACCAATGGGTGGGATCCGGAGGTGCTGGAACGCTTTCGCCAGGATGAGTTGGTCTCAGGCTTCCGCGGCGGCTTTGACTCCCGGGCGACGACCGAACAACTGGAGCACGTGGCCGAACTGATCCCTGCCGAATGGCTGGCCGCCAGCGCCACCGGGTCGCCGGACGCATGTGTGGCTGCAGTCCAGCACCAGCTCGATCTTGGTTGTGACGCAGTGATCCTTCACGGCTCCACGCCGACCGAGCTGGAGCCGATTGTGAACACCTGGACCGAGGCTCGGAGATGACTGCTGCCAACGCTGCTCAACTCACGACGTTGCCGGCCAATGCGCCCCTGACCGATGTCCTGACGCATCTCGACACTGACGGTGGCGTCATCATCAAAGACCTGCTTGCTTCGTCGACCGTTGACGCGTTCATGGCCGACATCGCCGAAGCATCTCATGGCCACCGGCCCGGGGCGACCACCGGCAGCGATCGCACGGTCGAGTTCTGGGGTCGGGAGACCAAACGCTTCACCCGTCTGGGTTGGCGCAGCGCCGCCTTCGAGGACATTCTCCTGGCTCCCACGCTGCGGGCCGTGTCCGATGAGCTGCTCTTGCCGCACTGCGATGACTACTGGATGAACACCGCGCAGATGATGATCATCGGGCCGGGCGAGACCGCCCAGATGTGGCATCGCGACGCGGGAAACTGGATGGCACTCTGCACGCCGGCCTCGCCGGAGGTGACCATCTCCTGCATGTATGCCTTGAGTGAGTTCACCGCCGAAGTGGGGGCGACCCATGTCGTGCCCGGCAGTCACCGGTGGGATGACTATCAGCAGGCGCCCGGCGAAGATCAGATTGCGTACGCGGAGATGCAGCCGGGCGACGGGCTGATCTACACCGGTCGCGTCATCCACAACGGCGGAGCAAACGTGACCCAGGACCAATGGCGCTTCGGCCTGCATGTTTCGTTCGTGTTGGGCTGGTTGACTCCGGAGGAAGCGCTGCCAATTTCGGTGCCGTGGTCCGCGGCGCAACACATGTCTGAGCGGGCGCAGCGCCTGTTGGGTTGGAAGAGCTACGGCGTGCGTTCACGACTCTGGACCGTGGACTACGAGGAGATCTCGGTCTCCATGGCCGAGGAACGTCAGTCCCAGGAATGACCTGGTTGTGACGACCGGTGAGCTCCTCGGCCCGAGTGAAAACAGCGCGTAGGTTCTGGAGGCCTCCGGGCAGCGCTGATCGCCCAGTCGCCGAACTCCTTCATGGCATCACGTGTTCGTCCCGGGCAACCATCAGTTCGAGTGCCTGTTCCATGGCCTGGCGTGACAGGTAGTTCAAGCTCGGCGACACGCAGGATCCTGGACCTCGAGGGGTCTCACCGAAAATTGGCGACTACCGCCGGAAATACACGTTATGTAAAGTAGAGGGTTGAAGAGGGCGGTACCGGCAAGCTGCAAGCATGCCGAACGTGCTGATCCGAGATCTGCCCGCCGATGTCCACGCAAACCTGCAGCGTCGCGCCGAGGCCGCAGGTCAATCGCTCCAGCAGTATCTGACCAAGGAACTCTCGCGTATCGCTGAGTCACCAACTATCACCGAGGTGATCGCTCGGATCGCCGAACGGTCCGGTGGCCGAGTGGGTTTCCAGACTGCAGTTGACGATCTCGCTCTCGCCGAGGCACTGGACTGCCCATTGCTCACCGCCGACGCGCGTCTCGCTGCCGCTCCAACCATCCCCTGCGTAACGGAGCTTCTCCGCGCCTGACGCGAGAGGACCGTTGCAAATCGAACGGTATGTGTCCCGGAGAGATCAAGGCACTGCAACCACATGGTTCGGTGACGTAGAATTGGTGAATGGGATGGTCAGAGGACTTCAGCGGCGCCGCTAGCGACGCGGCGTCGACTGCACAACATGTTGCGTCGCACACCAAAGGGCGCCCGCCACTCGCCCGCCCGTTTGACGCTGTTACCCCGACCGGCGATCCGGTCTTCTGGAAGCCGTTGACCGAAGACGAAATTGAGCTTCGCAGCAACCTCAAAGCCACGAGGAAGCGCAGATACACGCTCTTGGCCATAACGCTGGCATGGATTTGTGCCGCTATAGGAGTCGCAGCATTTCTCCCTCGACCGGCACCAACTGCGGTTACCTTCGCAGTTCTTGTCAGCTTGCTCTGCCTCCTTGCGTTCTGGCTCATTGAGAGCATTCGCCTGCTGCGCGAACTGCGATAACTGCTTTCCCCGCCATCGAGGTTCGAACTGCACCAACGAGTCTATCTCTAGGGGTGATTCGGGATAATCGTTATTATCCGTGCTTCGATTTCGTAGCTGGGTCGCCGATCTTGGCCGAGGGCTGAGGGGCGTGTTCGGTTAAATCGACGGTCTCTACTGGCTCGCCAAGGTGATACCGGGTGACGTCTTGGACGAGGCCGTGAACGTCGATATAGCCAGCGGATGCCTCTACCAAAGACAGCTGATCCAAGGCTCGGACAGCTGAGTGAACCTCGTGACGGGTCGCGTCGAATTCCTCGCT
>ENA-ORXT01004238-ORXT01004238.1-marine-metagenome-genome-assembly--contig:-NODE-4238-length-15025-cov-31.052582_pt1 | contig 15025 bp, 7 predicted proteins | sample MGYA00237868_ERZ511482 | MGnify/ENA metagenome assembly ERZ511482 | reverse complement strand
GAACAAAAAAATGGGATGGCTTTCCATACAGAATTAAGGAAGATGGCTGACCAAGCTGTCGTGATTAATGATCGGAACGCTTCGAGTGAATAATGTATTATAATTTCTCACGGATATTACCTATTGATAAGTTAACAAACAATAACTTGCTACACAAGCTAATAATCACGTTATTGCGCAAAAGTTAGAAACGATATGATCGACGTAAAAAATAAAGTGATATTTCTAAGAAAAGCTGTAGGAGGACAAGATAAAGAGTACCAGATAAGTAGCAATATACAAGGCCAGTTAAAAAAGAAAGTCATTAAAGTACAGAAGCTAAAAATAGCTGACAAGGTCTCTGTAGAGCTCACTGGTAGCTACAAAGAATTTGAAGTAAATATAGATCCTAAGGATAGTGAGCATGCACCTAAGATAATGGCGATGCTGAAGGTAAAGAGATAAGTATACAGTTAATCACAGATTAGACGGATTGAAAATAAACATAGGCTTTTATGAAAAGCAGATATGTCTACTTCGTTCAATCCTTGTATTAATTTAAAATCTACAATTCCGATTAAAATTAGTTAAGGGCAGAATCAAAGATTTTATACTTATCGTTATAAGGTAATATCCAAACCTTAGCCCTACCATTCTAAACTATCTTATGACTGTATCAATGTTCCCATGCAACCTTAATCCATAAGGTATATAATAGATATCGTAAGTATACATTATAAGAATATTACCTTAGAGCTAATATATAAAATACTATGGTTACAAAAATCGTCGTCTTAGCAATTTACGTAGCCATTCTATTTCTAATCGGAATACTCGCATCGAGGAAGGTCAACAGTATGAGCGATTATTATTTGGGTGGAAAAAGAATGGGCTTTTGGGCTGTTGCTTTTTCTGCAAGAGCTACTGGAGAATCTGGATGGCTTCTCATTGGTCTTACGGGTATGGGAGCGATGGCAGGATATTCTGCCTATTGGGTCGTCGTGGGAGAATTGCTTGGCGTCTTTATATCATGGCAGTTTATGGCTAAGCGGTTTAAAAGACGATCAGATGATTATAAAGCTATTACAATACCTGACTACCTACAAAGTCATTTTAAATCATCAACCAACACGCTAAGAATTCTTTCTGCATCTGTCTTGGTCGTTTTCGTTGTTATCTATGTCGCATCGCAAATGGATGTAACAGGCATTGCATTCGAATCAATGCTTAACATAGATTATCGGATCGGTGCACTTATAGGTTTCGCTATAGTTCTGGTTTATATTTTCTTTGGTGGATTTGTAGCTGCCGTATGGTCAGATATGTTCCAGGGTGTTCTTATGTTTTTTGGACTGGTGCTATTACCTATTGTGGTATGGTTCTCCATGGACCATGGTACAGGAATCACAGAGGGCTTGAATGCCATAGATCCTACACTGACACAAATAATGGGACGAAGCGAAGATGGATTGATGAATTTATTTACCATTCTTGGTTTCTCGATGATAGGATTAGGCTTCTTAGGTTCACCGCAAGTCTATGTCCGCTTCATGTCTATCAAAAGCGAAAATGAAATCGACAAAGGAAAATGGGTTGCACTACTTTTCACACTGCTTACAGATGCAGCAGCTGTAACAATAGGAATTCTTGCTCGTGTCTATTTTACAAAAGAAGGGCAAGATCCGGAGGCTATATTAGGAACGGGAGGAGAGAATGTACTCAGTATGATGACTCATGAATTCTTACACACAATTCTGGTAGCTATCTTTATAGCCATAGTACTATCGGCGATTATGTCTACGATTGATTCCTTACTCATTCTTGCATCTAGTGCCGTAACACGTGACTTCTATCAGAAGCTATATAGACCTGATCTCAAAGATGAGGACCTCACTAGCTTTTCAAGATTAGTAACGATCGGTATGGCATTAGCTGCTCTCGGCATTGCCATTCTCCTCTACTATCTATATCCAGATAGGCAGGTCTTTTGGATAATGATTTTTGGATGGTCAGGTATTGCAGCTACTTTCTGCCCCGTAATTATTCTATCTCTTTTCTGGAAAGACTATTCTGAGAAAGGCGCTATCGCCTCTATGGTAATAGGATTTGTATCAGTGATATTATTCAAGTTTGTGTTTGGGAATATGGAAGGAATAGGTCCTTATCTGAAGGAGTTAGATGTTCTGGCACCTTCATTTGCATTGGCGATGATCGGAGGGTATATTGTGTCTAAGGTGTTTCCTGGGGAAGTGAGTGAGAATTAGATTCTTAAATATGAATATGCATAAGTAGTCAAATCCATGTCTTAACCTTGCACTGCTTCTTCGATTTTTTGAAGGATGATTTTTTCTGTATTAAGAATGTCTGATTCTATCTCTTCAGTAGACAAATTAATATTATAATTATTTCGGAAATTCTTCTTTGTCAATGTATTTTCAAAATAGTAGTGATCATCGTTGAATGCTATAACGATATTAAATTCCATTACAAATTGGATTGCAGTTTTCTTAATTCCATTGTACATAAATCCCAAATTAACTCTACTAATTGGGCTCATAGAATCTAAAGATTTAATTATAAACTCTCGTCTTTCAATAAAACTGAGTTTAGCATCCATAGCAATATCACAGGATAAATAAATTTTAGGAATATATATAACATCGTCGAATCTCTTAAGCCTATCCACATACTTTTCAAATGCTGGAAATATATCATTATTTAATAATGCTTTCACTCTATCCACAGTTTTTAGTGGTGCATTTTTAGCCATAGAATCAATCTTTTGCTTAATCAGACTCAGTTTCTTATCGATATCCTCAGGCTCATCTATTTCTTCACCCTTGGCAGCCTTAATAGCTAATTCTAAAGAAAGCTCTAATTGCTGAGCTATATACTCTACAAATGAATCTAAGTCTCCACTATCCGCTTGTCTCAATGCATAGAAGTAATTGGTCTTATCATCACTCTTAATAATTATAGGAGGATAACCTTCCTTCATTAGATGATAGTTCATCAGTAGCCTTGCAGTCCTTCCATTACCATCATCAAATGGATGTATGATAATAAATTTATAGTGCAAAGCCGCCGCCTTTATAATTGGATGCCCATCCTCTTTTCTATACCATTCCATTAGTGATTGCATTTCAGCTGTCACATCCCCAGGTTCTGCATAGTTAAATATCTCACCACTTGGTAATCTGACATGATTGGGTAATTGCTTGTACTTACCGGGCTTAATCGTTTTAGAAGTTTTCTGTCCATCTAATGTTACAGCTTCTTTGATATACTCTTCTACCAGTATCATCTCATTAAGCTCTCTGATAAATTTTTCTGATAACTGAAATTCTGAGTCTGCTGCATAGGATCTAATTAAATGGACTGAGGCATCATGTGCTTTCATTTCTAACACATCCTTCAATGGAGATTTTTCTGCTCTGAACTCATTCCCCAGCTTAAGCAAAAGTATCGTCTGCCCATATGTCAATGTATTACCTTCTATATGATTAGAATTGTAATTCCATAAAAGTCTTAACTTCTCCCACAGTCTTTGTTCGTTGACATCACTCATTGGGCTCAGTTCGTCTAACTGAGATTTTAGAGTATTGAGTCGTTGCATTAATGCTTCCATGATTACAAATTTATAATATAAAAAAGGATGCCTCATCAAGAGACATCCTTCAAATATAAATTTTAAAATTCAAGTCTTAAAAAACCTACGGCTCTATATCCTTTTCTACTTTCTCAAAATCTCCGGCTTTGACATAGATAATCTCAACTTATTGTTGTTCAGTACTATTGCGTCTATTGCTTTATAATCTTGCTATAAAGATAGCTTCCATCATCTAAACGAATTTTGATGAAGTATAAGCCAACTGGATAATCCTTAAGAGAAATTTGATTTTTATTTACTATATCAACTGCATTCAATCTATGCCCATTTACATCATACACTTCTATTTCATTTAAGATTTGATTGTCTGACTCGATATAAAATATATCATTACTTGGATTAGGGTATACTATAATACTGCCATCTAAATCACCGTTATCAACTGAACTAACTAAACATACTGGATCATCAGGCTCTAAGATTATCAAGTCTACAAGCCTCGTAGAATCGCATCCTAAAGTAGTTACGAATTCATCTACATAAGTTCCAGCCACAGTATAACCCTCGTAAGATTCATCAGGACAAATCGTAATATCTATACTATTATAAACATGCTTACAGATGTAATGATTTTCTACCGTATTCGTAATAATAGGCTCGTTGTAATCAAAGTATATTAAAGCTCTATTAGCAATAAGATCTCCTGGCTCTATACTATCCTCATCAAGAGTAATTTTAAATTTAACAAAACCATGGGAGTCTTTCTCATTACGAAAACTATCTACAAGTTGAATATCATCGAAGATGACGATAAGCGTAGACTTCTCTATAGACCAAGTATAATCATGAGAAGCCGCTATCGGCTCCACAGAATTAATATCAAAATAACTGACAAGTGGATCCTCTATTCTAATAGTGAATGCTGTATCTGTTCCTGTATTTTGAAATCGAATTTTATACTCAACCGATTCTTCTTTCTGGACTAATGCCTTATTGGTGAATCCATTAATTATTGAAGTTTTATCATTAGGATCAAAGGACCCAATGTTCTCTTGGCACTCAAAAGACATATTATTTTCTAATAAAATCTCACACGGATTGTTATAATGAATTTCGGTAGACAAATAATGAGCTTGACCTATTTCTGCATCACATGACAAATTGAATTCTATAAAACCTCTTTTTTGATCACCACTTGCAACAGTGCCGATATTAAAACTATAGACTTGACCATCAACAGAAATTAGTTCTTGATCAGAAGATATGTACTCAAAATAGTCATCCAAAGTTACATGAATAATAACATCAATAGCTTCAGCAGAACCATCATTATAAATATCGAAATTGATAGTATTATTAAAACATCTTCTTAAAAAAGGAATCGTTACTCCGACCCCGACATCAGCACAAACTTCTTTAATTGTTACAGGTATAGAAATAATATCTTCAGTATTATTATCATCAAAGATTACTTCTTGATTATTATCACAAGAGACATATAAATCATCTCTCAGAATAGCCTGGACATCATAGCTTCCTTGCGGAAGCACTATACTAGCTTCACCTTCAGAATTAGTAGGTAATATAGTAGCTCCATCTCCTAATTCAACTTTAATCCCAGATATACCATTTTCATTGTTATCATAGGTACAGTTACCGTTAAGATCTTCGTACACTTTAACTTTTAAATTACCAACTAACGCCAATGGCGTTTTTGATTTTAATATTGGTGTGCCTGAGGTTGCGACATATATATGATTATCGTAACCCACTTCTATATCATTAATACTTGTCAGGTCGGGATGTACAGGAGTGATGTCTATCCAGGTTTGCCCTCTATCTCGGCTTATTAAGATCATATCATGAGAATAGATGTATACATTCTCTAAGTGATCTACCATAATAGACTGATCACGATCATAAGGGAAATCAATTTCTTTGAAATCAAAATACTGGTTACCATTCGATACATGTCCAAATGCTATATTTCCGCCAGCGCTTTTAATGGTATAAACATCAGAACCATTATAAGATGAAGCAAGAACCATTCCTGAGTAATACTCCCATGGATCTAACCAGTTTCTATTTCCATCTATAGTAACTATATATGGTTCACAATGAGAACTTCCTAATCCCAGTATATCTAATTCGCAAAATTCGTAATAAAGTGTCCCTGATTGAGTGAGACCAAAAATCGTAAGAGATGTTTGATCAGAAGTTGACGGCAAAGACTGATGGATAGACTCCCAAGTCAATCCAAAATCGAAAGACCTTCTAACACCACCACCAGAATACAAAACTCCATTTTTTACAATAATTCCAGATTGGCTGCTACTTGACAGACACTCCCAATCTTTACCTTGATTAAATGATAGACAACCATATTTATTAATCAAAAAACTATTTGGAAGCCCCACTAATCTTGATGAAGGATTTAGTCGAATGTCAACAGAGTCATATTCAAACTTCTGCCAATTAGGAATCTCTTCGTTGGAGTATATATCAAATTCACCACATTCTTTTATAAAAATATTATTTCCTACACCAACCTCGACCTCTTCAGCGAAAGGGTTGCCTATCTCTAAATTGTCAGCTATTGACGTCCATTCCAGATGATCGTCTCCCGTATAAAAAATTTGTTTTTTACTACAGTATGGGTCTGTTATAACTAATCCACCATTAGACAATGGAAAATAATCAATCCTATAAGATCTACTTCTGTATGAAGGGTAATCTAATTGTACAAAGCTTAAGCCGCTGTCTATAGATCTATAATAAAAATCATTTTTAAATAAATAAAGTGTTGCCCCTGAGCCTATAAATAATTCCCCATATATACCATTCTCATAAGGAATCCAATTAAGTCCATCAAAGGAATAAGCACTTCTAGAATAGAATATCTCATTTTGATACTCAAACTCAGCATTGAAGGTATTATAGAAATGTATGAAAGGCTCGGGGTCAGAAAATTCTGTCAAATCTGAATTAAAGCTTATTAGCTCACAATCATTATCTGAGGAACTTTTATCTAATATTATATAATGTACGTCAGCGTCGCCGATGAGGATCTTAAAGTCTGAATTTTGAAAAAAATGTTCATTCAATAAGATACCATCTGAACTATATAGTGCTATTCTATGCTCTGAATTAAGGACTATATTCCCATTAGGAAGAAAATAAAAAGCATTGACACTCGAACCAATGTTTGGTACTATGATCTCAAGATTTTTAGCAGAATCATTATATCGATAAATATTGTCATCAATATAAAAATGATAATCACCATTGTTGTCCTGTTTCATCAATGGCTTCAGCCAAAAAGGATCGACCTTTACATTTATAGAATTAAATTCTATAAATGTATCCCATGTCTCTCCTTTATCTTTAGATATAACATATCTCTCAGGAGATTCAATTCTCCCTATAAAATGATCTTCTTGAGAAACATAGAGCAACTCAACAGACTCCGCATTGTGTGCAGGTAGCTCTACCCATTCTACTTGGGAGAAACCTGATATCGATAATAATATTAAGTAGACAATAGATAATGAATATCTCGCAATCATGTTTTATATAATGTATACATGTACAATTTAATCATAAGTATTAATTAATACAACTATAGCTCAATTTACAACATAAAAAAATGGATTCACTTTAGACAAGTGAATCCATTGCATATTTCATGTTTATTGATATCTTCCCTACGGCTTCATCTCCTTCTTCACTTTCTCAAAATCTCCGGCTTTGACATAGACCATCTTATCGGGATGAATATATTTTTTCATAGCCTTATTGATATCATCTACGGTAAGCTTTGATACTTTTTCTTCTAAAGCTTTATCCCACTGCATCGTTCTATCTAATCTTAAGTTGTTAGCCAAGTCTCCTGAGAGGCTTCTATCCTGAGCTCTATTAACCATCTGCGATTGCAACCATCCTGACTTCGCTTCTTCTAACTCCTCAGCATTATATCCTTCAGAGATAACTTTCATAATCTCTTCTCTGAATGCTGCTTGTACTTTAGCCGTATTCTCAGGAGCTGATATGGCGTATGCTCCGAAGTTACCACCGTCATCCATAGATGAAGCATTGAACCAAGAACCTACACCATAACTTAAGCCATCCTCACGTCGTATTCTTGTAGCTAATCTTGAATTAAGGAATCCGCCTCCTAAGATGTAGTTACCTATAACCATCGCAGCATAATCTTCATGACTATCATTAACTGGGATTTTCATACCTGCGAAAAACATGGAGTTGGCTTTATCCGGTGTTTCTATTGCTGCATCGTTAGGCTGAGTCGCTGCATAAGGATAATCTATTCTCTTATACTTACCGGGACTGTTCCAGCTACCGAATAACTTATCTGCTTTATTCTTGATCGCTTCTTCTTCGAAATCACCTACTATCGACAGTGTCGCTTCCGAAGTACCATAATTATTTTTATAGAAGTCTACAACTTCCTCAAGTGTTAATGCTTTGATCGCTTCTATCTCTTCCGTCATTGTCATAGAGTACCTCACATTATCCTTATCGTACGGACTTAATAACTTACCGAATTTCTCATTCGCTAGTGCTTGTGGATCAGACAGCGACTCTTCGATACTTGCGAGCTGCTCTTCTTTTAATTTTTCGAATTCCTCAGCTGGAAATGTTGGTTGTCTAAGCATCTCTCCTGCCATATCCATGACTGCTGCGAGATTCTCATTAGTCGTTTGTATTCTTACAGAAGTCCCTGACATACCACCGAAGATACTCACACGAGCTTTCAATGCATCTAACTTATCTTGGATCTCTTGTCGAGTCATCGTCTCTGTACCTTTATTGAGCATTCGGGCTGCAAACTGAGCTGCAAGATTTTTGCCTTTAAGTGATACAGGATTTCCATAGCGTATCCTCATATTAGCCATAACGGCATCACCCCTATTTTCTTTACTTAATAGAGAGTACTCCATGCCTGAAGAAAATTTACCTGTATTCGTTCTGCTATCTACATTATCAGGTGATGGGTCAAATTCTTCCCCTACTGCAATCTCCTCTTTACCTTTATAATTAGCTACAAGTGCACTCACGTTAGGAGCATCAGGAATCTCAGCTCTTACGGGCTTATCATCTGGTATAAATAATCCTATCGTTCTATTAGATGGTACGAAGTATTTATTAGCAACTCTGACCACATCTTCTGGAGTTACTCCTTCTATTCTATCTCTATATAGAAAGTATAATCTCCAATCTCCAGCTGCAATGTACTCACTCATACTTAATCCTACTCTATCAGAATTATTATAACCAAGATCCCAGTTTTTGAGAATGTTAGTTCTTGCTCTATCGATTTCTTCCTTAGTCGGAGGGTTAACTTTAAGATCATCTAAGGTTGCAAGCATTGTCGTCTTAGCATCATCTAAGCTGTTATCTTTTCTTACATCTGCATTAAGGTATATGAATCCACCTTCATTTAACCCTGGAGCAAATCCCCATTGCGATGATGCTTTCTTACTTTCTACAAGTGCCTTATACAATCTTCCCGAAGGCTCATCTGTCAAAATTTGTTCTATTACAGATACAGCAGGATAATCAGAATGTGGACCTGGCGGTGTATGATACATTACAGATACATTCTGTACATCTCCTACCCTCTTAAGTGTTACGAGTCGCTCCCCATCCTGAGTCGGTTCTTTGGTATAGGTATTATAGAAATCAGTTTCTGGTTTTGGTATTTTACCAAAATAATCATTGATCAACTTAAGCGTTTTCATATCATCAATCTTACCTGCAACAGTAAGTACTGCATTATTAGGTTGGTAGTATTTTTTATAAAAAGCTTGTAATCTTTCGATAGGAACATTCTCAAGATCTGATCTTGCGCCTATCGTAGACTTACCATAGTTATGCCACTGGAATGCTGCTCCCATTGTTCTTTTCATTAAGACACCGACTGTAGAATTTTCTCCACTTTCAAATTCATTTCTTACTACCGTCATCTCACTATCGAGATCTTTCTTAGCTATAAATGAGTTGATCATTCTATCAGACTCCATATCAAGAGCCCAATTAAGGTTCTCATCCGTAGCACTGAATGTCTCATAGTAATTAGTTCTATCATACCATGTGGTTCCGTTAGGCCGTGCACCGTGAGAAGATAATTCTTGAGGGATATCTGGATGATTAGGTGTACCCTTAAATACTAAGTGCTCAAGTAAGTGAGCCATTCCAGTCTCTCCATAACCTTCGTGTCGTGATCCTACTAAGTAAGTGATATTGACTGTGATTGTAGGCTTAGACTGATCAGGAAAAAGGAGCACCTTTAGTCCATTTTTTAATTGGTATTCTGTGATACCTTCTACCGAAGCGTTCTTAACGACACCTTCCGGTAATGCCATTTTTTCTTGTCCAGTAACATGACCTATTGCAATTAGGAACATGATACTTACCAAAGCGATAATTTTAATTTTCATCTAGGATGGTTTTAATTGAATGAATTTTAATAACATAAATTACTCCTTATATATCTAATTGTAGACAGCAATGTCTCTCATTAACAACATATTAGGAATAATAACGATTATGAAAATAATAATTTCAACTCAAAAATCAGCAATAATTAGATGAATAGGATTAATCCATCCACTAATATTGAAGTTCTCCTCATAGCTGTAAAGATGTCACACATCTTAAACCAATTTTTTTGTAGGACTTAAAAAGATATATTAATTTTTCTTCTACTACTGCTTAGGTGTAAAATTCACTTACGTACCTGCCAAAAAAAAAGGAGACACCATTATGGCGTCTCCTTATATAAAATATTCCTTTTTGGAATTTAAATCTTAAACATTTTTTACTCTTCTTGCTGGGTAAGCTACTTCGATACCTGCTTCACTAAATGCTTTTTTGATCTCTTTGTATGAATTAAAATATACGTCCCAGTAAGTTGCATCTGTAGCATAAGGTCTTACTGCAAGTAATATATTATTCTCATCAAATTTCTCAATTTCTATTGTTGGCTCATCTGGTAATTTTTCAGTTACTTTATCTAAAGCGCCTTTAATAATACCTCTGATCTTATCGAAGTCTTCTTCGTACGGCATTGCGACATTAAGATCTACTCTTAATTTACCATTGGCAGTTAAGTTAGTCATGATCCCACTTGTTGCTATTCCATTAGGCATAATAACTTTTTTGTTATCAAGCGTATTTATAACTGTATTGAAAACTTGTATCTCAGCTACATGCCCTACAGTACTCTGTATATCTACTAAGTCACCTACTTTGTAAGGCTTAAATATCAGAACCATAACACCAGCTGCAAAGTGACTCAATGTACCTGACATTGCCGCTCCTATAGCTAAACCTGCACCAGCAATTAATGCTGCAAAAGCTGTAATCTCAATACCAAGAACACCAGCTGCAGATATAACAACCATTACTTTAAGTAATACACTTACAAGTGACTTAAGGAATGGAATGAGATCACCGTCGATACCAGACTTAGTTAATGACTTGCCTATTATCTTAGTAATAATTCCTACTATCCAAAATCCAATTACAAGCGTCAGTATACCTGCAACTATTTTTGGAGACCATGCTAATACTGTGTCTATGAGTGAGTCGATATTAATATTTTCTAACATTTTAAAAGTTTGTGATTAGTTAATTTGTATAAGTTTTTGACGGAAAAATTTACTTAGGTCACCAAAATTTTAGCTTTTCTTTTTATCGAGGATTGTAAGTCTCTCTTTTTGATGACGCAAATAATACAAACTACTAATGACACCATTTTGACTTTAGGATGTCAGATATCTAAACAAATTGTGTCTATTAATTCGAACTCATTCTAATGTATTTGATAATTGATTTTCTTTTGCTATCGCTTATTCTAATTATATATAAACCTACAGGATGGTCCGTAAGTGCTATACCATCATCAAGCAATTGTTGTGTCGGTACAGAATGGCTTTGTATTGTTCTTCCTAACTGATCAGTTATCGCCACATTAACTTCCGGATCCCAAGCTTTCATATTCTCAATATAGGCGATTCCATTTCCTGGATTAGGGTATAGATTCAATGCTTCATCTCTAAGGACTTCTTCGGTATCAGTTACATTTCCTAATGTAAATACATAATCTACAGAAGCGCCAAAATCAGTCGCTATAGTTTTCCAAGCGCCACCATCTTCTCTGACTCTTATATAACCATCACCATCATTATTAGCCCACCAGCTGATACCGTCTTCTCCACTATCTTCTATAGCTATTTTGTAGCATCCAGTAAGTCCCTTTAGTGTATCGATATATGTGCTATTAGCACTAAGGTTCCCGCCTCTATAGACTAACTGATTTTCATTACTATCAAAGACTCTAAGTGATGTCTCATTAGCAGCATTATTAGTTCTCATCTCGATAATGAGATCTCCATCGTAGTGATCTTGTGCTTCTAATTCTGTAATGTACTCATCGTTATTACTATAGGTATCTGCCTGTCCATTAACATTAAGAATTCTTGCAAAAAACATATCCCCTTCTTCTATAACAGAAAGACGTGCCAAAAATCCTAACTCAAAAGTCTCCTGTCCGAGGAATGAGATATTACCATTCCATGTGTAAGTGTCTTTAGATTTTCCGATGACGCCGTATTCTATAACTGCACTAGTTATATTCTCTGATCCATGATTCTTAATTGTGATGACAGGTGGTAAGCAGGTAGGATTAAATCTTGCATGCTCGATTCTTGAAGAAGGATATACAACGTCTTCTATCGCAAGATCTAAGGTCTTATTAGCTGCGCCATAACTGACTAACTGAGAACTAATAATATAATCACTGGTACCCGTAGCAAAAGGTAAGTCGTAATCTACTTCTGGAGTGCCATAGAATTGAAAAAACTCTGTAACATTCCAGTCTCTGATGTCGGTAGCCATCCCTGGACACCACCCTGCTCTATCATATACCCAAGTACCTCCTTGTGGATAGATAGGATTCTCAGCACACTCTTTCCATACAGACCAACTGTCTCCGAAATTACCCACAGTCATGGTATGGATTCTAGGTATAAATTCTCCTTCCTGCCCATGACCTGTGATTGCGGTCTTTATCATATAAGTAGCTACAGTAGAGTCGTAAGTAAATTGCCTTGGCTCAAACCTGACATTATCGCGGATATTATTAAAAGATACTCTACCTGTTGTAGGCCAGATATTCTGTACATCTATTATGTCTCTATCAGGCGTACCTTTTACATACTCAAATCGGATATCCATCTCTTCTTGATTTTGCCCTCCACGTGTGAGGTACATTCTCTTGTTGCCCTTGAGTATCGGACCTAAATGCGAAACATCAAATGTCCAAGTATGCCCCTCTAATCCAAAGTCTATGCCGATACCGTAAGGTGTCACGAATGACATCAATTCATATTCCATAGCTCGCTTAGAATAATACTCTAATGATCCAGCGTCGATACTTCCAGTAGATGGAATATTATCTGACGATATCAGACTACCTTCTGTATCAAGTAAGACAGAGTCATCAATATTGTAATAGTACTCAGAATTGACAAATTCTAAATCTGTACCTGACACGAGATACTCGTCTACTCTTTGCGGAAGATTAGGATATTGATATGTAGAGATAGTCTCCTCTGATATCAAGACAACCAAGTCTTGCTTAATAATCTGATTAAATATAGAAGACGATGTAGCCTTGCTGACGAGAGCTTGATCTACGCTCTGAGGTAGATTGTATAGTAAGCCTTCTAACGTTCCTTTATTTCCATTGCCACTTTTGTCTTCTAATGTCGCATTAGCAGGACTATCAAAATCATAATACACTAAGATATCAGAAAAATTAGGATGCTGAGAAGTCACTCTACTGTGCATCCACTCACTAATAGTAGCTCCCTCTAAAGCCTTATTGTAGATTTGAAATTCATCTATCCTACCTCTGTATATATTATTACCAGCTATATTCTGTCCAATCTTGAATCTATCGATAGAAATCTTATTATGCTTATCTACCCCTTCTTGCCATAACGCTCCATTAAGATAGATATGCATCTCGCCAGTCGTAGCATTCTTAGTAAATGCCCAATGATTCCATTGGTTTTTATACTCTGTATCTAATGCTGCCTTACTGATACGATCGTAAGTACCTTCATTACCACAGTCCCAGAAAACTGATCCATTACCCCATGGAAGATGTGCATTAACTTGCCTCCTATTGTTCTCATCTACAGCTTCTATGATAGAAGAATTAATCGGCATTGTATGGAACCCATATTGCCAAAATGCAATTGTCATCTCATCTTCTATGCTCGAGAAGTCACCATCAATTTCTATATGACCAGATGTTCCAAAAGCCCAATACTGATCATTATTCAAATCACTAACTGCAGCAGCATCTTGTCCTATCTCAGCGCTTAGCAATTCTATGCCAGAACCTTCAGCAGCATCATAACTTATTCTAAAAGCAAGATTAGAAGTTCCATCCCACTCATACTTTTCATAGAACTTAAGTAGCTTATCGCTTCCATCTATTTTAGTATCATTATGTAAAACTTCTGTCCAGTCATCATCACCTATAGTAGAATTAATTTCTGCAGAAGCGGTCTGCTGTATAAAGACTTTCATATTTTTAAATAGAATATCTCCGCTCGTAAGAGGGATCTCAATTCCAGTGATATCATTATTGGGATTGACACCAGCATCTAATAATTGATCAGCAGTAAGAATGTATTCTATTATAGAACCAGCACCCGGGAGCCCAAATCCATTATCTATATCCTCACTACCCTCAACAACATTATATCCTCGATCAAAAATTACATTTAGATATTCCACAGATATATGACTGATCTGTCGTGTCGTATAAGTTTGCTCATCAGTATATTCTAAAACATCACCACCACGACCCACAAAGTCAAACTGTGGTGCCGTCTGCTTGAATGAATCAACTCTCGATTCATCTACGATATAAGTATTACAACTGTAATCCCACTCTCCACAACCTTTATTTCTCTCTGTACCAGTAGATACAAGTCCATCCTTACATCTCATAGAATAATGCAAGATTATCTTCTCGTATTCATTATGATCTACATCAGGAAATTGTATCATCGTATCTCGTGTAGGCGAATTATAATTTATGGTAGGCACCATAATATTCTGCGAGAATGCATCTACTGTGAGAAGTAGAATTAAGATGAGAAGTATGTTTTTCATATCATAAATAGGTTAGATTCTGAATATAGTTAAAAGTCATCAAAATCGATGTAAAAGTTTATGTATAAATGATATGAAAAACTACAACCAAGTATGCAGATATGATTTTATGGTATAAACGAAATTACAATTGTACAGACTGTAGTTATACCATTTTAATATTAGAATGTCGGTTATATTATAATAGAATTAGTCAATCTCTGCGTTAAAAATACTCATCAT
>ENA-ORXT01004237-ORXT01004237.1-marine-metagenome-genome-assembly--contig:-NODE-4237-length-15029-cov-4.534912_pt1 | contig 15029 bp, 11 predicted proteins | sample MGYA00237868_ERZ511482 | MGnify/ENA metagenome assembly ERZ511482 | reverse complement strand
TTGATTTGATTCTTTGATTTGATTCTTTGATTTGATTCTTGATTTGATTCTTGATTTGATTCTATTTTGCTTCAGGCTGAAGGCTGAAGCAGGGAGATGGTTCGTGCCGTTGGCACTTATGGGGTTTGATACTTAGCTAGGGGAAATTGATTCTTTGATTTGATTCTGCAATTTTGGGAGGTGGTTCGTGTCGTTGGCACTTATGGGATTGTAGTGCGTCAACTTGGTTAAATTTGATGCTTGTTCTTGAACTTAATTCTGGTAAAACTTGCATTTTGCTTTTTTTACGTTGTTAATATATGAAAACGAAAGACAAGAGCATGGAGTACTTCTCCATTAAAAATTGGGCAGAAGATGATAAGCCTAGGGAAAAACTGATGAATAAAGGTCGGGAAGCTTTGTCCAATGCCGAATTATTGGCAATACTTATTGGATCAGGACCGATTGGAAGTTCTGCTTTGGCTGTCGGTCAGGATTTGTTGAAGAAAGCCCAGAACAATCTAAACGTACTCAGTAGGCAGAGTCTCAAAGAGTTGAAAAACATTAATGGAATTGGGGATGCCAAGGGGATTACCATTATGGCAGCTCTTGAGTTGGGTCGTCGGAGACAAAAAGAAGGTGTGGTCGATCGTAAGCAAATTACGAGCAGTGCCGACGGATTTAACTACTTCCAACCACACATTGGTGATTTGCCTTATGAGGAATTTTGGGTGCTTTTTCTGAATCGCCAGAATAAAATTTTATCGGGTGAAAAAATCAGTCAGGGTGGTGTTGCTGGAACAGTTGCCGACCTAAAAATCATTTTCAAATCGGCATTAGAAAAATTGGCGTGTTCTATTATTGTTGCCCACAATCATCCTTCAGGCAACCTCCGCCCTAGTGAATCAGATAAAAAACTGACTAAGAAAATCGTGGAAGCTGGAAAAATTATAGACATTAAGGTCTTGGATCATTTGATTGTGACGGATGGTGGCTATTATAGTTTTGCCGACGAAGGGATGCTTTAGCTTTTTCTAGGGGATTAAATTTATAGGGGTTTAGCTTAAATGTTTCGTGCTCTTATTTAAACTCATTTGCCAGTCAGGTTGAACTTAGAAAATCTAGTTTATCTTTGGTAAACCTTATGTGCTTAGGAATCAGTAAAGAATAACTTTCCAATTTCACCGATAATCTTTTTGATGCATTCGTCGTTATTTTTTTTGGCAATAGTGCTACTATTACCTTAAAAAATGCCTATAATGAATTATAAATCTTTATCTCCAAATCGGTAACTTATTATTCACTGATAGTATGAGTTTTAAAACATTATTGTTTCTTGTGGTATGTAACCTTACTGCTTTTGTGTCTTGTAAAACGATGCAGATGGCGTCTTCTAGTGGTGCCAGCACCTATGAACCCATTGAGGTCTTTGGTGATAAAATTTATCAAGATTCTATTGCCACAGCTTTGTTGTTTCCTCAAAATAGTCCTTTGGAATATCCTATTATTGCGCTCAATAGTGGCGAGGTGCTGACGATGAGTTTTGACGATTTGCGGGGTGATGGTGGTTATTACAGTTACACCATTTATCATTGTAACAGTGATTGGACCTTATCGGACTTGAATCAGTTTGATTATTTGGGTGGTTTCACCAATGATGATTTTGACGATTATCGGTTTGCCTTCAATACCTTACAAGACTATACCCAATATAGAGTGGCATTTCCGAACAACCGAATGCACCTCAAATTAAGTGGCAATTATGTTTTTGTGGTCTATGCCAATGGCGACGAAAACGATGTGGTTTTAACAAAGCGATTTATGGTTTATGAAAATGGTCCATTAATTGTAACCCCTGAATTATTGACCCCAACCATCAATCGTTATCGTTATACGCATCAACGGCTGAGATTCACGGTAGACTATTCTAGTTTGCCCAATTTAAGTCCGATGACTGATTTAGAAATTGTGGTCTTACAAAATGGACGTTGGGACAATGCCCTCAAAAATTTAGAACCGACTTTTATTAGGAACGAAGAATTGATTTATGATTATGCCGATCAATCGCTGTTTAGAGCAGGACGAGAATTTAGGTATGTCGATTTTAGAAACTTTACTTTTCTTGCCGATAGAATTACTAGGATTACCAAAGACGATACCACCAATTATGTTCACATTCAGCGTGATGAATTTCGGAGAGACCAACAGTATCGTTATTGGAAAGATTTGAACGGGCGGTATTTGATTGGGCGTTTTGGAGGCTTGACACAAATGGATGCCGATTATGCTTGGGTTAATTTTTCTTTGAGGGTAAAAGAGCCTTTGGATTCGGCGGAAGTATTTGTTTTTGGTGGTTTTACCGATTGGGAAATACAAGAAAAAATGAAGATGAATTTTAATCCAATCAAACAAATGTACGAAGCATCCGTTTATTTAAAACAGGGATTGTATAATTATGAGTATGTTGTCAAAAATACAGCTAAAGACGAACTAGATTCTGATATTTTTGAGGGAAATTATTGGCAAACAGAAAATGATTATTTAATTTTGGTCTATCACCGTCCTTTTGGGGGTCGGTTTCAAAAACTAATTAACTATCAATTGATTAATTCTAGAGTATTGTAAAATAGTCATTTAATAAAAATTTATGAACCCAAAATCGGGAAGCATATTGATATCAGAACCTTTTTTAAAGGACTCCAACTTTAGCCGTACAGTCATTTTACTTTGCGAGCATAACAAAGATGGCACCTTTGGTTTGGTGATGAATAGAAAGGTTGAGGAATATCGTTTACCCGATATTATGCCTGAGTTAGAGGCATTGAATGCGCCTTTGTATTATGGTGGTCCTGTTCAGCCCAATACTCTTCATTTTTTACATACTCGCCCAGATTTATTCGATGATTGTATGCTGGTAACCGATAATATTTATTGGGGCGGTAAGTTTGAAGAGTTGACTTATTACATAAGTACCAAACAAATTGCAAATGATGAAATCCGCTTTTTTATTGGTTATTCTGGTTGGGGGGTGGAACAACTAGAAGCAGAAATAAAAGAGAATACCTGGATGGTCCATGATGGCAAACAAGTAGCTCTTTTTGAAGACGATACGGAAAAGTTATGGCGTTCGGTTTTAAGGGATATGGGCGGAAAGTATAAGGTTATCTCTAACTTCCCGATTGATCCTTCTTTGAATTAATCTCAGCAGACTATTTGCTCAAATCTAAAAATACGCCTACTGAATAAGAAGGAGCAGCAGCAATAATTTCTCCTCTGAAAGCGGAAGCGGCTGAAGCAGAAACATCAATATCTCCTATTGAATTAAGGGTTTGTGTCTTTCTGTTTTACATAAAAAGAACAAAAGTTGCGCTAAGGAATCAGTAAATAATAACTTTCCAATTTCACTGATTCCTAAGATGTTTCGCAGACCATCTCTTTACTCATGTTCATAAATCAAATCATTGGTAATGATGATGGTGGAGTCGTTGGCAAGGTAATCGGGTAATGGTTCTTTGGGATCGACAATGACGATGGTTCGCTTGTCTTTTTTTACTGCTTGATATTGGACCTTATTTGGAATAATCGAATAAGCTGGGAAGTCGGTATAAAACATCGCATCTACATAAAACCTTCCTGGGATATTAAAGAGGATGGCATTTTCAGGGAAAGTCTCTTGGTATTTTTTAAAGAGAAGCCTATTGTGATTCAACACCCTTTTCTCCCAATTTTCTTTTTTAAAATCGGTATGTAGTTTGGCTAATTTTAATGGCTGAAAATTTAACCAAAACAAAGAAACAATTCCAATGAGTAGTATCGTTTTACCAATATTTTCATGTTTAATAAAACTTATCAAATAGGTTATAAAACAAGCAACACCCAATAATAATAAGGGTGCAACAACAAAAGGAAAGGTTTGTATTTTCGTTTTAGCAATGGTAAAAAACAGATAAACAACCACCGGCATTGTTACAATAGGAATGCGCAATGCCTTAAATTTTATTCTTTTAAATAAAAAGAACAAACCAATGGGCAACAATACCGTGATGAACCATCCATACAAATCAGGTAATTTTTCAAAGTAAAAAAAAGCATTTCCACCATGTCCAGAAACCACCGAAGTAAAATGCAGAGAATTAAATTGCATCTCAAAAGCTGCTTCCGCAGGAAAACGACTAAAGGTGTAGAGTTGCCAAGGCAAGAACACAACAATGGTCACGATTAAGGACAGCAACATATTTTTGAGCTCGCTCCATTGAATTTTATTCAACAACCAATAAACACCCCAAGCGGCATAAACCAATAAACCCACCAGCCATTTACACAAAACCGCCAAACCACTAAACAACCCTATTAACAACAGCCATCGAAGCCGATATTTGGGTCTCGTCTCTAGTTGATATTCAATCCAAGCCCAAATACTAAAAGTGATCAAACAGACAAAAGCTAAGTCGTTGTGGTCCATCCCTTGTTGTCCAGAAACCAACTGGAAAGCATAGAAAGCGGTTGCCCATAAAAATGCCACAACAAATCCTGTTTTGGGTGAAACGAGTAATTTCCCCATTCTAAAAAGAACAGGAATAAGCAGTGTTGCTAGAATAGCCGAAGGAATACGGATAGCTGTTGGATTGACGCCAAAAAGTTTCATACTACCGCTCATCAGCCACATAAATAAGGGTTGTTTGTGAAGCCAGATATGCTGTCGATCCCAACGGTCATGCTCAAAGGGAATCCAAACTTCGTTATATAGTGCAGGTCGAAAAGGTTGTTGCATCATATTTTTTGCCACCAAGGCATGGAATCTTTCGTCCCAAATATGCAAATGGGTATCCATAAAAGCCGCCAACAAAAATGTAAATAGACCCGCAACAGTCAGGGCAAAAACCGCCCAACTGATTTTATCTTTCCATAACAACCCCAAACTCACCGCATAAAAAAGCAGGGCAAGACCTAAAAAAGTCAATTGAGTAGAGGTAAGCAGTGCAAACATTGATGCTGATAAATTAGAGAGCTGTTTTTTATATTTGGGTTAAAACACAAAAACCCGACAATCACAATATGGACTGTCGGGTGTTTATTTTAGTATGTTTAAAAACAATTATTGATCCAACAATTGCTCGTTTACTTTTTGGTTTTCGTTGCTAAAGGCATCGTCGGCTTGAACGCCAGAACCTGGCAAAAACAAATTAGAGAACAAACTCAGCATTAAGAAAACGATGGCAAGAACCCAAGTAGATTTTTCTAAGAAATCTGTGGTATTCTGAACGCCTCCTCCAGAAGCGCCACCGCCGCCGCCGCCAAAGCCAGCTCCAAGTCCACCACCCTTAGGGTTTTGAACCAATACAACCAACATAATCAATACTGCTACAACGACTAATAAAATAGTTATTAAAGAATACACGTTTTTATAATTTGAGGTTTTAGAAATCAATTGCCCTTAAATAGGGTAAAATTTGAAAAACCGATTTAAAATCAACAACAAAAGTATCGCTTTTATCAATAGGTATCATCACTATTAAGCAAAACTTCAATTCGATGTGCAAAATAAATGCTTTTTTGTGGATATTTCAACTTTAATTGCTCGTAGACCTCTATTGCTTTACTAAAATTACCTTGTCTTTCGTATAAAAGCGCCATTGTCTCGGTATATTCCGTATCCTTTGGCGGTTTTTCTACTTTTTTAGGCAAATCTGTAATAGACAGAAAGCTTTCTATTGCTTTTAGATTTTCCTTATCTGTCAACATTAAATCCCGAATTTCGTCGGTACTCATATTTTCAGGATGTTGGTCTTCTTGATTGATGTTGTTGTTAAAAGAGAATTTCTGAATTTTTTCCCGAATGCTTTCGATTAAATCTTCATTGAGTTCTATTCGTTCGAGTGTTTCTTCGTCTATAAAGTCGTCGGCGTCCTGCTTTTTTTTTACAAACGCATCTTGCTGTGTTTGCAACCGCTGTAGGTCCTCTAGTACTTCAAAACGAACAAGTTCCAACACCTCCTCTTTGGACATTTCCACCTCCCGATACGATTTTTCTTCTGTATTCAGCTTCAAGGTGGCCAGATCGGTTTCTACCTCTTTCCGAGTTTTGGTTTCAACCGGTAATTCTGGATTTGGATAACTGGGAATATAGGCATCATCCAACATACCTTTTTCTACTTCCTTTGTAAAAGAAGCAGTCGTTTCCGTTTTTTCTTTTACGATTGTACTTGGTAATTGTTCTTCATTGTGCAATAAAGCAAACAGCTGTGGACGATCTACAATACCAAAAGCAACATTTTTGATAATTTTATGAGTTTCACCAGCACCCACGCTCTTAGCCTTTTTGGCCATCAACATTTTTAGGGGAGAGAAATGAGGATAGCGCATACAAAGCCCAGCAAGCGTTTCTAAGCTATATTTATCAATGAAAGACTGATCCTTCAATAGGGCTATCATGCTCTGTTTGTCCATAAAATTTTAGTACTTTGAAAATTGTTAAGTACAAATATCACGCCTAAAATCCAATCCTCGTCAAATAATATAATTCAATGGTTCAATGTTACAATGTTCAATGTCGCAATGCCTATTGAACCATTGAATATTGAACATTACCTCATTACCAATTAACCAATGCTTTGTTGAAAATATCATCGACCAATTGTTGTGCAATGATGTCAATGAGTACTTCTTCTACATCTGTGAGTGTTTCATTTTGTTCAAAATCCTCATAACGCCTAAATTTTTGAGTCCATTCTTCATCTTTAAGCGTATTTTTAAAATTGACCAAGACTTCTATGGTCAACCGATTCAGTTGTGCCTGATCGCCTCCACCCGAAGCCGCTGGATTAACGGAGTAACCTGTAATGGAACCATCAATAATAAGATCTGCATTTTGCTCTACCAATTCTAGAGGAGATTCATTGACAAATTTTTGCTGCAATTTCTCGGTAAAAACAGGGCTGAGTATGGGCGATACCAATCTCGACTTATTGGGAAAATAGTCTATGCGAATGGTTTCCTCGTTTTCTATAGAAATGCCACTCAAACTATAAAATCCACAAGCATAGAAATTAGTCATTACAAACAGAATCACTCCGACAAAAAAGAGGTGTCTTTTGGGCATCATTTGATTTTTTATAGTGATTAAGTAAAAGCAAAGCAAGCGGTCTAACAACTATGAATCTGTCAACTCATATTGGATAATTTTCCGATAGAGCGTTCTTTCAGAAATACCCAATTCTGCTGCTGCCTTTTTTCGTTTACCGTTGTGTTTTTTCAACGCCTTAATGATAAATTCTTTTTCCTTGTCTTCTAATTTCAAAGACTCCTCAATGACTTCCATTTCAGATTCATTGTAGTTGTCATTCTTTCTATTTTCACTAGGAATCACCACCAGTTTGCCATAATCGGTTACCGCTCCAGCAGATACATCTTTAAACACAGGATTCTCTTCCAAGGCTCGTTCATCAAAACCCTGCTCTGCCATTTGGAACACAAAGGTTTTCAAATCGGTCAAATCCCTACGCATTTCAAAGAGCAGCTTATACATAATCTCTCTATCCGACATATTAAAAGACTCGCTCCCTGCTGCTTCTTTTGCTAAGACAGGTAGATTATCATGCTGGTGTTGAACGGGCAAATAAGAACGCAATTCTTCGGCACTGATTTCGCTGTTCGTAGATAAAACGGAAATTTGTTCTGCTATATTTTTTACTTCCCGAACATTTCCAGGCCAAGGATATCTCAACAAAGCACCTTCTGCTTCCTGCATCAATTGAATGGGACGCGTGTTGTGTTTGTCAGAAAAATCTACACTAAATTTTCGAAAAAGCAACGGAATGTCCTCTCGTCGCTCTCTCAAAGAAGGCACTTTGATGGGAACAGTATTCAAGCGATAATACAAATCCTCTCTAAACTTTCCTTTTCGAACAGCTTCTTGCAAAGCGACATTGGTTGCAGCAACTATTCTCACATCTGTCTTTTGCGTTTTAGAAGATCCCACCTTGAAATACTCCCCAGATTCTAAAATACGCAACAATCTGGTTTGTGTTCCCATCGGCATTTCACCAATTTCATCCAGAAAAATAGTTCCACCATTGACATACTCAAAATAGCCTGTTCGCTTGTCGGCAGCCCCTGTAAAGGCACCTTTTTCGTGCCCAAACAATTCGGAATCAATCGTTCCTTCAGGTATGGCACCGCAATTAACAGCGATAAACTTATTGTGTTTGCGGGCACTTAGACCGTGTATTATCTTAGAAAACACTTCTTTCCCTACCCCACTTTCACCTGTAATCAATACAGTCAAATCAGTAGGCGCAACTCTAACCGCTACCGATAAAGCTCGATTGTAATTGTCGGCATTACCAATAAGTCCATAGCGTTGTTTGAGGGATTGAAGTTCCATATATAAATTTAGGGATTTAGGGGTTTAGGGGTTTAGGAAGTTAGGTAGGTGATTGGTCACTAAAAAACCAAACACCTAAGTTGCTAAAATCCTAGACCACCAATTCTCCTTTTAAAGTTGCCCCAGTACATTTATTGATTTTTACCATCACATAATCACCGGGTTTGGTATCGGCTTTAGGAAAAATGACCATTTTGTTTTGATCGTTGCGCCCACAATTTTCTTGATCCGATTTTTTAGACACTTTCTCTACCAAGACCTTAAACGTTTTACCCAAATCGGCTTGATTGCGCTCCAAAGAATGTTTGTTTTGTAAAAGAATGATTTCCTGAAGACGACGCTTTTTAGTCTCCAACGGAATGTCGTCTTCGTATTTACGGGCAGCCAAAGTTCCTGGTCTTTCTGAATAGAAGAACATATACGCCATTTCATAACGAACAAATTCCATCATAGAAATGGTTTCCTTGTGCTCTTCCTCTGTTTCGGTACAGAAGCCAGCAATGACATCGGTAGAGATGGCACAATCTGGAAGGATTCTTCTGATTGCCTCCACCCTATTGATGTACCATTCACGATCGTAGGTACGATTCATTAAATCCAATACACGGCTATTACCCGACTGCACCGGAAGGTGAATGTAGTTACAAATATTTTCGTATTTCGCCATTGTATGTAAAACCTCATCGGTAATGTCTTTAGGATGCGAAGTAGAAAAACGGACACGTAATGTTGGAGAAACCAATGCCGTCATTTCCAACAAATTGGCAAAATTGACCACTTCTTTGGTTTCTGGATTCGTCCATTTATAGGAATCTACATTTTGTCCCAATAAAGTAACTTCTTTATATCCCTTATTCAACAAATCCTGTGCTTCAGCAATTATTGAAAATGTATTGCGGCTTCGCTCCCGTCCTCTGGTAAAAGGCACCACACAAAATGAACACATATTGTCGCAGCCTCTCATTATAGAGATAAAAGCAGTCACGCCACTATTGTCCAAACGAACCGGACTCAAATCGGCATAGGTTTCTTCTCTCGACAAAAGCACATTTACTGCCTTTTGACCAGTAGTGGCTTCTTCGATCAAGCGGGGTAAATCTCTATAGGCATCGGGACCACAAACCACATCGACCAACTGCTCTTGCTCCAATAAATCCTTCTTGAGCCTTTCCGCCATACAACCCAAAATTCCAACCACCACATCGGGGTTTTTCTTTTTAATGACCTTAAACTCTTTGAGTCGATTGCGAATACGGTCTTCGGCTTTTTCACGAATCGAACAAGTGTTGATCAGCACCAAATCGGCATCCATATATTGTTTGGTATGATTAAAACCTGCTTCATTGAGAATAGACGCCACAATTTCACTATCGCTAAAATTCATTTGGCAACCGTAACTCTCTATATAATACTTGGGCGCATTGGGGTCAATGGCAATTGCTTCGGGCGCCATCAACACTTCACCTTGTCGGTTATCACCCAATAAAACTTCGCCTTCTCTAGTTGGTTTATACTGCATATTTTCGTAAAATTTAGAACAAAGCCCATTTTGAAATAGACTCCATTCATTTATGACTGACAAAATTACATCATTTGATTGATAACTGTCAATTAGTCGGTGTTAAATTTATTGTTAATGTGAGTTGATGACTTATAAAGTTCGATTGAACAGTCGCCATTGAAATCGAGACTTTAGTTATTTTAAATTTTATTTGAGACTGTTTAGCACGCATTTCAATAACTCTAAAACCTATTGTACAAATTGACTGTTAGTACTAACACTTGTTTTTTCATACTAAACCCTAAATTATAATGCCTTCTCTATTACACAAAATGTTTGTTTTGTTCTTATTGGTTTGCCTGTTTTCTTCTTGTGCTACTTATAGTACAAAGATAAGTAAGAAGGTAGCAGAACCCTCACCAGAAAGCCCAGCCGATTCTATTTACCATACTGTTTACCTTATAGGAGATGCTGGAAATGCTCCGCTCAATGAATCTACAGAAACACTGGACCATCTGGCGGCCAATCTGGCTGAAGAGTCCGAAAAGGCTTCTATTATTTGGCTGGGAGACAATATTTATCCCAATGGACTCGCTCCAGAAGGTTTTGAAGACAGAGAATTGGACATTCACCGATTGAATGCGCAGTTAAATACTGTTTTGGACTTTGAAGGAAATGTTTATTTTATACCAGGCAACCACGATTGGTATAAATATGGCATTGCTGGTATTAAGAGACAGGGAAACTATATCGACTCTGTTTTGACACAACAAAACAACAAAAGAAATAGCAACTTTTTTATGCCCGACAATGGTTGTGGTGATCCTCAATTGGTTTCTTTAGCAGAAAACATAGATTTGCTTTTAATGGATTCTCACTGGTTTGTACAAAGAAAAAAAGAGCCACGTGAGCAATGTATTTGTAAAGATAGAGATGAGTTTTTAACTCGCATTGAAACATTGGTTGATGAAAGTCAAGCCCAAACCATTATTACGACCTTACATCATCCCCCGTACACTTATGGTCATCATGGGGGCGGTTATTCTCTTAAAGAAACCCTTTTTCCATTAACACACTTAAACAAAAAACTGTATATCCCCATCCCTCTGTTTGGAATTAATAAACTTAGAAACATCTTCTTGAATCAAGACAATAAAAATCCAAGATATATAAGGCTGCGAAAAGGTATTATCAGAGCCTTAGACAAAAAAGGACCTTCAATAGTTGCTTCGGGACACGAACACAACCTACAACATATTCGTAAGGGGATTCACGACTATATTGTCAGCGGTGCTGGATCTAAGTCTAATCCCTGCAAATTGGGATCGGGAAGCCTTTTTTGTACTGGAAAAAATGGGTATGTCCGCTTATTGTTTTACAGTCCTACATTGGTTATGGCTGAGTTTATTGTACCAGGATCGAACGAAGAGACTGGTGATGTCGTTTATTCTTCGATCATTCATTTAACAACAGTCAGTCAATGAAATTTTACTTTATAGCCATATTAATACTTATTTCGTCATTGTGTATGGCTGGCAATACCAACGTGTTGATTGTTTCCAATGTCAATATTTCTAAATCGTCTGAGATAGACCAAATTTTAGAGATAAAAGAACAGCGAGCATTAACAGACAATACGACATTGGTTATTTTAGGTGCATCTATCGGAAAAGATACGAAAGTAAAAGAGGTCGTAGATGGGATAGAGGAACTAAAAGAGACTTATCAAAAAGTTTACATCATTCCCTCGGAAAAGATGTGGAGGAGATACAATGCCGAAGGAATAAAGGACATTGATGACGATTTTCAAGATTTTTTTGACCAAGACATTTTGATACCCGACAATGCTTGTGGTGAATTGGAAGTCAAAGAGTTGGAAGATGATTTTGTATTGGCGGTGTTTGATACAAATTGGTATTTGCAAAATTGGGAAGAAGACAAATACATCAACGAAGGCTGTAATGTAAAATCGAGATCTAGGTTTTGGTATTATATGCGGGAGGATCTTTTGGATTATAAAGATAAAACGGTCTTGTTCTTCAACTACCATCCGCCTTTTAGTTTCAATGAAGAAAGCGGCTACTTACCAACCAAAAAATACTTCCTTCCAGTTCCCTATTTATCTGCCATAGTAAGTAAGTTTAAAAACCAAATCGGTGGATATACCCACTCTAATCACAATGTCTATAAAGATTATGCCACCAAACTGGAAAGGCTTCTAGGGTTACTACCCAATGCCATTTCTATTTCAGGAAAATCGCCTTACCAAATGGAGTACAACGAAGAGGAAACGTGCTATCTAAATGTCAATACGGGTAAACAGAAAAAGTATTGTGATATTAAAAGATACGACTGGTGTTCGATTTCAAACGGCTATTTGATTATTAAAAGAGAAGGAAACGAGATTTTAAAAAGTTGGTATGAAATAAATGATCACAGCTTGTTGCGCTCGATGGCGAGCCCACTGAGCAATGAAGTTTCTGACAGTATCGCTGTAACAAATGATAAACAGAACCCCAATGACAGCATCACTACAACACTGATGCAAGTCAATCAGTTTGAGAAGCTAAACAATCGTTTTCTTGGACATCTAAACACTTCTTTATACGATCAAGAGGTAACTGTTCCAAAATTGTATTTAAATTCCCTTTCTGACAGCCTTTCTACTGTTCGCATTGGTGGTGGTAATCAAACGACATCTGTTCGTTTAGCAGATAATAATGAGAATGAATTCGTGGTTCGCTCTATTTTAAAAAAATCTACCAATATCGTCCCACCAGCTTTCGATATTCCTGTTATCAATAAAACCATCAAATACTATTTTACCGCCAGTCACCCCTATGGATTTATGATGAGTAGTGCTTTTGAGAACGCCTTAGAAATACATAGAACCGAACCCAAACTGGTTTTTCTGCCTAAGCAAAAATCCCTGACTCCCTACAATGATGAAATAGGCGACCAATTGGTTTTGTTTCGCCCTAGAGCAGATGGGGATATGTCGGATTCTAAGGCTGTAAAATACAGTAAGGAAATCATCAGTACTTTTTCACTTATCGAAAAAATATATGATGGAGAGGCAATTATAGATGCAAAGCTGTATTTAAAATGCCGATTGCTCGATTATCTGATCAACGACTGGGACCGCCATGAAGATCAATGGAGATGGGCTCTGATAGAAAAAAATGGTGAAATAGAAAAATATGCGCCCATACCACGAGACCGGGATCAGGCATTGTGCAACTATGACGGCATCATGTTGTCATTACTGCGATACTATCTGCCTGCTACTTTTCACCCAACACCTTTTGGTAAAGAAATAAAAAAGCGAACTGTAGAATGGAATCATTATCAATGTTCCTTCTTAGACAAACTGGCGCTGTCTCGTCTCGAAAAACAAGAATGGGATGCTGTTACGAATGATTTTTTACAAGTCGTTGATGAGGACTTGATTGACGATCTGAAAAAGAATTTGCCCAACTATGACAGCCCTAGAAATGTTGAGTTGATGGAAACGTTAAAGGAGCGGATATACAGTATTGAAGGTTGCTCAGAGCAACTTTTTGAAATCATTAATAAAAACTTGTTTGTCATTGCTACCAATCAAGAAGATATAATTTCAATCAGCAACGATGGTGATGCTACTAAAATTTCGATAAAATTAGATAAAGAAGACAATCAGGTCTTTTTTGAAAGAAATATAGATTCCAAATACACAAAAAAAGTCCATATCTATTCATTAGACAATGATGATGAATTTATTGTAGAAGAACCTTTAGTAGATAAGTTTAAAATAAATTACTTTGAAGGTTTTGAAAAAGACAAATACGATGTTGCTAAAAAGCAAAAATCCAATATTACCCTAATAGGACTTAAAGCCAATGAGTCTGATGAGAAAAACAACCTCAAAGAAATCCGTTCGAGAAACAAGGACATCATCAACCTAAAAAAATCAGATTATCTGTTGGACTATAATTGGTTTCTACCTTATTTTAGCATTAATCGCGACGATGGTTTACTGGTTGGTAGTACCTATAAATATTTTACTTTTACAGAACGCAGCCGCATTACCAATTCTTTTGCTGCTAGTTTTGCTACTTTTACAAGCTCTTCTACATTCCAGTATACCTACCTCAACGAATCAAAAATATCTAATTACCATTATGGTTTAAACTTACTGTATTTTGGACCAAGATATGAAGCCAATTTTTTTGGAATAGGCAATGGTATAGACATAGATACTAAAATAAATAGGTCGTTTTATTTTATCAGAAAACAATATGCGGCGGGCGATTTCAATGTATATCGAATGTTCGACAATATGTCAAAACTAGGAATCAGTTTAGGGGTCAATCGTAGTCGAATCCTTGATGTTGACAATCGGTTCATCAATCAATGGATAGAAAACAATCCAGAGGTGGGAGAAAATCAATATTATTTAAGATTGGGTCTAAACTATTCATTAAAAAGTTTCGACAGTTCTTTCTTACCACACAATGGGATTTCCTATAATCTATTTGCAAATTTCAATAAGCATTTGTCGTCAGACCCCAGAGACCATGTTAAACTCGGTGGTAATGTTCGCCTTATTCAGCCTTTTGGGAAATATGAAAAAGTGGTCTATGCTACAAAAATAGGCTTTGAAAGAATAATCGGTGATGGGTTTTTCTATCATCAAATCAATCTCGGAGGAGAAAATGGACTTAGGGGATTTAGAAGGAACAGGTTTACAGGAGACATGAGTTTTTATCACAGTCAAAACCTACATTATTACATCTCAAAAAAAACCAGAGACAATAACCGTTTCCATTCTTGGGGAGTATCGGCATATTTTGATTATGGCAGAGTTTGGAGCGATCAGGATGTAGAAAACAGATTATTGAGCAGTATAGGAGCAGGATTATTTTACTGCCCTTTTGATGTAGTGGTCATTTCTGGAGGGTATTTTGTTTCTGACGAAGAAAGTCAATGGCGAATTGGGCTGGGCTGGCTGCTAGGTGACTAATTGGTTAACTTTCAGTTTTACAATAAAAGCAACAACTTACAAGTATGCAATCAATACTCATCAAAAAACACATGCCCTCTGTCATTTCGACCATTGGGAGAAGTCTAAAGTGAGTAATCATCTGAGATTTCTCCACGCTGGTCGAAATGACAGAAGATGACAGT
>ENA-ORXT01004235-ORXT01004235.1-marine-metagenome-genome-assembly--contig:-NODE-4235-length-15033-cov-5.804426_pt1 | contig 15033 bp, 16 predicted proteins | sample MGYA00237868_ERZ511482 | MGnify/ENA metagenome assembly ERZ511482 | reverse complement strand
GGCGATGACGAGTTTGGTTTATTTATTGGATAAATATGGGATTTAGGTAGACGTAGCCCAGACATTCCTGTCTGGGCAATATACTCTTTAAAATAGCGTGCTACCCAGACAGGAATGTCTGGGCTACGTCTACAATTAAACAAATTTTAAATTTATGCCAGTGCATTGGTTATCAGAAAAAAACTTATATTTTCCGCCAGCATACCTAGCCAATGAAGATGGGATTTTAGCAATTGGAGGCGATTTGACAAAAGAACGCTTATTATTGGCCTACCAAAAAGGTATTTTTCCTTGGTTCAATCCAAACGATCCGATTATTTGGTGGTCGCCTGATCCTCGTTTTGTCTTATTTCCTGCCGAATTGAAGGTGTCAAAAAGTATGCGCCCTTATTTTAATCAGCAAAAGTATCAAGTAACAGTTGATCAAGATTTTGAAGAGGTCATGCGGGCTTGCCAAACACAGCGACGCGCAAGGCAGAGTGGTGGTACTTGGATCACAGAAAGTATGGTAGCAGGCTATGTAGAACTGCATCAAAGCGGATATGCGCATTCGGTAGAAGTTTGGGATAACTCGGAATTAGTAGGTGGTTTATATGGTATCGGTTTAGGAAAAATATTTTATGGAGAATCTATGTTTGCCAAGAAAAGCAATGCCTCTAAATTTGGCTTTATCACGCTTGTTAAAAGACTGACGGCACTAGGTTTTGTACTAATTGATTGCCAACAAAAAACCCAACACCTTGCTAGTTTAGGCGGGAGAAGTATCCCCAGAAAACAATTTTTGAAAATGCTAGAACAAAATAAAAAAGAACAAACCGCCATCGGAAATTGGGCGGAGTATTTAATGAGAAATGATGAATGAGAAATGGTAAATGATGAATGGTAAATAACTAAATACAGTGTTACTTAATTATGTAACACTGCGTTTAGTTATTTACCATTCATCATTTACCATTTCTCATTTAATAAAAAAGCCCTTGCATCCTGCGCTGTTCGAGTCGGAATCTCCTCCATAGGCAAATGTCCTGCATTATCATAGACTATCAATTTTGACCCTACTATATCTTCTTGAAATTTATAGGCATTTGCAAGGGGTACCCATTCATCCGTTTTTCCCCATTGAATTAAAGTAGGCGTTTTTATGGTTTTGATAAGAGACGGGTCGGTATATTCTAAATTATTTACCCTATCAATAAACGCTTGCCGATTGCCTTCTCTTAAATACAATTCATAGTAGCGGTCAATTAACTCCTCTGTTACTAGGTCATCATTATGGTACACTTCCTTCATACTTGATTCAAATAAAGAGCGGGGCGTGATGGTCAATAAAATTTTACTCCAAATAGGACTTTTGGCTAATTGAAAAGCTAAAGGCGGTTCTTCGTCCTTATTTGCAGGAGGGTAACCACCAGCATCTATTAATATCAATTTTTTAACCTTATCTGGATACATAGAAGCATAACGCCAAGAAATCGCTCCACCCAAGGAATTACCTCCCATATAACAAGAATCAACACCTATTTTAGATAAAAAATTATCCAAAAATTGTGCATAATATTCTAAAGAGTATTTACCTGTTTCATTAGGACCTGTTAATCCAAAAGCAGGCATATCAAGTGTGATTACTTTAAAGTCTTTTTCTAAAATTGCGGTCCATTTTTCCCAAGTATGCAAAGAAGCACCCGTACCATGAATCAATACTAAAGGAGGACCAGTTCCATTTATGCGATAATGAACGGGCATATTATCTATTTCCATAAAAGCAGAATTATCGTAGGTCCAATCTACTTTCAATGCAGCTAGGGATTTATCAGGCTGATAAGATTTAAAAAAATAAACGACCAATACACAACATACTAAAAATATAAGAAAAACTAGATTTTTTAAAATTTTCATACTGTAGTTTTTATAATGTAGGCTTTTTGGCAAAAAAATTGGTACATAAATAGGATAGGTATTAATTCAAGTAATCTTTCCCCTTCCCCTTTATAAGCACACCTTGCATAAAAGTAAAATAAATTAGAGACTATAAAAAATAGGCTAATCCCCCAAAATACTACACATAATGGAGAAAACTATACCGTGCGTCATGCTTATTGATGATGACTTTGCTACCAATATTTATAATGAAATTATTATTGAAGATACAGGATACGTAGATAAAATTATTATCCAAGATTCCGTGGAAGACGCATTAGAATATTTAAAAACTACTTTTACAGAAGATCATCCTCGCCCAGATCTTATCTTCTTAGATATCAATATGCCAACAATGAATGGCTGGGATTTTTTAGATGCTTACAGTGCGTTTATAGAAAAACCACAAGTCAACAAAATCGTCATGCTTTCCACAACCTCTGATGAAGAAGAAGTTGAAAAAGCCGAAAGCATTCCAATTTTAAATGGGATTAAAAGCAAACCCCTCACTATCGAAATTGTGGAAGAAATCGTGTCAAAGTTTTTTAGGCCTAAAGAGTTCCTTCAAAAAGAAGAACAATAATGTGCTTATTAGACCATCGCATAAAAAAGGAATACTTCCAACTTATTTACTTGTTGATATTGTTTATTTGTTTAGCAGCGTGCCTAGTAAACAAATAAACAATATCAACAAATAAACCATTAACGAATTATTCCTTTTTTAAGCGATTATCTAATAGCGCATATAAAATTGATAATCAAACAAAAATAGTATGAAAAAAATAATAGTTCCTACGGATTTTTCTTATGCCTCCAAAGATGCCCTAGCTTATGCCATTAGTATTGCTCCTTTACTCGAAGCGAGCGTAAAATTAGTACATGTCCATGATGGTTCTTTTAATACAAATTATCCTTATATGGTACATGCAGGCTTGGGTAGGCAGGAGTCCTTAATGAAGGATTTGGAAGATTTTAATACTTTTGAAGGAGCAGGTGGAGTAGCCGTTAAAGAAAAGGTAGTTGTTACTTATCAAGCAGTAGGAGGTATGCCTACTAAAGAATTAATCAAGTTATCAAAATCCCCTGATACCCTTTTGATGGTTATGGGTAAAACGGGTAAAAGTGTTTCTACCAATCGTTTATTCGGTTCAATTTCTAGAGATGTTGCTACTGCTGCTCATTGCCCTGTTTTATTAATACCAAGAGCAGGAAGCTATACGGGTATCCGAAATATTCTTTATGCGAGTGACTATGAGGCGATAGATCAATTTACTTTACAGAAAACGGTTGATTTTGCGAGTCTATTCAAAGCGGTCCTGCACTTTGTTCATATTACAGAAACCAGTAGCCAAGATACCTACTATAAAGTGCTAGAAGAAAAGATTTTCAATTTCTTATTCCAAGATAAAGACCCTGCGTTTGCTTTTAATTTAGTTAATATTAAATATCCAGATGTAATAGAGGGACTCAATAAATATGTAAAAGAAAACGAGATTGATTTATTAATCATGGTGTCCCATCATAGAAACTTTATCTCCAAATTATTCTTAAAAAGTATCACTAAAGAAATGGCCTATTATAGCGATACGCCGATTTTAGTTTATCATAAAGAATAGATAATTGGTACCTGTTCAGAATAGAGAGCAGAGAAGTGAGAATAGAGACTAGATAGCAGATTTGTTCTTAAAGTATAGCTTATTCTATTAAATTTATTACAATTTTATCTCTATTCTCGCTTCTCTGCTCTCTATTCTGAATAGTTACGATAATTGATTATTAATTATTAACGAGACGAAATTATACGTGTAATCAATCAACTAATAATCAATAATTAGAGGTGTAAAGAGAAATTTTTAACTATTATTTTATGCCAACTTTTGGCATCCGGTAAACAGTAAATTAGATAGATTTTTTAGAGGGAGTGAATTTGATTTGTTTTTTTGCAAAAAAACAAATCAAATTCACTCCCTCTAAAGAAGTTCTCTGCCAAATATACTTTTTACCTGCTAATTTAGACGAAGAAAAGGGTTTGAAAATTTCTCTTTACACTCCTAATCAATAAACTAATCAATGCTTATCTCATAAGTTCAAAAAAAAAACAGTTATGAATACGGAAGTTCCAATTAGAGAAATAATGACCACGGACTTAATTACCATAGGTAAGCAAGTAAGTGCGGAAGAAATTAAGAAAAAGTTTGATACCCATCCTTTCCATCATTTATTAGTAGTGGATAGTACTAATCGTTTGGCGGGTATTATTACCAAAAGTGACTTTTACCGATTCGCTTATAATTTGTCTTTAGAAACTACTGGTAAAACTTGGTCAAAGAAAAAATTAAGTAGCCTAAGGGCTGAAGATTTAATGAGTCAAACTCCTTATACATTGGATCCTGATGATACCATAGGTTTAGCTGCGGACTTATTATTAACGAATAAATTTCATGCTATCCCTGTTGTGGAATTAGATAAATTGGTAGGTATTTTAACCACCTTTGATTTATTGGATTATGGGTATCATCGAACTACGGAGGAGCAAACTGCGGGGGTAATTGATAATTAATCAACTAATCAAATTAAAATGAGTTTCAACAGAAATATAAAAGTAGCGCAACTAATGACTACTAACCTAATCACTTTAGGTCCGGACGAGAGCCTAATCAAAGTGGATGAAATTTTTAGAACTAATGATTTTCACCATATTCCAATAGTAGATAAAAAGGAAAAGATACTCGGAATTATTAGTCGAGTAGATTTTTATAAAATGGAGGATTCCTTTACTGTTTTTAATACAGTAAAGGCAAGACAGACGAATGCTAGTTTGTTTCAATCACTGCTTACGCAAGAAATTATGTCTAAGCAAATAGTCACCTTGCATTCAACAGATACGGCGATTACTGCAATGGGTATCTTTAAAAAGAATTTATTTCATGCGATTCCAATTGTGGATGATAACAAAAAAATAATAGGACTTTTAAGTACTTATGATTTATTGACTTATGCTTATATTGATTAGGTTGATTAGGTTGTTTATTTGTTTATGCTGTTTATTTGTTTACATGGAAGTTACTTCCTTTAAACAAATAAACAATTCTACTCACCCTACCAACCGCTCCAAAATATCTCCCACAAAATAAGCCACCAAAGCAGCTGACCCCCCCAGGCTTACCGTCTCTAAAATACCTCTAATAATATTACTTTGGGTAACATAAGCTTTTAATAAACCCACCAATAAAAAAGCGATAAGTGTGAGAAAGGAGGTCGCCCAAAATAAATTGCCAGCGAAAGAGAAAAAATAAGCGTAAACATACATGATTAAAGGGACTATACCCATTAGCAAAAAAGCGCCATAAGTAACCGCACCAATGGCAAAGGGAGAACGGGTTTCTGCTATCATTTCCAATTCTTCTTTCATCATATCATTCACCCAACGGTCTTTATCACTACAGATTACGGCTACTACTTGTTCTAGTAAGTTACCTTCAAATCCTTTTCTTCGATAAATCGTTCGTATTTCCTCCCGTTCTGTTTCGGGTATATTTTCAATTTCCCAATACTCTATCTGTTTATGTTTTTGGTAATTATCTATATCGGCTTTAGCAGCGAGGAATGCGCCTATAGACATAGAAAAACCATCGGCGAGGAGGTTGGCAAATCCGAGTATTAAAACAATGGAAGTGCTTAGTTCCGCACCAGTAGCACCCGCTACTACTGCAAAGGTGGTAATGCTACCGTCAATGCCGCCATATACAAACTCGCCTAGGTAGGCTTGGTAGCGGGCTAGAAAAGATTCTTGTTGGTGTATTTGCGCTTCGGATATCAATTTTGTTGACAAGGTTATTTTTTTTAGAAGTCAGAAGGTTGAATTTTCTCATTGATGAAATATCAATAAAGGCGTATCTGTGTGGAAGACCATTTTTTTTGTAAAACTAGTATGGAACAAGCGTTCCCAAGCTCCTCTTTGCGGGATAAATAAGGCCAACACGTCCACAGGATTATGGGCCAAATAATGGGTAATACCTTGTTCTACGGAGTCTCCTGATACTTCGGAAAAAGTAGCAAGTTTATTCGGTATCTTTGGAATCTGGACATAATCGGTAGTAGGTACTACTTCCTTCTTATGGTTGATGTGTAAAAATTGAACGGTAGCATTTAGTTGCCCTGCAAAAGTCATTAGCTGCTCGACAGCTGGCAAATCAGCTGTATCATATATGGTAGCATAAGTTAGGTGTTTAATAGTGCGATACTGGGCGATTGGAGGAATGACTAATACAGGGCAAGCCGCTTCCATCATGGTCCGTGTAGTAGTACTTCCTAACCATCGTTCTATGCGATTGCTGGTTCCTTTCGTACCCATTATTAGTAAATCATATAGTCCTTCGTGTGATAAATCAATAATTTCCCGATCTGCAAATAAGCCCTGTAATACTCGTTTCTCCCCAATCAAATTAGTAGGAGTATTTTTACAAAGCACTTCCAATTGCTCCAATGCCCAGTTCTCTTTGGTGAAGCCTATTTCTTGCATATAACTAGAAGTATAGTACTGTCCATCTTCATATTTGACCATATATATATGTATCAAATCTATGACGGCTCCTAGTGCTTTTGCTAAACCGACCGCATAAGTAAGGGCATTGTTTGCAGTAGGGGAGAGGTCGGTGGCTAATAGTATTTTTTTTATGCTTTTCTTGTCCATTGCTTTTTTATTTTATCTCGTACGCTGTCCTAAATTAGTAAGTTCTCTAATATCTTCTGGAACGGGTTCCACTTCATAATCAATACTCAGCACAGGTACATCTACGTGATTGATTAAAGTTTCTACATTGCTGCCTATCAGCATTCGTTTTAAAGGATGGCGATTGTGATTAGAAACAATCAATAAGTCGGGCTGCTTTACGGCAACAAAATTTTGGATGCCACCACCCACCGTAAAATCCCTATAAATATGATTCTTTACTTTAAATGGTTTGAATATTTTAGCACAATCATCCATAGCGGCTTGCTCTATCATATAGGCACCACCAAAAAATTCGGAGGTATGAATAGTTAATAGGTGGATTTCTTTAGGTAGAAAATGTTTGATAAAATCTTTAGCAACTACCATTGAGTTGCGTTCATCTAGATTAAGATTAGAAGCATAGGCAATGCTATCAAAATCCAATTTTTTTAAGGGTTCTTTTAATACTAGAACCGGGCAATGTACCATTCTCACTACTTTCTGCGTATGGCTGCCAATAAAGAATTCGTTTTTGCCACTAGCCCCATGCGAACCCATTACGAGCATGTCTATATGCTTTGTTTTGACAATGTCCTGAATGTTGGCTATTAAATTGCCTCTTGTTACCACTGGAAAAGCAAGGGTCTTAAAGAATTTCTCTTTTGTAGCGGTCAGTAATATTTCTGCATTTTGTAAGGTTTGCAATACCTCCACATCCTTTTCTTTTTGTGCTTCAGATAATTCTTCTAAGTGAGCAGGCAAATATACATTGTGAAAAAGGTACACAATCGCATTGAATTTTTTGGCTAGTTTAGCGGCAGCTTCTACAGCATACTCTGCACAAGCGGAGAAATCAGTAGGTACTAATATATATTTCATAAATCAAGTTTGTTGGTTTAAAATGTTGGTTGATTGATTATTAATAATCCTCTCAACTAAGCGAAGAACTAAGTTGCTTTAATTTTTTTGCGCTTATATCTCCCCTAATCTGACTACGTTGATTTTGGTCTTGTAAACTCCAATTATCGGTGGCCCAAGTTTGTAACCATTTGCCATAAGATTTTCTGAAAACTTGTACATGTAAGCCATACAAATCCCAAAGCAATTGTTCAAACGAGCCAACTGCCATTTTTTCATCAAGGGTGAAATAGCCAGTATTGTTATTCTGTCGAACGCTACCTACGGTTAATTTAGGATCTAGCAGAAATGATTTGTTACAACTTCTACCTCGTTGATAAGGGGCATTGTAAAATTGAATTATTAGGTAAGGGAACTGTTGCTCAAATTCCTTTTGTAAATCTGCCAGTTGTTTATTATTTGCTACTTTCATTGTTTTATAATTTTTATCTAGTTAGTGGAACAAAATATAGTTCGTTACACCTTTTAAATTACACAAATTGATGATTGATAGAATAGAGAATAGAGAGGTGGGAATAGAGATAGATTTCGTTTATAAACGGGTTTTATCTCTATTCCCTGCTCTCGCTTCTCTGCTCTTGTTACTAATTATTTCACCACTAAAACAGGTTGATGTTTATTATTCAATAGCACACGTTCCGTTACACTACCCATAATAAGGAGGTGCACTTTAGAGTGTCCTTTTGCGCCCATGATAGTTAAGTCAAAGCCATTGTTTTGAGCGAAAGAGACGATATGTGCGCCAACATCCATTGTGCCTTGTTCCACGATTTCTGTTTGAATATAGGCACGATCCTTTTCCTCTGGAATGAAATTTTGTAAGAAAAAAGGAAATGCTTTATGCCGATCACCTTCAAGGGCTATTCTGATTTGAGTATTGGTTTGCTGCATTTCATAGACACTAATATTGGGCATTTTAAAAAAATGTAGACAAGTAATAGTTGCGGGTTCCGGTAATTGCCGAACGATACTTACTGCTCGTCTTAATGCTTTTATGGAATTGTCGGAAAAATCAATAGGTACTAATATTTTGTGTAGTTTGGGCTTCGCCTGATCTGGAATAACTAGCGTATCAATAGTCGTTTTTCTTATAAGATTGCTCGCTAAAATAGTATGATGAATGGTTTCCGTATTTTGTCCAATTACTAATAAATCAGGAGTAAGTTCCTCGGCTTTCTTTAATAAAGCAGCTAGTGGATTTCCCTCTGCTGTGTTATATTCCTTACGCAAATTTTTATTAGCTACTAGATAAGCATTGATCCTGTTCCGCATATCATTTATCATGGCTTGATCCACTTTGTAAGGTCCAATTACCATCTCTGTTTCTTGTTCATAGAACGTTCTTAGTAAGCCATCTTCTCTAAAAACATGTAGAAAATAAGCAGCAGTAGAAGGAAGCGTATTTGTCCAAAAATTTAGATAGTCTAATAAGGCATTGTCCGTTTGACCAATTTCAAACCCTACCAATATTTGTTGAATGGCATAGTCCTCAATAGGTCCGTAACTTTCTTTATTAATGATTGGTGTTGCTGTTGTCATATTGTAGTGAATTTTTACTGTTTAGTAGAGAAGCGAGAATAGAGAGGTGAGAGTAGAGAGCAGAGAAGCGGAAAAATTATTGAAAAGAAGATTGTTTATTAATTCCGTAGGCTGTTGTCTCTGATCTCTATTCTTTGCTCTCTGTTTTCACCTCTCTATTCTAAAGAATTGCTACCACAAATATCTTATAGATTAGCCGTTTTACTAGTGATAAAAATCATTCAGTAAAATGATATTTATCAGTCCTTACAGCCGCTTATTAAAGGATCTTTGTAGTAGTAATTATTTAGAATAGAGAGATGAGAATAGAGAACAGAGACAACAGCTTACGGAATTAATAAACAATCTTCTTTTCTATAATTTTTCCGCTTCTCTGCTCTCTATTCTCACCTCTCTATTCTCGCTTCTCAACTAAAACAGTAAAAATTAAGAAACAATGAATGTATTAAATCCAATATCAACAATCATGTCCACCAATTTAAAGGTAGTCATGCCAACTGATTCTATTAAGAAAGTACAAGACCTATTTGAAACCCATAAAGTACATCATCTTCCAGTGGTGGACGCTAAAAAGATACTAGGTATTGTTAGCAAGTCTGACTTTCTATATTTTGTAAAAGATAATAGCGAGCGTAAATTAATAGAAAAAACCCTTTTGAATTATTGGAAAGTAGCCGAAATTATGACGAAAGAAGTAACGACGGTTCAAAAGGAGGACACAATTATGAAAGCTTTAGAAATTTTTGCTAGGAATCAATTCCATTGTTTACCAGTATTGGACGGGGAAGTATTAGTAGGTATTGTTACACCCTACGACTTTATTAAAAAAGTCATTAAGGAAGGGTTGATTAACATTAGTTATAATGCGGAACCTGGGTATGACTTTAAAGGAAGTGGGTATAAGGTAAGCAAGTAAAGCAATAACAATTCTCCGTCCATTTTTTTAATCACATTTAGGGGTGTTAAGAGAGGGTTTAAAAATTTCTCTTACCACCTCTAAATCACATTAATACATTCTAATGACTAATTTTATTAAATATATCTTCCACCTATCGCTAATGATTTGCTTGTGCGTGTCCACTATAACTGCCCAATCAAATTTCAAACTATCCATTGAACCAGCAAGCATCTACGGAATGCCTTCGCTACATTCTTATGCACATGCGCAATGGGATGGAAAGTGGCTTATACTAGGCGGGCAAACTAGTGAGGATTGGGAATATAGTCATGCGAATTTAGAAATATATGTGGTGGACCCTGCCGCTAAACAAATATGGACAATGCCCTCAGAATATTTGCAGGGAGTGGTCCAATCCGTAGAACAGCTAACTTCTTGCTTTGCCCAATTTTATCAAGAGGATGATTATCTGTATATGCTTGGGGGCTATGGGTATAGCTCAGAGATAGAAGGCTATTATGCTTTTCCTTATCTATCCATCATTAATGTGAAAGAAGTCATTCAGCGTGTTATAGAAAAGGATTATTCGGCTGCAGCTAGGTACTTCCAACAAGTAGAAGACGACCAATTTAGTGTAATGGATGGCTTGTTGACTAAAATTGAAAATACTTTTTATTTGGCTGGAGGTATACAGTTTTACGGGTTCTTTGATGAGGAAAATCCCTCGTTTGAAAAGATGCCTAGACAAGAGGTGATTAGCTTTCAAATTACAAAGAGCAAAGAAGGGCTTTATGAAACGCAGCATATAGGTAGTCTGGATTATCGAGATGAATTTTTGGATATATTCTCTACGCCCATCCCTCAAATTTCTTGGAATGAAACGGAAGGTCTCTCCATTTTGTCCAATGAAGAATTGGATGGAGAGGAGTTTGTAAACTGGATGGATGTTTTTCAAATTGGCTATGCTTCTTCTTGGCAACGGAGCAATAAACTCCCTCATTATCATAGCACCATGATTCCGCTTTATGATCGAAAAGAAAGAACGATGCACACTTTATTTCTAAATGGTTGTACGGAGTATTTCTGCGAAGAAGATGAAATAATGGGACTGGAAAAGGTGGATAGTATGACCGTCTTTTCTAAAAGTCGGGAAAGCAGCAGTTTTAATACAGAAAGTATTACCCCTTATTATGACAATGGAAAAGATGCACAATTTATTTTGAATAGCGAAATTCCGCACTATAGTAATGGGGTCATTAAATACCATAAATTACCTGAAGGCAAAACACCTATTGGCTATATTTTCGGAGGAGCGAGTAATACCAATCCTATGATTTTTGAGGATGGTCGTTTCTTAGCTTTATCTAGTAGTCAATTGTTTAAAGTCTTTCTAATCAAAAAGAGCGATAAGAAAGATTTATAACTATTCAGAATAGAGAATAGAGAATAGAGAACAGAGAACAGAGAATAGAGATGAAATCGTGCTAAATTGTATAAGCTATACTTTAAGAACCAATCTGCTATCTAGTCTCTAATCTCACTTCTCTGTTCTCTGTTCTCTATTCTCTTCATTTGGTTTTTTGGGTTGGAGAGGACAAGTTCTTTGCCCTCTCCTTTTAAGAAAAATAGGGGTATAATTTTTTGAAACACAAAAAGTACAAAAGTTCACAAAAGGGTTTTTACAAAAGTTTTTTGTTTTTTGAGACACCTAAAACATGAAAATAATACAATAATTTTTGTGAAAATCCTTTTGTGAACTTTTGTACTTTTTGTGTTTCAAAAAAACGTTTAGGAGAGAATTTTTTCTGTTAAACTACTTCATTGCTAAAGGGTGATAAAAATCATATAAACGACTGCTATTTGTCAGCTACTAGAACATCTAATTCAACGAACTTTACACTATCAAATAATTATTAAAATAGGTAATTATCTAAACAGGTCTTTGGCTTATGGTCTTTGGTCTTTAGTGGCAGTATGCAATTACTTAGTTAATAGCAATTACTTTTCTTACTGTCGTTATTTTTAACCAAGCGTAAGGAAAATATTAAAACATTCCTACACAAAAGCTATTGCGTACTAATGACCAAAGACCATAAGCCAAAGACCACCATAGATAGTTACAGAAAAAAGATAGCATTATGAAAGTACAAGCATTTAATTTAAGTATGACCGGTGTAGTAACTAGATTCTATGCCATGATGTTAATCGCCATTGTTTTAGGCTTTTTGGGTGTTAACTGGGTGCTTATTGCCTTTATTATTTATCCCTTGGCTTTTACTACTATTCTTGGGGTAAGTTTTGAATTACCTAGTACAGCGAAGAAAGTAGAACGAGTTACCACTATGTCCTCCGTTAAGGGTAGTAAGCTGTTTAGAAAGGTAGGATAAGAAGCTTTTACTTGAGTGCAGAGAGCAATTTATTGTGCTCTCCGTATCGACGATCTAATAGATCCATCCTCCCTATCCCTTTGCTGCTAGTAAGTAGTAAGGGGATTTTTAATAATAATATTACTTGGACTTTAGCTATTAGTCTTTGGTACGCTTATACTTGGTAGTAGGAATTAGTTAAATACTTAGTTTGCCTTCGTCTTTTATATTCGAGTGTAAAGAAAGTATTTAACTAATTCCTACTACCAATCATAAGCGTACCAAAGACTAAAGACCAATGGCTAAAGTCCAGATTGCGAACTATTTCTAATGTCAATATCCAATATCAATAATAAAGAGGGACTTTATGAGCAGATGTTTCAGTCAGCTACGATTGGTATTTTGTTGGTCAATGAACAAGGCACTATTCTCGGAGCGAATAGTTATGTAACAACCCTATTTGGCTATAATAAAGAAGAACTAGTAGGGTTATCTGTAGATAGGTTATTGCCAAAAGCTCTTCGTGCAGCTCATGCAGTACATCGACGCAGCTATCAGCAAAAGCCAACAGCTAGAGCGATGGGGAAAGGTATGAATTTACAAGCTTTACGAAAAGACGGAAGTAGTTTTTTAGCCGAAATCAGCTTAGGTCATACGCTAGTAAATGGGAAATTACATGTAATTGCCTATATTAACGATATTAGCGAAAGACAAAAAATGGAAGCTTCTTTGAAAGACTATCAAACAAGATTACTTAATTATACAGAGGCGTTAGAATTAAAAGTTATGCAGCGAACGCAAGACTTGGAGAAAGCATTGAAACAAGAAAAACAACTAGGTGCGCTTAAGTCTCGTTTTGTATCTATGGCCTCCCATGAGTTTCGGACTCCTTTAAGTTCTATTCTTTCTTCTACGGAATTATTAGCGCATTATCTTCAAAATGGCAGTCAAGAAAAAGGGCAAAAAAATATCAATCGGATAAAAAATGCAGTACATCATTTGACCACTTTATTGAATGATTTTTTGAACTTGGAAAAATTAGAAGCAAGGGCTATAAAATATCAACCAACGCCGACGAGTATTAGGGAGTGGTTGACCGAGATTATAGAAGAAATACAACCCCTACTAAAAGATGGTCAACAGATAGAGGTGGTGCAAAATACGCCAACTATTATTGCTATCGACGATTATTTATTAAAAAATATAGTACTCAATCTATTATCTAATGCCTCCAAATATTCTCCACCAACAGCGCCTATCTATTTAGAACTTACCCTGATTGATGCTACGCTGACCCTTGTCATTCAAGACAAAGGCATGGGCATACCCGAAGCAGAGCAAGCTAATTTATTTACCCGTTTTTTTAGAGCTTCCAATGTAGAGCATATTCAAGGTACGGGCTTGAGTTTGACTATCGTTAAACGGTATGTGGAATTGATGGATGGAACGATAGAATTTCAAAGTAGGGAAGGACAAGGAAGTTGTTTTGTGGTTCGGCTGCCTTTACCCGATTAGGAATAGAAATACAATCAAACTAAAAAGCCTTAAAGCAAGTTGCTTTAAGGCTTTTTAGTTCTAATAGAGTGTGTGTATAAGTCAATTAATAATTAAACCACTAGGCGCATGAAAAACAAACAAAGGCGTATCCGTATGAAAAGTCATTTGTTTAGAAAAACTAACATGAAACAATTGCTCCCATAGTCCACGTTTTGGAACATACATGGCTAGTATATCGGTTGGATGCTCTAGGATAAATTCATCTACGCCTTCCATTACAGAAGGATTGTTCACCACAAAGAATTTCGATATTTGCTTTGGAATCTGGGGTACGCTAAGTTCCTCTTCCACTGCTATTTTTAGATCATCCGTTACATGTAAGAAGCTAATTTCGGCAGCTACTTTATTACCAAAATTAATTAACTGCTCTAGAAAGTGTTTATCATTGGCCGTGAAGGAAGTAGCGTAGGTAATCGCCTTAATACCCTGATAGATGGCATCCTGTGGGATAGCTAATACAGGACAAGCGGCATTCATCATCAAGCGAGTGGTGACACTTCCCATTAATTTATTAATAGGATTGCGTTCTCCTTTTGTACCCATTATTACTAAATCTGCACCTTTCCTAGTACGTTCCACAATTTCCTGATCGGTAAATACAGCAGGATAGACCAATTTATCGCCTATATTCGTAAAGGTGTAATGATTACAAAAATCCTCCATTTTTTCCTGCATCTCTGTTTGCAGTTGCACCCTTAATTTTCGAGTTTCATCTACAGAAAGATAAAGATCCGTAGGTTTAAAAGAACTGGAATAAACGTGCATTAAATCAATCCTTGCCCCTAAGTCTTGCGCTAAAGCAATAGCATATTGATAAGCATTATGGGCGGTTGGGGAAAAGTCTGTTGGAAATAATATTGTCATTGTTTTGAATTTTTGTTGGTAAATCTATCCTTTAAGAACTCTAGTAGTATAGTTCCGAAGACTAAGACAAATAATAAGGTATAGATAATTAATCTGCTGTGTCGCATAAGCATTTATTTATAGTAGACTTGTTACCCTTTAAGAAATACCTATCTGAAATGCTCTTTTTCTGTTATTTTCCTTTAAAAAATAACTCAATAAAATGATTATTCAGTGATTTTTTAAAGAAAACTAACAAAAAAATAGCTATTTCATATAGG
>ENA-ORXT01004234-ORXT01004234.1-marine-metagenome-genome-assembly--contig:-NODE-4234-length-15033-cov-14.015579_pt1 | contig 15033 bp, 16 predicted proteins | sample MGYA00237868_ERZ511482 | MGnify/ENA metagenome assembly ERZ511482 | reverse complement strand
CTGTCGAAGTTGCAATGAATGACACTTTCCCCCATGACACGTCAGGATGTGCCGCCTCTGCTAACACTGTCAGGGGCATTTCTGGAAGCACAATCGGACCGAGTGGGTCACATTACATTATCGGACCGTTGCAAAGGCCAGTGGGCCGAGAAAAAAAGACAAAACCGCCATGTCTCATTTTGGGACACGCACCATAGTAGGCTACAGTACGGCTCATCAGAGCGACAAGTGCCCCCGACTTCATGTCGACCTGAAGTCGGTCTGTCAATCGCCGCATAGCCCGAGGAGCTGACTGCCAACATTTTCTCAGAGAAGGGTGACCCGAGCTTGTGACGTGTACATCCTAACGAAATGCCCTCGCTAGGGCTTTTCTTTGCCAATTGTTTGGCAGGAAGAGCGACAGCCACACGGCGGCAACGCGTCAGTCTGACAAGCGGCCTACTGAGTGCGTGATTGTGGTGCTGCTGTGCCCATGCAACCGGGAACGGCTGGCACCACCGGCGGGCGACATCGTCAGCTTTGACTAAGTCTCTCAACGGAGCCCAACGGTTCTTCAACGGATGGCCCGTTGGGCCCAACCTCTAACCAAACGAGAAACCGTTGGGCTTCGTTGAAGCTCAACGGGGCTCAACGGAGCCCCAACGAACGCCATTTCCGTTGGGCGTTTCCAGCCCATGGGGGGGTGGCTCGCGATGGTCATATGACGCATATGATAGACTCGCGATGGTCACATGTCGCACACGATAGAGACGCGGTAAGGCCGTGTTAAGGACCTGATTGGTGGATTAAAGTAGATCTGACGGAGCCTAAGGACTCCAGGCGATTGCAATGAGAGATAGCGGCAATGGTATTTGGCGTGTCCTTCGAGTGCGGGCCCACCCGACGACACAGCGGGAAGCGTAGCAGCTGGCCCAATAGCCGCTAGCGCGGCTCTCTGATGAGGCATGTGTCCAAGCTGCGAGGGGGGAGCTCGTGTGCGCCGAGCTATCCACGAGACTTCGGGCCACTACAGCCGTTCTCCCGAAAATCCCGCACACCAACTATTGCAAAAGAGTTCCAAATCGGCCTCTGCGGGGTCGTAGAGGCCGATTTGGAACTCTTTTGCAACTGTTGGAGTGCGGGATTTTTGGGAGAACGGCTGTAGTCGAAGCTAACGTACTCACATGGATGGACCTTCGGCGGCGGCCACGCCCAACCTGCTTCTCCCTGCTGTCTCTCCACTCATACTTCCACGTCTGGTGCACCCGGAGTGTTCGTCCAGATACTCACTCTTCTCCTGCGCCCGCATCCGGGGCACCTGGGTTGCTCCTCCTGGCATTCGCTCCACCCTCACGCCGGCGTCCGGCGCGCCCGTCGCCGTATTGGCAACGGGCACGACGACTACGGCAGCGACGCCATCGGCAGCTGCCGCGCCCGTGTTGCTCCCCTCTAGTGCCCCCCTCTCTAATGCCCGTATCCGATGCACCCGGGTTGCACCTCCCACCACTCGCCCCGTCCTCACCCTCGCGTCCCGCGTGCCGTCTGCTGTATCGGCGCCGGAAGTGACCTGTATGGGCGGCGGACGTGACTACTACAGCGGTGACACCCCGCGCCCGGGTGCTCCCTTCCACTGTCCTCCCACTCGCACACCTGAGTCTGTTGCAAGCGCTTTTGCCTTGGCGGCGGACGTCACGATTACGGCAGCCACGCTCTCGGCGGTGGCCGTGACCGGGTGGCTCCCCCCCAACATTCCCTCCATCACAACCGGGTCCGAGTCACCCGCCGCGCGCGTTTTTGTCCACCGCGGCAACTGCGGCACGAACAGCGACGCCCGGATGAAGGCGGTCTGCGGCAGACTGGCGGCGGCTTCATACGCCGCGATCGTGGTGTATGAGAACAGTATGTTTCCGAACTATCTTCGTAATAAAGCTCGTTGCCTATTCCCAGCTCATGAGGACAGTGTGCCGAAAAACTGTCGCCTCGTGCGTACCCCTGGAACTGGCCTCGATCAGACCCGAACGTTGAACCCCCCTCGTTCGTCCTGGCAGACTGCATCGAGCGTGGCGCTGTTCGGCTCGTGCTCGACGGATTAAGAAACCGAACAGGGACTGGCCTGGTTCGGGCCGCGAGCTTTTCCGTGTATCATGAGGTCGACCGCTCTACAGCGACGGTCGTGGGAGCCCATTCTGGCCGCGGAACCGTCTCTACCTGTCTCCCACAGGTGTCGGGGCGCCCTTGGCCGAGTGAGTTGCTGAGGGGGTCTATTTCGAAGCCGATTACTACTGTACCTGCAGTCGCGTCAAAAGGACACAGGTGAATTATGGGCAAGGGGTAAGCCATCGAACAATCGAATGAATACAGGATCTGATGGTGTGACTCTCTGCATCCGGGGGGCCATCTGTCCCCATCGTCACCCACACCCTCACGCCGCCAATCATTGATCCGCTTTCGGTGTGTCCTCCAATCATGTGTGGAATTCATAGTTTCTCCGCACCGTGCCATGTTTCGACTGGGGCCGACAGTTTGTGTGGCTGTGGTGCGTTTGCGCCTGTCGGGCCGTTACGGGCCGGCAGCTCATGTGTGCGCCCAGCGTCTTTGAGAGGGGGGCGCCTGGACGGCTTGCTTGGCCGGGCTTGGCCCGCTCACGCGCGCGTGGGGACATGAGAGAGCACCCCGCACCGGCTGGCCGCGGGGGCGGCTGGCAGTCAATCCCTATACAACCTTAGCTGAGCTCAGGCCGACCGTCGGAAGGCTTCTAAATGGCGGATGAGTCCCATTTTTTGGAGAACAAAGGTAGCTTGTGTCTGGATCGAGCAAGCGAAACCGCTTACCGCAAGCAGTCGATGCGACAGAGGTACAACCAGTCTCACAACTATTGCTTCTCAGGTGTCTAATATATTGAAATTGACTGTAGCACCGACCGCCGTCGGGCCCCCAACATGGGTCCGCCGGCCTGTCGGTGGACGGGCGTGTATGAGGAGTACGCTGCATTTGTGGCGGGTCAAAAATCACGTACAATGAAGATTCTATCGAAACCTGCCGCACGAGGGTTCTTTCCTGTTCATATTCGCCGCTTTCCCACAGTTGGGTCAATCTCGTGACCACCTATGCAAGCAGCAACATGACTGCAAATGACAGATGGATCGCACTTTTGGGGGTCCGTTGGATGAATTTCAGGCGATGTCAATCATATGTTGGACATTTCTGCGATGCGCCGCTCACTGACGGATCAAGCATCGAGCCCCTTTTGGTCACACTATCAGGTGGATGTCGGTCACCAGGGGTGTTGCCGAGGGAGCCCTCCCTCCAGTCAAGTGTAGCTGCGGCCGTACAGCGGACACGCATCGGAGCAATCCAGCTTGTCAGGCGAGCAAATCCGTGTTGCTCGCAACGGCTGCTTGGCGTCGGTGTGGCAAGCAAGGTGGGCTCCCAGGAGCCCAAGGCCGGCTCAAAGGGTACAAGAAGGCCGCAGGGGGGTGGTTGTCGGTTTGTCTCCTCCCCTGGCTGCTGACGTGGCCACCCGCTGTGCACCTCACCGTGTCGCCAAATCCATTCTGGCACCCCTTCCGGCGCCCTTCTCGCTCTCTTGCCAACTCACCCAAGTCGTTATCCTCGGGGGGGCCGCTCTACCTCGACCTTGCCAGCCCACCAAGGACCGCCCTCCACCTGGGCGGCCTCCATCCCACGGCACTGGCGGTGTCATCCTACGCATCCTGTACCAAGGGGGGCCGCGCAAGACGAGACGTTGCCGCCTGGGGCAAGTAGTCATCCGGAGTTGGGGCGGCAAATTCAATGACGGCCATTAGCATGGAGACGCCGCCGGATTCGTCGCCAGACGCGGCGAAGACTCCGAAGCCGCCGACGCCGCCGCCGCCGCCGCCGCCTCCCAAGGTCGAGAAGAAGCCGGCTGATGCCATCTTGGAACCAGAATAAACCGCGCCCGTGGTGCGCGTCTCACTGCCTCGGAACTTACAACACTCATCAGTCCCTAGTCACGTTAGTGACTGTCAGTGTCGACGTCGGCGTCATACCGCACCACAACAGCTTCCTTCTCCGCCGCCTATTCCCTCTTGGCCCACACCACAGCGCGGTCGCCACCATCGGAGCCCACAAGACAAGTGCCCTTCCTCCAAGTGATACGGGCAGCGCCCCGCCCACCGACCCCCACGGGCACCGCGGACAGACGCTGGGCGCGCAGCACCACCGCGTAAATGCGGTCAAACCATGGTGCCCCCAACGCTCCCGGCGTCACGTCCGTCCCCCTCTCCCCCTGCGCCAGCGAAACGCATCGCACAGACTCAGCCGCCGGTAGGCACGCGTGGCGGGTGGCAGATGCTGTGCCACGCTGCCACGGCCACGGTGGCGGCGGCGGCGCAACTGGGATGCTATCTGTCCAGCGCTCCCTCGTGCTGCGGCAGCGGTGGGTCGCTGCCGTCGTGGCCGCTGCGCGTGGCACAATGGTCGCGCCCGCCGCCGCTATGGCCGTGAAGCCAGCGGCCACATCACGGCACGGCCGCCGGTCGGCCGCCGCTCTTTCTGCGGGAAGAGGGGGCTTGGAGGGGGCAATGCTGCCACCGACGGCCGCGCCGCACCCGGATGCGAGCGCGTGCCGCGCGCCGTGCCGCTCTACGGCAGCGGCGGCGTGGTGGCCGTGCCGTATTGGGGCAGTGTGCGTTCCCGCCTCGCCCAGCGCCGCCCCAGTTGCCTTCCCGCAACGCACAGCGGACGGGTCTGCCGCAGCTGCTCTGTGCTACCGCGGCGGCGGTGGCGGCAGCCGCAACGGCGCCGACCACTCCTTGCGCCACCGCCGGCCGTCGGCCGCCCCGCGTGGGAGCGCGTTGACGAAAACGACTGCCACCGACGGCCGCGCGGCGGGTACCCGCGTGGTCGCCGCGGCGGCGTGGTCGCTGCAGCTGCCGGCGCCAGCGGTTGCCGTGCCCTCACGGGCAGTGGCACCGCCGCCCACACGCGGACGCGCGGCACGTCGCCTATGGCGCCCCCCCTCTCCCCCGCCGCCCACCGCGCGGCGGCACCCGTCCGAGGTCCGGCGGCATTGCCGACGACGCCCGCCAGCGGAGGCACAGCCGCTGCCCAATCATCTTGGGGGCGGGGGTGGCGGCGGCGCGGCAGCTTTCTGCAACTGCAGCCACAGCGGTGGGCGCCGCCACCACCACCGTCGCCACCACCCGCACCCGTGCCCTCACCCGCACACAGCGATTCCCAGGCTTCCCCCCCGCAGCGCGCCGCCCATCGACGCTGCGTCAACAGCGTCAGCGGCCGCGCCCGCCGCGCGCGTCCCCGGCCGCCATCCGCGACGCCGCCGCCGGTCGGCCGCCCATTCTTCGTCGGGGTGGGGCTGCCGACGAGCACGCCCGCGACGCCATCGCCGGCCAGCCACAAGTATTGGAAAGGGGGGTGAGAAGGGTCGCCGTGCCCACTGCCGGTGCCGCGCGCGCCAACGTGCTGCAATAGTGGGGGCGGGCGCCGCGGCAGCGGCAGCGGTTGCCACCCCGTTTCGCCGTTAGCCGTCCCCGTCCAACTGTTCCCTGCAGTCACGGTACCGCCAGCAGGACGAAGCCCTCCCGCGGCACACCCCAATCTCGATGGGACCATCACGATCAAGGACAATCTCCTACAAGCCGCACGGCACATCCGTGCTGGGCGGCAGAACAACAGAACGCGGAACAGGTTCGCTGTTGGGCAACAGCCGAACAAAGACCATCTGTCGGGGCCGTCTATTCGGGAACAGAGCTCGAGCAAATTGCACTTCTGTTGGGCTCGGCTGTTGGCCTCTCTCGTGGGGGGGCCTTGAGTTTGCCAAGACTTCCTCGTGCGTGAAACGGGTTGCAGAGCAGGTTATGATAGCTGCAAAAAATATAGGGAGAGGAGAGGACTATGGCAGATCCCTAAAAACTGGGCCCACCTCGTTTTCCCGACGCGGCGGGGGAAAACGTGCTGTCAGCAAACGTGCGGGACGCTCGTCCAATGACATTCGCGCATCAGTGGACCGATGAGAACGGTGGCGACATCTCCCGTGGTCATCCTTAGACAGTTTCGTGCAAGGGCAAACAAATGAGGTCACGAGGCCATTCCGGGGAAGCGGCCCGCAGCCGTCCGTTTGAGAATGTCACTCGAAAGCCCCTACGTCTTGTTGCATCCCAGGGCTGCCAGGCCAGCTCCAGAGACCTCCCAGCCGGCGCCCGTTTCGCGTAGCGCTCAGGACGAGGCTGACTTTGGTCGGCCCCTCCACGTACTTCGCTGAGTGACTCCTCTTTTTGCAGACCGGTACGACTTGTCCCAATCCGATGTCCCGGCTCCCACAGTTTGCACGTCGCGGGTGGGCCCTTGTTCTTTGTGGCTATCGCAGCGTCGTCGTGCCCCGTCTCGTCCTTCCCTCCACGCCGTGGCCCCCACCGCCCGACTGGACCACCCGTACGAAGGGGCACCTGGCGATGGTGTCAAACGATGATGGTCATCGCCGTAACCCCATCGGCCCACCTCGTCAAACCTCACCGCAGACGACGTGCTCACCTGGGGTCGGCGTCGGTCTTTCCTCTACGCTCGGGGGCCGAATCAGACGTCCGTTGGGCCTGTCATACTCACCTGTGCCATATTCCCTAGCCCATCGCTCGTCTTCAACGTCAACGGGACGGCCTCACTCGCCCTCAACTCCCCCCCCCGCCCTCCCATTCTCCCCGTCGGCAACGTCACGGCCTTCCTCACCACCGGGGGCTTCTCCTCCCGCCCACCCAGCGTGTCGTGCACGTGGACGCGGCCGCAACGTCTGTCCGTGCGAACGGTGGACGCGGCGGCACCGGCGGGCGTGCCCGAGGGCGGGGCACCACCGCGTCGTGCCCACTGACGGACGCCGGCAGAGGTCGACAACGACGTGGTACGCCGGCGTCGTGTCCTGCGGCCGACACCGGTGGTCATTGACGACGACAGAGCACGCCCGCGTCGTGCCCCTCGGCGGACGCCTACGGGCGTCGCAACGACCGGGTACGCACGTGTCGTGCTCTCTGACGGACGACGACGGGCGTGGACAACGACGGGGCACGTCCGCGTCTTGCTCCTCGACGGACGCCAAAGGGCGTCGACAACGGCGGGGTACGCCCACGTCGTGCTCATCGGCGGATGCCGACGGGCGTCGACGACGACGGCGTACGCCCGCGACGTGCTCATCGACGGACGCCAACGGGCGATGACATCGACGGCGCACGCCCGCGTCGTGCTCATCTACGGACGACACCGGGCGACGAAAACGACGAGCTGCGCACTTGTCGTGCTCCTCGGCGGACGCCAACTGGCGACGACATCGACAGCACCCGCCCGCGTTGTGCTCATCGACAAACGCTGACGGGCGGCGACAACGACGTGGTACGGCCGGTCGCTCCGGCTGTCCCTTTCGCGCCTCATCGGACCTGTCTGTTAACGCTTACACTTGTCGTGGGAGTCATCTGAGCGAGACAGCGCTCAAAGCCCGCACGCGCGGTCAAGTCCACTCTCGGAGGCCTTGGCCGCTCGTGGCGGCGCGGCATGTAGAGCATCGAGGTGCGCTTTGTCGCTCTGTCGATGCATCACAACAACGTGCCTCGTGCGACCATCCACAAGAACATTGGAGTCCGCAAGTCGAGGCTGAAGCGCTGGGCAGCCTACTATCGGGAGCACGGCTCGCCATGGCGTGACCCCGTCCACCGCAATTTGCATGCCAGCAGTTACTGGTTTGACGACCGACTGATGTCGGCGTTGGTGATGCTCGTTCGCGAGAACCCCCGGGCACTGCTTCGAGAGCACGCGGCCATGCTCAAGGCTATGCGGGACCACCCTAGCGGGGAGTTTGTTGGTCTTCGCTGTTCTCAGAGCACCGTCGACCTGCACATACGGCGACTTGGCTTTACCCGCAAGGTCGTGCTTCGACTCTTTCGCGAGTCGTTGGAGCCTCTTCGCAGGGCGCACGCCGTCACCCGACGGCGCATCCCGCGTCGGCGTATTGTCTCCGTCGACGAGACGCACACGGATGGTGGAGACGTTTTTCGGTGGTACGGCCGCGCACTTGCGCATGAGCGTACCCACGAGCGTGGTCGGGATCCGAGATCGGTCCTCCGCACGAGCACTACTATGGCGGTGTCGGCGGACGGCCGCATTCTCGGCTTCCAGTCCGTCATCGTGCGTGACGGCGGACTGAAGGCGGCCGACTGGCGTCTCTTTCTGCAGCTGCTCATACCTAAGCTGGGCGTCTACGTCTCCGGTCGCCCATGGCACCTGCAGTCGTCCAACTATGTGGTCATGTTTGACACTGCACCGATCCACACCGTGGGTGGCGACACCTTCCTTGGAAACAACGGCGTGCCATTCTTGCAGTTGCCGGCGTACAGCCCCGACTGGCAGCCCATTGAAGGCGTTTTCAATGACCTCAATGTCATTATTCGAAATCTCGTGTACGTTCAGCCCGATCTTTTGGAGAATCCACACCTGTTGCAAGCGCGTGCGGCGAGTTTCATCACTCGACGTCAGATAATTCTTCAATTTGAACGGGTGGACAAGGTCATTGACGCGGTGCTGTCCCAATGCAAATATTGTTGAACAATTCGATCGTGGTCGCACAATATTTTGAATAAGCGCATCGTCCTTTCCACCTCAGAGCGCCTCGCACGGCCCAGCACGGTCGAGGCAGCCGAACAGCACGCTTTCGGTGCTGTCCCTGTGAAAGACGCAGGGAGACGGGTAGGGGTCATGTAACATGATCGTTTCCATCCGTTTTTAAATATGTTGCGATCGATCGATTTGGGTTCGGGCTTCGGAGTATGATCGCTTGCCATCCTTTTTTTGATTCCAATCGATCGGTCAGCGACGTTCCCGTGGAGAAAAATGGCAGAGCCGGCTAGAGTGCAATATCCACCTCACCTCCGCGTCCCCCTGAGCCCGACGTTGTGCTGCCTGCCTCTTCCATCGCGCACCGGGGCGTCGGCACCGGCGCCATTTGTAATTGTACTGTCTGACGAGCAAGGCAGTTTCCACATGAATGTCATTCTTCTGTGGAATGGGATCACGGGGTGGGCATTCTGCTGCGACAAACTAGTCAACCTCCAATCAGAGCCAAAACGCAGCGTTGACAGACCGTCGGTGCTGCTCGTGGAATACGCGCGAGCGCACTGCAGGCTTGAGGATCTGGTCGAAAGTGTTGTTCAGACGGGCCGGACTCTCTCACAGTCCAGAGGCGCTACTCGAAGGGAAAGTTGTGGCACCTCAGGCACAGGGGCACAGGGGCAAGTCGTCATGTACATTCGCTGCCCGCAGGAGTGGAACTGCACCTTGGGAGCCGGCGCACGCGGGGACTGCATCTTGGTTGCAGTCACACGGGCGCAGCGGCGTGCTGCAACCTGCGGCCAAGTCAAACACGTTGATGCTTCTGAACTGTTTTTGTCCGCGACGTGAAATTTAAATAGTTTGAAGCGATCCAAGGCGTTAGGAAGGGCTCCGTTTGTCACCCGATGGACACGCAGGGGTCGCTTTCGGACCAAACGATCGTCAAGCGTCCCGAAACGAAGAAAGTTTGAAGAAAGTGGTTCAGTGCTCGCGAGTCGAGCAAAGTCTCGCGCGTCGCCGAACCGCGGCCAGACGTTTTCATGGCGCCGCTCGCAAGGTTTTGGGACTTTTTCAATGCGTGATCGTCGCGCAACAGCGTTTTCGACCCACTGGGGGGGGGGGTGCACACGTGCCAGTGCGACCGGGTCCGTCGTGCTCTCGCTGTCTGTCGCACCCTCGTCGCCGATCGTTCATCGTCCCCAGCAGCATCTGCGGCCTTCGTTATTGTCAGCCGCCGCCGTTATTGTCTTGACCACCCTCGTTGCCCTCGCATGCCGTCGTCACAGTCGGTTCAGGCGCATTTGCCTCCTCATCTCGAGGGCGCTGTAGTTCTCGTCGCGGTCGTCCATCGGCGTCGCCCCGACGACGCACGATGGGTACGGATTGTTGCGGTACGTCAGAGATGTGGAGATTATTGCATCCAGTCGTGCGTGGCCGTGTTATGACAAATAGATAGACACGGGCGCGAACTGACGGGAATTGAGGTCTGTAGCTTTCGACACTCACTGTGCTACAGGCGTATGTGTGTCTCCGCCCATGTCTCTCGATGACCCGTTCGTGCGAAGAGCACGACACTTTAACGGTACGTTGCAGTGAGGGCCCTCTGCGGACTCGAAGACGGATATGGGCAGCGCTTCGGCTTCTGTTCATTTCTTGATCCGAACGGGATCTCATGCTGTGCTTGATCGCATACTGCGTTGCTCAGTGTCACGGTTGTGCTTCTTGTCGGTCTCACTCTCTTTTTTGTGATTCAGTCGGGGCTCCCTTATTCGTCAGCGTCCAGGATCCTTTTGAGTCGGACTTGGTTCAAGCTGTCGGCCCCGGCGTTTGGGACGCCAGCGAGGTCGCGAGCGGCGTTGTCGACGGCGCCGTCCCGGCGGCGCTCCCTATGGGCCTGCATGTCGGCGCCGTGTCGGAAGCCATTGGGGCGCCTGATGTGAACCAGGGAGGAAGGTGGTGGCTCTTCCTGCGCAGAGACACGCGTGGGGGCGTCGAGAGCGGGGAGGAGGGGCGCTAGCGAGGGGGCGGAGTCGCCGTCCAAACCGCACGCGGGCGCGGCCACCCACGGGGGCGGGTGCGGCGGCCACCCACGATGCACCGTAGACAATGCAAGTGCCTGCATGTAGTGGAGGGGCAGTGCCGGGGCGGCTCGACCAGTCAGTAGGCGCGACCCGGGTCCAACCGTGGCAGCAGACGTGTTCTTTAAGCGTACTCTTTTGGCGGGCGGCCCAATGGAAAAAGGCATTGAACACGGGGATCAAGGGACATAGACGTGACAGGGCTCAGCGCATTTCCAGATGCAACGCGCTGTGTGATGCGGGGTTGTCCGGTCGAGCGACTTCACGTGATGGACTCAGAGGTGGTAGGGGTTGACGCGCGGCCAGGGGGGTTGCGCACACCACGTCCACTCCGTTATACGCGTCCGGCATCACTGTGTTGCGTGGTAGGGATCTCCAAAAGCCACTATGGTGTCGCCGCTCTCAGCGTTGTCCGAAACTGGGAACGACTGATGACGTCGACGCCGCCCGTCACAGCAAGAGCACGGGGTGGACGTGAGCAATTGGTCGCGGGCAGAGTCGAAAAGAGCCTGCGGGGGGGCGGGATACCCCCGTTTGACGGCTGTTCTAGGCGGCCGCGGCTGTCGTGAGAACGGTTTGAATGGGTGGTTGGTTGCCAGGGGAGCTAGCTCTGCGCAAACTGGCGCCGGTGCAGGGTCTTGCAAGGGGGGAGCGCCAACCTCCGACCTATCGCCGCTACCGGCATGCATCCACACGGACAATGAATGAGGACGATTCAAGCGAACCTCCCTCTGGACCTCCACCGTCGCCGACATCTGCCTCGCACCCGTTGCCGCCACTGGCATGCATCCTCGTTGACCATGGAATCCGAACGTCCGCGCAGACCCCCCACTGGACCTCCGCCGAGAAGGAAAACTGCGTTGCATCTGTGTCCCGTCAGACACCGAGTCCGCAAAAAAAGGCGCCGCTTTATCCTGTCGATTCGAGTGCATCACGTGTGCCTGTTGCGCTACTTCTGTCGACGTCAGTGGACCATCTGGTGACAGCTGTGGCGGTTGTTTCTGCGCTGCGCAGTGTGAAGACCACAGTTCAAGTCAGGGTAGTCTCTCGAGTCGCACAGCCGCCTTTGATCTGACTAACGAAGAGAGCATGGAGAGGCCGGATGGCGCCGTCGTTCTCCAAACCAGTGGGCTCATATTCCCCTTAACCTCTGTCGCCGCCTCCAGCCGGTGGGACACACGACAATGCTCCGTCGTCTAGGAGGGAGCGTCGCGCCGGAGGCACCCCTAGTGGCCACTTTTCTGGTCAAAAACGCCGTGGGACTTGAGGCGGTCGGGCTGTTGTCGAGGAGCGCACGTGGTTGGTCGCACCGATACCGAAACGAAGCTTTCGAGAGCAAAAAACAAGCCAGTGTTGGGACAATCATAGGGTCGTTGTGCCAAGAAACGACCAACCATCTCAAATGTCGCCTGCGTCAAGAGCATACACCAAACATGGCAATGACGATGATCGCCTGGATGAGTGGGAGCAAGCAGTGCTGCAAAACATACAGTGCGTCGGATGGTGTCAACAGCACTGACGAAATGAACCGCCGCGAACCAGAGCGATGGGAGAAGCAAATCGAGGTAGGACGTGTTGGGAGTGAGTGACAAGGGACGGTAGATTGAGCAACGGCGGCACCGGCCAGGACGACGACGACGAAAGATCGCCAGGGACCAACATACACTTCATCGTGCTGGAATGAGGGGCTCGATTCTGACCAATCAGAATCGATCCTGGCCGGTTTGGAGAACAGCCAGGTTCTTGCAATCCGTGCTGGAGGCTGATCTCCTGCCGTCGGTTTGCAGAAAACTTGCGAGAGATGCACTCGAAGCGACGTTTCGGTTGAGGTTCTCGACGATCGCTACGTCAAACACATGGACATGGTGTCGGACGGGGTGCCTCTGCTCGATAGGAATATTGTAAATCCGCAATCCCGGAATGAGACCAGCAAGTTTGACAATTGGAATGATCTGACTTGACGACCTCACACTCTGCTCTGCGCTCAGAGGCCTACATATGTCGTGGCATGTTCTGGGGCGCACCAGACTGCGCCGACGGGATACAAGCACGACGCTGTGGTGAATTCTGGCTCAGGGCGCGGTAAGTGTGTGTCGGGTGAAGCAAGACCACCATACGCTTCATTGCCATATACGTTCTTCCCTTTGTCGTTCCCTCAAGGAATGTCACAAGTGCCAGTCACCGTGTTGTCAGTCGTAGTGTGCACATGCGGCCGTACAGCATTGAGCTTGAGACTTTGTCTCCATAGCACCAGAAAGGTGGGAAAAAGCGGGGCGGCTGTTTTGTACCCGCTTCCGTTTTAAAAAACATCGACCGTCGTACTGAGATCGTTTGCAGGTTTCGAGGCTTTGATCAATCGTGTTGCGTTTCCATTCATTGACGCAGAGACCATCGCTCAAATTTACACGACGATCGTTGACGTATTTACAGTAAATGTCTTTTACAAGGAATGAAACATTCGTGTCGAACGCTGGAAGACTTTGAGTCGCGGGAAACATTCCAGCAATCACCATCCTGCACAGGTGGTGGATGTCCATGCCTCTCGTGAGGGCCTTTCCTGTTTCCTGTGTCCTCCGTCCGCGACTCTCCCGCATCTGTCTGTATCGCTGTTGGGTGCGTCTACTCCGCCCGTGTATGCTATTTGTGTGCGCCCCTCGTCCGGCGTCTTTGCCGCTGTTGGTCGTCTCTCCCTCCCCGCCTGTGCTTTTGGTGGGCACGTCTCCCACCCCCGTCGGTGCCGCCCGTGAGCGGCTCCCTTCTACCTGTCTGCGACGCTGTTGGGGGCGTTTCCTCCGCCGGTCCGCTGTTGCGGTACGTGCCTCTGCTCCTGCACTTGTTTCCTCGCAGCTGCTCCGCCTTGGCTGGGGATGGTGGCGGGACCGTCAGGTCTTCTGCGCATGAGAGAGGTCGCTGCTGGTGGCAGTTCGAAGGCGCTATGTCGTACCGTCGTCTGCGTGGGACTTCGAAAGGCGACGTGACCGGAGGTACAGTCACCAAGCCAATAGTACAGGACAGATGCCGCTGAAAGGGAGCTCTCTCTACGTGCACTGTCGAGGCCGATGCTGCTGACACGGCATCGTGTCTGTATCGGCGGTTTTGGGGGGGGGGAGAGGGGAACCAGTAAAGGGGAAAGGACGTTGCTGTTCGGTCCCAGTTGCCATCGAGCAGTGTCCATAACAAGGGGAACAGCATGGCTTGTGAACGAGAAAACAGAACAGGGCATGCAATGACTATGAAAAGCATACATACCGATGAGGAAACCCTCACGCAATGTCACAGTAAATGGTCAGCGCACAGCAGCAGAACAAAGAGCGGCGAGAGAACGACGGGCACATCCATCACGGACCATCACAAAGAACACGGACCATCACGAAGAACGTGCGGGGCTGCACATGTGCCGCGTAAACGCTGACGCCGTGCCGTACAGCCCCTCACATCGGGGACACTCGAACAGTACGTTGGCTCCCTGCGGCACGACGACAATCGTGCCGCCGCTCGCGCCATTGGCGGGCCCGCCCCCGCTCCTCGATTGCGCGCGCACAGCGATGCCCCACCCTGTCTCTCCTCCATCCTCAGGTGTGTCTTGCCACGACCTGCTGGCCGCTCCATCTTCGCGACGCCGCTTGCGGCCACTCGAGGAGGCAACAACAGCCGGCACTCTGGTGTCACGAGCGACAGGTGGGTCTCGGTCGTTGTGCTGGCGCCCAGAGGAAGCACCAGCGCAACGAGCCCGGCCAGCGCCAGAACCGGATTGAGATGCACGGCGACCATCGTCCATCGCCGACGTGGCCACCCGAGAGTTGGGCGCCCGCTTGGCGTTGCCGTTGCCCGTCTCGCCGTTCGCTCCGTCCTCACGCGGCGCCGCCGAGTCGCTGTCGTCCTCCGACTCCTCCGCGTCTGCGGCTTCGGCCTCGGCCGCCGCCAAAAGACCGGCAAAGTGCTCGTCCTCGTCGCCCGTCCGACGAACCTCGTCCAGCGCGGCGCGCAGGCGCGGAACCAGAGGGGCGTTCTCGTGAATCCGTCCGGCGGTTCGCAAGCGCTCGACCGCCCGACGATGACGATGGCCCCCCACGTGCGAGAAGAGGCTCTTGGCAGTGTCGTTGTGCAGCGCGCACAGAGTACAGGCCCAGGGGTGCGCGAACGAGGCGCTCGCAAGGACCGCCGCAGCTGCCTCCAGACGGCGATGCTCCTTGCCGCGGACGTGCTCAGCGAAGCTCGCCGGCCCCGTCAGAGTCATTGCACACAGACGACACTCAGTAAATCCGGCGATGCTCGGGATGGAGGGCGGGGAGGGCCCAGGAGGGGGAGGGGGAGGGCGGAAAGCAGCCATGGTAAGTCGGTGCGCGCGATGGTGGGAAAAAGGGTAGGGCGAAGGCGGCGGCCAGGAGCC
>ENA-ORXT01004233-ORXT01004233.1-marine-metagenome-genome-assembly--contig:-NODE-4233-length-15033-cov-19.072479_pt1 | contig 15033 bp, 17 predicted proteins | sample MGYA00237868_ERZ511482 | MGnify/ENA metagenome assembly ERZ511482 | reverse complement strand
AAGAAAATTCAGAAGAAATTGAAGTTGTTAAATTAAGCGAGTTTCAAATTTTAACATTAGATTTATTAAAGAAGGAGGAAGCTATACTGTCAAAGTGGGAAGCGAAGCGTTACGGAAAATCTAGCGGATCAGTGACTTACGATGTAGAAGGCACTGACAAAACGTATTCCTTCAACTACATTAACAACAAAAGAATTCAGGATCAGATATCTCAAGCCAAAGGATTAATAGAGCAATACAAAAAAGATTTGATTAAAAGCGGTTACAACATTTTATAAAAAGTTAAAAAGCAAATTAATATGAAAAACTTATTACTCTTATTACTTATCACAATGCTCTATCAGTGTACAGCGATCAAGCAAGCTGTCATAGAGATAGAAGCTGAGCCAGATGTCACCTATCCAGTAGAAGTAAACGAAGATGATAGATGCATGGGTATAGATACCATAGCGTGCTGTGCAGCACAGGTAGATGACATCTTCTATACAGGAGGTCAGAACTACAGGCTATATTCAGATACACAGACACGTCTCAAAGTCGTAGACAGTAGCACATTACCGTTCCACTTCTATAACTGGAAGCGTAACTATATATCTATCCTTAAGGATGGTACATTCTCAGGTGGCAAGATAGATGTCAATGTCGTACACATAGCACCTACAGGCCACAATATAAATTATAACGGAAAGCGTAAGAACTTATACAACATCACAGTGATAGGGTATAAGGGTGGGCTTAAGGTATATCGTGTACTGTTAGATGATACTATTGTGGAGCCGTATGTCTCTAATCTTTAGAGTTACGAGTTAATAGTTACGAGTTACATTAACCATTAATAATTAACCATTTACAATTAAAAAAAAGATGTTTGAAAATAAAAGTCAAAGTATAATATCATTTCTACTGTGCTTTATCCTTATAGGATTAATGAGTTTCGTATCAAAATGTAATCTTGAGGATGCACCCATAATTATAGATCCACCAGTACAGGACTCTATATGTGTCGTACTCGATCCTATAGATATCGGTATCAATATAGACAGCCTACAAGATGTAGATAACGCTACTGAAGATATCAATAATATCAGAGGTGATCTTAATATCATACTCCTGGACAATATCACCAGAGATGAGCAAGCAGAGGTAATCGGCTGCATCAATAAGAACATAGACGCTGCTAATGATACATTCAATACAGCGTATAACATCGAGCAGTTTTGGCTTGATGGATATACAGTACAGACTGCACCGGATAATTATAGTGTAGAGGAACTGATGGTCTTACAAGATCCACTTGATAATCTATCTCCATTATTCGATAATAGTAAGATCAATATCATCGTGACTCATAATTCTGCAGATCATCGTGAGATATATAATATACAATCTGTCATATTAGGTTTTGTATTTAATCCAGACCTACGGACGATTAATGATAACTTCTACAATAATGTTATGGTGCTATCTATGGATGCCATGAGAAAGGCCATGACTTTTATCCATGAGATAGGACATATGTTAGGACTGCTTCATTGTTGTGATGCTGACTGGAATAAGGATGTATGTAATATAATGATATCAGCTAACTGGCCATGTGCTTCAGAATTTACAGAAGAACAGGTACAGATAATGCGTAAGTATGTCGCTGCAAGAAATGTTTTTGATATAGGCCTTGAGAATCGCGTATCTGTAGAGCATACAAGGTGAAGGGCTAAATACGGCACGTATAAGCGATAGGAAATTTTATTAATTAATAGATAACAGAATAATATTAGGATGAGTGAAATAGGGGGTAGTCCGATGATGATAGCGATAGTCAGTGCTTTAGCTGGTGTACTGATGACATATTTTGTACCAAAGCTATTCGGATCAGGTGACAAAGCAAAAGCAAAAGTAGAGACACATCGTAAGGAGTGGGAAACGTCTATTAATGAAATGCTTAACGATATAAAAAATTCTGTAACGCATATCGAAAAAAGCACAGTAGCAAGTGACGAGCAGCGTAAGACAATATTTCTTAAGATAGAAGATAACAAAAATGATATCGAAAAGAATACAGCACGTATAGAATCTCTTAAAGATGGTCTCTTTCAGAAAATTATAGATCAACTTCCAGGAGCAATTAAGACGTCATAAATTTTTATCAAAATCAAGAATTAAAATCATGAGTGAAGTAAAAGGAATTATTCAAAAGTGGCTTATATACTTATTAGGTACAAGCTGGCAGACAACATTATACGGCATACTTATAGGTGGTGTGACTATCTTGTCATCTTTCTATCCAGATGTATTCTCTAATCATTCTGATAAGATTATCATAGGTGTAGGGTTTATGATATTCGGATATACTGTAAGGACTAACAAGGTCAATGACGAACAGGCTGGCGTACCACATAAGACAGCCACATAATTAACTCACTTACACCCTTACATAATGGATAAACTAGAAGATCAGTGTGCAGACGGTATATGCCCTATAGATATAATACCTACTAATAGTAGTGTACCACCTATTGTAAGAGATACTAATAATCCACAAAACGCTATAACAATGAATCGTAACCTACTCATAGCTATCAATACAAACCATGCAGAATATCAAAAGAATCTTAATCACTTAAGGTCTTTGAATATATCATCATATTCTGGACCGGATGATATATCAGTTCAATTAGCTGAGGCCAAGGCAGCGAGTAATATTAGGTTTGAGTTATATGATGTCGGTGATCCTATCGATATCCAAAATGCAAATCTATTAGGTAAGTATACACAGCTAATTCCTATAAATGACTTGTCCGGATATATTATCTACTTAGTAGATTCTCGTATATCTTCTATAGATATTAATACTGGTAATAATCCTAAAGTACCATCTACTGATATCATTAATCTTAAGCCGGTGATAGATCCCAGGTTGCTAGCAGCAGCATTATTAGCAGGTGTCGGATTAGTCGCATCATTCTATCTATTTCCTATCATAGCAAGCTCAGTAGCATTAGTTAACAGTGCAAGAAAATAAATGATCGAGATTATGAATAAAATATTAATAGCCTTATCTCTCATCATATTACCAGGACTGGCCACTGCAGCTATCGTAAGAAATCGCAATACAAGTACTGACCCCATCGATAATGGTACATCACCACCGGATCCTATCGATCCTATAATTACGGATCCAGTAGTGATCACATCTGCAGATAAGTTGGATGCATGGAAACGAGCATTTACAATAATTACCGGATCTAATACTATAGCTAATCGTAGGACTATAGATGGACTATATGATAACTGGCAGGTATACGGTGATGGTGATGACAGAAAATTTGCTTACATCATGGCCAGTGCATATGCTGAGACACTTATGGGATTCTATAAGTATGAGAATCAAGCGAGATCATTTTTTGATAGATACGAGCCACCATCTGCAATAGCCAGAGAATTAGGCAATACCGTATTCGGCCAAGGATATAAATATAGAGGACGTGGTGATATTCAAATTACCGGATATGACAACTATCTAAAATTTAAGAACATCACAGGTCGAGATATTATTAATGATCCGGACCAGGTAGCTGAGGACAAATCACTTTCTGCTTTCATAGCAGTATATGGTATGGTCAATGGCACATTTACAGGAGTAAGATTATCTGACTACTTCACATCATCAAGATCTGATTACTTCAATGCACGTAAGATCGTCAATCGATTAGATAGAGCTCAGGAGATAGCAGATAATGCACAAGGCATACTATCAGTATATAACAGCTCATTAATTATTACATAAAAATTAAATCAAAAATTAATATGAATCGTATATTATATTTCACGCAACCAGGATGCGGACTATGTGCAGAAGTAGAACCAAAAGTCAATGAGCTTAATAGAGCACTATCAGGTAGTATAGAGGTTCTTAATCCTAATACCACAGGCGTAGCATCTCAGTACAACGTATTTGGTACACCTGTCCTATTAATATTAGATGGCAATAGGGAGATAAGCAGAGCATCTGGTGTTAATCCCATTACATCATTATCTAATTCTCTTATATCTCAAGCGACACAACAAGGTGATACCGTAGTAGTCACTATGCCACCTACTACTGCAGATGAAAATACTACACCTCTACCGGATCCAGTTATACAGATCCCACCAGGTAGTGTGCCTATGGTTAAGTCAGCATTCCCTATAGTACCTGCAGTGATCGGATTAGGTGTCTTAGGATTAGTTGTCAAGTTCTTAAGATCACAATCATGATAGCTCTATTACTCTGTACGATAATGCACATGCCTATCACCGGTACTATACCACATCAGGATATCACATACAAGTCATATGCATCATATAGACGTGAGAATCCAGATAAGAATAAGAATATCAAGAAAATATATAAGAGATAGTTAGTAAGCATCGGGCCGACAGTAAGATGTCGCCTGGTGCTACTTTTTTTTTGGATCCAATTAATGTAAAATGAAAAAGAAAAGATCATTGTCACCAAGACAAAAACTAAGAAAGGCCAAGACTGCATATTGTGGCGGTACCGGAACATATGCAGAATTAAGAACGGCATGTAAGAAGTACGTCGCCAGCGAAGTAAAAAAAGCTAAGCCAGGCACTAAGACGGCCACCAAAAAGAAAGCCAGCAAATCAGCTCAGGCTATTGTTAAAAGTAGTTGCTCAATAAGATAATATGAAAAAGAAAAGAAAGATATCGCCATGGAATAAAGTATTCGGTGCCAAGCTTAAGTTATGTGCTGGTACCGGAACTCAGGCGCAATATGACAAAGCTTCTAAGGCTTATGTCAAGTCCTCAAAGGATCCAGCTAAGGCGCAAAAATCTGTAGACAAGTTATCTAAGAAAGCTTGCAGAATTAGGTAATAATATAAAATTGTAGATATGAATAAGTGGGTAAAATTAATAGGTGCCGGTGGTATAATATACTTATTGAGCAAGCGTGATCCTGACAAGATAGGAAAGCTCTATGATGTCAATCCGGTAAGAGGTGGTAGAATAGATCAGTATTGGATTAATAATGTAGATAATTATTCTACTCAGCTCATGGGTAAGAATGCAGATAGAAAAAAATATCTAAATGATCCAGAATTAGCAGCTACGACTTTTGGACTACAAGGTATAGAATTCGGTAACTGGATGAACCAGAGCGATAGATTATCACATCATGTATCGATGATGCAAAGCCTTAAGGATCTCTCTACTATTATGAAAATTCCTATGTCAGCAGTAGGACGTGGTAAGCTGGCCGTGGCCATGGGTGCTCGTGGTAAGGGTGGCGCATTAGCACATTATGAGTCATCAGATCGATATACTATTAATATCACCAAAGAAAAAGGTCCAGGATCTTTAGCTCACGAGTTTGGACATTATATAGATAATTATGTAGGTCGTAGATTCTTAGGTAAGAATTCTCTATATGCATCTGGTGGTAGATCTACAAGAATGTTAGTAGATACATCTCATCTTAATAAGAAGACGATACGTGGTGCCATGGAGAGAATCATCAATACGCTATACTATAATGCTGATGGATCACCGACTGTATATTATGAGAAACAAAAAGCTATGGATAGCGAATATCTCTATAGACGTACAGAAGTATTCGCCAGGACATTCGAGCAATACACCAGGATAAAATTAAAGCAGAATAATATGCGTAATGATTATCTGGTAAGCAGAGCAGCGAGATATGAAGAGCCAGACGAATTTTTAGTAAGAAAAATAATACCAGAGATAGATTATCTTATCAAGAAAGGTTTTAAGTAATAAGTTGGTTTTTTTATTTATTTAGGGATTGAGTAGAGCACCGGTATTATGCCGGTGCTTTTTTTGGATCCGTACAGAAGTACGGTTATTTTGGATTTATATACCAAGGGGTCTGAGATAATATTATATCAAGCTTTTCTTACGAGTTGTGATATTCGGATTAATGTCATGCAGAGATTTGATATATTTTTCTGTTATTGATAATGATGAGTGTCTCATCTGTTTCTGTATGTCTAGTATATTATATCCTTCGTCTACCATGGCGAGTGCTCCGGTATCTTTCCAGCTATATAGCTGGATCCCTTTTATATCTGTGAGGATATTCTTATCATTTAATTTTTTCAATAAAGTACGATGTCTTAATCCTATGGTGTTCTTACCACAAGGTATCGTAGGGTGTGGCTTACATTTTGGGCCATATAATAGATAGTTACCAGGGTATGTATTAAATCCATAATCTATGAGAAACTGTATCAATATACTTGGTATAGTAATGATATCATGCCGGCTATTCTTAGTGACTGATGGAGGTAGTATGATACATCCTTTATTAAGGTCAAAATGCTGAAATCTTAATTTTCTTAATTCGGTAGTAGGTCTGATAAAACAATAGTACTGCAGCAGTACACATAGTAACAGCTCTTTATCATCTCGCATATGATCTATGAGGATATCTATCTCATAGTCATGTAATCCTCTACGGATCTTATCGGATTTGTTTTTTCTGGATATATCAGCGAATGGATTGATAGTGATATACTTCTCTGATATCATCTTATTGAATAAGACATTCATCTGAGTGAGGTAGTTATTATATGTATTGTTCGATACTTTTCTCTCAGTAATAATATGATTCATATATAGTTGTGCATCATCTGGACCATATAGGGATACTGATTTGTGATTCATATCTATACCTATCAGATAATTAAGGAATATACGGTACATAGAATCATAGCTAGCTGCAGAGGACACGGATAGATCCGGTACCACCTTATTCTGACAGTCGATGATAGCATCTCTTATGCTTGTAGATCCCTTGAGCTGTACAAAGTCATCATGATATGGATATCCATAGGGTAGCAGTGAGTTAATGTGCTGTATGAGGTCCTTAGCGTAAGCGGTTTTGTCCTCAGCTGTCTTGATCCTATTGAGATCCATAGTCTCACGATATCTGGACCTTTTACCAGTAATAGGACTTGTCTGATAGAATTTGATATACCAGTATTCCCGGCCGGCTTTCCTACCCTTGACCAATTGTGCAGGTAAATATGAGTTTGGTGAGGTAGCTAATTTTTGCTGTATAGACATTTTTTTTTTGAACATAGCTTTCCTATGTGTCAAAAAGGTGTCAGTAGAAAATCACTGAATATCGAGTTAAAATACTGATATCCAGTGATGTATAAAATTTTTGGGTGGAAGACGGGATTCGAACCCGCGGCCCTCGGTACCACAAACCGATGCTCTAACCAGCTGAGCTACAACCACCATTTAAAACTTAAATAGTCATTAAAATTAAAGTCTCTCCGAAAATCTCGGGGAAATTAAAATTGGATTGCAAAAGTAAGACACTTATCTATTATTCTAAGCTTTTGCGCTCTATTTTTTTGGTGTGATATCTGCTTTTAATTCGAACATGCGAGTCACCTTATTTATGAGCTTATCTCCTTTCATTAAGGAAAGTGTGATTTTGTTCTCTCCCATAGGCATGCCCTCTATATAATAGGGTTGCCATTTGTCTATTTTGTGTCCTTCGCCATTGATATTAACGTCTATTGCATAACCACCTACGCCTAATTCAGCATTAGATATATAGAAATCAAGCATGACTTTCTTAGTGTCATCCCCTATATAAGTGCCTTTTGGTCTACTGTAAGTAACCATAGCCTCTGTTATATTTTTAGCAGATACGATGTTTTTATCCTTTACAGTGATCTTTTTTAAGATATGAGCTTTATCGGTTTTGATACTTTCATGATAAGATCTACTGAGAAATGCCATTAATGTATGATCCCCATCATCGATGTCATATTCAAATTCTGAAGTATACTGAGCAGAGTAGGGGGCATTATCTACAATTAAATGAATATGTTGCCCTTTGGCAGAATTAGCACACATCTTAGCACCGGCATCAGGAGTTTGCATGCCCAGTTTGTATTTATCTCCAGATACATCAAATTTAAACTTGCCATCTTTGTATCTCATATTGGATAAGTTAGCATTATTGTAGGCTTGTGACTCTGAGAACGGCGTTATTTTGTATTTTAACTGCACACCTTTATTCGGTAATACCTTAAAATCTTCAGCAACAGTCGGGATCTTGTCATTTTTACAACTTATAAGAAGAAATAGCCCGATAATTGCAATTGATAGTTGTTTCATATACTGTATGTGTTTATTTATGTTGTGAAAGTAAAAGATTATTAACCATTTATAAGCCTACACCTTTGTATTTATATCTAATGATCCTTATGTAAGATGTATTAGAAAGCGGTATAAACAGGTAAATTGTACATTTAACTCATTTATTTTGAATGACTTAAATATTAATATTAATTTTGATATATAAAATCCACCGATTGTTTTGAATTACACTGACGCAGAGTTGCTCGAAGTATTTACCCAAGATGGTTCTAAAGGCATAGAGCTTATCTTCAAGCAATACTATGAGGTAATGTGTCGTACCGCAATACGTATCACCAAAGAGAGGAGCTTAGCAGAGGATATAGTTCAAGAAGTTTTCTACGAATTATATAAGAAGAGAGAAGGCCTAAAGATTCAATCTTTAGTAGGTTATCTCAAAAGAGCAGTATATAATAGATCTATCAATAAGGTTAAAGGCAGAAAAGACCATGTCGATGCGGATGAAATGGCCTATGAGTTGACTGACAACATGAATAATTCTCAAGACGATATGGAATATGGAGAACTTGAGACCTTTATTAATAGTGTCATAGATTCATTACCAGAGAAATGCCGATTAGTATTCGTTTTGAACCGTTTTGAGCAGTTATCCTATAAAGAAGTAGCTGCAAAGCTCGATATATCTGTAAAAACAGTTGAGAATCAAATGTCTAAGGCACTAAAGAAATTACGTGCTGAATTTGAAAATTATAAGTATCTTGAAAAAATATTAGATGAGGATAGGGGTATTCTCTCAGAATGATGTCTATAGTAGTGTAAGCCATGAATAAAGATTTCTACATATCACTGATCGCAAAGAAACTTAGCAACGAATTAAACGCTGCGGAGTTAAAAGACCTAAGCACTTGGTTGTCAGGAGACAAGGTTAATGACCTATCTCTTAATCAATTCAAGAAAACTTGGGATCTCACACAAGACTATAAGAGTAGTTTGTCATTTGATGCTGGTACTGCCTTTCAGTCCTTTGCTTCGAAATACGAAATTCCTACTGCTCCTAAGATTGCAAACATCGAGCCAAAGAGTAAAGTAGGCGTCAAAAGATACGTTTTGATATTTGCTCTCCTTATGCTCACTTCTGCATTCGTTGGGTCTCTTATATTCAATAATTATTTTAAGAACTCTAATAGTAATAATGTCTCTAACACAGAGATGCATGCTCAGACATTTGCACTCAACGATGCCATTAACATTACAGTAGCTCCTAACTCAAGATTCGAAAAAGGAGTATATACAATACAAAGAAAAGATTCTGATGTAAACAATGGACAAAGTGCCACAAATGCATCTAAGCTCAATAATAGTGTCGGAAGCAGTTCCAATGTTGCAAGCAACACTAATGTCGGAAGCAGTACTAATGCTCAAAGCAATTCTAAATTCCAAAGCAACACTAATGTCGGAAGTAGTACTAATGCCCAAAGCAATACTGATGCTGGAAGCAACACTAATGCCGGAAGCAGTACAGATAATTACTCAGTAGAGAACTTCTATGGACAAGGATATTTTGATGTCAATGTCCCTAATGGAATGAAAGCTGCCAAAATTGAAATAGAAGACAACAGATATATCGAAACAGAAAATGCAACTTTTAATCTTCAGAATTATGAAGAGGATGACTTCAGCGTGATCGATGTGCAGACAGGTTCTGTAAAGTTTGTGGCCGGTGAGAATATACTCAACGTGACAGAGGGACAGAGATTAATATATAATGAGAAGTCTGGGACTTATAAGACCGTAAAACTTCCAGAACTTAATCCATTCCAATGGCATAAAGGAGTACTTGTATTCGATAATACACCTCTTGATGTAGCTTTTACGAACATAGAAAGATTCTTTGGTGTCAATATCAATGTAGCTGATAACAGTAGTTTTGATAATAAAAACTTTACTGCAACTCTATATAAGGCAAGTAATCTTAATGATTGTCTTGAGTTACTAAGCGAATCTGTAGATATGAAGATCGAAAGACTCAACGAAAGGGATATTCAGATTACTGAAATCAAATAAGTAAGATCAACCTGTCAAGATGAAGATAAAGTAGAAGCTATCTGACATTTCTTCATAATTTCCCCTAATTTTGGTATTCTTTTAATAGTTAGATGCCAACAAGTATTAAATCATTATTTTTCATTATAGTCATGACTATGACTGCGTATTCTTCGTCCTTGGGACAGAGAATCATACCTGACGAAAAAATAATAGATTACTCCACAGAAGATAAAACGCTTAGAGAAGTGCTTTTTGAGTTAAGCGACTTGGCCAAAGTTACCATTGCATTTCAAGATCAGATTATACCCGGAGACTCTATCGTCAACCTTTCTGTAAGGAAGCAAAGACTCGGCAAACTCATAGATTACCTTATCGAAGATCACAATCTTAAGTATAAGATAGTCGGTAATCAGATAGTCATCCAGCAGGATAAATACAAAAAAGCAACCACATCTAATCGTGTAACCATATCTGGAATAGTAAAAGATGCCAGTACCGGAGAACCCTTAGTTGGCGCTAATGTCTATCTATCAGATTACTCCCAAGGTGTATCAAGTAATGAATATGGATTCTACAGTTTTACCTTGGGTAAAAAGCTACATCGGATATACTCACAATACATAGGTTATCAAATAGGTATTCATGAAGTGCCATTAGTCAGGGATACAACAATCAATATCGAGATGATAGCTAATACCAGGCTGTCAGAAGTCATCATAAATGAGAAGTCACTATCACCGATCAAGCCAGTAGATCAGCCAGAGATGGCATCTGTAGATGTGATATCTATAGAGCAGTTGTTATCTAAGATTCCGCTTGCTGGTGAGCCAGATGTGATGAGATTAGCCTATGCATCAACTGGAGTCACTACAGGAGCCGATGGATTTGGAGGTATGAGTGTAAGAGGAGGAGAGACTAATCAGAACCTTGTCTTATTTGATGGCATACCTGTATATAATGCTCAGCATGGTTTTGGTCTATTTTCGATTTTTAATTCCAGTGTTATTAAAAGTGCCAAGATCTACAAAGGTGCCTTTCCATCAAGATATGCAGGAAGATTATCTTCCGTTATGGACATAAGAACAAGAGAGGGTAGTTTTAGAAAGTTTAAAGGAGATGTATCGCTTGGTCTATTTACAGGGTCTGCCTCTATAGAAGGTCCTATAATCAAGGAGAAAGCTTCTTTTCTTCTATCCGCGAGACGTACTTTCGTAGACCCATGGATAAGGAATCTAACGAGTGCTATTAATGATAATCAAGGGAGCTCGTTCGTATACTTTTATGATATAAATGCAAAGTTGAATTTTAGTATCGGTGATTTTTCTAAACTCTACTTAAGCTACTATTCTGGTAAAGATAATTTTGATACAGAAAAAGTAAGTCCCGATAACATAGAACCTAATTTTATAAATACAGATCAATTGTTTTGGGATTCTGGCAATAGTCTTGCCTCTCTAAGGTGGAATGCTCGTCTATCTCAAAAGTTATTTTTAAATGCAACTCTATATCAATCTAAATATTCTTTCGTCTCTTTTGATCAGGATAGGATTGATGAATTTGAGACTCCTAATACGACTTCATTTTTAGATGCTACATATAATGCGGCATATTATAGAACTCAGATATCAGATATCGCAGGTCGATTAGAATTTGATTATATACCTAATCCAGCACATCAGATAAAATTCGGTGGAGGTGCAGTTAATCATAATTTCTCTCCTGGATTTATTAGCGTGGATCAGTCCGACTCCATATCGCCTATTGTTATTCCTGTCAGCAGTAATACCTTAGAAGGAGAGTTAATAGAGACGGATCTTAACTCTCAAGAATTTGATGTATTTATAGAAGATGAAATAAAGTTTAGTTCTAAAGTCAGACTTAATCTGGGATACAATCATTCCATTATAGTTACTGGAGATAAGAGTTACCATATACCACAACCACGAGTATTATTTGCCGTGGGTAGTGAGCGATCATTGTTTAAGTTATCATGGGGTAGAATGGGGCAGTTCTTACATACGTTAACCAATACAGGGCTCGGAGTCCCTATCGATGTATGGTTGCCATCCACTGATAAGATCAAGCCTGAACAATCTTGGATTTTATCCATAGGACAATCCCAGCAAACTAAGATCTTAGGTAACGTAGGCTTTGAAGTATTCTACAAGAAAATGAAGAATCTGACCCGCTTTAGTGAGAATGGATTTATTAACATCTCAGCGGATTCTAACTGGGAGAATCTAATACCTATCGGTCAAGGCGAGTCATATGGAGCTGAGTTCAGTATCAAAAAAGAAACAGCTAAGACTAACTTTAATTTCGGCTACACCTTATCGTGGTCTAATAGACAATATGATGATATCAATCAAGGGCAGAAATTTGCATTCAGATATGATCGTAGGCACGTCATTAATATTGGATTAAGTAGGAAGTTAGCAGATAATGTAGACTTTTCTATTGATTGGGAATATGGATCTGGTACGCCGATAACATTGCCAGGAAGGGCATTTATAGACGTTGGACAAGGTGGAGAGCAGATAATTGTCTTGATCTATGGTGAAATTAATAATTCAAAACTACCAGCCTACCATAGATTAGATGTAGGTGTAGATATCCATACAGATCACAAGTGGGGGACATCTACATTAACCTTAGGCTTGTATAATGCCTACAATAGACAGAATCCATTTTATAGGGATATTAACTTTAATCCTAATGGCAATACGCAGTTGACATACCAAGATTTGGTGATACTACCTATATTACCTTCCTTCCGTTATGCGATTAGTTTCTGATAGTAAAAAATCTAAACAAGAATATGTCTCCTAACTTGCGAATATTTGATTGTTAAAAAAGTGACTTACAAGAAATAGTGACCATTTTATCGTAAATTTGTGATTGATTTGGGTGACTTCAATTCCGTTATTAGGTCATAATAGTATAACCAATTAAATGAATCAGTTCAAACTACTTTTTTCTATATTTCTATTGAGTTCAATAGTACTGACTTCTTGTCTTAAAGACGTGGAGTTAAACTCTGATGATAACAAATCTCAAGAGTTAGTAGTCTTAGCTGAGTGGGAAGAAGGAGTAGACCCTTTTTTAAGAATCTCAACTACATTTGACGTTAATGCTGCTCCAGAACCTATAGACGGTAATTTTGCAAGTGTCACATTTTCGGAATTTTCAAATTCTGAAGCTCCAAGGGCATTAAGACCGGATCAAAATGATTTATCATATTTTTTCTTGGCGTCTACTACCAGTTTTGAATTAAAGCAAGGAGAATCTTATAATCTTAAAGTAGATGTGCCAGATTTAGGTATGTTACCACTAACTGGTCAAACTACAATGCCGTTTAGAGGAGACATAGATAACATCAACGATGTATTAATAGTAGCTGAAAACTCTGATTTCACAGAAATCTCAGTATCTCTCAATTTAGCAGACACCCCAGATGAAGGTTCTTTTTATCATCTTACTCCTTATATAATTGATAATACAGGTGCCAAGATTTACCCTGATTTCAGTAGAATTCTTTCAGGAGAGAACGGTGTAACATTGCTTACACATCGTGATGGCATACTTATTGATATTAGTAGCTTAGATAATACCAATCTACTCGAATTTCATCTACGATCGTTGTTGCCTTTAGATATAAATCAATTATCAGACAAGAACTTATACTTTAAGTTGAATACTGTAGCTGAAGAATACTATTTGTATCACCAATCAGTAAGTAGACAATTCGAGACTAATCAAAGTCCTTTTACAATACCTACCCTTAGTTATAGCCAATTTGAAAATGGTTATGGCATTTTTACTGCTTTTAGTTCAGAGATATTTGAGTCTCCGATCAACTAATACCATTTAAATTTTAAGGTGTCGGAAAAGATTATAGATGAGAATTTGTTAAGATTAAGGCAAAAAACGCAGTCATAGCCGTAGCTACCGCCGTGGGCGGCACACGTAATGATGAGTATTTTTAACGCAGAGATTGACTAATTCTATTATAATATAACCGACATTCTAATATTAAAATGGTATAATAAAGCAGTTCCCTTATAAATTACTTTTAAGAACATTCCGGATTTTTTCAGATCATAAGGTCTTCGCGTCCTATTGATCCTATTTCAAATTTTTAGAAAAACCTGGAAGAAAATGGATTTAAGTACTAAAGTTAAGTACCTAGCTGATGTATCCCTATTTGCGGATTTATCACAAGATGATTTACTTGATATCGCAGATTTATCAAGTGTAAAAAAGTATAGTAAGCATCAGATCATATATAGAGCCGATGATCCTGCAGAGGAAGTATTTATACTTTCTGTAGGTACTATTAAGATAATAAGTAAATCTGGAGATGGCAGAGAGGTCATTAAGACGATCATGCATCCTAAGTCATTATTCGGTACAGAATACTTATCCTCGTCAGGAGTAAGAAATAATAGCGCCAAAGCAATAGATAAGGATGTCATATGTCTTGCGATCAATTCTCATGACTTCAAAGCTTACCTTAAAGCTAATTGGACTTTAACTGATAGATTTATTAAAGTGTTAGGCACGAGATTAATGTATCTCGAAGATCGATTTGAGTCATTAGTGATTAAAGATGCAAGAGAAAGGATTATTGATTTCTTAAAAGATAATGCGAAGCAGAACGGAAGACAAGTCGGATTAGAAATGCTAATAAAGCACAGTCTCACTCAACAAGACATCGCTAACTATACAGGAACATCGAGACAGACCGTTACCTACGTCCTAAATGACCTAAAAAGACAGAATCAGATATACTTTAAGAGAAAAAGCATATTAATAAGAGATATGGAGAATCTTTCTTAGACTCC
>ENA-ORXT01004231-ORXT01004231.1-marine-metagenome-genome-assembly--contig:-NODE-4231-length-15045-cov-5.084447_pt1 | contig 15045 bp, 15 predicted proteins | sample MGYA00237868_ERZ511482 | MGnify/ENA metagenome assembly ERZ511482 | reverse complement strand
CAGGTTTGAATGCAAATATCAGTAAATAAAGGAGTACCACGACAGACATGAATATCTTTGAAGCATTACGTGAAGATCATGATCTTCAGCGCCAATTAGTTGACCAATTAATAGAAACAAAAGGTGATAGCAAGGAGCGGGATCAGTTATTTCAGCGCGTTAAGGTAGAGCTAAAGTCTCATGCTACGGCTGAAGAGCGATGCTTTTATGTGCCGCTCATGGCGCACGATATGACTCAAGAGAAGTCTCGGCACAGTATAGCTGAGCATCATGAGATGGATGAGATGATCGAAAAGCTCGAAGAGACAGACTACAGCTCCCCCGCTTGGTTAGTCGAAGCTAAAAACCTACAGCATCGTGTTCATCATCACTTAGATGAGGAAGAACAAGAGGTTTTCCAGCTTGGTGGTAGGGTGCTAGATGATAAGCAGAAAGCCGATCTGGCTGTTGATTATCAGCAGGTTATGACTGAGCAAAAAGCTAGGGACTGGTAAGTTTTTATTAAATTAGAAAGTGTGTGCAGATTGGTAAAATAAAGAGCCCACTTCGTGTGGGCTTTTTATTTAAAAACATCAGGCTATCTAGGGTTGGTACTGTACTGACATAGACGCTTGAATACTTTCGTAACGGTTGACCGTAAGGGTCTCGCCTCTTAAATCGACGTTTTCTACGTTGTTATTAACAACCGCTAAAGTGTGAGTGACATCGACGCGTTCGATCGGGTTTTCACCGGCTAGCTGCTGCGAGGTTGGGTCGTGATAAATAGTGTCTTCTTCAGGGGTCCAGCGTATTGCTTCTGGCGAGGCCTGCGGGCTGTTGTCAACGGCCTGAGGGAAGTAATTAAACGCGCTTGCCTTATTAATTGTTTCGGTCAGTTCAGCCTGTGTGGCTGATTGCATTGCTGTGAGGTAGTCAGCTTCTGCCCACCCAACGTTGTTTTGATACATAATCTGCAGCCATTTCTTACCTTCTTTGAAGATATGCTTGCCCGTGGTTTCAATTTTTACGGCATTATGTGGGATGTTGTTAATGGGTTTAGAGCTTGCACTTGGCCATGCACGCAGTACTAGCGAGCTTGCATCTGAGATGCCGCTAACTTCAAAATAAGTAGGTTCTGCGAAAGCCGTTGTGCTTGCAAGAAGCAAGGCTGCCCCGATAAGTTTTATTTTTAATAGGTTCATGTTATTAATTTCTTATTATTTATATCTATGTGTGTAGGCTACTACTGCTTAGGTTCAAATTCAAGTTGACTCGATAAGGTATTGTGCAGTGTTTATTTACAAGGAAAGCACAATCCGAGATAATGTGCCCGCAAATATTGCTCATCGCTAAATAAGGTTAAATTTATGTCCGGCAAAATCTTTGTTCAGACGCACGGCTGTCAAATGAATGAATATGACTCAGCAAAAATGGCTGAGGTTATGAATGACGCGGATGGACTAGAGCTAACAGATGACCCTAGTGAGGCCGATGTGCTGTTGCTAAACACCTGTTCCATACGCGAAAAAGCGGAAGATAAGGTGTACTCTCAACTAGGGCGCTGGCGCAAGCTAAAAGAAAAAAAACCAGAGCTAATCATCGGGGTAGGTGGCTGCGTTGCCAGTCAAGAGGGTGATAATCTGCGTAAGCGCTCGCCTGTGGTGGATGTTATTTTTGGCCCGCAGACCTTGCACCGGTTGCCTGAGCTTATTCAGAAGTCACGCGAAACGAACAAAACGGTCATGGATATTTCTTTTCCAGAAATTGAGAAATTTGACCGATTGCCTGAGCCTCAAGCGGACGGCCCAACGGCATTTGTGTCGATTATGGAAGGCTGTAGCAAGTACTGCACGTTCTGTGTGGTGCCTTATACGCGTGGTGAAGAAATTTCCCGCCCCTTTGATGATGTGATTGCTGAGATTGTTCAGCTTGCAGAGCAGGGCGTGCGCGAAGTGAACCTGTTGGGGCAAAACGTCAATGCGTATCGTGGTGATATGCATGACGGGGATACGGCAGATTTGGCGCTGCTAATTAGCTACGTGGCGCAAATTGACGGAATAGACCGTATTCGCTATACCACCTCACACCCAGTTGAGTTTAGTGAGAGCCTGATTAAGGTTTATGGCGAAGTGCCTGAGTTGGTGAATCATTTACACCTGCCAGTGCAAAGTGGCTCCGATAGAATATTAGCCGCCATGAAACGCGGGCACATGGCGCTTGAGTATAAGTCGAAGATTCGCAAATTGCGTGAGATCCGCCCTGACATTAGCTTGTCTTCTGATTTCATTATCGGGTTCCCTGGTGAAACTGACCAAGACTTTGAAGCGACCATGAAGTTGATTGAAGACGTAGGATTCGATCACAGCTTTAGCTTTATCTACAGCCAACGACCCGGCACGCCAGCGGCATCTTTACAAGATGAGGTGCCAGAAGAGCTAAAAAAAGTGCGCCTTCAACGTTTACAACTGCGTATCAATGAAATGGCTACGGACATTAGCCGCTCGATGCTGGGTAGTGTACAAAGAGTACTAATAGATAAGCTATCGCATAAAGATACTAACGATGTGTCTGGCAAAACAGAAAATAACCGATCAGTGACGTTTGCAGGTAATTCGCAGCTGATTGGTCGCTTTGCTGATGTGAAAATCACCGAAGCATTTAGAAATTCTCTGAGAGGTGAGGTTGTTGCCATCGAAAATGATGATCGACAAATGATGCCTGTTAATGAAGGTCAAGTTCTGGCCTCAGCGAAATAATATTTTAAGTTAGAGTGACGAAATACGATGAAGATTGAAACTGGTTTGGATGTTCCCATATCGGGACGCCCCATACAGTCGATCGATTCAGTATCACCGAATGTGACTAAAGTAGCATTGCTTGGCGTAGACTTTCACGGTCTGCGCCCGTCTATGCTGGTGAAAGTAGGTGATAAGGTTAAGATTGGCCAAGCACTTTTTACAGACAAGAAAAACCCTGGGATTAATTTCACCTCACCCGGCGCGGGTGTGGTTGCTGAAATCAACCGAGGGGAGAAGCGTGTTCTACAGTCGGTTGTCATCGAGTTAGATGACAACGAAGAGTCGCTAAACAGTCCCAAATACACCGCAGATCAGCTTGCCTCTCTTGAGGTAGATGAGATTCGCCGGAATATGCAAGAGTCGGGTGCTTGGACGGCGCTACGGACACGCCCTTTTAGCAAGGTGCCTCAAGTTGATGCCCAGCCTGTCCACATTTATGTTACGGCGATGGATTCTAATCCGCTGTGCGTCGATGCAAGTTTAATTATTGGCGAGCGTCCCGAAGATTTCCAAGCAGGGTTGATGCTGTTGTCTAAGTTGACGACAGGCAAGGTGTTCGTTTGCCACGAAACAGGCAAATCTATCCCGTCAGCAACGGCAAACAATGTCGTTAATTATGATTTCTCAGGCGTTCATCCTTCGGGATTGGTCGGCACTCATATGCACATGATTGAGCCTGCGGGCATTAATCGTGAAATGTGGCACATGGGCTATCAAGATGTTATTGCGTTAGGCAGTGGTTTTGCTGAAGGTAAGCGTTGTATCGATCGGGTTATTTCCTTAGCCGGTCCAATGGTCAAGAACCCACGTTTGCTACGTACCCGTATGGGCGCAAACACCGATGAACTCGTTTCAGGTGAGCTTGAGTCAGGGGATGTGCGCATTATCGCAGGCTCTGTCTTGAACGGAAATCGTGCAGAGGGCTGGAGTGCTTACTTAGGTCGTTATGCCTCTCAGATTTCAGTGATCGCTGAAGGCGAGGCTCGAAAGTTATTCCACTGGGTTAACCCTAGGTTGGATGAGTTTTCGATCATGAATGTGTTCTTTAATAAATTAAATGGCGCGAAGCAAAAGCTGTTCCCGATGACGAGCACGCAAAACGGTTCGCCGCGCGCGATTGTTCCTATTGGCAACCTTGAAGCGATCATGCCATTAGATATCTTAGCGACTCAACTAGCGCGTGCAATTTTGGTACGCGACACTGAGGCGGCTAAAAGTTTAGGTTGTATGGAGCTAGATGAAGAAGATCTGGCTCTGATGACCTTTGTCTGTCATGGAAAATACGAGTATGGCCCCGCACTGCGTGCCTGCCTCGAACTGATTGAGAGGGACGGATAATGAGTACGACTTCTAATCCGAGTTTGCTTCGTCGCAAATTAGATGAGGCAGAGCCGCTATTTACCAAAGGCGGTAAGCTCGAGCGCTTTTATGTGCTGTATGAAATGGTGGATACGTTATTTTATAGCCCACCGAACAAAACTGTGGGTGGCCCACACGTGCGCGATGCACTAGACCTAAAGCGGGTCATGGGCTACGTCTGGATGTGTACTTTCCCGATGATGTTTATGGCCTGTTTTAATACGGGTTATCAGGCTAATGGCGCGATGCAAAGCTTGGGCCTGACTGAAATAGAAGGCTTGCGCGGCTTCTTCCTTAACGGTATTGGTTACGATCCGGGCAGCTTTTTTGCTAACTTCTTCCATGGGATGACTTATTTCATTCCTATTTATATGACAACCTTCATTGTGGGCGGTATCGCAGAGGCGACCTTCTCACTGGTGCGTGGTCATGAGGTCAACGAAGGCTTTTTCGTTACATCAATCCTTTATTCATTAACGCTACCGCCTGACATTCCACTTTGGATGGTCGGCGCAGGTATCATTTTTGGTGTGGTGATTGGTAAAGAAGTGTTCGGTGGTACCGGTAAGAATTTCTTAAACCCTGCTTTGGTTGGTCGAGCTTTCTTATACTTTGCTTACCCCGCTTCAATGTCAGGTGACGCGGTATGGACTGCGGTGGATGGCTATACTGGCGCGACGGCACTAGGTATTGCGGCTGCTAGCGGTATGGATGCGGTTCGTGAACAGTTCACGTGGTGGGAGGCGTTCATTGGTATCGTCCCGGGCTCAATTGGTGAAACTTCAACACTGGCGATCTTTATTGGTGGCGGTATTTTGCTGGCGACTAAAATTGCTTCTTGGCGCATTGTGCTAGGCGTGTTTTTCGGCATGATGGCAACCGCCACCTTGTTTAATCTGATTGGCAGTGACACCAACCCGATGTTTAATATGACGTGGTGGTGGCATTTAGTGGTCGGTGGCTTTGCTTTTGGTATGTTGTTTATGGCAACTGATCCGGTCACGGCGTCGATGACGAATACGGGGCGCTTTTACTATGGTTGTTTGATCGGCTTTATGACGGTGCTAATTCGTGTGGTTAATCCTGCTTTCCCAGAGGGAATCATGCTGGCGATTCTATTCTCGAATATTTTTGCGCCAATGATCGATTATGTTGTAGTGAAAGCAAATGTTAAGCGACGTGAGAAACGCCTTCAGGGAGGTGTCGCGTGATTAAAGATATTTTAGCGCTGCCTAACGACAGTAAAAAGAAGACGATCTTTATTGCTTTGGCGACATGTTTGGTCTGTTCAGTGTTGGTATCGGCTGCAGCGGTTGCTTTAAAGCCGATGCAAGAAGCCAATAAAGCCTTTGATAAGAAGCGCAATATTTTGCAGATTGCAGGCCTAATGGTTGAAGGTGGGTCGGTCAATGAGCTGTTTAAGCAAATTGAGCCGCGGGTAGTGGACATTGCCACTGGTGAATATGTCGAAGGTATTGATGCGGCGACTTATGATCAAAAAGCGGCTGCTAACGACCCTGCTCAAAACTATCGACTGAGTGCGGCAGATGACGTTGCCGGCATTAAGCGTCGTGCTAAGTTAGCGTCCGTTTATCTTGTGAAAGAAGGTGACAAGGTCAAATCTTATATCCTGCCGATTAAGGGCTATGGGCTTTGGTCTACTTTGTATGGCTTTATTGCACTGGCGGATGATTTAGATACGATAGTCGGTTTAGGTTATTACGAGCATGCTGAAACGCCGGGTCTTGGTGGTGAGGTAGATAACCCTAATTGGAAAGCAAAGTGGATTGGTAAAGAAGTTTACGGCGAAGATAATCAGGTGCTGATTGATGTTGTAAAAGGTGCAGTAGACCCTGCTAACCCAAAAGCTAAATATCAGGTCGATGGTTTGTCAGGTGCGACGCTAACCAGTCGTGGTGTTGAAAACATGCTGCATTATTGGTTAAGCGATAAAGGCTTTGGCCCTTACATCAATAAAGCCCGCGCAACGGGAGGCAACTAATATGAGCCCTGAAGCAAAACATAATTTACTGGATCCGCTAATCGGTAATAACCCGATTACGCTGCAAATCCTAGGTATTTGTTCCGCGCTGGCGGTGACGACCTCAATGAAGACTGCACTGTTGATGTGTATGGCGTTGACCTTGGTAACGGCGTTTTCGAACGCTTCTATCAGTGCCATCCGCAATCATATTCCTGGCAGTATTCGTATTATTGTGCAAATGACAATTATTGCCTCGTTGGTTATCGTTGTTGATCAATTGTTAAAAGCATTTGCCTATGACACGGCCAAGCAATTATCAGTCTTTGTTGGCTTGATCATCACCAACTGTATCGTTATGGGTCGTGCTGAAGCCTACGCCATGAAAAACCCAGTCGGGCTGAGTTTTCTTGACGGTATTGGTAATGGTTTGGGTTATAGCTTAGTACTCGTTGTGGTGGCTTTTTTCCGCGAGTTGTTTGGCGCAGGGTCTTTGATGGGTTATCAAATACTGCCGTTGACGACTGACGGGGGCTGGTATCAATCTAATGGCTTGCTGCTGTTACCACCTAGTGCCTTCTTTATCATTGGTTTAATGATTTGGGCTATTCGTACTTGGAAGCCTGATCAGAATGAGGCACCTGACTTTAAGATTCATGAGTCTCATGCGCACAGCACGGGAGGAGCTCACTAATGGAAGCTTATTTAAGTTTATTCGTTAAAGCGGTTTTCGTTGAGAACTTAGCGCTATCGTTCTTTTTGGGCATGTGTACCTTCTTGGCATTGTCTAAGAAGATCGAAACGGCTATTGGCTTGGGTATTGCTGTTGCAGTGGTACAGACCATCACTGTTCCGGTTAATAATCTAATCCTTAATGTGTTTTTGAAAAATAATGCGTTACTGGCAGGCGTTGACCTTACTTTCCTTGGTTTGATTAGCTACATCGGCGTGATCGCTGCTATGGTGCAGATTCTGGAAATGGTTCTGGATAAGTACTTGCCATCGCTTTATAACGCGCTGGGTGTCTTCTTACCTTTGATTACGGTTAACTGCGCCATACTCGGAGGGTCGTTGTTCATGGTTGAGCGCGATTATACGTTCGGCGAAAGTGTTACCTACGGTATCTCTAGTGGTGTGGGTTGGGCGCTTGCGATTGTTGCACTGGCTGGGGTGCGTGAGAAACTTAAGTACAGCGACGTGCCTAAAGGCCTACAAGGCTTGGGTATTACATTTATAACGGTTGGATTAATGTCTATGGGTTTCATGGCATTTTCCGGCGTACAACTATAAAGGTTTTTAATCATGGCACTCGAAATTTTATTGGGTATTGTGTTGTTCACCCTTATCGTCTTGACGCTGGTGTACATCATACTTTTTGCACGTTCTAAACTGGTACCTGACGGCGATGTCGTCTTGCGTATCAATAATGAGAAAGAAATTAAAGTCCCTGTCGGTGGGAAGCTGTTAAGCACACTATCTGAAAATGGGTTATTTGTAGCGTCAGCCTGCGGTGGTGGTGGTACTTGCGCCCAATGCCGTGTGCAAATTCATGATGGTGGTGGTTCACTACTGCCCGTTGAAGAGGCGCACATTAACCGTAAACAAGCTGCAGGTGGAGACCGGTTGGCCTGTCAGGTGACGGTTAAGCAAAACATGGAAATCGAAGTACCTGAAGAGGTCTTTGGTGTTAAGCGGTGGACTTGTAAAGTTCGTTCTAACGACAACGTTGCAACCTTCATTAAAGAGCTTGTTATTGAGCTGCCAGAAGGCGAAAACGTAGATTTTCGGGCGGGCGGTTATATTCAGATCGAATGTCCACCTCATGAGTTGTCGTACAAGAACTTTGATATCGATGAAGAGTATCAAGGGGATTGGGATCGCTTTAAGGTCTGGGAAAATATATCTACCGTTAAAGAAGATACTGTACGTGCCTACTCAATGGCGAACTATCCTGAAGAGAAGGGCATTATCATGTTGAACGTGCGGATTGCGTCACCTCCTCCGGGAAGTGCGGACATTCCAGCGGGCATCATGTCATCGTACATCTTTAACCTTAAGCCGGGCGATGAGGTAGTCATTTCAGGACCGTTTGGTGAGTTCTTTGCTAAGGAAACTGAAGCTGAAATGGTGTTTGTGGGTGGAGGGGCTGGAATGGCACCCATGCGCTCACATATCTTTGACCAGCTAGGCCGATTAGCGACCAAGCGTAAGATTAGTTTTTGGTATGGGGCGCGTAGTTTACGCGAGGCATTTTATGTCGATGAGTTTGATAAGCTTGCTGAAGAATACGATAACTTCGAATGGCACTTAGGACTATCAGACCCACTGCCTGAAGATAATTGGACGGGCTACACTGGTTTTATACATAACATATTGTATGAAAACTATCTGAAGGATCACCCTGCACCAGAAGATGCGGAATACTACATGTGTGGTCCACCGATGATGAACGTAGCGGTTATCGATATGTTAGACAACTTAGGTGTTGAGGAAGATAATATCGCCCTTGATGACTTTGGTGGCTAAGCCATAACGAGGCAGTTTGCTTGTGTAAAAAGGCACTAATTTTTCGTAATTAGTGCCTTTTTTGTGTCTGAAGGTAATCAAGTGAGCCGATTACTCAAATATAATGTAATGTCGATTCTTATTGTTGTATGCTTCAGTTGATTTAATTATTTATAGATTGATATTATTTACAGGAGAACTTGTAGTACTTGAAAAATTCTAATAATGATAATGTGAACTTACATTCACTTAGTATCGACCTGGAGCCTGCAGATAGCGCTCGCCTGATAAATTTATCCGGTCAACTAGACCAGCATCTAAGGCAGCTAGAAAAGGGCTTAGATGTCGAAATTAGCAACCGCGGTCCGCAGTTTACGATTAGTGGTTTGCCTGCAAATGTGAACAAGGCGACCGATCTCCTTCAGCACCTTTATCAGCTCACCGCTAGTGAGGAGTTGAGCCCTGAAGTGTTGCATCTTCACTTACATGAAAGCACGAGTAAAGAAGAGTCAGAGCCTTCTGGTTTGGCAACTATTCGTACTAAAAAAGGGGTGATCCGTGGGCGAGGCCCTAACCAGAATCGCTATATCAGAGGGGTTCAACACCACGATTTGACCTTTGGTATTGGACCTGCTGGAACCGGAAAAACTTACCTAGCGGTTGCTTGTGCAATCGAAGCACTTGAAAGAGATGAGGTAAGACGCATTGTATTGGTACGCCCTGCCGTTGAAGCGGGTGAAAAACTAGGCTTCTTGCCAGGTGATCTGTCACAAAAAGTAGATCCTTATTTAAGACCAATGTATGACGCACTGTTTGAAATGATGGGTTTTGAGAAAGTGAATAAACTCATTGAAAAACAGGTGATCGAAGTTGCACCATTGGCTTATATGCGTGGTCGCACACTCAATGATTCTTTTATCATTATGGATGAGGCGCAAAATACCACCGTTGAACAGATGAAGATGTTTTTAACCCGTTTAGGGTTTGGTTCGACGGCGGTGGTCACAGGTGACATTACACAGATCGATCTGCCTAAACATCAAACTTCTGGGCTCAAGCATGTGATTGATATTTTGCAGGGTGTTAAAGAAATTGAGTTTTGCTTTTTTGAGTCTAAAGATGTTGTGAGGCATTCGTTGGTTCAGCGCATTGTTGAGGCTTATAGCGACGCTGAAAAAAGTTAATGTTTCAGCTAGAGGTGCAAAATGTCAGTGATTTACCGGTACCTGCGCAGGACTGGCTCGCTAGTTGCGCGCGCTGTGCGTATCAAGGTGAACGAGAAGCATCCGCGGTGCTACGAATAGTTAACACTGAAGAGGCGAGGCACTTTAACAAAGAGTACCGAAACAAAGATTATGCGACAAATATCTTGTCGTTTCCTTCAGACTTTAGCGCGATCCCAGAAGGCTTTTTAGATGACAGTGAGCAAGGGTATCTTGGCGACCTTGTTGTTTGTGCTCAAGTCATCAAAGAACAGGCGGACGTGCAGTTTAAAACAATAGATCAGCACTGGGCGCATTTGGTCATTCATGGCATGTTACATTTGCAAGGGTATGATCATATAGATGAGTCAGATGCTTTGAAAATGGAAGCAATTGAAATTAAATTACTTGGAGAATTAGGAGTTCCTAACCCTTATAATGAAACAAAAGAAGGTTAAAATAAAGCCACCGTCGTGGTTTAAAAGGTGGCTGTTGAGCAAGGTGGATTTTTCAGCCGGCAGCAGCGATGAATTAGTGCTTAGGTTACGTGCCGCACAAAATAAAAATATTATTGCACCTAACTCGCTGAGTATGATGGAAGGTGTCATCCAAGTAGATAATCTGAAGGTGCGGGATATTATGATCCCACGTTCGCATATTCAGTCTGTGTTTCATGACGATACGTATCATGACATCCTTAAGCTGGTGTTGGAGGCCGGTCACTCACGCTATCCAGTGCTTGATAAGAATTTGGATGACGTTGAAGGCGTGCTTTTAGCCAAAGACCTCTTGAAATATGTGGGTAGAGAGGAAGAGTTTAATATAGATGATATTCTGCGACCCGCAATTGTAGTGCCTGAAGGTCAAAAGCTAGACAGTTTGCTGGCGCACTTTAGGCGCAGCCGCAATCATATGGCGGTGGTTGTCGATGAGTACTCTGGCACCGCAGGTTTAGTGACCATTGAAGATGTACTTGAGCAGATCGTCGGCGAAATTGATGATGAGCATGATCATGTCGATGACAAGTTAGATATTCGTAAACACGGTAATGGGCGTTTTACTGTGCTTGCAGGAACTGAGATTGATGTATTTAACGACTACTTCAAGATGAGATTACCTGATTGTACCTTCGATACCGTGGGCGGTGTTGTTACCAACGAATTTGGTAAGATCCCAAAACAATATGAAGAGCTGGTCATTGAAGATATGACCTTCCGTGTACTGCGCAGTGATAGTCGCAGAATTCAATTGCTTGAGGTTCAGACTGCCCAAGCAGCCTGAGGAACCAACCATGCAGCAAGCGTTTAAATCCCGCTATTATTTGTATTCATTAATCGCTGGTGCGCTGCTTGTATTGTCCTTTGCACCCTTTCATTTATTTCCAGTGGCTTATCTCTCTTTAGCCGCTTTGTTCTATTTTATGGTCAAATCTGATCGTCGTGCGCAATTGGTAAAGTTGTGTTGGGCATTTGGTATTGGACTGTTTGGGGCCGGTGCGTCGTGGGTGTTTCAAAGCATGCACGGCTTTGCCCAAGCCCCTATTGCTTTAGCGGGCTTCTTAACGTTCCTGTTTGTTTTAGGGCTAGCGTTACAGGTCGCTTTATTTGGCTGGATCGCGTCCTACTTTACGAAATCGCTGCTCATTGTGAGGCTATTGGTCATTTATCCTTGCGCTTGGGTGTTAATTGAGTGGTGCAGAGGCTGGTTGTTTACGGGCTTCCCATGGTTGCTTGTTGGGCATTCTCAGGTCGATACGTGGTTTGCAAGTTATGTACCCATTGGTGGTACGTTGCTGCTTAGCTTAGTGACAGCCGTTATTGCGGGTGGCATCGTTGCTGCAGTGTCTTCGAGTCGCGCTGAGCGTTTTCAACAGGTTAATCTACCTGCTGCCAATTATGTCCGAGTTGCCGAGCCGTTATCTCACTTAAACAAAGTAGTCAGTGGGGTGTTGATTTTGGTGATATCCGTTGGTGCGTTGTTCTTAGGTCAATACTCTTGGGTCGATGATAGTGATAAAACGCTTAAAGTTAGTTTACTGCAAGCGAATATCCCACAAGACCAAAAGTGGCTGCCAGAGCAGAGGGCGCCTAGCGTTGAGCGCTATATGAAGATGACGCGGGCTAACTGGCAAAGCGATCTCATTGTCTGGCCTGAGACCGCTATTCCCGGGCAATTTAACCAGTTTAATGATTTGGTATTGGTCCCAATGCAGCAAGAGGCGCTGGCCAACAACAGCAAACTTGTGATTGGTGGTTTTAGTCAAACACCCGATGGGCGTTTTGAAAATAGCGTCATGGTGTTAGGCGATAAGCCGCTGGATTCGGCAGACATGTATTCCAAGCGCCATCTAGTCCCACTCGGGGAGTACATTCCCCTATTGCAACATTTGCGTTGGTTGGAGCGCTGGATGAGTATTCCTTACGATAATCTGTCACGCGGTACTGGTGATGGTTTGATCAATATTGGGGAGTATAAAGCACAGGTAAGTATTTGCTATGAAGATGTGTTTGGTGAGGAGATGATTGCCGATTTACCCGACGCTGATTTTTTGATTAACGTGACTAACGACGGCTGGTTCAGCGGCTCACTGCAGCCCTACCAGCACATGCAAATTGCTAGACTCAGGGCGCTTGAGACTGGGCGTTACTTAATTAGAGCTACTAATACTGGCGTTAGCGGCATCGTTGATCATAAGGGTAAGATAGTCGAGACCATGCCAACCTATGAGCAAGGCGTTGTCACAGGCAATATCAAATTGCTAAAAGGAACAACCCCTTACGTAAAATACGGCAACTTCTTGGTTGTTGGGTTTATTAGCGTGCTATTGCTCTTGATGTATCTATTCGTTAGACGCAATAAAAACCTGATCTAACGCGCCTAAACATATTGTTCCAGCTGTTCTTTTGTCAGTAGGAAAATTCCATCGCCACCTCGCTCAAACTCGAGCCATTGGAAAGGAATGTCTGGAAACTCAGCTTCTAACGCGTATTGGCTGTTACCAACCTCAACAATAAGTATTCCATTGTCGTTTAAATGGTTAGAGGCATGCTGCAAAATATGCCGCGTAAGGTCCAGACCATCTTCACCAGAGCTGAGTCCTAGCGCAGGCTCGTGTTTAAATTCAGCGCTTAGTGCCTGCATGTCTTCTGCGTCAACGTAAGGGGGGTTGCTTACAATAATGTCGTAGCGACTCTTGGCAAGCTGTCTGAAGCCGTCAGACTCAACCGTTTGTACTAAACTTGATGCATCGTGACGTTGAATATTTATCTGAGCGACTTCAAGCGCTTCAGGTGAGATATCAGCCAAATCAACTTTTGCACCCGGGAACGCGTAAGCACAGGCGATACCAATACATCCACTGCCCGTGCAAAGGTCAAGTACAGCATGAACCTCTGCTGGGTCAACCCATGGCTCAAACTGATTTTCGACAAGCTCTGCAATGGGGGAGCGTGGCACTAATACGCGCTCATCTACGAAAAAAGAGAGGCCAGCAAACCAGCCCTCTTGGGTAATATAAGCCGCCGGCAACCTTTCGGTAATGCGTCTCTTAATGAGTGAAAGTAGCTGCTTTTTTTCAGTGTCGGTTAACAGTCCATCCCAGTAAACGGCAGGTGTATCGACAGGGAGATGCAAACCGCGCAGCACAAGATAAACGGCTTCGTCGATCGGCGTGGCCATGCCATGACCAAAATCAAGCTTTGCCTCGCTAAATTGGCTGGCAGCCCATCGAATGACGTCTTTAGCACTTTTGAGTTGCTGAAATTCCTCGAAGCTTGTCATCTACTGTTTTCCTGATAGTGAATCTAGTATGATCGCTTAATTTCTAGCTGCTGAAAAGCCATCTTTCCAATAAGGTCTAAAATGAATCCCACTCTGCTTGATTATCTAAAGTCCGGATCTTTATATGCGTTGCCACATCATGCCATCTCTCGCATAGTCTACAAATTGACGCGTATCGAGTCCTCGTTAGTTACCCCTGCGATCAAAGCGTTTAGCAAAGCCTTTGGGGTTAATTTAGAGGAAGCAAAGAATCCTGACCCAAGTAGTTATAGTAGTTTTAATCGCTTTTTTACTCGCGAGATAAAACCTGAACTGCGCCCTATCGCGTCAAGCTCAATAGTCAGTCCGGTCGATGGAACGGTCAGTCAGTCGGGTTTAATTCGTGAGGGGCGAATTTTCCAAGCGAAGGGTCAAGATTACAGTGTTCAGGAGCTGCTTGCGTGCAGCGATGAAGAGGCTAAGAAATTTTCTGCAGGTCAGTTTGCGACGATCTATTTATCGCCTAAAGACTATCATCGCATTCACATGCCATTTAAAGGCAACCTGAGAGAGCAAGTGCATGTGCCGGGTCGGTTGTTTAGTGTGGCTCCACATACAGTGAAAACAGTAGCAAGAATCTTTGCCAGAAATGAGCGTGTGGTTGCAAACTTTGATACTGAATTTGGGCGTATGTCAATGGTACTTGTTGGGGCCATTAACGTGGCTGCGATAGAAACGGTTTGGGATGGCTTAGTAACCCCACCAAAAGGGAAGGTAGTTTCAAATAAGCACTATGAGCCTGGCGAGGTTGTCTTGGAAAAAGCGCAAGAGATGGGGCGATTTAATATGGGTTCAACAGTGATCATTGTCATGGAGCAACAAAGCCCATCGCTGTCATCGGATCTTTTAGAAGGATTACCGTTAAAGCTAGGGCAGGCGATTTCAGATCAATAAAGGCTGCTGAGCTACAAACTTAGCCTTCGTGAGTGGAGGCGGGTTCTGCGTAGTCGGCCTTAATGCGGCGCATCGTAGACAGGTTTTCAAGAAATATCTTAAATAGGTCGGGATCAAAGTGCTTTTCGACCATTTGGCGCATCACCTTAATCGCCGACTCTTCACTGCTAGCTTCCTTGTAGACGCGCTTGTGAACTAAAGCGTCGTAGACATCAACAATCGTAGTGATTCTTGCCGCTTCAGGAATTTGTTTACCGGCCAATCCTCTCGGGTAGCCTGTGCCATCCCATTTTTCGTGATGACACAGTGCAATCTCAGATGCCATTTTTAACAGTGGAATGGTAGTACCACCTAGCATGTCAGCCCCCATCGCGGCGTGACATTTCATTTCTTCAAATTCTTCTTCTGTCAACTTGCCAGGTTTGAGTAATACACGGTCGGGGATACCGATTTTGCCAATATCATGCATTGGCGCCGCGATTCTAATATTACTAATAGCGTCATCTTT
>ENA-ORXT01004230-ORXT01004230.1-marine-metagenome-genome-assembly--contig:-NODE-4230-length-15045-cov-9.495056_pt1 | contig 15045 bp, 21 predicted proteins | sample MGYA00237868_ERZ511482 | MGnify/ENA metagenome assembly ERZ511482 | reverse complement strand
CCGCCGCGCCGCCGACCTGGTCAGCAACGGCGGCGGAACGGCGGCGAATGTGCCGCCGCCGCGGCGGCGGCGGCCGCGGCATGCGCGTGCGGCGGCATGGCGGGCTTTTTCGGGACCTTCTTCGCCGCCGCTGCCGCTCGAATACCGCTCCCGCCCCCGTCGACGACCGCACTAACAGACCCCGGGCACGAACAGCCTCTTTGGGCCGCCGCGCCGCCATCTTGCCGCCTCCACTTCTTCGCCGCCGCCGCGTCGCCGCACCGCCGCCGCGCGGCCGACCTCGTCTGCGGCGGTGGCAGTGCGGCAGCGATCGCGCCGCTGCAACCGTCGCGGCGGCCGCCGCACGTCGGTTGCGGCGGCTGGGTGGGCTTTAACAGCATCCGCTCCGCCGCCGCCGTCGCCCAACCCCACCCATCCCCCCGCCGAGGACCGCACCAGCGGCCTCCGAATTGTGACGACGGCGCCGACGTCGTCAGCCAGGAGCTTCCGACCCGTTTTTTTCAATTTTGAGCGCAAATCGTCCACAAACAACACGTGACGCAGTCACCAGAGTTACACCAAAATCAGAATAGTTGTTGTTGCAATGTAATGTCCCTCTGTTGCTTGCGTAGCGCTTGGAATCGGCCAAAATAGCGCAAACAGCATAAATTTGTGCAGTTTCATGTAAGTCGTCCTTGTCTCTTCAAGTTTTAGGTGTCTGGCCAAACGCACGTGAGCTTTTGACGCACGGTGCACCATCATCGGCGACGACGACGGCTTTACGATGACGCCTTTCCCTTCCCTCAATGACGACCCTACCGCGCACGACAACGCCCCTGCCGCCCACGACAAGGCCCCTATCGCTCAGATAGATGCCCGCCCGCCCACTACGACTCTGACAACGTCACCCCACTCGCCCACGACAACGCCCGCGATGAATCGGGCTGACCATGAGCATGGGCCAGGCTTTGAACAACCAGCTTTGGATACCTTTCGAAGTCGAGATTCTTGCCGCGTTTGCGGCCGGTTTCCTCCCGTCTAAGCTTAGATCCGGAAAAAAGGCGATACAGCTTCTGGACCCTGCGTCGCTACCGCACCTTCTCCCACAAGATGCCCTCCGAAGCGCGAGAATGCTCTCAGAGCACACAAAATGGCTGCGCCAGTTGCCTCCAGTAGTTCATTTGCGCTGTCATGAGGCGCATCGAATGCCATGTCAATCTTCAAGCTGCTCCCGTACTAGGCACACAAGTCAAGCGGTACGTGCCCGCTCCGCAGCGACGGAAGGCCGCCGCCGCTGCCGCTACCGCGGCAGCCGCCGCAGAAGCCTCCGTCGAAGCCGCCGCAGCCACCAGCTCTGGGCTTTAGCTTCTCTCCCACCTTCAATCTATGCGCGGCGCTCCTTACTGCAGCGTCACACATTGCAGCCGCCGGAACCGTCGTCGAGATGCGGATAGAGAGGCGGCGCGCGCGTGAGTGCCGACGGACCTGGTCACGAAACCGGTTTCGGGGCCCGGTTAACAATTGCCTGATTTCGGCGTTCTCTCCGACGTGTAGTGGGGTGCCGATGCTCCTCGGCATTCTTTCATAGATTACCCGGGCCGTCAAGCACGTCAAGTTTTGCCTTTCTGGCGGATAATTCCATGTGCCCCGATTTTCTCAGCGCGCCGCACAGGCCGTTGGTCTGGAGGCCAGCGCAGCCGTACACAGCGAGGCAACGAACTCATCGTCCCGCACTCACGCCGCTGGTCTTAAAGTTCATGCCCGGACCGAGGCTGTGCCGGAAGAGCGAAGTCCTTCCTACTCATGGTCGTCGCTGCTTCTGTGTCTCGTGGCAAGGCATGAAAATGAATTCTGCACCTCCGTGTTGGAGGTGCTCAATTATGTGCACAATTGGATGCAGATGAAATAGTGCGAAATGATGTGCTAATGAATTGGCAATACACCAGTGGCTCAGGTCATCAATATTTTCGACCTGCAGACCCGAACGCAGGACACAGAAAATCCAGTACAGGCGCGCTATTTCGCTGCATGCTACGTACAACCCCAAGATTGAAAGTTACAGGAAAAAAGTACAGTGCTCCAACGTATGCACCTGGATTGCGGCGTCCGACATGAGTGTTGGACAATGTGCGGCAGCGCGTCCTCTCAAAAGCTCGTTCTCACCCACTGCTCATCTGGTGTGTGTGGTAGAGGACGCGCTGATATCAGGATGTGCGGAAAAAGAGGAACGTTCATGCTACAATGTAGTCGTCTTCTCTACTGGCGCACGAAGGCGGAGCAGAACATCTGCATCTCACTCCAGCCACATGTCATGTCCCGCTGCACGCGATTAGCGCGCTCTCTTCGAAGCTAGACACGCAAGTCATTCCACCCCCCCAACCTCTCGGCGGCATTCGCTGAGGCGCGATGCTTAGACACCATGGAAGACGCCTTACTACCAAAACGGGTGGAGTTTCGCCAACTTGTCCCTTTTGCTCGTTCCTTGCACAAGCGTCTTGAGCGCGACATTCTCGGCGTCCGCAACCTCCCACGAGTCACGAACCGCGTCATCCACCTCTTCGAAGCCTCGTGGCAGCCGATCCAAGGAGATGTTCTTGGCATGCACCTTGATCGGTGCAGGGGGCGCGTTCACAATTACATGGCATGCCTTTTGAAAATGGAAGCAGAGCGATGCCGTCTTGACAAACGCACCAGCATAAGGGGGCAACTCAGTATCTCGCTGGGAAGCCAGGACGCAGTGCGAGTCAACCGCGGCCAATAAATGTCGGGGCTCCTTGTTGTTAGCCTTTTCCAGCACCATAGCCGGTAGGTTGACCTGAGCTGCGAGACCGACTTTAGCTGCCCCACGACGATGAGCATCATTGATGTTGTCAAGGCGCCGCAGCATTGCAGCGCACAGACCCCTGGTCGCATCAGACATTGGACTCAGAGCCCGACGAGCCATAAGGGCTCGAGTAAGTGCGAAGTGGTCGTCGATGTCGACGGGAAGAGGCCGAGGGACGAAAGACCGGTTCAGCAGCTTTACCCGCGCGCTCAAAGGCATTTGTCTGGAGATCTCTACACTACCACCGAGGTAAAAGTCGTGGCGCCCGGCCCCAACGGATGGCGGACTCCGGATCGCCGAGCCATCGTGTCGGCAAATCGAAAAGTTTGTCACTCAATGATGGGCGAGAGGCTCTCGGCGTGGCAGCGTCAGGGGCGAGGACGACTGGGAAGCTTGTAGAGCTGGGCGACACTGAGGCTCTCCAAGCTCTTCGTGTCGTCCGGGCCAGGTGGCCAATCTGAGGTACTCTTGAGCAGCGAATCGGGTACCATTTTGTGTTGGTTGACAGTCACAGTTCAGTCAGCTGTCACCGTTTGCTTTCCTAATAGAGCTCCAGTGTTATTAGTAAGGTTACACAATAAGGTCCAGCATGTCAAACTTCGTGAAAAAGCCCATTTGGACGCCCAGCGCAGAGTCAGTCTTGCGATGCGCCCTCGTTCGATGTCAGGTAAAAAGAAAGTCTGGGCCCATACCGTTCAATGCTCTGCCGCTGATGTGCGTGATACGCCTTCAACCCACCCCACTGCAACCCCGTTTTCCTCTTCGCCTCTTCTACCCAGCTGCTCCCCGCTTCCTCGTACATCTGCAGGCCTAGCCATGGCTTCCTCCCGCACTCCTCGATCTAGCAGCCGGTCTGTGCCTACGGGTGTTCATGAATGTTATAGTGTCCAGCGCCCTTCTAGCATCTCCGGGACCGCGGACAGGCGTGCCAGCGCGGCTCCCTTACACGGCTGGATTACCGCCTTTCCGGCAGCGACGGACTACAACGCAGTCGCGATCGCTAACGAGGCTAAGGGAGCCGGGCGCTCAGACAGCAGCAAGAAGGTGCACAAGGCCATGCGCGACAGCTACTTGTCTTTTTGCGCCTACATGAAGGTCGATCCCCGCGTTGTCGACAAGACAATTGTGGCGCACGTCGCCAAATTTTACAAGTTTCGCACGTGGAACTATGAGCTCGGGCTATCTACGTCAAAGCACATCTCGGAACAGATGGGAATCTACTTTGACGAGCTCGGCTACCACGGTCCGTGGACAACCAGTGACATTGACGGCAGGATATTCGTAAACGGCAACCTCAACGACAGCAAGCAGGTAGCAGACAACAAGCGCACCCACAAGATCAAGGTTGCCGCCCAGGGTCGCGTAGCTGTCCCGACTAACCCGCTGGAGTATGGCCATATGTGCTCGTACTACGACCACTTGTCAGCGGACAAACAAGACTTGGCACCCATCCGCCTTTGTCTGTGGACGGCGATCATGGTCGGGACGTTCAACTTGATGCGCAGTGATGAGAACTGCAAGCTAAAGTACGTTGGTGAGAGCGTGCGGTGAATGTTGGGGGCCCTTTGAGTTGAATAACACCGGATGCCTATTGGAGGAACTAACACCTTGTCAACTCGGCGGATGCTTTGTTGCGGGACCGCATGACCTCTGTATCGATTTCTTCTTCTCGCTTCCACAAGGCGTGAGCGCGTTTCCATGAGGGAGGACCTTTCCGGGCGGCTATCCTTCCGCATCAACCGATTGGACAGAACGAAGAAATCGGCGAGCGGGCAACGACACTACTTGGAGGGGGCACAAGGTTTGACGGGTGATCCGCGCATTGTCCCCATTCTTTCCCTCGGTGTGTATCTTTTTGTTCGCGGAGACGGCGACAGCTTCCTGTCTGTTCGATACAAGGAGACCACTTCCGGAACTTGGGTGCGTGACGTGTGACTTCCTTAAAAGAACGCGAAGTTCCTGGACGAGCTTCAAGCGGCTTTTGACGAATCAGAGGTCGACGCTTATCTCTCCTTCGGTACTCACTCGTTCAAGCGAGGTGGCGTACAGCTGTACCGGCTTTTCGACGTATAAATCGACGAGAAAAAGTCTCGTGGGAACTGGTCAAGCTTCTCGGCGTACACGGCTTATGTTCAAGCCAGAAATCGGTTGAAGAAGCGCTTCTGCAGCGCCTTCCCGCTGGCAGCGGCTGCTGGAATTATTGTGCGTGGTCGTGAGGCGCCTTCGTATGTGCTCGTGAAGGTGGTTTTAGATGCTAAGCCGGTTGAGAAGTAGTCTATGACAGTTGGCATTACGCGCTGTTGCTCCACTATTTTTTTTTTTAAAGACCGCTAGGTACCTCGCGTAGTGTCATTCGGGCCGTTTCGGTCAGGGGCTTGCCCCAAATGGCGCGAGATCGCAGGTTCGGGATGGCTTGTGAGCCACGGCGCCGGTGTATTCGCTGAGTGCACAATAAAGAAGAGGAAGGTGATTATTGACCAAGTATATCAAACATGCTACTATATTGTGCAGTTGTTGCTTGTTGTTCGGCGACCTATGCAATAGGCTGTACTGGCTGGCTCACATAAGTTTGCTTCAAGTGCTGGTCGTTGAACACGGTTGATTGGCCCAAAGGCTGTTAGCAAGACCTGCTCAGGGGGCATGGGCGGCAAACATTTGGTCGCAAGCAAGGCACGTCGCGAGGGACACGCTCAACGGCCGCGTTACTGCCCTTGCACAATAACGGATCCGTGGTGCGTCTCGGCAGCCGGCCATGGATCGCGCCAGTATTCCTCGTCGCGCTCGGCGCCTTCTGCGAGAGAGCTTTGACCACAATGAGTTCCGTGCAGGCCAGTTGGAGGCCATCATTGACATCGTGGACGCGGCTCAGCCGGATGCAGCCGTCATCTCCGTCATGGCCACTGAGACTGGCAAGGTACCAACTGCCTGTTTTTGACATTCTTTCATCGCCGTCCGGAAGATTGATAGCCAGACTTCAATGGGATGGAAAACAGCAACTGACTTCCGGTTTGTAGTTTTCATTGAGCTGATCTGTGTTTGCGGGGCTGTAGACTTGCGTGTTTGGGATCGCCTGTGCCCTCATATACCAGAAGAACAGCGTCCCGTCCGTGCTTCTCACCCCCCTCACAGGACTTGGGCGTCAGCACGCCCGGCTACTGAACCGAGCTGGTGTGTTCGCAAGGGCGATGTCAGGTTCCAGTCCGGCAAAGGACCGAATGAAACTGCGTCAGCTTCTCCAGGATTGATAGCTACAAGCCCTTGTTGTGTCGTCTGAGGCGCTGTGCCACCGCCCCTCCCTATCGCAAGTGGTGACCGGGCACCCGGGCGGCATCACGGTGTTTGATGAGGCTCACCTATGGGCTGATGCCGCTGATTGGCGGCCTAGCCTCTCAGTGGCGGCGACCCGTCTACAAGGCCGCAGACGGCTCGCCCTGATGGGCTCTCTTCCAGGCCCTATCATAATTATCGTTTTCAGCTTTTGGTACGGTATATACGAATAGTTGAATTCGAGTACGAGTGGTGGCCACGTATATCTTCGCGTGTATCAATACGAAATACACCTTGAGAACACGAGTACGAATCAATTCCGAAATTGATTGACTGGGAACAGCTGCAGACCTTTAGCAACCCAAGCGCCTATTTTTACAGAGCATGTCGGATCCGTTCCGTCACGTGAGTCATTCTGTTCGCGACGTTGTCAACGGCTCGCGTGAGAATTTTAACGGCCGCCCTTTGGCGAGCACACCACGGTTCGGACATTCCGCCTCAACCTTAATCTTTGTAGTATTCAAATCAAATCCAAAGATCAACTAGTACTGAGCAGAGGTAAACCGTTAGAACTACATTCGATTGTCGCGCTCTTCTGGCTTTAACTCCGCTGTTCGTCGGAATTGATAGATACCCACGGCTACCTACTCAATTGCTCGGTTGGGTGTGGGTGCCAGCCGCCTGGCTGCCTACGGGTACGGGAGTTCAGACACTTACACCTGTAAAAACACCTACTCACAATGTACGTATGGTAGGGCCTGCTCTCTTCGCACCGGAAAGGAGGCACAGCTGGCGGACATCCTTGTGATGACCTTTCCTATCGTCGAACGCGGCATATTTGTGCGGACAAGCCTCGTTCTCTGTATCATGCCTCGTCCTCCTGTACGTTACTTTCTGGATCGTGTACGCTCGACAGAAGGACAGAAACTTCATCATCAACGCCCGCTTCCATCAGATTGCTGAGCAGCAGATCTCCGCGCTCAAGGAGTCCGAAGAGCGCCGAGTTGCACGAGTTGGTGGAGCGCTACCTTCGGTTTACGCGTACAAAGCTTCCTGCAAGACGCGGGCCGCGGTAGAGCCGGCATTTGCTCAGTTTCCCGGCGTCGTTGTCGTGTTCGTTGTTGGGTTCGGCCGTGGTATTCATTGTGCCCATGTCCGAACCATTTTTCATTTCGTGAGTGTCTTCACACTTGCTTCCTTGTTGTTATCTTCTCTTTATCTTGCAACATGATTTGGAGATTCAGTTCTATATTTTGGAGCGACCACTGACACTTTCTGACGGTGACTTGCTGCGTTCGCACCGGACTGTGACAAACTCAGTCTTATTGTATCGTGCTGGAATGATATGCACGACACTCTCAGGACAGCACGCGATCACTGTCCGAGTACTGCAGCAGATCGGGTGCGCCGGCCGGGACGGAAATGAGGCGCTCTGTATCTTCTTCCTCGACAAGGCGGACAACTTCCAGTTGTAAAGACTGATCGAAGGGTCCGTGATCCCAATGGATGCTGCATGGGACATCATCAATCGTGTCGCGGAGGAATTATCGCCTGGCGGACGGATATCCGTTCTCCGCCGCGCTGAGTTGAGCGAGTTCGACATGCATCCTCGTAAAACTGACGTGGTGCTCGCGCTGTTGTGTCTTGTTGAAGTATTTCTCGCCGGAAAGCCCGCGACGGACCGCTTCTGTGTTTCCCTTGGCACGACGTCTGGCGATTCTGGCGTCGTTGAAGGCCTCTCGGTGCCTGCTCATGCTCTGTGGCTGCAGCATCTGTGCCCACTCTTCGAAGAGCCGCGGACGCCTAGGCGTAAGGTTATCGACGATGTTCGCGTCATTTGCAAGTCAGCTTCTTTCCTGGGCCTCAATTCCGTTGGTCCTGTGGCCGTGCATGTCGCCTTGCAAGATCCAACATCTGCCGGAATGGTGGTAGTTGACAACACGGAGCGCTTCTCGTCCGTCATCCCGCTCACTGGAATGTGTGACAGCGACGTCGGCAGGGCTGCTACAAGAGCTGCGTGCCTCTCTCGCGATGATGTCACGAACAGGTTGGCATCATTGGACGCTGCAGACATGTTCTTTAATCGAGAAGGGTGTGTGCAGATGCTTCTTTGTGCGTTTTTTGGCAGCCTGGGGGGGCAAGGGCTTGCGGTTGACGACTTCCAGTGCTCTCATTGGTGGTCGTACGAGGCCTTGCTACGTGATCCTCGACTTTAGTTGACCTGCCGTTGAAGGTGCCACCACGACGGTAGACGAGGTCAATTCGTGTTCTGTCTTGGCTGCTTCTTGCTTTTTTGTTCTAGTCAGACTTGTGTTAGTGTCGCTTGCTAGTATGTCGCTGTCGTTCATTCTTGAATAGTGTGTCTCTTCAAGCGCCTTTGTCGCGCGTGTTCTTGCGTCTGTTTGACATCGCGCGACTTACTACTCGTCACGGGTGGGTCTGTTAGTGAGGAACCTTGCACAAGGAGTAGGCTCTCTGCATCCATCGTGAATCGGATAGCTCCGTTCGAAATGTGGTACGATTGGTATACTAGGCATCCAATCAAGAAACAGAGTGCACTCAAGTCATGATTAATTAAACGTGGAGTTCATATGCTAGCTCATTTACGTTGCTGCGCATTCTTGCACAAGTGACGTCAGAGAGGCTCGCCATCTGTTGAGTTTGATATTCTATGTCGTGTCATGCACATGACGTAGCTGCTGGTCGATAAAGTGGAACCGTTCTTTCGTCTTCTCGCAACTCTCCTGCTCAGTGTTCGAGATGGCGTGAGATGGCGTGAGAGAGGTTCTTTGCGTCCACGGGGAGTACGCGCTGGGAAATGGGGACCAATTCATGTCGGTCTTCACAGGTCCACTGCAGGATGGGCTTCTTGCCTTTGCGTTTGGGATTTTGGGGTGCTTCACTGACGTGACTGCTGCTTTGCGTAGAGCGGTGAAGATCCCTGGAGAGTAGACATAGTTGATGCCCAAGCCCAACGGGGCGGGGGGGGGAGGGATGGGAGCTACCACCTTTTCGCGGTGGTCGGCTCCCCTCGGTGACGGCATCACACATGTATGAGTACCGCACAAGTCCGTAACAGGGGAGCGCGATGGCGGACTGAAGCCGAAAGGGACCATCCCAACGCGACCGCTGGCCAGAAGTGACCAGCGTGGGCGCTTACTGTCGCGAACCGGGCGAGGACTGCAGGCGTACTTCCGGGCGATGCGCGGGGGGGAGACCAGACATCACTCTCTAGGCGGCGTCCTGCGCACGATTGGCTGCCAAGCGCGGTTAGAGAGACTCCACGGAGGGTTTGCACAGCGGCATGCCCGTGGAACAGCCCCTGCCGCGAAGAGATATTGTGACCGACTTTCCACGCTTTCCCTGCGCCCACAGGGACCAGGCGCTCATGCAGACTTGAAACGAGTGCGCACTGCCAGCTGGGCGCGTCAGGGCCGGCGCCCGTGCGCTCTATTGTCCTTGCGTCCTGACTGATCATGATGTGGCTCGTGAGCGAATGGTCCGTGATTGCAAATCACAGGATGAACTTGGCATAACACCTTGAAACAAGCTCGTCTTAATTGCACTTCAAGTACGCTGAGCAACATCCGGTCGCTGAGCTTCGCGCTTCACTCGATGTGGCTTAGTGCTGTGGTCGATGGATCCGAGCGTTTGATTAGACGCGTCCGTCGTTCTTAGTCACCCGATCATCTGTCAGCAACAGACCGATAGCCCAGATTGCTTGCGTGCAGGCACCCTCTTCAGGAAACACGTTGCAAGCGCTGTAAATCGATTCGGGTTGCCCGGAACCCTCTATCGCCACGTTATCTGACACGGGCGGCAGGCACGACAATCCTTCCATTTACTGCTCGGCCTCGTGGACAGTGAGAGAAACTCGTCAAGGATCGAGCAGTGCCCGCTTGAGCTCCTTTCACACATATCCTGCGCCGCAGTGCGCACCCTCTGGCGCTACCGTCGCTGGGCCGCTTTTTCCTGCTCTCCTTACCAGCGCTCCTCCACTTCGGGTTTGGCTATGTGGGGGGGCAGTTTCTTCATGGAGTGGACCCTCTCTACGCTCCCGCCGAATAGGTGAAGTTTCATCTGCAACGATGTGTTTTGTCGCCTACGTCGCCGCGTCGGCCATATCACGGCACTTCATGAACCCTGCAGCTGTCTCGCAGCTGATGGTGCGTTTCTGATCGTTCTGTAGTTGGCCGGTGAGGATGAGCGGCGGGGTGCCAGCAGAATGCAGTAACGCCTGTGCTTCTTTCATGTTGCCAGTGCCAGTGCGCCGAATGCTGTGTAGCAGTAACTAGCAGTTGTCTCTTTGCTACAGAGCTAATTTTGACGAGCTCCTTACGCATGTTGATTTTGCTGTTGGTGACCAGGTGTCCGACGAGAGCAGGCATGCAGCGTGCGCTACTGCCGCCACTCCTCCCGCTCTGAGTCATGATTCTCGATGTGCGGTTGCTGGCGATGCTCGGACATGAGCTGCTACTCGCTCCCCACCTCATGGACCGTGTGGTGCTACCCTTCTCATGTCGCTGCCTCACGGGCCCCCCTTGTATTCCTGCCTGCATAGCTCTTCTATCGTCCCGCGGGGGTCTCCCCGTAGTACTGTTGTCGCAGCCCGACTCTCCTCCTTTGAAGGCGGGGGGTAGGAGCCACGGTACAAGCAGTTTCGATTGAGTCGATGGGATCCGAGCCGCCGTCGCTACTGAACGTTTTTTGTGTTGGTGTTTGTCGCTTGAGCTGGAGGGTGGCAGCCTGAACCACGGGCAAGACAGCGTGCGAAGAGATGGTGAGCGCGGCCGCCCACAAGGAGATGCCGAGGTTGTTGATCAGCTCCGGCTTCTTCTTAGAGTTGTGCACACGGACCCTGGAGTAGCCAGCGTAAGCCAGTGCTTCCCGAGAAGACAAACCAACAGCCGACCGGCGACGCACAGAAAGCAGAGCGAAAACACACTGAACCAGCTTCCTAGGCAAGCCAAGGAAAAGCAAATGGTCACGGGCAGGCATAACGCTCTGTTTCCCATCAAACACGCCTCGGGGAAAAGAAGAGCTCCAACGATGGAACACGCTTGAGTCGCTGTCGGCTAGCATACCCAACCAGTACAGACCAGCTTCCTCATGGGCCGTTTGCGCGGCGTCATCGCCAGGCACACCGGCTGCGGTCATGTTCCTGTCCACGAGCAAACAAAAACCCGGAAGAATTGCACTGGAGAAGTCCTTAACACCGGCAGCAGAACACCGCTGCGGCGGCACGAGCAGGAGATTGGCCTAGCTCTGTGGCAGGGGATGGGTGGTGTTGAGCCTGCGAATAGTGTTACTTCAGGCAACAACAGGTACAGAAGTTTGGGTTGGGAAGCACGGGCGGTCGAGCAAACGCACCCGATGGCTTACACAGCGTGGAAGGCCTGTAGAGGGGGTGTGCGCACCGCACACAACAGCAGCCGAAGGGCACCTCGTCTCTACTCCGCTTGGACTGGCGGTTTGAACTTTTTAAAGTAGTGTAAACCTCGCATAGTAAGATGTATACTTTTCTGATGGGTTTGCGAACCTTAAACAGTAGCGACGTTCCTTCTGAAAGCGTTGCCAGCCTTCTCGTATCTCCAGTGCTTCGCTCAGTTCACAGAGGACTCTCAGCGTCGTTCTTTGAGTCCACCAGGGCGTCTTTTCGAACAGCTCTTCGGCGGTGGCGTTGTTCTCGTTGAGTCGTCGAGAGCGGATGCCTGTAGAGTCTCTATGCCGGTCTGAAGCCGACTCGATCTGCCACCGCCTCCCCCATGCCTCTACGTCCCAGGCCATCGGCACATCAGATCCCGCTGGGAGCGTATATCTCAGGACGCTTACTATGTTCTTCACTAGGAGCGATGCTCCATCCGCCGAGCGGTTCGGCGGAAGCTGCCGACCTCGCCATTTGCCTGTCGCTGCGTTCACAATGTTCGCCTTGCTCGCGTCCCTTGGTGACGAAAAGATGACAATGGGAACCGCCGCCGTCGTCAAAATTGGTGTCGCGAGTGGCCTCCTCTGCGCCAGCGCCCACACCAGGGTGATGATCGTATCCCTCCCTCCTGCACAATGTGAGAGTGGCGTGGTGCCAGCGCCTTGCTGATGGAAAGGGCCAATCTCCACCGCTCGTCCTCCTTGACTGACTGGCGCGCTCAAGAGGTAGCGGCCAAAAGACGGAGATAAAGGGTTTGACGTCATCGGCCAGAGGATTTTTCATTTTACCTGCATCGTGCGCATACCGCTCCAGCCTATCAATGTTGCGGCTGGTAGCAGGAAAGGACGTTTGAGATGGAGAAAAACAAGCAGCACAGCCACAAGAAAGGACCCGTCTATGCACCGGCTCACATAAAATAGACAGGCCCAGGCATTGAAAGAACAAACACCAGCGTCCCGCTTCTCTATTTCAAAGTACACACAGAGTGATGTGCACCGCTCAATTCTCTGTCAAATTCCAGTCCACAATTATTCTCCGTCGCTCTCCGGCGGGACAAGCCCCAGGCCAGCCCCTTCTTCGTCCTCCGACTCGGCCGCGGCTATAGCGTCCGCCGCCAATTGCGCCACCGCGGCGGCGTCGATGACGTTGATGGCCGATCGGTCGAGCGTCTGAAAGATCTTGCTCATCCTGGACATTAGCCCCAATGACGGAAACAACAGCCACCATTGGCAATGGCTGTTCTTGTCGACAAGCGTCAAGCTCCTCAACTCGTCTTCGGTTTTCCAGCGCCATCGCTTCTCAACCACCACTGTGCGGAAGGACACCGCCACATGGAAGTTCACGGAGGGGCGGTGCTTGGCCTTCTTGTCGTCGAAAAAGGCCATCAGCAATATCGTAGAGGCATGCGTCGCGCAGCAGCTGCTGCTACCCAAGCCCCCCCGCCCCGCCTGGTAGGTCCCCGTCGGCAGCTTGCACATGGCCGACCCTGTTCCCACCACCACCGCCGATATGCACTGGTCCAGCCTCACTCCCACCACCACCGCCGGCTTGCCCAGCAACACCAACTGCAGCGGCCACTTCGTCGACGTCGCGGGCGCCCAAAGCAGCCGCTCTCGTCATGGTTTCAAGGGCAGGGGGGAACGATGGCGGAGCCGACGTGGTGCCCGAGTACGACGCCAGCCGGCTCGTTTTGACAGCACGGTAGGGTGAGCCCGCGCCGGCGCGCTTGTCGAAGCGCGGCGCGCTGAGCGTCTTGGCCCGGACGTACACCAGAGAGGACGGGCAGAGCACGAAGAAGCGCACTTCCGGAAATGCCACTTTTCTGCTCAGGAACCGGCCCTGGTTCATACAGGTCGCCACGTGAGAAATGATAACGTCTCTGACGCTGCATGGCCTCGAGGCCCTGAAGTCCACCAGGCCGGCAGACACCGCGCCGGCTCAGTCTGGGCCAGCTCCTCGGCGACGAGCGCGTCGGCGACAATGTGGACAACCACTTGGCCCACTTTGGCGCAGTGCAACTTGTTGCGCTGCCGCTTGGACATGGTGGGCGTGAAGGCCGTCAAGACGTCCTCTTGCGCGTCCACAGTGAGCGCCATCATGATGTTTTCGATATTGATGCAGCGGTTGACCTCGAGCTGCATCTTCTCAACCGTGTGCGACGTTTCCACGGCCGTGCCGATGGCTCCAAAGGACTTCTTGGCCCACGGCGTGTCGGGAGGCACTGCCTGGGCCGGGGGCTGTGCTGCAGCGGCCTCATTCTCATATACAGCCGCCGCCCGTACCTCGAGTGGGCCACAAGGGGCGCAAATAACGGCAGCGTTTGCGGCAATTGCGGTCTTGACGACGGTGTTCATCGCGGACGACATCTCGGTGGCCTCAGAGGCGACGATCTGGTGCACGACTACTGTCAACACGCGAATGGATGCGCCGCCCTTCGGGCGCTGGCCACCCCCAAGCGGCCCGAACACACCCCCGGATGGGGCTGCGGCTACGACGGGGGGTACAGGTAGGGCGGAGGGAGCCAAATCCGGAGCAACACCCGGTACACAACCCGGCAGAGACCGGTCCACTGCGGCACCAACAGTACCGGCCCCGTTTGCCCCGGTCGCTCGCCGCCTCAGTGCCTGGCGCTTCGAAGATGTCGGCTGCGCCCAAAGTCCCGCGTGGCGGGTGCCCTTTATGTCGTCGCGGCCGCCTGCAGCACATCCCCTCGCCGTTGCGTCCAGCTCCGCCGCCGCGGTGATCCGGCGCTTGCGATCTCCCGCTCGACCGACTGCAGCAGAGCCGGAAGGGTGTGCCATGTCGTCGACGCTAGTGACAGAGCCAGGTAGCGTCAACGGGACGCGATCGCTCGCGATGAAGCGGTGAGGAAGCGAATGGATGAAGAGGGGTGCTCAAAACAGTGAGGGAGCGGGGGGTAGCGAAGGTGTAGGCAGGGAGGCAGTGATGGTGGAAACGGCAAGCGGGCCGACCGACTGTCTCTACCGGGCAGGAACCTTTCGCGAAGCGCCACCAACAGTCGCTGGCCACGTGTGCAGGCCAATGTTTTCCCCCCGCGCGCGTGACGGGCCGCGTGTGGTGGCCCCCGCCTCCCAATGCTGGAACTGGCCTGAAACGTGTCCTCTGCGAGCCAGCACCCTGCAGCCACAATTGTTCCGCACAGCGGCACGGCTTTTCGCGCAGTCAAAGTGGGTGTGTCGTCCGGTCCAGCCAATTTCAAGGCAGCCCGCGTACAGCGGAGGTGATTGCCTGTGCTCACGCTCTGCGGGAGAGGCGTGCCGAGACGCACCGTCTGTAGAAACCGTGCGGGCAAGCAGAGCGTGCTTCTGTGAGCTCTTAGGCAACCACCCGCGCCATTCGCCATACGGCGGCACGCTGTCACGCACACCTGAGGCTGTGAGGCTGTATTTCAAAAAAACGCACCCCGTCGATTCAACGTGTACGTGGGCTACAATCGACGGGGGGGGCTCTCAGGGGGGTTGTGGGCGGGGGGGCGTGCGGGGGGTGTGGGAGGGGGGGGGGGGGGGGGCTGCGGGGGGGGCCTGGGGGA
>ENA-ORXT01004229-ORXT01004229.1-marine-metagenome-genome-assembly--contig:-NODE-4229-length-15047-cov-3.803941_pt1 | contig 15047 bp, 10 predicted proteins | sample MGYA00237868_ERZ511482 | MGnify/ENA metagenome assembly ERZ511482 | reverse complement strand
TCCCAATCACCATTTTCTTTTTTAGCAAAACGCTCTTCATCTTCACCACCTTCTCCACTATTACTCTTAGCACCAATCCGATTCATCGCTATCGCTAAAGTCGAATGCGCCTCATAAGAGATTGATCCAAATGACATCGCACCTGTCGCAAAACGCTTCATAATCTCTTCAGCCGGTTCGACTTCATTGAGCGGAATCTTATTGCCTGGTACAAAATCAAACATGCTACGCAATGTGCATGCCTGCTTGTCTTGGTTATTAATCGCTTTTGTATACTTTTTAAATAAGCTGTAATCATCCTTAGATGTCGAATGCTGCAGCAAGTGAATCGAGGTCGGATTGAATAAATGATATTCTCCTCTACGCTTCCACTGATAGACGCCAAGATCTTGTAAGTATGTGCTGTGAAAACTATCTTCGAAAGCCAGACCATGTTTGACAAGCGCCTCCTTGGCAAGGTTGTCAAATGTCATACCTTCGATTCTGGAGACTGTACCTTTAAAACAAACATTAATGACTTCGGTTGCAATACCCAGAGCTTCAAATGTCTGCGCTCCTTTATAGGACAAGACTGTCGATACACCAAGTTTGGACATGACTTTTAGCAAGCCTTTCTCGACAGCATATCGATAATTTTTAATCGCTTTTTCAGGATCTTCTGTGGCAAGCATTTCGATCGTATCGTAGCTAACACCTGGATAGATAGCATCCGCACCATAACTGATGAGTGTAGCGAAGTGATGTGTTTCTACAATGTCACCGCCGTCGATAATAATCGACACAGATTTTCTCTGGCCAGTTTTTATAAGATGATGATGAACAGCTCCCGTGTAAAGTAGGGACGGAATCGGCACCTCATTTTCTGAGATGGTCCTGTTAGATAAAATAATTATGTTTTTGCCGGCTTTGATTTGTTTCTCCACAGATTGACACAGGGACTCGACAGCTGTTTGTAACATGCCTGCAGTATAGTCAGCAGAGAATGTGGCTGGTATCGTCACAGCGGTATAACCATGATCATCCAATTCAATCAGTCGCCCAAAGTCTTTTCTTGATAATAGTGGACTTGTTAACCGGATAAAATTGACAGAATTTTTTTCACTATCTAATATGTCTTCACAACTTCCTAGATATGTATTCAATGTCATGAATGCTTTTTCGCGTAGCGAATCAATTGGCGGATTCGTGACTTGCGCAAACTGCTGTTTGAAATAATTCGCAAGATGTTGGGCAAACTTAGAAAGCACAGCAACAGGTGTATCAGAACCCATTGAGCCAATTGGTTCTTTTGCATTTGTGGACATGGCATCTAATAAAACCTCTTCATCTTCTTTGGTAAATCCAAACGTGATTTGCTCTTTTATAAGAGGTACATCTTTAGTCGGATTCGGGATGTCTTTAATTTCGATGTCATTAAACTTAACTCTAGAATCATTCAACCAGTCAGAGTAAGGTTGGCGCGTACAGATGATCTCTTTCAATTCGTCGTCACCAATGATCCGATGTTCGTCAAGATCAGCCACTAATATTTTGCCCGGTTCCAGTCTGTCTTTCAAAACGACTTTTGCTGGATCAACTTTTATCACGCCAGTCTCAGAAGCGAGGATGAGGACATTGTCGTCAGTCAACATATATCGAGACGGCCGTAAGCCATTTCTATCGAGAGTCGCACCGACAAGTGTTCCATCTGTAAAACATATAGAAGCAGGTCCATCCCATGGTTCCATCAATGCTTCGTGAAATTCGTAGAAATCTTTTTTGTGTTGATCAGCATGTACATCGTTTTGATATGCTTCAGGAATCATCATCATTAATACATGTGGAATAGATCGACCAGCATGAAGCAAGAATTCAAGGACTCCATCAAAGTTGGAAGAGTCTGAATTCATTTCATGACAAATAGGGAATATGATATCTAATTCCTTCTTTGAAAATAAATTACTCTTTAAAAATGGTTCTCTGGCTTTCCACCAATTTATATTTCCTTGTACTGTATTAATTTCACCATTATGTGAAATACATCTAAACGGTTGCGCCAATTTCCATTTAGGAATAGTATTCGTTGAGAATCTTGAATGGACTAAAGCTATCGCAGATTCGTAGTTTTCATTTTGAAGATCTAAATAATATCGTCTGACTTGATTTGAAGTCAATTGGCCTTTATAGATAATAGTATCGCAAGAGAGCGAACTTATATAGAATAGATCTTGAAATGAAGCATCTATTTTATAGATTTCGGAAGTGATATATCTTCTAAGAATGTATAGTTTTCTGTCTAAAGCCTTATTGTCCGCTTCTTTAGTATAAACAAAAAAGGCTTGGTTGATATTGGGCTCTGCTGATAACGCTCCATCACCTAAATCAGAACCATCAACGGGAACATGCCGATATCCGAGTAATGTAAAATCCAATTCAGTCGCACAAGCTTCAATGATGTTTTTACATTGTTCTTGTTTTGAATTATCTTTTGGTAAAAACATCATAGCTACACCATAATCTCCTTTTTCAGGGAGTTCAAAATCACACGATGTTTTAAAAATTGCATGTGGGATATGTGTCAAAATGCCCGCACCATCACCAGTATTGGGTTCGCAGCCACAAGCTCCTCGATGTTCCATGTTTTCTAACATGGTCAAGGCCTGAGAAACTAATTCATGAGATGTAATACCGTTTAAATTAGCAATCAATCCTGTGCCACAAGAATCCTTTTCTAATTGGGGTACGTATAGACCCTTATTTTTGAGCTGATAAGGCATAGTAGTTATATTTATTAGTATAGTAGGAGCGACTATTGGAAGAACAAATAGCTAGGTAGAAATCATGTGACTATTGGTATGTCTGCCAATAGACGAACTTACAATATAGGAAAATAAATATATTTAGAAGAAGAGAATTAGGAATTGGTTTGATGGGATCATTATTTATCTCCATTAATTCCAGTGACTAATCGTTAATATACAGTAACTCTATTCAAATCATGACCAAGAGTTTCGCTAAAAATCTAACTGTATGCGAACAGAAAGCGCCTGTGAAATTGCTGTGGATAATTCAGATTTTACTAGATTTGCTCGACAATAACTTTAAAATTTCATGAACAAATTTACTTTACTCGTATTGATTTCTATTTTTTCAAAATCACTTTCATCTCAATCTGAATTAGACACAACATTTCAAGGGGATTCGACTAATTATGAACATCTTAATTTTGATTTTTTCAAATATGATAATTTAAAATTTGAAATCTACAAATATAGACTAGATACAGAAAATCAGGACACGACTAGGTATTATGAAGTAACAGATACAGTCCAGTTCGAATTTAATCAAGTTAATGACAGTATCGTTGAATTTCGATTTCAACCAGGAATTAATTTTGCTTTACGTCAAATAGGTTTGTCTTGCGATTTGTCTGATCTAGTTCAAGAATCCTCCCCTCCTTTCAAGGGTACTTACAATTTGAAAAGCCAATCGACACAAATTTCAGAATGTGAGGAATTAATTGATTATTGGATTCCGATTTATGAGTTTTATCCTAATTGTGCAAACGGATCAGATTCATTAATTCTCAAAGGAATGATATCAACATATCTTGATCTTATTAGAGATTGTGATAGAATTGGGTCTGTTTTTATGCAAGATATTTTAACATTAAGCAACATAAGTTCTTATATCATTCCGTCTAAAGACACGATTCGATATACATATTCAGTTCTTTCTTATCCAATCACTATAATCAGTTCAAGCATTACACCGAAATACGGTGGTCGGCGGTTTAAAATTGAAGAGGACTTGTCATCAGTCTTAGAAATCTTCGGTAGCGAATTAGCTTTAGATTCTGAAGAAGTTCCTAATTTTGATAGTTCAGGTAATTTTGAATTATTGGAAATTGATCAACATGGAGAGTTTATTGAGTCAGAACGAATGATGAGTGTTGATCATACTTTTAGTGGAGTAATTGGAAGTAAAAAAACAATACTCAGATTAAGAAGGATTAAGTGAATTTTGCTAATTTAATAAAGAGGAACTCCATTTAAATCATGACCTAGGATATCGCTCATATAATTAAAATATGGACGGATGGCTTTGTAGTCTTTCATGATGGTTTTAATAAAATTTTTGTCTAGAACGTCCTTCATTGGATAGGTTTTGTTGACATAAAATTGTTTAAATCGAATGAGATCAATGTCCGGATGATCTTTGTCAAATCCTTTGGGCGAAGATTTGACTTGCTCACCTTGAAAAGGACCAAATGTGTCTTTGAATTTCTTGGCAGCCATTATTTTGCGTAACGGCTTCGAATCAAGTGCGATATTCTCTCTAATTAATTTTAAATCCTTAGGCTCGGGATTAAAGAATCCGGTAGCGATATAAGCTTCTTTTGGACCAATCATTAAATAATATCCGCCCCGTAAATATGGTTTCTCGCGCGTAAAGGACATTCTAAATGATGGGTTATAAGGCGTCTTGTCTTTTGAGAATCTAACATCTCGATATATTCTGAAAAGTTTGTGTTTTTCTATTTTATCAATCTTATCAAATGCCTCGACAACACTCGCCATAAAATCCTTGGCATTCTGATTCGCAATATCATAAGCATGCTTTTTTTTTTGAAACCAAGACCGATCATTATTCTTGCTCAAGTTTTTTAGAAAAGTGATTGTTGGTTTTTGTATTGTAGACATGTTTGGATGATTTGATTACAAATATATCGTATAAATGACAATTGGAATAATCAAATGGTTTTCTATCATTTGCTTTTAATGACAATAGCTTGAAAGAATAGGCATCATTATTTTTTAATTATCCATCTTTATAGTGATAGAGTGAAATAAATAATCAAATATTGAAACATTGCATGAGAACAGTTATCATCTTACTACATCTAATCTTGGTATCTATATCTTTATCAAGCCAAGCCAAGCTTCCTGATGATGTATGTATGATTGAAAGTTTTAATCACGTTAACGAATCTACTTCCAAAATCGAACTTCTCGCTTATTGTCAAAATAACTCTGGTGCTCTAATAATCGTAGATGATACAAAACTCTACAAAGTGACTGATGATCCAGCAGAGACTAGATTCATCTCAGAGGAAGATGGAGTTATTGAGCAAGTTACAGTTTACAACGGTGAGGATGATAGAGGCACATACTTTTTTTCCATCCAAGATTCGGGAGACTCCAAGACTGCAATCTTAAAGTATATTGATGAAAATTTTGTCGTTACAGAGGTGGCCGTTGTAGAAAACACAAGACGAAGCACTGAAGTCGTCCTTCTTGTACCGAATAGTACTGTTATATATTTTACGGTTCAACTAGAGGAAAGAGCACAATTTTCGGGCGATCTCTACACTCTGGATCGCGCCAACCCTGCTTCGTTACAAAAGCTGGATATTGGAGTAGAGAAAACGGCAAAAGGAGGTTCCTTGGTGCCACCACTTTTAGATTGGGATACTAATGGGTTTTACTACCTAAGAACAGAAAGTACAGGAATGTCATTTGAATTTTTTGATCATCAGGCTCAAGAATCTATCCTTATTTATGATTATTCTACCGAAAGGGTTAGTGAAATGTTTTGCTTTGGTCAAGAATGTTTAATCGCAGATGTAGAAAACGGAAGAATAGAAATATTGTCTGTAGATCTAAACTCTAGAATGACGACTAGCCTAGATTTTATAGAAGGGGCTTTTTCTTATTCAGCAATCAATGAAGTAGTGGATTTTGAACAATATTTATTTTTTACGATAGCTAGTAGTCAAGTTGAATCTAATCTATGGGTATATGATAAACAATCATCTGAAATCAATGTGGTGGAGAATGCTTTGCCTGGTGGTAGAAACTTAAGAATTTTTAAAGATCATTTATTTTGGATATCTGGTAATTTTGATGATGTATTTGGATTTTCAATTTCATATATGGATCCGATGACTAAGCAGATTTCAAATGTGTCGGATACTGAGGGCGCGTTTAATTTTGGATATTTAGATGATCTGATTCCATTCGGTGACAGGCTTTATGTAATAAGCAGTTCGACTATTGATTATATAGAAGATATAGGAGGTTCTTTGTTGCCAATTGGACGGACTTCGTTTAAAAAGACTGAAGTCATAAATAACAAATTATATAATGTGGATAACCAAGAATTGATAGAAATATCTATAGATGGATCAATTATAACAATTGGTGGCAACATACTTCCAGTGTTCTCGCTCGAAAATGTGTATGTTCATCAAGACATTGGACCTGATGATAGAGAATTAGTTGTTTACGATAGAGTCCAGGATTCCACATTTTTGTTCGTAAATTTTAATGAAGAATATCGACCTTCGAAAGTGGTTTGGCAGTCGGCAGAGAATACGACTATAAGTGTATTTGAATCCAAGCAATATGGATATGAGCCTTTTCATTTTAATCATGAAGATGAAACGCTGTCATTAATAGGCGATTTTGATTTAAGCGAATTCCATCTCTTTAATTTTACAGATTATGATAATTCAATTCTGATAAATCTAGAACTTGAATCGGGTGATCCGTACGTAGGTAGCTTCAATACTAATACTGGTTTATCCAACTTGTTAGACGAGGAGCAATTGATGGGAGAGAGGCCTAATATACTAGCAATATATCAGGATGATTTATACTATTCTATATCAGATAGGCCGTGGCTGCCACATGGATTATGGAAGTATAATCCAACAGAAGGTCATGTATTTTTGAAAGATGGTGAAAGTTGGGTTGGGAATTCTATAGATAAAAATCCAATTTTTATTGATAACAAATTATGGTTGAGAACAAATCAAAATGTTTACAGTACAGATGGCACTCCTGAAGGCACTATACTTGAGTTTGAAGCTGACTCCGATCCAAACACTAATTTCGCTTGCTTAGGTAACGCTTACGAAGCTGCAGGAAGAATGTTATTTACACAACCGGGTGGATTTGAAAATGATATTTGGACATACGATTCAGCATTAGGTAAAACAGTACTCCTTCAGGATTTAGATATGGTCAATGGCGTAGAGTGTATTTTTAATGCTTTTGTCGTGGGAGAAAATTTAGTGTTTTCTACTGGATCATCATTTGGTGAGGAACCTGAGTTGTATTCAATTAAAGCTGATGGAAACTTGGATTTTATTACCATAAATCCAAAATTGGACAACTTTGGAAATAATCATACCATTTTAGATGATGAACTTTATTTTAATGCCAGTACTTTTTTAAAGACTGATGGAACCGCAGATGGCACATCTACCATTTTTCCGAATGAAGTCACTGATATTAGGTCTAATAATGACTTCGTTTTCTTTGTCAATGAGGGTATGATCTTTAGCTATGATCCAAAAAATGAAGCAATGAGTCAGTTGTTTGAAGAAGACCTATTTTTTGATTCTCAAGATTTACATCTGAATGATTCCAGTTTGTTTTTTCAAGCAAGGCTCTCAGAGAATGGTCCGTTTAGACTTTTTAAATATGAATTATTTTCTTCAAATAATGTAGAAGCAATAGTGTATCACGATGAAGACAATGACCGTGTATACGAAGATGGAGAACAGGGTATTCAAGGCGTGCCAGTTACAATAAATAGTCGAACATTTTATACTGGTAGTAACGGGTCTTTTTCATTTTCAAGCGAAGACATCACAGCATTAGATCTGTCTGTCGGTGACGTAAATTGTTGGACCCATGACGGGTCAAATGTTGTGATTAATCAAGAAGCTGATGGGCGGTGGAGCATCCACATCGGACTGGTGAAATCTGATGCTGTCGGGAGTGTAGATGGCAGTCTTAGTATAGGTATTCCTAGATGTGGATTTACTGTTCCGTTATGGATTGACGTCACAAATAACACTTGTGTACCATTTACTGGAAAAGTTGGACTAGTACTCGATCCATTGTTAAGCCTAGAGAGTGTTATCAGTGAAGAATCAGACATTGATAATGACACCATCTGGTGGGATCTGGTCCAAACGGAGTCACAGAGTTCTAATCATCTAGTATATGTTACCGTAGCGAATGAAAATTTTAATGGCGATAGCTTTGTTGTGAAATCATTCATAAAAGATGACCTTAATGGAATCACGATTGAGTCAGAAACACTTCAGGATAGCATTAGGTGCGCCATCGATCCCAATGATAAATTAGTTAACCCAAGCAGAGAGGATCCAGAAAATTCTAATTATACATTAAAAGATGAACTGTTATTCTATACTGTGCGATTTCAAAATACTGGTACAGATACAGCTTTTACGGTAGTCATAAAAGACCAACTTTCGAGCAAACTGGATTGGTCTACTTTAATGCCACTTTCGTGGAGTCACGATGTCATCACTGAGCTGTCAGAAACGGGAGAAATTACCTTCACTTTTAATAATATACTTCTACCAGATGATAAAATTAACGAACCCGGCAGTCATGGATATGTTAGGTATCAAATTAAGTCAAAAGCTAATATTACAGACTTTGATTTAATCGATAATAATGCTGGGATTTTCTTCGATTTTAATGAGCCAATTATTACGAATACCGTTACAAATACGCTTGTAGAAACACTTGATTTTGACGAGGACAATTCTCCTTTTTGGCAAGATTGTAATGATAATGATTCTTCGATTAGCCCAAATAGTGAAGAAGTTGCAAATAATAACATAGATGAAAATTGCGATGGAGAAATACTAATCATAGATGCAGATATGGATGGATTTAATTCAGATGATGACTGTGTTGATACAGACTCAACTATTAATCCAGATGCAGAAGAAATTGCCAATAATGATATTGATGAAGATTGTGACGGTGAAGATTTGATTTCAACAGCTGTTAATGAACTATCAATACTTAAAGTAAGTTTCTATCCCAATCCTGTACATTCTCATTTCTATGTGGATATACAAAACAATATTCGTTATCAGCTATCAATCTATAATACAATTGGAGTTAAGGTTCTGTCAAGTCTGAATAACAACAACATTGATGTTTCTGACTTAAGCCAAGGCACTTACTATGTCGAGATCAAAGATCTTGATTCTTCTCATTTTAATTTGTTTAAAATTGCTATCATCAGATGATCGTCCGTCATAAAATTAGTATGAAAAAACGAGTGTTGTATCATTGAAATGGATTTATACATCCGAATAAAAGTGTAATAATTTTGTAGACTCCTTTTATTTTAGGAATTGAGCCAATCTGATTTATGCTATCTTAGCGAATATGTACAGCATCATTCTGGCATTCATCACTGCATTTCTATTAACTTATCTGGCGATACCATCCATCATTAGTATAGCTAAGAAAAAGAAATTGTTTGATGAGCCAGGATTGCGCAAATCACATAAAGTCAGTACTCCGTCACTTGGAGGAATTGGTATTTTTGCAGGAACTATATTTTCAATCATCCTCTGGACGCCTTTTAATTTTTTTGGAGACCTCCAATATATCCTTTGTGCATTTATTATCATTTTCCTCATCGGTGCAAAAGATGATATTGATCCTATTTCACCGACTAAAAAGTTCATAGGCGAGTTATTCGCAGCGGGGATTTTGGTCTTTAAAGCGAATGTCAGGCTCACTAGTCTATACGGTATTCTAGGTGTTTATGAAATCCCGACTTGGGCGAGCATTATACTATCTATGTTTACAATCCTGGTTATCATAAATTCATTTAATTTGATCGATGGTATTAATGGCTTGTCTGCAAGTATAGGATCTCTAATTGCGATCACATTAGGTGTTTGGTTTTTATTGATAGACCGTATTGAAATTGCAATTGTTGCTTTTGCGACTGCAGGGTCTACGATTGCATTTTTAAAATATAACATCACACCTGCCCGTATTTTTATGGGTGATACAGGGTCCCTATTATTGGGTACAGTGTGCTCCATACTTGCTATTCTCTTTATAGAATTAAACAATGTTGTTATTGATTCACCTTATGCGTTTAAAGCTGCTCCTTCAGTCGCTTTTGGGATATTGATATTGCCATTGTTTGATACATTGCGCGTTTTCTTAACTAGAATCTTGCAAGGTCGGTCGCCATTCCAGCCTGATCGTCAACATATTCACCATTTATTAGTTGATTCAGGATTGACTCATATGCAAGCAACTGTCTTGTTGGTGATGGTCAATCTATTGTTTATTTTCATTGTTGTAAAATTGCAAAACATTGGAACCTTAAACCTATTATTAGTGATTCTTGGTATTGCAACATTATTATCTACTTTGTTAATGATAATCTCTGGAAGTAAGAAAAAAATGGTCTAGCAAAGGACTTAGCAAATGATGAATTTTCTCTATGTATTTGTTGGTGGTGGATTAGGCAGCATTTGTCGGTATGCGATAAGTCGAATGATCAAACAAACCGACTTACATTTTCCAACTGCTACGTTTATCGCAAATGTTATGAGTTGTATTATTCTTGGCTATTTAATCGGGCTTACACTAAAGGATGATCTCGCATCTTCTCAACGGCTGTTATGGATGACAGGGTTTTGTGGTGGATTTAGCACATTTTCTACTTTCAGTGGAGAGACGTTTCAATTACTGCAAGCTGGTGAAATGGCAACAGCTTTCACATACATCATCTTTAGTCTGTTGGTTTGTGTGGTATGCATTTACATAGGTATTAGCATAAGTGGTCGATAATGGTGTACAAAGATTAAAGAATATTCATGAAAGAAATAAGAAATATTATCAGTGCTTATGAGACGGTTGACTGGTCTACAGAAAAGGCTGCCTTAGCAACTGTAGTGAGCGTAGAGGAGTCAGCATACCGAAGAATTGGGGCACGAATGTTTGTTAAAAACAGTGGTGATTGGATAGGCGGTATTAGTGGTGGATGTCTAGAAGGAGATGCGTTAAAAAGGGCTCAGATTGCAATATTAAAAGATACGCCATCTATAGTGGTATATGATACAATGGATGACGATGCTCATCAGATTGGAGTTGGCTTAGGGTGTAATGGTCGTATTGAAGTTTTATTTGTTCCTGTTGATCCTAATGATTCTCATAATCCCGTCGAACAGTTGAAAACGATTGTAAAAAAAAGGGAACCAACTATTTTGTACCAATTAATCAATACAAAACACAATGATCAGCTAGGATATTTGAATGAAAACTTGGAAAGTTTCTCTAATGATCTGAATTTTGATTCATCTGAAATATTGAGTCTAAAGGCGATTGTCATTGAGAAAAAGAAGTCAAAAGTATTCTCAGTAAAGAATCAGGCAGGTGAAAATTGTGATTTACTTATTGAATTTATTCGGCCTGAATTAAAATTGATTTTAGTCGGAGATAATTATGATGTGAATGCCTTTGTAGGAATCGCTGATGAATTAGGCTGGGACATTCATGTCATCGGATTACTACGAAAAATAGGCAAGCACATTTATGAAAAATCTAGTCAGGTTTTGTCATATGAACAAGCAGCTGATATACAACTAGATGAATACACAGCAATCGTATTGATGTCACACGATTATGACAAAGACATGCGTATGGTGATCCAGTTTATGTCGCAGCAACCTCCATATATGGGAATGCTTGGTCCGAAAAAGCGAATGATCAAAATGCAAAATGACTTACAGAAGACGGATGCTGAGGTTAACTTAGATGCCTTACACTTTTTCTATAGTCCTGTTGGTTTAGATATTGGTGCAGAGAGCCCAGAAGAGATCGCTTTATCGATTACAGCTGAAATCATCACAGTGTTTCGTAAACGATCAGGAAGTCATTTGAAATTTCGTGAGGGTACCATTCACGAGCGAGATCTTTAAATATTATTTATGTACACATTGCTATTTTTTTTCTTCCCATTTTTCTTGTCAGCAGATTCAAATCCGATTGAATTAGGAAAAATAAACTGGAATCGTAACTATGATACTGCGATTCAACAAGCAATTAAAGAGAGTAAACCAGTTTTTATATTATTTCAAGAAGTGCCTGGTTGTAGTACCTGTCGCCAATATGGACAGGGTGTGTTAAGTCATCCATTTATAGTGGAAGCCATAGAGGATGAATTTATTCCGTTAGCTATTTTTAATAATAAGAATGGTCATGATTCGGATATATTGAAAAGATTCCATGAGCCGAGTTGGAATAATCCGGTGGCTAGAATTGTAGATCAAGATGGACAGGCTTTGGCAGATAGAGTTGCTGGAAATTATTCTGAGTTAGCTGTCGTGGATGCGATCACAAGTGCACTGACACAAGCGGGTAGGGAAGTCCCTAATTACTTGTCCTTGTATAGAGAACAATTAATTGCTGAGGAAAATGAGGCCGAGGTAGCATTATCAATGTATTGCTTCTGGAGTGGTGAAAAAGAAATTGCTTCCATAAAAGGAGTCGTGGCGACTGAAGCTGGCTTTATGGATGGTAAAGAAGTTGTGAAGGTTAGATACAACAAGAAAGATGTTTCAGCTAAGACAATTGCGAATTCTGCGGCTCAAGTAAATTGTGCTGATGGAGCATATGTGCGGTCTACATCTGATCATTTTACATTTAAAAATGCTGAGACCAAAACGTACTCGAGGTATAGAAAAGATGTGCATAACAAATACTATCTATACAACTCAAACTATAAATATGTCCCCATGTTACCAATTCAAGAATTGAAAGTTAATCGAGCGCTTGCGACAAATCAGGACCCTGACGCACTTTTATCACCGCGACAATTAGAGCTCTTGGATAAATTTAAGACTACCCCTAAGTCAAAGTTGAAAAGTAGAATTTCTATAGATTTTGTGGACAGTTGGTATGGAGTTTTAGCTGAATAGTATTTTCATTCTATGGAGGAAAAATTAATACAACAGATTCAAAATATCTTAACATAATGAATTCTACTAAGAGATAAAGTCCATTTAGTTGAAGATTAGACAATCACAGAACTGAAGCAATCGATATAAATTTCCAATTTAAAAATCGTAAATAAGACAACTTCAATAAGAGTTCAGAAATAACAAGGGAATGTATAAATGAAGATTTTGATCTTATTTGATACAGCAAGATTGTTAAGACGCTTCGTTTAAAATTTATAACACTCTAAAATGAAGTCCATCGCTGTACGAGCTTAGCTTTTTGATAACAAAGATCCCATTCATTGATGATGGATGTCTGTACTGAAAGCAGTAACATAAAAAAAGCTAACCAAGTCATCTCGATTAGCTCGTTTTATCTAGTTTTTTCGACACTTATGTTGCTGCTACGGCTCTGAGGTAATTATTCACAGCGGCAGACGCTTTATTTATCACATCATAATTGATATGATATTTTATAAATTTCCCATCTCTTTGAGCATTAACCACTCCAGCTAAGCGAAGTATCCGCAGGTGCTGAGATGTTATAGATTGCTCGATTTTCAAGGTGTTATAAATTTTATTCACATTGATAGTTCCTTGCGTATCTATAAACTCAAGGATTTGTAATCGAAGAGGGTGAGCTAAGGCTTTCATCAATTCAACAGAATAATCTAACTTATCCTGGTTGAATTTGATCTTAGTCTTTTTGATCATAGTGATTTCCTATTTTGTAGTTTGATAATGACCTTGACACAAATATGAAGAATAATTGTTATATAAAAAAGAAATATTATAATAATTCTTAATTTGTTATGCCCTGATTATTACCAAGATACATTCAGAAATTTTTGTAATCTGGCAAAATCACTACATTTTGACCGATTCCAACGGTGTGTATTGCTAGCTTATCCAGCTAAATCTTCGACCAACTGTGATATTTGCTGTAATCTATCTCTATTTAAAGAGTAGTAGATAAATTTACCTTGTCTTTCAGTTAGAACTACACCAGCTCTACGTAGGATAGCTAAATGTTGAGATGCAACTGATTGCTCTAATCTCAATTTGATATAAATATCAGTCACAGTCATGGTATCACTATCTTCTAAAAGATCAATGATTCGTTGACGTAACTTGTGATTAACAGCCCTTAATACAAGAACAGCCTTTCTAAGGTCAGCATAGTCAAGTTGGACATCGCTACCTCCTTTTTTTAGTGTAATGGTTTCTATTTTCTTGTTTCTCATACGTAATTATTTAATTCACGAATAACATGTATGACTAGACTAAAACTGTACCAAAAACGACAAGGCATAAAATATTTATAATTATTACTATATGTTATAGTATGATTATAAACATCTAAACCCCCTATTTAGGTTTCGAATTTTAAGAAATTAATGTTTTTTTTTGAGTTGTAATGTTCGGGGACTTGATATAATTAGGCTCGAAATAGGCTGTATCAGAGAAGTTTTCATTGAGAAATCGTTGATATGCTATTGGTCCCATTGATTTTGCAGAAGGGTAAGATTGTATAAAATCTATATTCTTATGAGCTGTAAGTATGCTTTTCGCCTTATTAGCGGCATTTCCACAGATGGTGATGGACTTATTCTGCTTCGTATAATCAGAAAATGATTCAGATGAAAAGATATGTGGCACTGATTCTTCCAGCATTTGCCCATTTTTACTAAAAATACTAATGTAAGCTTCCTGTCTGCGGGCATCAATAGTGGGAATTATGCTTCCAGAATCTGTATTGGCATCAAAAAATGCTGCCGCTATAATGTGTAGACTATCGATCGTGATTAATGGAATATCGAGAGAATAACACATGCCTTTAGCAATGGAGGCTCCGACACGCAAACCAGTATAAGATCCTGGCCCTGCTGAAATTCCCACTCCATCGAGGTCAGATGGGTTTAAATTTGCTTCAAATAAGCAGTCTTTTATTAAAACTGCTAGTAATTTAGAATGAGAATATTTTTCATTTGAATCTCTAAATGATAGTAATCTCAGATCATCAAATATACTAATTGAGCAAAAGTCTGCAGAAGATTCTATGTTAATAATTGTTGCCATATCGCCGATGTCACAATATACTATTCATCAAGCAAACTGAAAATGTGAATAATTATATTTCCTAAGATTTATGAACACATTTGATTGTCAAAAGAAAATAGAGTTATTTAGGCTTGTTTGTCTCTGATTCAATGACATGTGGTCTACATATTAACTACAGATGCAGTCTTATTGATTATCC
>ENA-ORXT01004228-ORXT01004228.1-marine-metagenome-genome-assembly--contig:-NODE-4228-length-15049-cov-10.918181_pt1 | contig 15049 bp, 15 predicted proteins | sample MGYA00237868_ERZ511482 | MGnify/ENA metagenome assembly ERZ511482 | reverse complement strand
TCCTCAATCGGCCGGAAAGACCAAAGAACCACAAAAGAAGTACAGCAGGGGCGAGGGGGGCAGAGGTGAAGCACTTGTATAGGATAATAGAGCTCCAGCAGGGTTGGGGGGGGGTAGGGCGCGTGTGTACGTCTGTCACCAATACGCTTGGACGACGGTGGATTGGAAAAGTGAAGCGCCTTCGGGTTGTGCATGCGGAGGGGGTTCACTGTACATATTTTCAAGGAAACCATGAAATATTTCATTCCAGAAGACCGCCCTCAACTGGGGGTGTCAGGGATCCGAGTGCGTGTCAGCGTTGGAAGGGTCCCGATGACGCTAAAAGCGAATAGAGTTACGTGGATGAGAAGGACTGTCCTGCCACAGGGGTCACTAGGCCCGGACGGCGCCTGCCCCCCTGCCTCCTCCCACCGCCCCGAGTTGCGCGCGGCGACCGCGCGCAGCGACTTACGGAGTTCGAAGCGCCCACGATGAACCGCGGGTGATCCTTCCTGTGCGCCAGCTTCGGTTGCGGCGCGTCGGCGGTTGCTGAAGCCATCTACCGGTGCGGTTAGAGGCGCCCCGTCGCGCGGCGGTCGATCCCACCCGCCCGCCCGTGCGCCGTGTTGGCCGCCCCGCCCGCTGTGTGCAGGTGCGCTGCGCGGCGGGGTGACAGCCCCGCCGGTGAGCGTTGCACCACGCCGGCGGCCCGCCGCCGCTGCTGTGGCGGCGGCGGCACCCCTTTCCTCGCCGCACGCCCCCCCCGCCACGGCAACGTGGCTGTACGTGTCCCCGTGTGTGCTCGTGGCCATGGAGCCGGCCGGCGTGCACGGTGCCGATGCGTCGCCGAGCGCTCCAGCGCCCTGAAGGCCAGGGTATTGCACGCACGTGCCTGGAATAATTGTGAGTGAGTCAGATTGATTGTTTCCGCGTCGTCGTCGTCGCGAGCAGCGCAGTGGGGCTCGTTGCAAGATCCACGACGAGGGCGTTTTTTCCCCCCGATCGCTCGTTTTTTCTCGTTGACGAGGGTACTTTTCTCGTCAAAACCTCGTCACTCGGATATGATATGCCTGATCGAGATTCTCGACTTCGACAATATCAGCTTTTGGCCTGTATTATAGGTCATTTAAGTGCTCCGAAGTCCTGACAAGTAGACAATGTAGGGCTACGCGCAAGTTGCAAAAAGTCGTACAAGAGAGAGCAAGAGCCCCACAAGTAGGAGAAAAACATACTCAAGTGCCGGCCAATGACTCACACAACAGCGCATGATTCGGCCGCACATGGCCTCCTCCTTGTTTTCCCGCCATTCCGCAGCGCGGCGGTTGGCAGCCACGAACAACCATCGTGGCTAACAAAAGACACATGTTGCATTGCCTCAGAAGTGTCACCGAGTGTTTTTCACAACGACTTGGTACGAACGCGGTGACGACGCGAACACGGGGAACCTGCCCTCGGGGGCGGCCATGCGGCGTGCCATGCGCGGACCCACTCATCCGCACGCGTTTCAAAGCGGCAACTATCGCCTCTGCTTCCCGTTCGACCACCAATCAGGCAGACCCCGGCACCGCAGATATCCCCGGTGCTGGTCGCGACCTCGTGCCCCCGGGGTCCAGCATCTCCCCGTTCTCCCAAGACTGTGGCACCCGCGTCAGCCGGCAATACCTGCAAAAGGCTGCGGAAGGATCCCCTTCAGATCGAATAGCGGCAGCGATGGCGCTGCATGGAAGCATTGCGCTGCACATCGACTTGACTCGCTCAACGAAGGCGTCGGGGTCGCGTGGAATTCGCGTATTCAGCCAGGGTCACGGGCGGATCGGAACGCGCTCTCAGCCCCGTTCTTGGACATTGGCAACCCGCGTCGTTCGCCTCCGGATGCATCCCGCTTCAGCTCGGTCGATGGGACTCATTAATTCTTAGTTCAGTTGTGTTTCCATTCTTTGACTCCTCAGATCCATGACAGCTGGCATCCACAACGGGCGTTTCAATTCCGTATTGCTCGTTTGAATCCACGTGCAACTCGCACTGACAGTCGTCTTCGCAGTATCTCAGCAACCTGTGATCGACTTAATATGACAGCTTGCTAGCAAACTGTCATATTAAGAGCTCAACGAGCTTTATGTTCCAACATCGTTGCGACCCTACTCGCTTGCTCGATGAGGCCTCCCTTGTCACCTTCCTCATGCTCCATCTCACACCATGCTGTTCTACATCACTTGAAGGCGCTCTCAGTGACGGTCCTGGAGCATCCAAGAATAGTGTGAAAAATGCAAATACGTAGCCACAGACAAGCAGAGTATGGAATTCGACGAGAAAAGCTCTCACAAGGGCCTTCAAGGGGGGTTTTTCACCAGCTTGACAGGTTTCTCGTCGCCGAATCGAGGAAAAAGGGCCTCGTCGTGGATCCTGCAACGAGCCCCACTGCGCTGGCGCCGTCGCGGCACGCGGTGGTCGGGGCGCACCGTCTGGGCGCGCCCAGCGGCGCCGGTCGCCGACGGGGTTGCACGCTACCCGTGCGTCGGCTCGGAAGGTTGAGGGAGGGGGCTGAACCCCGCTGGCGCAAGGGCCCCCACGCCGCCCATACCGCGCCGCATTGGGCTCTTGCCCGACGGCGGTCGCGCGGCGGCGAGCGGGGAGCGGGCTTGGGGTACAATGAGGGGAGAGGCCCAAGAGGCGTGCACCAGTGGCACCCAGGTGGGGACACGACGTCAGCCGCGCCACTCGCACCCATCATGACGATGATCGTCAGAACAGTGGACACTTGAACAGGAGCCTGAACGGAAGTCCCGTTCAAGGAGCTGTTGAACGGGAGGTTTCCCGTCTGTGCTGTAACAAAGGCCTGAACGGGAGGAGTTCCCGTTCAGGGAAACTGTGCCAGGCCCAGAACCATCTCGTGGCTGATCACGAGGTCATGCGAAACTGTCGCACTAATCCAAGCCAATGATATCCCTGCAATATATTGCAAAGACGTAAACTGTCCAGGTCGGGGTCCTGCACGGCCCTGGATGCCTCTTGCCCATGACGATGTGGTGCGCAAAAAGTGGACGCCAAGGCGCGTTCTCGGACCTGAGGTGCACGCGCGAGACCGCGGCCGCCGCTCCAGAACTTACCCCGGGTTGCTCTGTAAAGTCGATCGATGACCAAGTATTTATGGTCTTCGTGAGAAGACGAATGACGTCAAGCATATTAGAGAATGGCCGGCCAATCAAAGTGAGCGCCACACGCAGCCCTCGTGGTAGGTCAAACGTCTCCATGGAAAACACGAACTTCTCTTGTCGATTGGAGACAACTCCGAGTCACAGGCCAAAGCCTCAGATGACCTGACCCTCCACCACCGCGCCGCCAGCGAGCAAGACCACTGCAGTCGTCATCCGAGATCGAAACGCCCTTATCGATCTCTCCCGGCTCTTGCTATCGTGCACCAACGTCCCCCTTCCCAACTGGGCGCCCCCCTACCATGCTGGATCTTTAAGCCAGTCTTCCGACAGGTATGTTGTGCGCTGTTTGTGGTTGGTTCCTCTCCTGTCTATCGTTCGTCTGTCTGTCATTGCGTGTCTTCCATCGAGGTCATTGCTCCGGACGTTGCACTACCGTACAGGGAGCCCTCGTTCACTGCCATCTGTGGTAGCTCGCATCTGACTCGTGCGTACATGTGCTACCGTCCATGCATGTTTTCTTCATGCGTATCGTGTATGTCTTTTTCCCACTTTCAGATTAGATTTCTCTTTCCCCCCTCCTCCCTACGACCGTCCCCCGCTTCCTGCCCTCTATCTCGTACGTCCCCTGTTTTGTCCCGTCGTATCGTTGCTCTTGCTTTTTAGTCTTCCCCTCTCCCGATATCTCGAGCTCTCGTCTGATGTGGGTTTGGATGGTACGGCATCTTTTGCGGTCTTTGAGGCTTGTTCTCGGTACTACCTGCCGACTGGCCCCCCCACTTGTGTTGCTGCCGCCGTTGGTACATGGTCAGCTATGATGGGTGCATCGTTTGGTTGTCCTCATGGCCGCAGTCCCAGCCGTCGTCCCTCCAGAAATACAACAGAGCAGCATCAACGAGCAGTGTGCATGGGCCGCCAGTTACCTGTCATCGCCTGGGGATTAGCGCAATAATAATTGACCCTACAGCCGTTCTCCCAAGAATCCCGCACTCCAACAGTTGCAAGAGAGTGCCAAATCGGCCTCTACGACCCCGCAGAGGGCGGTTTGGAACTATTTTGCAACAGTTGGAGTGCGGGATTTCTGGGCGAACGGCTGTAGTTAACAAAAGTATTAAATGTGTGTCTCGGGATCTCATGCGTCCGACCTCGAGGTCAGGTCCGTGTACCTGAACCACGTTTGTAACAGGAGTTCCCTTGTTCAGGCGCCGTGCCGTAACAGGGGCCTGAACGGGACTTCCTCCCGTTCAGGATGACCATTGTTCTGACGATGGCAAGCACTCGAGGAGTGTCTGTCATTGGTGCCGGTTGCACTCATCCCTAGAATGAGCTGCCCGCCGCCAGCTGTGGCCATGCACAGCGACCAGGGTCGGAGAGCGACGGAAGCGGCGGCAACGACCGTGCATGGCTCTTTCATGGCGCTGCCATGCTGGCCAAAAGCGGACAGCGAATATAATGGCTTCTGCCACGAGGTCGCGCCATGGAGATCCAAAGCGGGGGCAGGGCGTGAGCGCGTGTGCGTCAGGCGTGGCGGCAGCGGCCAGCGCAACTGCGCACGGCGCGCAAAACGGTCAACGGATATGGACCGGGTGGCCGCCGCGCTTGCACGCGGTGACGCATGCTGCGAGGACCACTGGTCGTCGTCCCGACCACCGCACCACCGGCCCGCCGCCTTGTTGTCTGCGGCAGAGGCCTGCGGTGGGGGCAAGGGCCCTCTCTTGGGCCTCCGCCACGGTCTACAACCAGGGAGGGGTCGGAGGGGCTCGTGTCGCGCCTGGCGCCCTGATTCGCATCCGGGCGGAGGAAACTGACGGGGCGGCGCCTCCCGGCCCGTCGTTGAGCGGCGGCGGGGACTGGCGCGGCCGCTGCGGCCGCTGCCGCCCGTCGCTATTGCTGATCCCCGAATGTTGTCCTGGGGGACAGAGACAGAGACTGACTGTGAATAAAAGCTCTCTATTTGTCTAAAACGACAGTAAGAAGGCATCAAAGCCAATAGAAAACCCGCATTCGGTGCCAGGACCATGCACTCAGCAGAACTCACTTTTTGTTGCCGCTTGATCCGATTTTCTTGACACGGAGCAAGCTGCCAACGCGAGATCTTGAGATTTTCTATTGTCTCCTTGCCAGAAGTGCAGAAAAAAAGAGGAGCTTGATGCCGACACCGGACACACAAGCTGTCGCCTTCAGCGATATCCGACTCCTACGACTGACTTGTCCGGGCCATCGCGGGCAGACCTAGCTTTTACAGGCCCAAACCCGAGCTCCAGCTCAGTGGGGCATCCAACAGAGCAGACAAGCGGGTCACACCTGATGCAGCAGCAGAACAGACGGCGAGTCCACGACCGCAGATGGCGGGAGTGCGCGGAGTATACATCTTCGGTGTGGACCGCGCGGTCAGCGACAACCGCACCGAGACAACAAGGCAGCGCTCGTGATCGCCCACGACATACACTGCGCTTAAAAAAAGAGCAGCAGTGGTCCAGGGAGCGGGGAGGCCTCCGATGAATGTGCTCGTAGGAAGCAGGATGGGCGAATATGCGTGGCACGAACGACATCCGCAGGGTCGTGGGGCAGCTCACGAAGAGATTGACAATGTACGGCCCAACTGTTTTTGTCGCATCACTGAATGATATGACTATCCTGTTTTTAGTAATCAGTAATCAGGACACGGAAACATACATGTACATACACAACAAGGCAAAGAGGAAAGGCCATGGCAGCGGAGCAGAATTGGCACAACTCTGCAGCAGTTCCATACCATATCATGGACAACGCTCAGCGGCCATACTCGGGCCCCGAACCGCCTCTAGGCAGCGCCAGCCATGATCACCACCTCGCCTTCTAGCCACCGGGCGTGGTACGGAAGGAGCACCCAGAACAGGTAGTCGGTCGCGGACGGCAGCCAGAAAAGCGCACTGGACTGCCGTTGCTCCCACGCGGCTTCCGAAACGGTCAAAAAGAGCTCACCGTCACACGAGTTGTCGCGATATCCGCAGCCCGTCGTTGACCCTCACCGAGAACGCTGCGATGCGACTCCAGCATCGCTTCGCGAGGTGAACGCGAAAGGAGCAACTGTCTCCGAAACGAGCAGTGTAAAAGGTCAGCGCAGTACTTTCTTCTGATGCTCATGCGACTTGAAATTACCGTTCAGACCGCAAGCGAGAGAAGCAGCGGCACTTCTTGAGCAATTTTTTCCAAACTTTCCGACCTCGATGTAAAAAGGATCATCGCTCATTGGCAGAGAAGGTTGTTTCCGGCAATCGTGTAAAAACAGCACAGTAAGACACGAGGTACGTACAGCAAGCCGGACTCAGCGCCCTCGTGGAGTCACATTTGCAAGTGTGGAACCGTGCAAGGTGAGGTTTTGACAGAACGGGTGAACCGACGAATATGAACACCACCCCATTGCGGCATTCACCCCGCCGCATGCGCCAGGATACACGCCCCAGGGCTCTGCGGTGCGACATGCCAGTGTTGCAGCTCGATGAACACCATGCACAACAGTATCGAGGTGAGATAAACGACCAAAACGATATAGCAAGTGCCGTCGTGGTCAGGTTCGGTGGAGCACAGGTGTTTATCGCCTGGAAGAAAAGATACAAGTGCAGCCAAAAGGCGTTGCGTCGTACGCAGCAAAAATAAGATATCATACGACGGTGAGCAAAGAGCATACCACACTGACGTAAGGCCCATGAGACCCATGAGATAGGGTAAGAACAAGAGAAGAAAGAAGAAAGAACAATCGGGGCCATCGAGTAACAATGCACAGCCAGTCGATGCCGGCACACAACAAGGTGCCAACCACTCAACAGTAGTCGAGGGGCCTCGGCAACACTCGAGCCCGGTGCATGACGATAGCTACGTCCGTCAAGCATCCCTGGTGCCGCCGCCCGAGTCAGGCTCTCTCCCATTGGCGGTTACCGAACCAGGCGCACGGCCAGACACGGCCTTGCTGACCGCCGAGCCCAAGCTGCCGTTGAGATTGGAAGGAGATGTCTAGGGCACGGCACGAGCTGGATCCGACGCCAACTCGGGTCTCCGCTCGTTGCTAGGGCTAGGCGAGCTTGCCGTCAGCGGGCGGACGTCTTTGGGGGCAGACGACGCCGAGTTCTTCTTGGATGGAGGCCCCGAGACCGACGGAAAGGCTGCGGCAATGGCCGCGGCGGCCGCGGCCGCCGCGGCGTTGGCAGCCGCCTTGGCGCTGCGACCCGACCCGCCTGACCGCCGGGACCTCGTGGCGCCGACAACAGTAGGAGTTGAGGATGGCACGCTTGTACCGGTCTTGGCGCCTGTTGACGAGGACGCATCATTGCCTTGGGTCTTGCCGTCGTCAGCCGTAGACCGGCCGATTTTCGGAGACATCGTCCGTTGCGACGAGTTGGCGTCGAGGTCCACAGCCGTAGGGGCCCGCGTGCAGGTGGACTCGGTGCCGTCGGCGACCGAGGACGATGGAGACACGGACGTAGGAGACGAGGGGAGCCCGATGGTGCTGCTATCCGAGACAGTGCTGCGGGACTCAGCAGCCCGCAGTGTTGGAGGCGTCCAGGGTGGTGGGACAGTCAGCAATGGAGATGCAATTGCAGCATCCTCCGATGGGCGGGTGGATGTCGCAGAAGAGTCAATGTTGACAACAGACGTCGAGCGTGACCCCTCAGTAGGTGGCGCGACGTCCAACGGCTCCAGCGAACTCGGGGAAATAAGCACAGATGCGGCAGGGGCATCCACGACCGACACGGGAGACGTTGTCGACCCCGTAGAGGCGGGCGTGGAAGACGTGGACACCGTAATCGGTGCCTCGCCGGCAGTCGCCGTCGCTAAGGCGATGGACAAGGGCGGGCTTGTCACAGCCAAGCCAGAGATGCTCGACGAGCCCTTGGGGACCGGCACTGGCATAGAAGAAGTTGGTGGGGGTTGCTCGGCAACCGTAGAGGCGGCACTGACCGGCATCGTGTGGGAGGTCTCAGAGCTGCAGGTCGGCGAGAAGGAAGAGCCTGGAACGAAGGGAGAAACAGCAACGCCGTTGGCGACCACGACAGACGCCACAGGAGCAGGTTGGGAAGTGGACGACGCAGACGACACAGCCGAATCAAGCAGACGGCCATCATTGGCACCGCCAGAAACCGCCGAGGACGAAATCCCTCCCAGTCGCTTTCGCGACGCAGCTAGGTTCTCCGCAGCCACCCAGCTGCACGCACGCTGGTGCTCACGAGCCCGGCTGGAGTCCTTCTCCGCAACGTAGTGAGCAGCAGCGCGTTGGTAGAGCGCGTTGTCCATCTCGGCCAGCAACTTCTGGACGTTGTACGAGAGGGAGCGCACGTTCGGGTTCCAGTGGTCCTCGGCGTTGCGCTGCAGGGCGCCAAACACGTAGGGCACTACACGTTCCCGGTGGTGCACGATGAGGTTGACGATGTACTCGTTGTTCCAAAAGAAGAGCGCCCGCTCTGCAATCTGGAAGTGTGGCGACTCGATGCACTCCGAGATCTGCCGGAACAGCTGCGGCAGCACCGCCGCAAACTGGGCAGGACGAGTCAGCTCCAGCACTTCCTCCAGCTCCCCGAGGCAAAGCACAGCCTTGCGCGTCGCCGTCTGCGGCCACAGCTTGAGGAGACCCGAAATGACGACGACCGCCAGCGTCGGGTCCTTCTCCACAAACTGGGTAATGCAAAAGCTCAGCTGCCCATGGTAGCTCGGGAGACTCTTGGGAACATGAAGAGGCAGCAGGGTGCGCCGCAAGAACATCTTGTGTTCTTGCTTGAGCGGGAGCGTGAAGCCATTGATGATGGAGCCAAGGATTTCGAGCAGCTCTGCGGCCCCGTGGTGGCGGTACGCCGTAGCCGTCCGTTGCCGCTGCGTCTCGTACACGAAACGGTGGAAGGTGTGGGTAATGGCACGGCGGATGAAAACGCGGAGCGGCATGAACTTCCCGTAGATCCGGTGGAGGATGGTCTTCAGGTACTCCCGCTCCCGCGGGTCTTCCGAGTCAAACAGCGACAGCAGCGAGGCGACAAACGGCTGATCTACCACCGCGCAGGCCACCTTGGGGTCCGTCTCGTTGGAGACGATGAAGCGGCGGAGCACTTCATAGGAAACCTGCACATGGGGCCAAGCAGGCTCCAGGCGCGGCTCGTCATCCTCAGCGTCGAGCCCATCGTCTGTTGCAGACCCGACAGGGAGAGCACGGAAGAGGTTGGCTGACACCGACGCAATCAGCGGGCGTTGCACCTCGGGCGTGAACACGAAAGGGTAACCGGACGAAGCGAGTTCCACCACGTCTACAAGTGTCCGACGCTTCGACTCCTTCCGCGATAGGTCCGCCCGGGGATTGCTCCAGTCCACAGGCGCCTCGCAAAGGCGGAGCTTTTTGATGAACAACCGTTGCCGTTCTTCTTGCGTCGCACAGGCTGTGGACAAAACAAGATGGAGCCAAGCCCAGAGACAACGCATTGGACTCAAAAGTCAACACCACATGAAAAACGTGCGTAGGGTTAGCGCACAGGACGCATGAACACAACCAGATGGACGAGCAGCAACCGCCGCGCTACGGCGCACGCACATGCCCATTCGTTTCGAACCCACTCCACACCATCCCCAAAGCAGGCCCAGTGGCACCGGAAAAGGCACTGTGTACATTCACATGCTGCAACAGAAAACGTACACTTGAGGCTCGGAAGCCGGTCCATCTCAAGGAACGGGTCCAACACGGGGGTGTCCGCACCATCCGCACCGCTTCCGGCAGGTCCCGTCGCGTAGCTTCCCGCCGCCCTTTGCATAGATGGCCTCGACCCCATGGCCGAGGCTGGCTGGGTACCGCTGCCACCTCCACTTCCGGTAACATCTCTGCCACTGTCACGGGAAGTCGTCATCATGACGTCGACAACAAAGGGCCGTCACCTGCCCAACGGCCCGGTCCAGTATCAACTGCGCACGCAACTCGAGCAGCGTCGCGCGTCACAACTTCAACGGACCGCCGGGGAGCACGGCAACGCATGCGCTACCACAAGGCGTGACCCTCGTCGCACACCGGGGCGCACCAAACCAGACCCACCAAAGCGCAAGCCGGTCTCTGTCGAACGGAGCGGTGAGAAAGTGGCGTAGCTTCCACCGGCCGATGACGGGGAAGACTTCCCAACGAGCACACTCACAGTGACACACGCTCGCACGCGCGGCGAAGATCAGGCTACAGCGCAGGCGCCCGACCGCAATCCGTGCGGGATGGCCCAGCCGCAGAGGACGGAAGGGAAAGAGGATATGAGCAGTGGCCCACACCTGCACTTGGTTCACCAAGCCCACAGCGGGGCGCAGCAGCCACGCACCCTGGTGGAGGATCGAATAGCACAAGCACACCTGCACGAAAGCCACGACCAGGCACCCCGAGACTGCGCGGGCCGGTGCCCGCGTCCCACTCAAACGCAGGTCCAGCCAGCAGGCACAATGGACCACGAAACAAGACAGCGCCAAGAAAACGAACAAGAAGAGCGGGGACAAGAAGCGGCGGCGGCCGAGCAGACAGCTGCAGCAGTACAACCGATGCTCAACGGCACGCGTGCGGAATTGGTTGGTGTGGGCAACGAGGCGATGGTGGCCGCCAAGGCGATCAAGGTACGAAGGCACCTCTACTGGCGGCGCGGTCAGCACCAGGCGCGGTCAGCACCAGGCACACCTCGCACACGCGCCGCGTGGCGGAGGACGAGTGAAGCGCGCGGTGGAAGACGAGTGTAGGGGCAACGTGCAGGTGGCGTCGACGCCCACCGCAAAATTGCCCAGCCCCCCTACTGGAGCGGTAGCCGGGTCGCGATACGCCCCGCCTCCCCCACCGCAGCCGCCGGGTGCCCACACCGGGTGCCTACGCAGGGGGACCACACCAGTGTCGCCACGCCGTACCGAAGGCTAGCACGCGGGGCCCCGGTACCGCGCCGCCGCACCGCAGCGAGCTCGCCGCCGCTCTGAGTGCCAGTCAGCAGCAGGGCCCGAAAAATGCCTACCCCCCGACACAATGCGGCTTCCCGCGGTCGTGCCCGTACCCACACCACCACCCTCTGCCCTACGTGTGCGCGAGCAGTCGGGCAAGGTTGCCGCTCGGAGTCGCGGTCTCGGCACGGTGCGGAGCCGAGCGGAAGTGCACGTGTCGGGTGGCGGTTCCGCCAGCCGTGTGCGCCTGTGGCGGGTGCAGGTGGTGGCGTTGCCGCGGCCGGCCGGTGGCCGCCACCGCCACGGACAGCGGGCCGTCGAGGGCAGGCGGGCGTGGCGTCCGCGGGCACGACGTCGCGGCTCGCAGCGCGGCTGCGCCTAGCCAGGGGGGGGGCAGCGGGGGGGCGGGAGAGCGCGCCTGCGCGACGGCCGCGCGTGTGGGAGACCGGTCGCTTGGCGCTCGCGGTCGGTGGGCCGGACCCGCGCTCCAGGCTCTGCACTCCCGTCACGCCCGTGCACGGCGCTGACGGGGGCCTCTCTCGGCGCCAAAGTGGCCTATTCTCCTGGCCATGCATCCTCCAGGAGCCCCTCCCTAAAGGCCCTCTGGAGGCGTGCCGCAGCTGACGTCACAAGTGACGACTGTCAATCGAGTTGTGAGGCGGTCCTCCAATCAACCTCAGCAGAGATGTTTAGTACTGAAAACGCGTTCGGGGAAATACCCTGGACTTGTGTACAACATGCGAAGCAGCCACATCGCAGTAGGGCTTAGAGCAAGCCCAGCGGTGCGCACCAACACCATAATATGGTGATTTATCCTGGATTCGTGGCGTGATGTGAGTGGCTCCGCTATACTATGGTGCAGCCGATAATCGTTGTGCTCCAGCGGTGCGCGCACCATAACGCGGAATGTTGTGCTGGAATCTTCGCATCTATTGTACACCTTCCATCCAATTGTATCATTTCCATCCGTCCACTGGCCTGCTTCTACACCATGCAGGAGGCCTTAATGGTGTGCCACCGCACTTTACAGGCCCGAGCAGTGCGTCCCCCTCAGCGACGCTGGTCGAGGCTGCCCCCGGACGCCGGCTCGGAGCTCGCCGCAGGTGGCGCACGCGCCGCAAAACGAATGCGATTGCGCCGCTGTAGCGCGGTCGCTGTTCGGCCGCCCCTAACGGTAGCATCATGGAGCACGAGGGGGGCCGTGTCAGTGAAGGCGAGCAACTCAGGAGGAGACTACCCCAAATCACGCCCCGGGTCGACCACCTTCTTGACAGTTGGCTTCATGGCGGACGATGGCTATGAGAGCTCGCCGCACGTTGACGAGGCGGGACAGTGGCACTTTGTGGGGCTGCGACGGTGTCGTCGGCGTCCTTCTGCGCGGACACGGAGTCTACGAGGACACGATGAGTTGAAAAGCACAATTTTCAATCATGCCGCTGCCATGACCTGCCCTGTCGACCTGTGAAGGCCTGCTGGACTATCAAAGTGGCAGTCAAAGATGATGTGGCAGTGAGGAATTTGGACACTTGGCAAGCGGAGACGGCTTGGCGCGGGATTGCGAGCGTTGTAGCACGCAATGATGCACAATGGTTGGTCACAATCCAATGGTTTGACTCTTTCCGAACGGGGGTCTCCCCCATACGCTGCACCAAACGCTGGGATGGTGCAGATCTGACACCAAACCACCGGATTATGGTGTCGGATCGACACCATCCCAACACTTGGTGCAGATCGTGCATTATAAATCTGACCGCTGAGCACCCTTCCGCACAATAATTTGGTGCTGCACTATAGTTTGGTGCAGGATCCGCACCGGTGGGCTAGCTCTCAGCGTTGAAAGGGTCGCGATGACGGTAAAAGCGAATAGAGTTACGTGGCTGATAAGGACTATCCTGCCACAAGGGTCACAGGGCCCAGACGGCGCCTGTCCCCCTGCCCCCCCCCCCGCCCCAAGTTGCGCGCGGCGACCGCGTGCAGCGGCATCCGGGGTTTGGGGCGCCCGCGAAGACCCGCGGGTGATCGTGCCTGCGCGCCAGCTTTGTTTGCGGCGGCATGTCGCCGGTTTCTAACGCCATCTCGCGGCACGGTCTGAGGCGCCCCGTCGCGCGGTGGTCGATCCCATCCGCCCGCCCATGCGCCTTGTCGGCCGCACTTAGGTGCGCTGCGCGGCGAGGTGACGGCCCGGCCCGTAGGCATTCCACCACGCCGGCGGGCAGCAGCCGCGGCGGCGGCGGCATCCCTTACCCCGCCCCACGCCCCCCCCGCCACGGCAACGTGGCTGCACGTGCTCCCGTGCGTGCTCGCGGCCATGGAGCCGGCCGGCTTACCCGATATCTATGCGTCGCCGAGCGCGCCACCGCCCTAAAGGCCAGGGTATTGCACGTACGTGCCTGCAAAACCCTGACCGTTAGGACAGGGTGCTCTCAAAGTGTAGCGATGCACACACATACTGAGATTAAGGGACTCGCTTTCCGCTTCAGAGGTGGCAGGGCGGCATTCAAGTCCTCAGGGATCTGAGGGCGTGTCGATGTGGAAAAGGTTGCGATGAAGCTAAAAGCGAATATAGTTACATGGCTGAGAAGGACTATCCTGCATCCGAGGTCACAGGGCTCGGACGGCCGCAGCCCCCCTGTCCTCCCCGATCGCCCCGAGTTGCACCCAGAAACCGCGCGCAGCGACATCCGGGGCTCGATGCGCCCACGATAACCCGCGGGCGATCTTGCCTGCGCGCCGGCTTTTGTTTCGGCGGCTCGCCGGCAGTTCCTGACGCTATCGAGCGGCGAGGTTAGAGGCGCCCCGTCGCGCGTGGTCGATCCCACCCGCCCGCCTGTGCGCCTTGCCGACCGCCCCGTCCGCCGCGCGCAGATGTGCTGCGCGGCGGAGTGAAGGCCCCTCCCGTGGGTGTCGCGAGACGCCGGCGGGCCGCCGCCGCTGCGGTGGCGGCGGCAGCACCCCTCTCCCTGCCTCACGCGCCCCCCGCCACTGCAACGTGGCTGTACGTGCCCCCGCGCGCGCTCGCGGCTATGGAGCTGGCCGGCGTGTCCGGTGTCGATGCGTCGCCGAGCGCTCCACCGCATCGAAGGCCGGGGCATGTCATGCAGTTGCCTGGAATTTTGTAGTAACCTTTGATGACGGGTTCCGCGCGAGGTCACCAAAAGTCACGTCGAGAAACGCAGTTCATCGGCCGCTGCGGTGTGTACACCTCCGTCGGCATCGGTCTGGTCCCACAGGTACCGTCCGTTTCGGACCATCGCACATTTGTTCGAATCCGATTCGAACTTGATACCAACTTGAGGGGCTTCTTTGCTCAGTTTCAAAGGGACAAGAGATCAACTCGCGATGCTCGCGCGACCACATCCAAGGATTTTCGATGCCGGAAGCGCCGCGCATCATAAATTGAAGCGCTGGCGCCAAGCAAGCCGTATTGACATGCTACAATCTGTGACTCCCACGAAATCTATTGCACACAAGAAATCCGCTTGCAACATGCTGTTGATGCGGCCGAGCTATAGCCAGGCAAAAACATTCCTGTTCTGAATGGTCTAATAGAATGGGATAGACTTTAGGATTGCACGCGACGCCCTTACTTCGGGGTCGTCAGGGGCGCGCGATGTATGAGACGACTGAGAGCAAGCCCAGCGGTGCGCCGAAAACGCATGCTGTACCATTTTCGAAGAGAAACGTGGATGACGCTGAGTGGACTGCCATAACCGATAGTATAGGTGGCGTTGACAGGAACCCAGCGCTGCAGGACGCATGACGGAGGATCCAAGTGCTCAGGTTTAGAAGTTTATTCCGAAATACTCGCCTCTTTCGGTGGCTTGACACAGCTTTCACACTTCCATCATGCCAGCCACCGCAGAATCTCACGCCGCCGGCCAGACGCAGCCATCCGTCCGCACGAGCCGCCATCGCTCGTCAGTTCGACCACAGCCCCCATGCGCGGTGTCACGATGGCGGCTACCGTTGACACTACTGTGCAGCGAGGGGGGGGGGAGGCGCCGGGGGGAGGA
>ENA-ORXT01004226-ORXT01004226.1-marine-metagenome-genome-assembly--contig:-NODE-4226-length-15054-cov-6.360419_pt1 | contig 15054 bp, 10 predicted proteins | sample MGYA00237868_ERZ511482 | MGnify/ENA metagenome assembly ERZ511482 | reverse complement strand
AATTGGTTGATCTTTCGCGCGATGGGCAAAGTGGAATGGGCGTGGGCGGCGGTTCCCGTGATCGCGATCGCTGGCGCTGTTACCGTAGTTAAGATCGCGTCACTGGATATTGGTTTCGCGCGTAGCAACACCCAAGTTTCTTTGCTGGAGATTCACGAAGGCTACCATCGAGGCCATCTTACACAGTACTCGGCCCTCTACACGTCACTTTCAACCAATTACGCAATTGAACTTGATAACGCTACCGGCATCGCACTCCCGCTGAGCCTTGGCCAAACCGATCGCGACAAGGTGACGCCGAAACGACTGTGGCTGCAGCAATCGCTGACCAACCGCACCGAAAACTTTCAAATCCAATCCAATTCGACCGGATTGTTACATTCCGAATGGATGCAGGATGTGGGCGGCGATTTTCGATTGGTATCTGATCAGCAAAAGCCAATTTTTGAAACTTTGCAACTTCAAAACACAACAACGATTGATCTTTCGTCAGTCGGAATTATCGCCCGCAGCAAACAGGGAGAATATTTCACTGGCTGGATTGGTGAGCTTAGTGCCGATAGTGATACCCTCACTGTCTCCATGAACGCCGCAAAGAAGTTTGACGTGCCCCAACTCTGGGCCGGTCAAGAGGGCTTGGTCAACATACTGGAATCGCCGCGTCAATTGATGGCACGACTGTTCGTCGACGACAAGGAGCAGATCAGCCTAAACCAGATTGAACAAACGCCCGAGTTAGAATTTCACCGACAAGCTTTTAGAGGCCAAGCCAGACTTGACGTAGCAACGGGCAAGCATTTCATTAGCCGTAGCCAATTCCTGTCCATTCTCGGCCGAGCGAAGTTGGGAGAAACAGAATCGCTGGTGGGAAGACTGATGTCCGCCACGCTCCAAGACCTCGCTTTGGGCAAAGGCGAAATTCGATTAATTGGCATCAGCGATCAACCAGTTAGCAATACAAGATTCGATCCCGAATCAACACAATCTACATCCCAAACGCTGGTCGTTGCGCACCTTCGGCAACCCGATCTACCGCCAGCACTGCGCGATCTCAATTCGATCCTTGACTACACCAAAATTCGATCCAACATCACTACTGACGAATTCGACGATGAGACCTTCGACGGCACTCTTCAGCAAGAATAACTCACCGGAAGGACGCAATGATAGAACTGACTGGATTTGGAAAAGACTACGGTGACTTCACCGCCGTACAGTCATTGGATCTGCAAATCGCCGAAGGAGAAATGTTTGGTTTCATCGGTCCCAACGGAGCGGGAAAAAGCACCAGCATTCGTTTCTTGGCGACGTTGCTTCGCGCCAGCCGCGGCGAAGGTACGATCAACGGATTCAGCGTTTCCAAAGATCCGATGAACGTACGCCGCAGTGTCGGGTACATGCCCGATACCTTTGGCGTCTATGACGGCATGAAGGTTTGGGAGTTCTTAGATTTCTTCGCAGTGGCCTACAAAATCGGCAAGACGCAGCGTAAACGCGTCATCCGCGACGTTTTGGAATTGTTGGACCTGACGTACAAACGTGATGATTTTGTGAACGGACTGTCACGCGGCATGAAGCAACGCCTTTGTCTGGCCAAAACGCTGGTCCACGATCCCCCAGTTTTAATTCTGGATGAACCCGCCAGCGGTTTGGATCCTCGTGCGCGTGTCGAAGTTAAGGCTTTGTTAAAAGAGCTTCGCCGCATGGGCAAAACGATTCTAATCTCCAGCCATATTCTGACCGAGCTGGCCGATTGCTGTACGTCGATCGGAATCATCGAACGGGGCCAACTATTAATGCATGGTCCTATGGATGAGGTCTATCAAAAAATCCGCGGCAACCAAGTCATGGAAGCCAGCTTCGGCGAAGGCATGGACCAGGGGTTATCCATTGTGCGATCCAACCCCGACGTGCGCGATATCCAAGTTGAAGGATCAAAAATAGTCATCGAATTCAATTCGACTGACTATAATCCATCTGTGCTGTTAAAAAAGTTGATCGATGCGGGTGTCGAAGTCAAGAACTTTGGACGTAAAGAGCCCAACCTGGAAGACGTTTTCATGATGGTCACAAAAGGACTTGTTTCGTAGCCTGCTAAAGCCCAACTTTCTCATGGAATTCCAACTCACTTATAACTTGGTCGATCTTCACCGTCGAGAAATTTATCCCGCCCAAGTCACCGTTGAAGATGGCGTCATTGTTTCGATCCAACCATGCGACGCGTTGGAGCTTTCAGACGGACCAGCGGCGCCGTTTCTGATGCCCGGTTTTGTTGACGCTCATATTCACGTTGAAAGTTCGATGCTCTTGCCTAGTGAATTCGCGCGGATCGCTGTCCAGCATGGAACCGTTGCAACCATTTCCGATCCGCATGAGATTGCCAACGTCTGTGGTATCGACGGGATCGAACTGATGCTGCAAAACGCGGCTCAAGTGAATTTCAAATTTATGTTCGGAGCCCCCTCATGTGTGCCAGCGACGCCGTTTGAGACCGCTGGCGCCGCTTTGGATTCGGCTGCGGTCACGAAATTGTTGGCCGATGACCGAATTGGTTACTTAAGCGAGGTCATGGACTTCCCTAGCGTGCTGCGGCGCGACGCTGAAGTGATGGCCAAAATCGACGCCGCCAAACGAGCGGGCAAACCCGTCGACGGTCACGCGCCGGGTCTGCGCGGTCAAGAAGCGGCTGACTACATTGCTGCGGGCATCTCCACCGACCATGAGTGTTTCACACTCGAAGAAGCGCTGGACAAGATTGGTGCCGGTTGCAAGATCGCGATTCGTGAAGGGTCTGCGGCGCGCAACTTTGATGCACTGGTTTCTTTGATCGATTCTCATCCGCAGCAGTGCATGTTGTGCAGTGACGATAAACATCCTGACGAATTTTTGCTGGGGCATATTAACGTACTGGCCGCCCGCGCCGTCGCGGCCGGTTGTAATTTAATGAATGTGTTGACAGTGGCCTGCCTCAACCCCGTTGAACATTATGGCTTGAGTGTCGGCACACTGCGGGTCGGAGATCCGGCTGACTTTATCGTCGTAAATGACCTCGCAAAGTTCGAAATTCTATCGACTTACATCGACGGGCAACAAGTTTTCGGCGATTGCAAATGCCTGATTCCATCGACGGCGACCACGACGATCAATCAATTTGTTGCGTCTCCAGTTTTAAGTAGTGAACTGGCAGTAAAAGCTGAATCGGAAACGATGCAAGTTATCGGAGCCATTGACGGGCAGCTGATCACGCAGTCTCTACGCCACCCCTGCAAGATCGAATCTGGTTTGGTCGTCACCGACGTCGAGCGCGACATCCTAAAAATTGTTGTCGTCAATCGTTACCAAAAAAGTGCCCCCGCGATCGCATTTGTAAATGGATTTGGATTGAAATTTGGCGCTCTTGCATCATCGGTCGCTCACGATTCGCACAACATCATCGCAGTAGGTGTATCTGACGACGATATCACGGCAGCGATAAACGGTGTGATCGAGACCGAGGGCGGGCTGTCCTTTTCCCTTGGGGGTCAAACCGATGTGCTGCCTTTGCCGGTGGCGGGTTTGATGGCTGTTGATTCATGCGACGTTGTCGCCGCCAAATATACGTTGCTGGACAAAGCCGCCAAAGCATCTGGCACGACGCTGCGGGCTCCTTATATGACGCTGTCGTTCATGGCGTTGCTGGTCATCCCATCTCTGAAGCTGAGCGATCGCGGGTTGTTCGATGGGGATAAGTTTCAGTTTGTGTAACACTTCAGCCGTCTGAAGTAGGTGAATTAAATCCGCAGGATTTTGCAATCAGCCGCAGGGCGATAGCCCCCGGTCCTTGGTCGCCATGAGGGGACCGGACGCTATCGCGTTGCGGCTGATAAATTCAACATCAGATGGCGAAAGCATCACGAGTTTGTGAAATAGCAACGTGGCGTAAGCTGCCAGCTTGCGATTCCTATAGACCGCAAGCTGGCAGTTTACGCCGCGACACTATGCCTATTCAACCAGCAACTCGCCAACTAAAATTTGCATTTTTAAATCGTCCCAGTATTCCCTTTCGAGTCGCTTCCTATGAGCATGGATAAAATTGTTTCCCTTTGCAAACAGCGTGGTTTCCTTTTTCAATCCAGCGAAATCTACGGCGGCTTGCAGGGTTTTTGGGACTACGGCCCGCTGGGGGTAGAACTCAAACGCAACGTCAAAGAAGCCTGGTGGCGTGAAATGGTCAATTGCCATGACGACATGTCTACCCTTGCTGGAGCCCCTTCTCCTTACGCGATGGAAGGGCTCGACTGCACGATCATCATGCATCCTCAAGTTTGGAAATGCTCGGGGCACTATGACCTTTTCCACGACTTCATGGTCGATTGTAAGGAAACCAAGAAACGTTACCGACACGATCAACTCAACGGGCGTTGGGTTCAGGCCAAAGGGCAAAAAGTCTTCATCACCGCACCTGCCGGCGACGACGAAGTTGAACTGATTCAAAAAAGGGCCCTCAAATACTTTAAACTGCGTAACAAGAACATTGACGATCTTGTGTACGACGGCGACGCGATTTGCCTAACCGAAGTTGAGGATCTCTCACAAGTCGTCGGTCCCGAGGCCAAGACGATCGGGACATTGACCGAGCCGCGCGAATTCAACCTCATGTTCAAGACCTACGTCGGCGCCTTATCCGGAGAAGAAGGAGCCGCATTCCTTCGTCCGGAAACGGCTCAGGGAATATTTGTGAACTTCAAAAATGTACTCGACAGCACGCGTCACCGTCTACCTTTGGGGATCGCCCAGATCGGCAAGAGCTTTCGCAACGAAATTACGCCACGCAACTTCACCTTTCGTTCGCGCGAATTTGAGCAGATGGAGATCGAGTTCTTTTGCCATCCTGATCAATCGCAGGACTGGTATACATTCTGGCGCGATCGTCGATTGGCTTGGTATCACTCCTATGGAATCTCCGAAGGTCGTTTGATCATGCGAGAGCACCACCAAGACGAATTGGCTCATTATTCGATCGGAACGGCAGACATTGAGTACGCCTTCCCGTTCATGGCCGAGGGCGAATTTGGCGAACTCGAAGGCATCTCCCATCGCGGCGACTTCGACCTACGCAGCCACATGGAGGGGAAACTCGACGAGAAGACCAACCCGTTGGAATTGCAACTGGGCGAAGATGGGAAACCAAAATGGAAGGGCAGCGGCAAAGACCTTTCTTACCGCGATGACTTGAGCGGCGAAAAGTACATTCCCCATGTGATTGAACCATCCGCGGGCGCCGATCGCGCGACGCTGGCGTTCATTTGCGAAGCGTACCACGAAGATGAACAGCCCGACGAAAACGGGAAGATGCAGTCACGCACCGTGATGAAGTTTCACCCTCGACTGGCTCCGATCAAAGCGGCCGTTTTCCCCTTGGTGAAAAAAGAGGGGATGCCGGAGATGGCCAAGGAAATTTATTTGGATCTGAAGAAACGATTCAAAGTTTTCTACGACGAAAAAGGCGCCATTGGTCGCCGCTACCGCCGCCAAGACGAAACCGGCACGCCTTATTGCATCACCGTTGATGGACAGACACTGGAAGATCAAACAGTGACCATCCGCGATCGCGATACGCTTGAGCAGCAACGTATTAAGATCGACGAAATCGCAGCAGTGATTCAGCAGCGGCTGGATCAGTAGCGACGCGCGGTTGTCAGGAAAAAGAGACGTCAGCTTGAAAAGCAGTATTACGATGTCGCGCAGTAATTGGGCAGAAGTACCCGATGTGCGTTATACTATCGGGCAAGATATTAAGATCCGGGCACCGGTGAGTTAATCAGTCAGGATCCGCTGGAATATATCGATGGGATGTCACTCTATCGGGCATACTTCGTGCCGGGGGCGACGGATCCGACTGGAATGGAGTGCGAACTCAGATCATCTGACAACGCTAATGCAATTCGAAAGAGAGTCACAGGAACGTTTGTTGCCATTGGGGGATTCTCTGGTGGAGAAGGCTTGAATCCATCGCCGCTCAACATATCTTCGGCAAGCCACGTGAGGTGCAGAAGGGCCGATACAAGAACGGTTAGGTACGAATGCTGCTGCGACGGGAAAAAGTCCATTCATTTTGAGACCTAAACAGTCGACGACGATTTTGATACCGTAGTACGAAGTACGGATCCAATCTTTGTGCAAACAGGAACTGCTCCAATTCCAATTCCTGGACTTCCGAATTCGGCGCCTGGGCTAGGTCTATCAGTGACGCTCATCCAACCCTCAGACATTTTGAAGGCAAATAGGTTGTGTAGCAAAAGGGCAAGATATCGTAAACCATTGGACTTCGATGTTACAGCAGGGACTATCAACTGCCCCTAGTCAATAAAAAAGCAAGCATGTTTTCTCGTTCGAAATTGAAATTCAGCCTCTCGTTTATATTTGCAATAACCGGACTACTTGCTTAAGTCATCGGTTATGTATTTATGCCGATAACCGAGGGAGTTGTTTTCGTCTCTACACATTCTTTTGAAACAGATGGTGACGAGATTCTCCGTTTTCCAATCAGTTTAAGAAATCAAGGAAACAATAGCGTTTGGATTGATAGATCTAATGTCAATTCCGGACCTTCATGGCTTCAGATTCTCGAACTTGGCAAAGATAATAGCCTCACTCCATTCACCGGTACCGGCCAGCAACCCACTTCTTGACGTGAGCTCAAACCTGACGGTAGATTGTTGCTGAATGCCGAATTGGCTGGATGCGGGGTTTCCTATTCCAACGAAATCGAGACCGCGCGACCGACGCTTCCGTGTTGTTCTTGGAAAAATGACTGTCCTCTGGCGACAACCAATGGCACTAGCCACGGCAATCCATGGAAAACAAACAATGGTTGGGTAAGCTTGTTACCAAATGTTGGAAAAGAGGCAAGAATTGAATCAACGGCGTCTTTGGTAGGGAATCGCAGCCGAAGATTAGCGTTATAATATTGGGCACTGTTTGGTAAATGTGAGCGGCAAGGCGCAAGCCGCCGGTATACGATGCAACGAACCGGCGGCTGGCGCCTTGCCGCTCACATTAGTGCCAAACGAGCGACTTCCGTCGTTGACTCACGTAAATCTTCACCAGCAACCCAACGCGATTCAGTTTCATGTTCACTCGAATCTTAGTGATCGTCAGTTTTTGCTGCGTCTACATGGCGTTGAGCTCGACCGTCAATGCGTGGCAAGGCACTGACGCGGCGGCCGAACCATCGGCGATTGCGATATTGGCCGAAGAAGCGACTCGCCTGCAGAACTCGGGGAAGTTCGCTGATGCCGCCAACCAATGGGAAAAGATCATTAGCACCGAGCCGAATTGGCCGCGCATCGGTGTCGCCTATCTGAATCTTGGCGTTTGCAAAGTCTCACAAGGCAAATTTTCCGAGGCGTTCGATCCGCTGAAGCAAAGCCTGAAGCTCAGCGGAAACCCGGTCGATACTCCCAAGGCGCTGATGTTCCTTGGTTACGCTCAGATGAATCACGGTAACCAGTTGTCGCTGTCCAAAGATCCTGCCGATCTGGAAGAAAGCTCGACCTATCTCACCACCGCAACGCAAACGTTGGGCAAGATCACCAAAGGGTTTCCCGACTTCGAACTCTCTGACCAAGCGACTTATTTCCGAGGCCAGTCGTTTTATAAACTGGACCGACTTAACGAAGCCATCGCTGAATTTGAGAAAGTGACTGACAACGAAGATGCCACGTTTCGCAAAGGTGCGTTCTTCGACATGGCCAAAGCCTACCAGCGACAAGGCGAACTAACATTGGCTCAGTCGGCCTACGACTCCTACTTTTCGATTGCCCAGTCAGAATCCAAAAACAATCCTGCCGCATTAGTCGAAGCCCGCCTATCAACGGCGAAGGCAAAACTGAGCCTCGCATCGCTGGCCTCCAAGAAAGGCGAAACGACTGATGTTGCAGCGCTGTATCGTGATGTGGAAGAAATCTTACAACCGCTGGTAGATGACCCAAACTCCGGCGCGCGGGACGAAGCCATTTTCAATTCTGCCCTTGCAGCGGTCGGTTTGGGCGATGGTGAAAAAGCAGCCTCTCTATTCGCAACCGTTGCGTCGTTACCCGATTCAAGTCTATCGCAACAGTCGGCCGTGTTGGCAGGCCGCGAACTCTCACAGCTCAAGCGATACGACCGAGCGATCGAAATGCTCCGTCCGATCGCCGAATCAGATTCGCGCTTCGGCATCGAAGCGGCCATCATTCTGTCATCGGCCCTGAGAATGACCGACCAGCCCGAATCCGCGCTGAAAATTACAAAGCGGTGGACGCAAAACGCCCCCAATAGCAATCTAATTGTGCCGCTGTTGATGGAGCAGGCAGACGCCACCTACATGATTGATGGGCAAAAAAAACAAGCGGCCAAACTCTATACAACGCTGGCTTTGGAATACCCACAGTCTCCAGCGACTGCGGACGCTCTCTACAGAGCGGCAGCCGCCGATTGGGAAACTTTTGCCACCAAAGACGCGATCGAAAAAGCCCGTCAATTCGTTGAACGTTTCCCCAAACACCCGCGCGTACCCGCCGCCCAATCAATCCTGGCCGATGCGGCGATCGCGGATGAGGACTTCGTGCAAGGCGAATCGATATACCGTGCCTTGGCTCGAGACTACCCTGACGATCCAGACGTCAGTCGCTGGACATTGCGGATTGGCTGGGCGTTATTCCTCCAAGACAAATACTCAGAGGCACGTGACTTTTTGAAAACACGTGTCGACACGATCGCCCAGCCCGAAGACCAATCCGAGGCGTTCCATTGGATTGGAGAAAGCGAATACGAACTTAAGAATTATCGTGACGCCATCAGCGCGCTTAATCAATCACTCGAATCGTCAATGCCATGGGCGCACTTGGACGCGACGCTCTTCACGCGACTTCAGTCCGAACTAGCATTAGCTCAATTCGATGATGCATTGGCTTCTGCAAACCTGTTACAAAAAGAGTTCCCTGATTCAAAATTGGTCAGCGAATCGTTGCTGCGTACCGGCGAAGCTTACCTCGATCAACAAAAGTTTCCCGAAGCGATCGCTCAATATAAAAAAGTCATCATGCTATATCCTCAGTCCGAGTTCCTCCCGTCGGCGATGTACGGTTTAGGGTGGGCTCAGCTTCGCAGCGGGCAATTTGAAGTAGCCGAGGCAACGTTCGACAAATTGATCGCCGCTTTTCCAACGATCAATTTATCCAAACAGGCGAGCGTGGGCCGCAGCATTGCACAGCGTCGTATGGGGAAAACCGACAACGCGATCGTAGATCTGATCGCATTTATTCAATCGGCTCCTGCAGGCGAACGAAAGAATAACAGCATGCTAGAATTAGGTTTGGCTTACGTCGAAAATGAAAGCTGGCCCGAAGCAGAATCAACGTTCACCCAGCTTTTGGCAGTGCAACCTAAAACGGCGCTGGCTGATCGCGCCCACTATGAATTGGCTTGGGTTTTGAGGCGACTGGATAAATCGGACGAAGCACTTGCTCAATTCAAAACGTTGGTCAACGACTACCCCAACAGTGATCTTGCGGCAGAAGCCAATTTTGAAGTCGGGGCTGATTTCTACCAACGCAGGGAGTTCCAATCGGCAGCCGATACGTTTCAGCGGTCGCTCGACCTTGTTTCGTCCAGCAAGAAACCAGCAGAGGATTCTGAGAGTGACTCACTTGTAGAAAAAGCACTCTATCAATTGGCTTGGTCGCACTATCAACTGAACGACTTTGCTCAAGCCGCGAAACATTTTTCAGCGCTGACCGAAAAGTATCCACAAAGTGATCGAGTTGGCGACGCGCTGTTCATGAACGCTCAATCGAACTTCCAACTCGACAACTTTACCGAAGCACTCGCCGCTTACCAAGCAGCACGACCCAAACTGGAACTCTCGCCCAAGGCAAACCAATCGCAGTTGCAATTACTGATGTTGCACAGCGCCCAGAGTGCCAATCAAGTCGGAGAATTCCAAACCGCGATCGACTTAGCGACGCCGCTAACCATCGGCCAAACCGACAATACGGACGACGACGTTTTGATCCACAGCGCTTGGTTGGAGATCGCCAAGGCGCGGCTGGCAACTGGCGCGAACGACGGAGCGATCGACGCATTGGAGCGTGCGTCAGAGGACCTTGGAAAAACAGGAGCGCAGGCGCGTGTGATGAAAGGCGACATCCTGCTTCAGCAGAAAAAGCATGAAGCCGCCATCAAAGAATACAAATTAGTGTTCTACGGCTACGGCGGCACAAAATCAGCCGATGAGATTCGCGCCCTCCAAGCCTACGCAATCTATGAAACGGCTCGCGCTAGCTACATCCGTGTCGGAGACGCCTCAGTACGAATGAAACCGCACTTGATCGCACAAGCTCTGAAACATTTTCGTTACTTGGCCGACAACTATTCGGACCAACCGCTGGCCCAAAAAGCGGTCGAACAAATCAAAACGTTGGAACAACTTAAATAGGATTCTCTAGGATTGTCTGATACATCTGGTAAACCACGTGTGGCCATCACAATGGGCGACCCCGCCGGTGTGGGGCCGGAACTTTGCTTGCGTCTGTTGGCCGACCCAGCGATAGCCGAGCTTTGCACTCCGTTTGTTTTCGGTAGCGCAGGGCTGCTCCGGCGAGCTGGCATAGCATGCGAATTGGAATTTGATTTCCCGATCGTGACGGCAGAGTCGCTCGCGTCATCCGGTGGCGCTATCGGTCCTACGATCGTTGACATCGAGAGCTTAGATTTTGACACCGTCGTTCCTGGTGTCGTCAACAGCAACACAGGTCAGGGCAGTTTTGACTTCATCGAAGCCGCGATCAAGTCCGCCAAAGAAGGCGCCGTTGATGCCGTCGTCACAGGACCGATCAATAAAGAAGCATGGGATGCGGCGGGCATCGCGTTTCCTGGTCACACAGAACTGTTCGCCGATCGTTGCGACACGGACCGATTTTGCATGATGATGTATTCACCCAATTTCAGTTGCTCGCTGGTGACGACGCACATTGGATATCTCGACGTGCCCAGTGAGATGACTACCGACCGCATCAACGAGGTGATTGAACTATCTCACGCCGCGATCGAGAAGATCGAAGGACGCGATGCGATGCTAACGGTACTTGGGCTCAACCCCCACGCCGGCGAAAACGGCTTGTTTGGCAACCGGGAAGAAGAAACCATTATCGTGCCAGCGGTCGAAAAGGCGCGGAAGAAGGGGATGAACATCGTCGGTCCCTTGCCTCCGGACACCGGTTTTCTTGATAGCCGCCGGCAACAGACGGATGTGTATATCTGTATGTACCACGACCAAGGCCTGATCCCATTTAAGGCTTTCAATTTTGATAGCGGCGTTAACATTACCTTGGGTCTGCCAATGGTAAGAACGAGCGTCGATCATGGGACGGCGATTGATATTGCGTGGCAAGGCATCGCGGATCCAGCCAGTCTATATTCCGCAGTACGCTTGGCAGCGAAGCTTGCGCTAGCGTAGGCACGCGGACTGCGATGGGAATTAGATTCCAAGAGTCGCGATCGTCCTGAGGTGGCTTTACACTTCGGACAACAATGTTGTTGATCCTAAAGATTCAATCCGTCGTTGGCTTTCTTGGCCGGCACCTTCGGCGATCGACAGCATGATGATGACCGACGCGGCGCCCAGCACCAAACCGAGCACCGTCAACAATGACCGTAGTTTGTGTAGCATGTATGCCAAGGTACCCGATTAATGTGCCTTCATCACATGCCGAGCCAGATTTTTCTCAAGCGATGTCAAACGGTTTTTTTGAATCTTCAACCCGCGTTTCTCATTCGCCAGTTTTTCTTTGGCTTTGGAAAGTTTGGCGGAGGATGTTGTTTTGGCGATGGCTAATTCGTGTTCGGCTTCTTCAGCTTTACTGGTGAACTCTGCTAGACTTTTCACGTGCTCGAAACGCTCCAGTGAGCCAGTTTCTGATTGGCATTTTCCAATCGCAGCTGAGCACTTTTAACGACTTGCTGAGCCTCTCTTAGTTGTTCGTACTCACGGAAACCGCGTTTCACAAGCGCCCGCGTGTTCTCGATGTCTCGGCGAGCCTTGTCGTTTTGAGTTTGAGCTTCGGAAATCTGGTCTTCGATCTCAGATTTATTGACCAAATAGTCTCCCTCGACGTATTTTTCCAGATCGAGCTTAGCAAATTCGAGCGTTTGTTTCGCGGTGCGAAGAGAGGTCGCATTCTCGTCGATCTGAAGCTTCAATTCCTGCTCGGCCGCTTCGACTTCAGTCTGGGATTCATTGACGCGCGACTTCCGTTCGGTGATGTCTTTGGTGATCTCCGACGTGTCGAACTTAACAACGATTTCGTCTTTTTCGACAACCTTAACTTCGGACGCTAGGAAGATAAGTTTGTTTTCGTGGTTGTCGATCTCGCAGTTACCTTTGATGGTACTTTGAGATTCCAGTTCCCCCTGATCGACAACGCGATCCAACAGTGTTGTTCTACGGGAGACGGCCGTTCAACATCGCCAAAGGCACTTTGCCGCGACTGTTCTCCGGCTGGCTGGGGAGGGGTTGCGGGCTGGATGTCTTTTTCGAATCGCTCGAATGTTTTGTCGTTGTCAGTGCCAAGTTCTGCTGATGCGGTGACAGACAAATCACTTTCCAATTGATCAGCCGCGATTTCGACGCCACGAAATGCATCGGTGACTGCGGCCTTGCTGTTCATCAAATCCAACCGACGCTGGATCGCAATTTCAATTGCCGTTTCTTCTTCGAGATTTAACGGTTTTAGTTCAATCGAAAATAGTCGAATCTGAGTCTGTAGCAACACTAACGTCGCGACACGTTCTTTCAGTATCGCTCGTTTAACGATCAACGTTTCCAGCTTTTTCCAGTTCTTAACATCAGCTGAGTCTTTTTCGTCGGTTGGGATTTCAAATTCTGATAATTCGCCACCATAGATTTCATCCGCATCTGAAATTTCTTTGTCCAGCTCTTCAAGTAGCACTTGTAGCCGTTTCTGCAACGCAATCTGTTGTTGGTTGTCAACACGACAGGTGGTTTCGAATTGGGGTTTGCGTGACCGCACAGACGGGGTAGTTAGATTGAAGCGAATCGTTATCTGTCAGCATCGGCAGGACAGACTGACCGCCTGTATTTTCATAATAATCAATTCATCAAAAACAATCAGAGCAAAACGTAAAGTCCCACCAAACCTCTTAATCGCAACTATTAAGAACTTGCGTTCCCGCAGAACCCGAGACCCGGCCCGCCAAACCCGGCCTAACCGTCAAACTCAATCGCCGTTTGCAATTGTTTACTTCCAGCGGTGACACCATTGGGGCGCGGTGCTGTTGAACGTCCTACATTCTAAAAGCCTACCGAGGCTGCTAACTCAGAACCCGGTTTTGACACATAAAAAGTTGGGCTTCGACAAAGCACTCGTTGCTGACACTCCCTACCAAACTTTTCGACATCAAAATGAATCAATCCCCACACCACGTCCAGCCAACTCGCGACTTGTCATACTTGCTGATGAAGCTGTTTGACGCCCTAACAATTGCCCTGGGCCTACTGCTGATTGTCAGCCAAGTCCCTGAGTTCAATAGTAAGTCTACGATCATCGTTACCTTGTTAGCGATCGGCGGTTTCTATTTTCTGGCCGAGATTTTTGGTGTCTACCGTCGTTGGAACGGCATCGCCTTTACCCGCGAAGTCACTACCTTAATTTTGGCTTGGGGTACGACGCTGGTTCTGCTAAAGATGCTGGGCATATTTACCTCATATTCAACGGAACTTTCTACCCCTGCACTAGGCATGTGGTTCGTTGTTACGCCAGTGATGGCGTTGGCAGTCCGCGTAGTCCATAACTGGTATCAAAGATATCTCGTTGACCAAGGCATCAGCACTCGGCGATTTGCCATTGTGGGTGCAAACGAACTAGGAATACAACTGGCTCGCAATATTCGCAACAGTCCTTCCTTGGGATTGAAGTTAATTGGCTACTACGATGACCGCCCGGACGACCGAACGGGAAAGCTCCCTGACGATGTCGAACTGGTCGGTGTCGCAGCCGATCAACGCCAGATCACCCTCGCCAATGGTGGAGAGGCCAATCGTTCGAAGCCCCGCACGACGCTGCAACGGGTTCTGTTGGCTCGACACGATCTGGATCCGCGAGACGCTGCTGGCCTTGCTGGTTCGCGAAAGCAACCCAGATGTACGGCGCAGGCTGGTCGGGCTCGCCCGCAGCGTCAGCTGCCAGTCGGCGAGGATCACGCGTGCGATGTTCAGCACGACGCTGAGCACCAGGAAGGCGACGACACCGACGGGCAGCCACCACCACCTGAACTGATCGGTATCGATTTCAACGTCGCCGAAGCGATCGTTGACCTGGTCTCTGAACTGGTCACCCAAGGCGAAGAGTGGGCCGAGGACGAGCAAGCCGGTGAGCGGCCACATCGTCAACGCGGCGCGAACGAGACGCTTGGGCGTGTGGGTGAACACCACCCGGTCTTCGAGTGGAGCCGGGACGGCAGCGGCGTCGAGTCGGGAAGGGGCCGGGGTCGCGGTGACGGCGAGTCGTTGCAGCTCCTCGGCCACGGGTCGAGGAACGGCGTCGATGGTGAACTCGGCCTCCGCCGATCCGGCGGTGTCCACCGAGACCTTCACGAGGCCGGTCATGCGATGCAGTAACTCTTGATCGATACCGAGGCTCTGGATGCGTTCGACCGGCACGGTCAGGCGGTCGACGGACACGACCCCTTTCACCACGATGAGTTCGCCATCGACCAACTGGAACGTGTAGCGCCACCACGACAGGGCCGAGTACGCACCGAACGCCAAGATGAAAGCAAACGGCACCAAGATCAGCGGTCCATCCAGGGGTGCCTGGAACAGGAACAGCGCTGCGATGACGAGTTGAGCGATGCCGAGTGATCGCAAGGTCCGCAACGCAAGAAAAACGATCGCCAGCGGAGACTGCCGTTGCGGCAGCCGAAGGTCGATCATCGGACGGGTGGTGCGGGTGGTGCGGGTGGTGCGGGTGGTGCGGGTGGTGCGGGTGGTGCGGGTGGTGCGGGTGGTGCGGG
>ENA-ORXT01004225-ORXT01004225.1-marine-metagenome-genome-assembly--contig:-NODE-4225-length-15054-cov-7.916272_pt1 | contig 15054 bp, 11 predicted proteins | sample MGYA00237868_ERZ511482 | MGnify/ENA metagenome assembly ERZ511482 | reverse complement strand
GGGGGCGGTGGTGGGGCAAGGTGGAGGGAAGGGAAGAAGACGCAGTCGGGAAAAGGGGCGGCCGTGCGAGGTGTGTGCGGTTGGTGACAGACGGGAGCCGGGGGGGGGGATGGATGAGCGCGGTCGGCGGGGGCGGCACCAGCGTCAGAGGGGTGTGTGGCCGGGGACGACGACGCCCCGCGTCGGCGTGGGGCTCGAAACGGCAGCCAAAGTGGCGTCGCCGGTGACACTGGTCAAGTGGAACCCTTCCGCGGTACTATTCACGAAACGAAAACGAAATAGGAACTTACCGCCCTGACTGTGAAGGAACATGGTGAAACGGTGCGATCACATTCAGGGCTCGGGACCCTCCTTGTTGGAACCAGTCGTGTGCCGCGCGAGTCCCCGCGGACCCCGTTGCAATCGGCTATAAGCAGCACAACACTCTGCAGCATGCGGCGGTGCCGTGAAGGAAACAGGCGCAGCAGCTTTCACGCCGTATTCGCGTGAACACGCCGCGTGAAACAGAATGCGCCAATCAGATGGCAGCATCCAGAGCTCGTGCCCTGTGGTGCCCCCCTCCAATAGCCCCTGTTGACACGCCCGTGCAGGGGCCGTCAACCGGATACGTGCCAGACACCAACAGCCCGCCCAGACATCGTGCCCATAGGGGGGCTTGAGACACTAAAATATGCCGCGTCAGGCACACCGTCAGACCGACATTGCTGGTGTCAATGCGCCAAAACTGGCTGAGAGGCGCACGAGAGAGCACGGGTCCAGACCATGTCTGGACGAAAGAGGCTCACGGCTGGTCCGATCAGACACCAGCACAGCGGGACCACTGTGTCAAAAACGGGCCGCCCAGGTCCTCAAACGATCCCGAGAGACGAGATACACTGGGCGATACAACAACTGACCAATGAAATGAACGGAACAATTCACAGACGTTTGTGGCCCCTTTGGGGCACCCCCAGCACGCACCTGTCCTGGCCGGTGGCGGGCTCCGTATCTCCGGGGGGCTTGCTGGCCACCCTGGGGGGCCCGCCACTGCCGCCGCCATTTCTTGCGGCCCGCATCGCCCGCCCCGGCCGGCACCCGACCAATGAAATCGCCCAAAACATTCACAGGCGTTTGTGGCCCCTTTGGGGCACCCCCAGCACGCACCCATTCTGGCCGGTGGCGGGCTCCGTATCTCCGGGGGGCTTGCTGGCCACACTGGGGGGCCCGCTACTGCCGCCGCCATTTCTTGCGGCCCGCATCGCCCGCCCCGGCCGGCACCCGACCAATGAAATAGCCCAAAACATTCACAGCCGTTTGTGGCCCCTTTGGGGCACCCCCAGCACGCACCGATTCTGGCCGGGGGCGGGGCCGAATCTCCGGCGGGGCTGCATTGCGCGGCTGGGGGGCCCGCCATGGGTGCCGCCAATTTTTTGCGGTCGCCGTCGGCCGCGTCCTTCCGCATCCCGACCAATCAGGTGTGCGAAAACATTCACAGCCGTTTGTGGCCCCTTTGGGGCACCCCCAGCACGCCCCCGTTTAGGCAGGTGTCCGGTCCTCGTGCATTCACTGGCCCATTTGTCCTGCACTGGATGGCTGTCAGTCTGTAACACTGTACGCCCTTCGGTTCTGTGTCACTGAGGGCCCCACTGGGAAGGGTCGCCTTTGCAGCCTCCAATGTGCAGGACACCTCCTTGCTCGCGCCGACCGTCGTGTTCGGGTCGGCTGTCATCCTCATCGCCGGCATCTTCCCCGTCCCCCGCGCCGCACCGTCGGTTGCTCTCGTTGTCTCCGTCGTAGGGCTTCCACATGCTGCGCTCCACCTTCAGTGGCGTCCTAGACCCACTTTGAGTTGTCCTGTGGGTGATGGTGCTGGTTGCGGCCTCCCGATCGATTGGCCTCCATGGGTGACCAGGGGCCGCCGCGAAAGAGACGGTTCCACCCCCCCGTTGTGACACCGTACCTGGGCGACCGTGACGCCCTCCCTGCTTTGGTGGACCGGCTGACGTCCTTGCCGTCGGGCGCCCTCGGTTCCGCCGCGACTGTGCGCAGTGCCGGCACCGAGTCTCGACCGGCGGATCCTAGCTGGAGTGCCCGCGTCCTAGCCAACTGCGGTCGACGGGCTGCATTGCGGGCTACACCTCGGGCGGCTCCCCAGGTGGTCGAGGCTGCTCCCCGTGGTCGTCCGCGGTGCGACAAGCGCCAGCGGCCGCTGCCTGAACCGGCACCAGGTGCCGATGATGAGGACGATGGCGGTCGGGCGGTCGACGACGCGTCGTTATCCGTTGGTGCGGCGCCGCGTCGTGCCTCGTCACGTCGTTCTTCTGCTCCGCCCCTGGACACGCGCATGATGGCTGCGTTGAGCGCCTGTGTTCGGCGAGCTTGCGGGCTGCCGTCATCGACACCCATCGGCAGGCGGGCGAGCACGGTGAGCGCTGTGATGGTCGGAGACCCCGCCTCGCGGTCGCGAGCGATTGTCCTGCGCGTCGGGAGCGGCAAGGCGGACGCAGCCGTCCTCTGGTCATCCCACCGTGGGGGCATCCTTTGCTCATGCTTTGTCGGCACGCAGAACGCGTTGTTCATCTCGGCTTCGTCTCGGAGCAGTGTTTGCAGGCACACGACGGCATTGAGGTCCTGCTTGAGCAAGAACGGCATCTCCCTGGACAGGTTTTGGCAGCGGATGCACCTAGGCTCCGCGCCCACCAACTTCGTGTGCCGGCAGCAGTACGGGCCGATGCGGTTTTGGGTCGTGCTCTACCGCTCCGTGTACTCCCTGGTGTCGTTTACGGCGGCCAATGTGGCGACCTGCATCGCCCCGAGCTGCCGCCGCTTTCGAGCGCGTTGCGGCCACGTCGTCTTGGCGCGTCCATTCAACACGGAGCGCCGGGCAATAGATGCCTCCGACGCGGTCAGGGATCCCGCCGCCGAGGTCGCCAAGCCCAAGCCTGCCGGTGCTGTTGACGGTCCCTCAGTGCCCCTTGGGCCAGACGATGAGGACGTCGGCATCGAGTCGGAGCCCGGCGACACGGATCGTGCGTCCGGCGACGCGGCCGAGGCAAACGTGGCCGCCCGGGTGCGCCGCAACCTTCTCCCTTGCCTCGGTGAGATCAAGTCGGGCGACGTCTGGGCGCGGACGGCCGACTGGCGGGGGCTGTTTGCGGGACGGTGCTCCGCTGAGGGGGGCAGTCGGTCGAGCGAGTTGGAGAAGATCAGCAGCATTATGGACGGCTGCGTTGGGATCGGGTTGATGCACGCGCGCACCTTTGTACCGGTGGAGCAGTATTGCGGCAGCTGTGGGCGCATGCGGAAGGAGCAGCACGTCATTGTCAAGGAGCGGGCGGTGCTATACACGCACCATCCCACGGCGCCAGCCATTGAGGTGTGTTGGTCCTTTCATTGCTCCCTTGTCCACATGTCTTTTTGCTCGTAGTGCTGGTGTTGTCGCTCATTGGGTGCATGCTAACTAACCGCTCGTTTCTGACGCCCTGCTCGTTGGCATGTTGTTTGCGATGGATGGCTTGGTTGTCTCGTGCGCTGCGTTTGTTTCAAAGATGCTTGTCGGACGCTGGGAGTGTGATGGCGCGGATTGTAAGCGGCAGGTAGAGTATGACGGCAACTTCGACGGCCTGTTTAACTTGCGGCGAAGGGACAAGCAGCGTCGGTGGGTCGTGTTTACGCGTGCTCTTCTCGACAAGCTTTTCTCCTACATCATCACAGCGCGATCGACCTACACGGCCGCGACGCGGCACTTGGCGTCGGACGTACTCTCTTTTGCGCTGCGTCGTCAAGACGTGGTCAAGCTCGGCACGGCCATGCTGAGAACGTTTGTGATTCCCGCGGAAGCCGCGTGTTGCCCCATTTGTGGCCCGAACCCCGAGTTTGTCGTCATTGACGGGCAGGCCTTGGTCTGCACCGACCCTGACGATGCCAACCCGTCCCGGCACGAGGAGGAGGTGCCCGTACTTGACATACCGGCGTCGGTGCTCTGCGTCGTGCAGTCCGCCCAACTGCGCGCCGCAATAAGCAAGGTTCTCCGCTCCGCCGTCGCTCTCACGGCCGCGCAGACGCTGCTGCTGGATGCGTGGCACAAGACGATTGCGGTGAACGACCGGACCTGCGTGGAGACAGCCGCTGCCCGGCTCTTCTTCCGGTTCTTTCCGTTTGGAACCAAGTCCGGTGGCACGGGCACTGCGGCGGGCGGGACGCCCGCTGGGCCATCAACCCCCGCGGGAAATGCGGCCGCGTCAGCTGTGACGGCCGGTGGTGGCGCCATTGTGGACGCCGAGGAGCAGACACCAAGCACCGGCCTCGAGGCCAAGCTACGCAAGGACGAGGATGGTAACATCACTCTGGGAGGCAAGGGAACCCCCGCCAAGCTCCCGTCGGACTCGTGGCGCGACCGGGTCGGCCATTGTGCGCCCAACTTTGAGATGTACCCCAAGCGGGACGATGGGGCGTGGCTGCACGTCCGCCCGTTCCTCCAAGCACTGGTGGGCGAGACCGTGACGGGGATGTTTCAAGGCCACAACGAGACGGCGGCGCGGCTGATGGCCAACTCATTGCGTCTCCAAGGCCCTGGCATGTGGCGTGACGTGACGGACGCTGTCGACGGCATTGGCTTCCTGACCAACTTTGTCGGCTGGTTTGCTGACGAGATCGACCAAGACGCTGACTTCCGCCACGCGCTCGGCACGACGCTGCTGCGCGCCGTTGACATGGAGCGGGACGTCGACGTGCTCTTCTCGGCAGCGTCCAACAAGAAGGAGGCGTTAGACCGGGGCTGGGTCAATTCCGAGTACTGCCGCAAGTGGGGTGGCCGGCCCACGCCAGCCGACTACGCGGCGTGGCGCGCCACAAAGCCCGCCGCCGCCGTGGCGGACATGGACAACCCGCTGAAGAGTTTTGAGTCATTTCCCGGCCTGGAGCGGGTGCGCCCGGGTATCAAAGACAGCGAGGCGCTGAAGCGGCGAGTAGGGTACAAGGGCAAGGACAGACATGCAGCAGATGTGGAGGGCGACGGCGACGCATGCAATAAGGCTTTCTCGATCAAGTGTGGCAGCACCCAAGGCGTCTTTAACGTCGTATGCCCGCATGTGATTACCCTCGGCTTTCGGTGCCTGTTTCGCGCTGAGAGCGTGGGAGAGGCGCTGTCCATCATTTTGGAGCGGTTCCCGCAACTACCCAAGGTCATCTTCTATGATGTTGCCTGCAAGCTGGACAAGAACGCGCTGCGGCGCGTGCGCCCTATCCTGCGCGCCCACAACGTTCGTTGCATCCTTGACAGGCCCCACTCGATCACCCACACCTGCTCCCCAATCTACATGCCGGACGAGAGCTTGGGAGCGACGGCGGGAGTGGCCACCCAGGCGGCCGAAGTGTCCCACTCGATCGCGGTGGCCAACCGGACAAGCCTCGCGTATATGAAGCCGGCCACGTACATGACCCACAAGATGGTGCAGGTCGCCATGATGAACATCCGCAAGCTGCAGCGGTTGTCCTCCGCCAACCCCAAGTCGGAGAACGACCACATCCCTCTGGCGCCGTTCTTTCACAGCCAACTCGCCCGCCGTTGTGAGCTGGGGTCCAGCTGCCCCTGTCAATCTTCCATCGCCGACGACGGGCGCCGCGAGACCGAGCAGACCTTGGCGGACAAGCTCGGCCGGCCGACGCACACGGCCAATGCCGGCACCGTGCCCGAGACGGGCTCTTCGTCTAGCGCTGCCGCTGGTGTGGGTGGGGATGGCACGGCCGCTGTCGTCGTCAATGGCGTGCAGCCTGCGGACGGCGGCTCCGCTCTTCTTCCCGATGACGCTGCCGTGGAGGCGGCGGCGATGCAGAGTTGGTCGGTGAGGACTCTTTGGCTGCCGATGAGCACTTCCTCTTTGAGTGACGAGCACGCGGCGGCGGTTGACGCTTTGGTTGCCGAGCGCCCGCCGTCGGCGCGCGTGCGCACGCAGAACAAGGCCAAGATCACCCTCACCGTCGCCGACTTCCGGCTGTTGGTTGGGGAGCGGTGGCTAAATGACGAGTTGATGAACTCGTTTGTGGCGCTCCTCAACCACCGGTCCAACCTGCTGAGCTCTTCGTCCGTGGCCGGCCCCGTCTCGCATGCGTCACCTCCTCGGACGCACACGTTTAACACGTTCTTCTTCTCTCGACTGGTGGAGCGTGCCGGCTGTTACGATTACCATGGCGTGCGCACATGGGGCGTCAAGAGCGGTCTTGACGTTAGCGCTGTCGACCGGGTGATCATCCCCGTCAATGTTGGCAACATGCACTGGGTGTTGGCGGTTATCGACGTGGCGGCGCGGCGATTCCACTACTACGACTCCATGCATGGCGTCGGGGCGGCGCATGTGTTGGCGACCGTACGGCGCTGGCTGTCGGATGAGGTCTCGGCTCGACTGGGGGAGGATGTGGCTCGGGCGTGGGGCATTGAGGACTGGGACGGCGTGATGGACATTGGCCTGCCACGTCAGTCCGACGGCGGTAGCTGTGGTGTCTTCGTATTGGCGGCAGCTGATTGCTTTTCGCTTGGTGCCCCTCTTTGCTTTGGCCAAGCGGACATGCCTGTCTTGCGGCAGCGCATGAGCACGGTGTTGTATGTAGATAGCTTGGTGCTTGTCGATGCCTGCAGCCTTCTGCCCAAGGTGGACAATTTGAGCATAGTCGTCGAAGATTTTTAGCGCTCTGTGTGTGCAGTGGTCGGAGGGGGGACTAGTGTGGTTGGGTGTATTGTTCTCGTCGTGCTGAGGAGCAAAATATGTTCTGTCTCCATTGTCTCCTCGTATTGACCGAACCTCTGTCGTCCTGGAGGGTTGGGGGAGTGGTGGCAGAGGTGGTTGCCGGTTCAGTACCGGGTGCGACAGCCATGGAGGCCGCCGTGTCGAAACCCACAGCGGAAAGAGGAATGGGCGCCCGGACAGATATCTGGGAGGCGGTAGCGGCGGCAACCGGGGGGGCGGCCTGCTCAGGCCATCGGTCGGCGACCTGTTCCATGCCCGACACGTGCACGCCATGGTAGTCCATGTGAACAGATTCAGCGTCGAGCGTGGGCGTGGCGGGCCCGTTGACCGTGGAACCCTTTCTGGCAGCTACGTCGACCCTCCCCGCTGCCGAACGCCCTGCTATCCATTGCAGTCCAGAACGCCAACCTGGAACGGCATGGGTGAGCCATCCGTGCACCATCCTGGATGGAACAGCCAAGCAGGATACATTCCCGCTCCGTATCCATCCCTCCCATCCCGCAAACCTCCCCCTAGCCCCCATCGCGGGCTGGTCGCAACCACGCGTCTTCGTTATGCTGCCAGCCGTGGCTCCCACCCGCCCGCTGCTTCTTCATTTTCTCCATCACAGCCACACAGCCCCATACTGCGTATGATGGTCGCGAGCACGGCTGTGGCCGCCTTCTTTGGCACTCTGCGGCACGTGGCCATCGATTCGATGGCCGCCGCGGCGAGCACTGGTACCGCCACCCATGCCAATGACGGCGGGTCGGCGTCGTACTGTTCTTCCCAGGTGAGTGCCATGGCGCGGTGCCGCTCAGCCATTTGCCGGTCCTCATGGGCACGCAACTGCCAGCAGTAGCCTGGCTCCAAGGACCGCTTGGGAGCAAGTGAGCCGGTAGCGCCACGGCTGGCTGTGCAGTCCCATGTGGGGAGCTCACTGCAAAGTAAGCTTGTTACGCTTCGTGGGTCAGGGTGCGCGGAGACTGGTGCGGTGTGGCAGGCGTGGTCGAAGCAACGCACTAAGGATGTGAACGACCATCAACCGACACCACTTTTCTGACGGGAAAGTGGGAGGGCGGACGTAGGACCTCGGGCAGGAGGCCGGGGGGGCAATGGCTCCTGAGTGAGTCACTGGTCACCGGCGTGGTACTGTGCGAGCGATGGAGAGGAATCGCACCTGAAGGTGCGACCGCCCAGTGAGTACGGCGAAGGGCCATCGGTGCTCCAGGCCGGGTGGGGCGGGGGGGCCAGGTGGATGAGCCAGCATGGCCGAAGGAGCGCAGCTTTTTGCGTCCCTTTCTTTCGTAGAGCAACCAGCAACCCCCCTCAACAGGGCCGAAATCGATGGAAGCCAGGCTTTCCGCCGCTCCAACAGTGACGAGCACCCCCCGCCAGAGGGTCAGAAAACGGCTTGCGATCGATCCCAGGGACTCCGACTGGGCGGAGGCGATGGTCTTCGAAAACGATCATGCCAACCCCAGGTCGTTCTCGCAGAACCCAGTTTACGAAGAAGTTGCTGAAAAAAGAAAAACGTTCCATGCATAAATGATCTATCCCATGAAAAGCATACTCACCCCCCCCAGCTGACGCAGCAGGCGCTACAACTGTTGAAAATCTCCATGACCAAACCTCCACATTGGCACACATATAGCCGCTGGCGGTCGCGCAAGGCGACATATGGTTACTTGCGAATAATATTTAGATGTTGCTCCATGTTCCTCGCGGATCGTGGGGCCCCGAACTGCCTTCGACAACTGGGAAAGAGCCTCGTTTGGGCAACAGCTCCAAGGCTCGGATCCGGTCGCGTGCACGGGCAGCGCATCGGAAATTCACTTTACGATTCATACTGCGGCAAACGTCACCCGTCAACGGAGAAGATGCTTGTTTTCGTTCAAATGTCCTTCGTTCTGTGGCTCAGAAACAGCAACTTAGATTTGGTATTGCTCATCAGATCGGGCGTTTCTCGAGATCCGACCTGCAGGCAGGCCATCTGGTCGGGCGGTCTGCGACGCTTGTCACTTTTTAGGTCGCTCTTGGCCGCCAGATTCGATTGCGGCCCGCGAATATGGGTCAAACGGGAGTCATCATGGGTTTTTCACCAGGACGATTAATGCTAAGTCCCGCCTTAGTTTTGGTGGTTAACTGCTGCTGTATGGACCGGCCTTGATCACCCGCACAAATGAGAGCCCTGGCGTGCTCAATCGGGCGCCTTTTCGGTCGCTTTGGACAGCCCCGCGGGCGTTCTCGGGCGCCTGTACCCCCCCCCCTGGGGCATGTCTTTGGCCGCATTATTGGTTGTCCCTGCACACTGGCGCGCACCGGCCGTGCTCCTCTTGCCCGTCTTGCTTCTGCGGGTGCGCGGTCTTCCCCCATCGTCCTGTTCCTGTGCGTGTCCCCCACCCACCCACGAGCACTTTATTGTTCCGTGGCGGACCGGAGCTGTAGTCGGTTTGCTTTCCCCTTCCCGCCCCATGCTCTCCTCTTGGGCGGTCCCCAGCCGCACACTTGCTTGCCTCTCCGCGGTGCTACTCCCCCCCCCCAACCCTGTTCTCATCTCTGCTGCACGCTCCTGTGGTGGGATGCCACCCGCTGGTGCGACGGTGGGCGCGCGCCCACTGCTCGCGGTGATCACCCCCCTCACCTCGGTTCTCCTCCGCGCATCTGATGCTAGCAGCATGGCGCAACAGCTGCTTGCGATGGAGCCTGGCAGTGCGCTGGCCTGCCAGTCGTTTGGGTCATCGGAGGCGGCCATGTGCTGGCTCACAAACCCTGAGGCGATCGCAGCTGTGGCCGCTGGTGGCATCCGTCAGCCGCCTGGGGCGGTCTCGGCGACAGCGGGCTTAACTACCTGGCTCGCCGTCGTTGGCCAAGGTGCGCGGGCGTGTTTTGAGATCAACACCTCCGGCGTTGGTGGTGCTGTGCAGCTGCTGCAGTCGACGGCGTCTACGTTGAGCGTGGCGGCGAGCTTCCCGGCTGCTACCAACGCCTACCTGTGGCTAGCCGACGACGCTGGTGTAGCTATGCAGCGGCTTTTATGTACAACTACTCCGTCGAGTGCGTCACCCGCTGTGACGTTGTCGATGCCGGTGCCCGTGACCCGGTCCCCGCTGAGCATAGAGCCGGTGCCGGGCCCCGGGGCGCGCCCGCCCGTGGGGTTGTCGTCGACGCCGTCCGCGGACGTGTCCCCGGTTCACAAGCGCGCTCGGCTGGGCGACTCCACCGCACCGTCGACGGGCGTCACATCCTCGACGGTGTCGGGAAGTGGTCTGGGACAGGCGTTTGACAGCTGCTTGTCCAGGGCTCCTGGTGCAGCTGCTGGTGCACGACCCCGGCACAGCGGCCTTCTCGACGGGTCGTCACGTCGAGGTGTTTCGATTGCGACGGCTACCACGCCGTTGTCATGTCGAGGTGTGCAGCCCAGCGGCGTCGCCCCCTCTACTTCACCCTGCCCGTGTGGGGCAGACGTCTGCTTGGTCGGAGCAACTTCCCGTGGCGGCTGCGGGTCGCGTCGCCCGGGAGGTGGACCGAGCTTCCGGTCGGCCAACGTCGGTGGTAACCGCTCGCGCGGGTGCGGCAAGGAGGACGGGCCGCCGGACGGCAAGAACCCCACGTGGGTGGGTCCTGGCGATCCCGGTCAGGGAACATTCACGTTTGAGAGCATTCACCGCATGGTGGCGGACTCGGTTGCGACGTGGGACCAGAACGACCTTGAGGAGGGCCTGCGCCGTGACGCTGCGCTTAGCGTCCAGCAGCAGGTGGACTCGGCGTTTCCAGAGAAGGCGGCCTGCCACTTGCCATTGGTGGCGGGCGGCGGCGGTGACGACCGCCCCGGGGGTGCAGCCGGTTGCGACGCCGTACCCGGTCTTGGCGTGTCCCCGACACTGAGCGGTGCCGGCGTGGTCGGCGGAGGCTCATCACGGTCGCGCCAGCCACCGTCTCCTGGACCGCTGACGCGGATGGCGGCCGACCGCTCGTGGACTGCTGTTTTTCAAGGTCTGTTCGAGCGCGGCAAGAGCACTTTTGTCAGTGGTGGTCCTGGGGTGGGAAAGACTTCTTTTCTGCGGGCCTTTGCCATCTTTGTTCGCAGCCGGCTGCCGGACGCCGGAGCTGTTGTGGTCGTTGCGCCGACCGGGAGTGCCGCCAAGACGGCGAAAGGCGTTACCTACCATTCCTTTTTCGGTTTCATCAAGGACTACGAGATGCAGTCGGACAACCCCGCCCAAGAAGCCGCTCGCCTGCTGGCGCTCGACCGGTGGCGGCCAATCGAGCGGCGGCTCGCCAAGGTGGCGGTGCTGATGATTGATGAGATCTCGATGGTGCCCGCTGACAACCTGGACATCATGCACGAGCTTCTGCGACAATCCCGACGGGGCAAGCCGGCGACCGTCATGTACGCCTTTGGCGACTTCTTGCAGTTGTGCCCCCCGTTTGGCAAGATGGCCTTCACGGGCCACTGCTGGACGTCGCTGTTCGGTGACGGCTTTGTGGAGCTCACGCGGGTGCACCGCCAAGGCCAGCCCGACTTTATCGCGGCCATCCACGACGCTCGGTTCGGACGGTGCACGGACGCTGTGCAGTCGCTCATGGACGAGCGCTCGGTGACGGAAGAGGCGTACCAGGAGCTCCAGTACAAGGTGCTGCACATCATGCCGCGGCACGAGGACGTGTACAGCCACAACGAGGCGTGCCTGAGGCGACTATGTGCCGGCGCACCACCGACTGTCTCCCTTGCCATCCACAGTGTCAAGGAGGACCCGAACCGCGACCGCACCGTCGCCTCGCCCAACCTCAACAGGGTGTCCGCGCAGGCGCGCGACGCCGCCCTGATCGATTGTGTGGCTCCCCGGCGGGTTGAGCATTGCCGTGGTGCACGCGTCATGCTGACGTCAAACCACTTCCTCGGGCTTGGCCTCTACCACGGGAGCATTGGGCACGTGGTGGATTACGAGGCCAGTGGCACGCCTGTCGTCCGCTTTGAGGAGCACGAGTTGATTGAGGGTACTCGGCCGGGGAGACAGGGAGTGCGGGGGGCGGGTGCCGACTGGGTGGATGTTTGTTGTCCACCCGTCGAGTTTGAGTCTCGCATTCTGTCGCGACCGGGGGTTGTTGCTGTGCGTGTTCAAGTTCCTTTTGTCTTGGGCTGGGGCATCACTGTCCACCGGTCACAGAGCTTGACGTTGTCAGAGGCTGTTTTGGATGTGGGCGAGGCGTTTGGATCGGGCATGGTGCTGGCTGCTATGAGCCGGGTGCCAGACAAGAGGCGCATATATGTGCGCTCTTTTTGCGGTAGTCGTGTGATTGCCGACCCCACTGCTTTGAAGCTGTACCAAGACTGTCGACGTTTGTAGTTTATACATTTATTGTTTAGTCAGTTCCGTCAGACCCATCCACATCCTCCTCATTATCCAGCGTTGGTACATCCAAGTCGAGCATACCAGAACCTTGAGACACAGAAGCATCGGGCAGAACTGCCGGTACAGGAGGACACACCGAAGGAGAAACAGGTGCACCCACGGGACTGAGCTCATCATGACCGGGCTTGGGCACACCCGCTACCTCTTCTGGACGCAGGGTGGCTGCCGTCACTTGGCTCAAACTCAAAGCATCAGACCTTGCGCCCGTAGAGCTTGAGGGCGCGCCCTTCTTGCGCCGACTTGGAGCCGGTCGCGGACGTGCCCGGCCACGACCGTCCGACTCGCGGGTGCCCGTACCAGGCGCTGCCGGTTGCCGACGTCGAGCATCAATGCGGCGGGCGCGGCTGGCCGCTGCATTTTTGGTCTTGTCCGTCGCGAGGAGCTTGTCAATCTCGGCTTGTCGCTGAGACATGAGCTCGTCTTGGGAGAGCTGATGGGGGACAGGCGCCAGCGGTGTGGCGAGTACGGCGACACCGCCGAAGGCTCGCGTCGACAGCACGGAGGCGGGCTCGCTCACGTCCGCCGCCTCGAAAGTGTGGCACGCTGCCTCCTCAAGCGGCGCTGCACGGGGGGTCGGGGCGCGTCCAGCCGTCGCCAGTTGCGTCACGAGCGAGCAAAAAGTGGGGTCCCACGTTCCGATCAGAAGCATGCAGGCAATAGTGGTCGCCATCGGTGGCTTGAGCGACGGGGCCATGCGGACAACGTCGATGGTGGCCGTCAGCTCCTTCACCTTGAAGTACCGCTCGGCCTTGCCCGACCACTCGCGGATGGCCACGTTCATGGCCGTCATGTCGACGCCGACCACCCAGTTCGACGACTGCGCCCGCCGCAGAGGGTTGAGGACAGCCGCAGTGGTACCGGGGATGGGTATCATGGGCTGAGATCCAGCCGGGATGCTCCAAGACGGCCACCACTTCTTGAGGAGGGAGCGCACGGGTGCCCAGTCCGTCTCCAAGTTGTTGGCCGCGATCACCCCCTCGACCGCCTGACCACCGTGAAGGCGAGCCAGGCAGACCAGGCCATCCACGTGCAGCTTGCGCAGCACGTCCTTGCAATCGTCGCGATCACGGATCAGTTCAAGCACACGCGCGACGCAGGCGACCGCCTCGTCGGAGGGCTTGAGCATCGGCGGAGGCGTGTCACGGTCCGTCGTCTTGGCGACACCCGCCACCTCCACAAGCGCCGCCGCGTCTGCCTTGTCGGCCGCGGCCGCGGCGGCGGTAGCGGCGGAGGCCGCGGCAGCGGCCGCGGCTGTGGGAGCCACGGCTGCCGCAGCAGCGGTTGCTGCGTCTAGGGATGCCGCACCACCGGGGGGGTCTCTTCGAGCAACGACGAGGACGCCACCTTCAGGAAGCTCTCCAGAGACATTGGAGCGTGGCTGATCGGCGACATCTCGGCGCACGACGGCACCGCCAAGGGGAACGTCAAGGCCGTCGTCGCCGGACAGAAAAGACGCCCCAGCTGCACCTCCCGACGCCTTGGGCACGCTCTGCCCGGTCGCACCATCATTACGCACGACGAGCCCCCCAGCAGGCACCTCGTCAGCACCCGCCAGCTCGCCTTGTCCGAGCGGTCCGCCCCCCCCCGAGTGGTCTCGCCTCAGCGACGTGCCCTCCGAGCGATCCCGATCAACAGCGGCGCGCGTGCGCTCCAATCTCAGCGTGATGGCCTTGGCGGTCGCGTCAAGCTCTTTCTGCCGGTACGCGAATGAAAGCCCGAGGTTGACGACGCGGCATGCGTGCTCGTCATCGTCCGAAAAGAAGCCGATCCGGTCGACGATGCGGATCCATCGGTGTTGAGGGGCGTCCATGGGGCTGTCGCCGTCGCACATGCGGCTGATGGCAGCGTGCAGGATGGCCCCAGTTGGCGCGAGGTGCTCATCCAGCTTCATGGCTACCTCGTGGAAGCCCTCGAGCAGGCGAGCGAGGAAGGAGACCTTGGTGCTGTCCCCAATGCCCAAAGACCGGAAGAACTGCAAGTAATCCTCGTCAGGCACGGCGGGGACGACAGGCACGGCAGGCACGGCAGGCACGGCAGGCACGGCAGGCACAGCAGGCGCTGCGGGCCGGCTGGCGGGCTCGGCAGGCACGGCAGGCACGGCGGGCACGCCGGCGGGCTTGGTCGGCACGGCGGGCACGCCGGCGGGAACAGCGGGTAGGGCGGGGACGGAGGGGACGGCGAAGACGGCCGCGGGGACGCCGGGGACGCCGGGGACGGCGTGGACCGCGCGGACGGCGGGGACGGCGGGGGCGGCCGGGGCAGCACCAATGCCGGCTTCCATCGTCTGTCGGGACGAGGACGAAGAGAACAGGCAAACGAGGCACAGGGAAGCAAAGGACGATCACGTAACGGCCCGGTCAGCAGAAAGAACAATAACAATCATGGAGACACCATGAACATGGGCGGTCATAGTCACCGCAAGCTCACCCGTCTTCCCCAAACAAGCGGGACGCGGCAGGCGCAGAAGTAACGTCCCCAACGTGAAAGAGATCGGCAACCAACGGGGCAAAAAAGCGTACAATGTGTGCAGCTGTAACCGTGCTACAGCGCCGATAAGAAATACAGGCAAGACCCGGGTACCGACCCCGTGTCGCCGCACGATGGGGGCGGCGCCATGGTGACGGGCGCGACGACGACCGCGCGCAGGCGACGCCACGACGACGACCGCGCCATGGTGGCGGATTGGAACTGGACCACCAACGACCCGACCCCGGCCGCGAGGAGAAGCGCGCCAGATCGGGGTGGTCCAGAACACCGATTCTGAGATCGACGGGTTCTTATCGGTCCACTTGAGCTCGGTTGCAATCCATGCAGATTGTGGTCGAATCTGTCACCAGCGGCGGAGAATCGAGAAATCAGCCTTGCGATTCAGACAATCCATATCGGCATCCGGCCCCCCCACACGAGCGCGCGGAGCGCGCGCGGAGCGCGCCCCC
>ENA-ORXT01004224-ORXT01004224.1-marine-metagenome-genome-assembly--contig:-NODE-4224-length-15057-cov-11.806943_pt1 | contig 15057 bp, 11 predicted proteins | sample MGYA00237868_ERZ511482 | MGnify/ENA metagenome assembly ERZ511482 | reverse complement strand
CCCCCCTGCCACCATGCGCGTCTTGCACGGGGTGCTCCTCGTCGGCGCGGCGGCGGCCGCCACCGCCGCCACCGCCGCCACGACCGCCGCCGCGGCGTCCCCCCCCTGCACCTGCGCCGGCACCGTCCAAGACACGGTCGACGCGTACGCCGAGGCGCCGCACGCGGCGATCGCGCTCGCGCGCATCTTCCTCGCCCTCGCGCCCGGCAGCCGCGGGGCGCCCCCCCGCCTCGGCGCCTTTGGCGTGGCGATGAAGGCCGCCGCCGACGCGGTCAATGGCACGGGCGGGGCGGCGGCACCGTGCGGCGCCGGCGTCGACGCGGACGAGGCGGTGGCGTATGCCGGCTACACGGTGCTGGCCGCCTGGTTTGCACCCGACGCCGCCAAGGCGCGCGCGCTCGACGCGCTCTTTGCGCACCACGGGTACGTGCCGGGGCGGGCGGCGGCCGGCCACGTCGGCGCCGTGGCCGCCCGTGCCGTGATGGCGCGGCACAAGCAGGGGCCGCCGCCGGCAGCGCCGTTTGTGCCCCTCAACCCCCCGTCGCCCGGCTATGACGCGGCCTGCGACACGATTGTGGTGGCGGACAGCTGGCAGCCGCAGTGCGTGCAGGGGCAGGTTGGCGCCCCGTGCAAGGTGCAGGCCTACACCCCGGGCGCGCTCGTCAATGGGAGCCTCTTTGGGTCGGGCGGCCGCAAGACGGCCGGCGACCTGACGGCGTGGCTGGCCGACGCGCCCGCCTACGACGGGTCCCTCGGCGACCTCGACGTGTCGGCCGTCGAGCCGGCGGGCGACGGCCTCGACGCCAACGACGCGTTTGACGCGCAGCACGCGGCGGTGCTCGCCGCGTCGGCCGAGTTGGGCGACGACGGCAAGGCCGCCGCCGACTTTTTCGGCCCCCCCGCCGCCCTCCGCACCTTTTCCCTCGCCGTTGCCGAGGCGGTCGCGCGGGGCCTCCCCCTCGCCGACGCCGTCACCCTCTTTGCCGTGTCGGCCGCGTCCATTGCCGACGCCTTTATCGCCACCCAGTACGTCAAGGCGCGCTACGCGTCGGTGCGCCCGCTGACGGTGTTGCAGTGCGGGCGGCACGACGCGCCGCTGGTTGCGTGGGCGGGCCCGTACGCGGGCGTGCGCCCCCTGACCGACGGCGAGCTGTGGGCGCCCTACCGCGCCACGCCCGGCTTTCCCGGCTACACCTCGGGCCACGCGGCGGTGGCGGCGGCGGGGTCGCGGGCGCTCGCCCGCTTTTTCGGGCCCGCCGACCCGCCGCGCGGGGCCAACTGTGGGGTGGTGCCGGCGGGCACGAGCGCCCGCGAGCCGCGCGTGGAAAAGGGCTCGCTCGGCTACGTGGCGGGCGTGACGGACGTGCCCAACGGGGGGCCCCGCACCGCCGGCTACTCCCCCGCCGCCGACGTGACGCTGTGTTGGGCGTCCTGGTGGGGCTACGCCCGCGCCGTGGCAGCGTCGCGCCTCGCGGGCGGCATCCACATCCCGATTGATAACGCGCGGGGGTTGGCGCTCGGCGTGCGCGCGGCGGACGAGGTGTACGCGTGGGTGACGGCGGGCATGCCGTGAGGGGGGCGGGGGGGGCGGCCGCGCCTCCCCACGCGCGGTGCCGAGGCGCTGTCACGTGACTGTCATTGCACTTTTTTTTTTTTTTTTTGGTTGTGGTTCATTGCCAGGGCGGCTGAGTGGGGCCGATGCAGCACCGCCCTGGCCCGACACCGTTTTGTCCTTCAAGGCGGCTTGGCGCGCCGCACCACGGGGGTTTTCCGACGGGCAGCGACGTGCACCATTGTCCGATTCCGCTCCCCCGCCCCCGGATGGGGCGGTGGGACGGTCACGACCACAGGCAGGTACATGGTCGGCCTGTGGAGGCACGATGGACGTCACCAGAACGAGAGGCGAGGGGTGTGGCCTGGGGACGAGCAGACAGACGCGTTTGAAAGTGAGCAGTACGCACTCGGGCTTGGGGGTCCTTTGGCGAGCTGAGGGGACTGGCGTGACCTTGTCGCAACGATAGATGCACGCATGTGACAACTTGTTGGAAGCACAACACGGAGGTGGATGCCTCGCCAATGCGGCGCCGGATGGCGATAGACAGAGCTCGACGGAGTGAGGCGCGTCCACCACACCGCAAGAGCATCCAGCCCGCTGCACGCATACCCACGATGTCAAAGGGAGACGTGCAGTACACCACCCCCTCGCAGATGGCCTTTGCATCCAGGTCACCCCATGGCACGCCCCGGCGCCCGCGACGCATTCGATCGCTCCCCATGCTCCAACGGGCCCGCCACACCCACCGCCCAAGCTCAGGCACGGAGCACCTTGGCCGTCATGGCGGCGAGCGCCGCCACCAGCGCCACGATAATCGAGAGCAGCACCTGCACAACCGCACCAGTCAGAGCGTGTGCGTGCGACACGGGGGCATTGGGGACAAGAACACAGCAGGGCAGGAGCAGAGCCACGACGAAACCACAGCAACCGTTAAAAGTAAGCAGGCCATTCCGCTGCACCACCCGCCCGCGCCACTTTCGTAGCGTGACCGCACCGAGCATCGGGCGGCGGCCGGCCGCCCCCCGTCCGCTCCCTCCCGCAAGTCCGGCAGCGTCTCCACCCCCACCCTTCGCCCCCCCGCAACGTACCGGTACCAAGGACGACGCCGGCGCAGGCGGCGCCACGGGCGTCGACGTCGACGCCGCCGGCGCCGACGAGAGCGCGGCGTTGAGGTCTGCCAACTCGCGCCGCAGCTCCGCTTCAACGAGCGACGCGGCTGCATCGCCGCCCGCGGGCGCCGCCGGTGCGGCAGCGGTGGGTGGCGGCCGCCGACCGACGGCGACGACCGTCGTCCGGCCGGCGGGCTCACCCCGACCACGGGGGGTGGCGGGGCGCCAAAGGCGGCGCGCGGCCACCCCATGACGCCGCAACGGCGCCGGCTCCCCAGTGGCTGACCGGGGCGGAAAAGGGAGGGGGCGGCTGTCGCGGGGCGTCGTACCAGCGGGAGAGCAGCGCAGCTGGAGAGCGCAACGGCTCAGGGGCAAGGTGAAAAAAGAGGCTTCAGGCACCAGCGCACAGACAGCAGGGTCGTGTAGAATCACAAGCTCGGCGAGCCACTGCGGCTGCGGTCGGCGTGTCCGGGCCCCGCAGCGCAGCCGCAGAGGCAGCCGCCGGCCCCGCGCGGGCGACCGCCGCCACGGATGCCATTCGCGGTGGTGGCGGATGGAACGCCTTCCCGGCCTCGCGACGGCCCCGTATTTCGTCCCGAGATGGACAATTGTACGCGCGAGCTCCCCCGCCGTCGTGTCCACTTGCCTTTCCAAACTCCCCGCGTGCAACTCGACGCGCGTGTCTCCCGACGACTCTGGGAATTGTGACCGGTTCCGTTCCAGCCCCACACACCGATCTGTGCGCGAGGTCCACAGCCGCGGCCGCGGGATCCCCCGCGCGCCGCGCGTGTTTGTTTGTTGCGGCGGCGCACGCCCCCGCGTGTCCCCGTTGCACCGTCTTTGCCCACCGCTTGTCACCGCCGCGGGTACCTGCGGCGGGAGGGCGTCGTCGGTCCCGACCATGATGACGACGAGCGCGGCCTTACCGGCCTTTGTGGGTGTAGCCGGGCCGGGCCTGGTGTCGACCTCACCACCGCCCCGCCGCGCGTCCCGCCGCCGCGCCGTCGCCCCCCCATCCTCCCACCGCGTGCCGCGCAGCGCCACGTTGGGCTCGTACGCGTACTGGGTGAGCGCGAGCAGCGCGTCCAAGGAGCGGCGGTCGTCCCCCCCCCCGCCACCATCATCCCCCTCCACGCCGCCCGCGGCGGGTGCGTCGGCGGCCCCTTGCGCGGCGGCGGTGGCAGCAGCGGCGCCCGATGGACGCCCGCCACCGACACCACGGCGTGCGCGGCCGGCGGCGGCGAGGCGCGCCGACGAGCGCACGGGGGTCAGGACGAGGCGGCCGCCCGTCGCCTCGGCTTGCGCCGCGGTGCACCGCACGGGGGTGAGGGTGCCGATACTGCCCGTGGGCGACGGGGGGGGGGGCGTCGGCGATCGAGACGCCGACGCGCGCCCGAGAACGACCGGGCGTCGTGTTGGAACTGGGCGCGGGGGGCTTGCCGCCGTCCCCAGCGGCTGGTGCCGGCGCCCATCAGGGGCGGTAATGTGGAGAGCCGCCAGCTCGGTCGCAACCCCGTCGTCAATCGTGGACGCGCGTGCGACTCGCGGGCCGTCCACCGCGCTAGGGGGCGCTAGGTCCCCCCATGTCGGGGGGGGCGGCACCGGCAGCGACGCCGCCGTTGGTGCAACGAAGCCCGCGTCGCACCCCACAACGCCGTCGATCGTGCGCGCCGCTGCGTCGGTGCGGGGTGCGCCCACGGACGGGCCGGCGGGCGACGCTCGCCGTCGATGAAGCGCGGGCCGCACGGCCGTGGCGCTCGCCGGAGCGGCCACCCCGCGGCGGCCGGCAGCGGCAGACGCCGGCGGCGTCGACGGTGCCGCCCCCGCCCGAGGCGTCGGTGTTCCACCCATCCGAGGCGGGACGCGCGGCGACGGGTGGGCGCGGCCGCGGCAGGCGTCGGGGGCGACGAGCGTGGTCGCCGCGGCTGTCGTGGCCGCGACCAGCCGCGGCTGGCTGGCTGGGTGCCCGTCGAGACGGCGCCACGCAGCCACCGCGCCGCCGCAGAGGGGGGTTCCGCGTGGGGGCCCGCGCAGGCAGCGCGCGCCGAGCACCCACCCGTGACCGCGGTGGGTACCTCGAGAGTCCCTGCGTGGCGGCCGCTGCAGCTGCGGGGCACGAACGGGGCAAACACGGGGCGCGGTGCGCGCCCCACGGGCGTCCCCGGGAGCTGACGCGGATCAAGTACAGTATAGTACGTGGCGCTCCCCGTACATGTACAATACAGGGTGCGGATCTTGGATCACACATCTGTCTGCCTTGAAAATCCCGTTTCAAAGTATGAAGTATTTTCCAATTCTAACCAATGGGGACACAGTCAAGTTCAAGAAAAAGAGGCAGTCAACAGGCTCGCAGCCATCCATTGGTCACGGTTCAACAGATAGACCAATGGAAAGTTGACACGGACCCACGACAACTCAGGCCAAATTGGCAAGACAGCAATACAGAAGAGCCTTTTTCAGCGAAGAAGACGAACAGCCTGTGGTAGGTCCCAGACCTGCGGTTCGTCGTCCACGAGGCGTGTGTCCTCGTGGGTTGGCAGACGAGGAGAATCTTTCTTGGCAGAAGAACAAGATGACAATCCAAGGCCCTCGAAGGCCTTCTACATCGTTCGGCAAGACAAGTGGGGGGGAGAGGGCCCTCCAGCAGTGTTGGTGCTCTCGGCAACGTGCTATTCATCTTTTTCTGCCAGACTGGCGAAGGGGGCGTCCTGCTACAGCAAACGGAGCTCGGGCAACTCGCATTCCCTCACCACTTTAGTCCTGCCCTATTTACGTTGTCGGCCAGCCACGGGGGGAGGGCACCGGGTCTGCGGGTGGTATGGAGTGAAGGAGGCGGTCGTACCACAGGGGGGAGTGGTTGAAGACGGCGGTTGGACCTCAGCCGTCGGCCACGACTGACATTCGGTGCAATGGAAACAGGTGACAGTTCAGTACCGTGCCCGGCCTGTGGATGGGGCACAAGGAACCCAATGGACAGCGCTGTGTGGCCAGTGTATCCCCAGAAGCCCATCACGGGGGCTTCAGGAGGCTTTTGAAAGCATGGACCTTCTCCGCCACTGTCAGACGATGGCTGACGGCGGCGGTTGAGTCAATGTCCTAGACAGAATTGATCTCAGCCTGTCGACCATGTGCTGACCATCTGTAGGCCACCCATTGACAACCTGTTGACCATCTCATGTCGGTTGCAGACCCGAGCACGAACTTCAGGCAAAGGCTATCAGTGGCGGCCAATCGGCTGCCCACCTGTTGACCAATTGTTGACCATCTGTGTGAGAGCTACTGTCGATTGTATTATTTAGAAACCAACTGCGAAAGCATGCTCGCGAAGGCTATTATATCTATGACCCATTGGTTGCGCCACGAGGGAGCATGCCGCCGCTGAGGGTGATGCCGCGCTGCCCGACTACGGTGCCGTCGCCGGCGGAGAGCGCAGCCAGGTCTGTCGTATGGTTTTCCCTTTGCGGCGGGTGTGTTGATGGGGTGGGCCGTAGTTGCTGTGTGTTTCTCTCCCTGCTAGGGATGGCGCGTCGAGTAGCTGGGTTTGTTCTATTCCCCGTGGCCGCGTCGGTGCTCGCGCCCGCGCGCGGAGTGACGCGGCGTCTGACCGCCCCGCGCGCACCCCGACCCCGTCCCACACACGCAGTCGCACTCACAATGCATGCACGGGTACACCCCCACACCAAGACACGTGCGCCGGTGGGCACGCGACACGCAACGCACCCCACCCCCGCCGGTAGGGGTGGCGTCCACGCAGCCAGCCAGCGTGCCGCTGCGGTGCCGCGGATGGCTGTTCACGTTTCCGCCCGCCGGCAAAACCAACGGTGCCGCAGCGCCAGGCGGCCGCCACGCCGGGCCGCCACAGACACGGCGGCGTGAAGACAGAGGCGTCCGACGCCGGGTCGCGCCGCCCAGCGGCTGGTGGGGGCCAACGGAGGCAAGGCTCGGCGAACCACGACCACCTATGATCGTCTGCCCACATCGCCCGCACCGCCACTCCCCGTCTACCGTCGCTCGTCCTCGAAGGCCACACACTGCCAGACCAGAGGGGGCGCCCACGCCTCGGCACCGCGGCGGCTCCGCCGCGCCGGCCCGGGCGGTCCGGTCCGCGCACCCCATGTCGTCAGCCGCAACGAGCGCCGGTGGCACGCGTCGCGGGTGCACTAGCCTCTCCACGGCGCTGGCGCCGCGCAGAGGTACCGCCCGTGCGCCCCGTCCACCGCCCACAGACGCGGCGCGGCGACCGCCCAATACGACAAGCAAAAACGACCCCCTCCCGCCATACCCCCGAGTGGCGGAAGCGACCTAAGCATCCATTCTTTGGTTGCGGCTGATGGAGGTTGCCATGTCGCCGTTGAACGTTTTGTTGGCGACCATCTCCTTGATTGCGCCTACCTGCAGAGTGGTGATGGGGGTCCTTCGACGTTTCACCATGATGGTTCTGGTGAGTTTCTATCCGCTGGTAACAAGCTGGGGGCGTTTCTTCGTAGGTCACTGGGTGACCGCTCCACTCTGAAGTCCCCAGAATTAGGCAGATCAGGGCAAGAGAGGCCGATTATCGAATCCCATTGACGACCGCAATCGCCTTTCCAGGGTGGGCAAATAATATTGAGTAGCGATTATACTGTCGCAACACGCACACCCGTGCGCCGACCACCCTCCTGGCATCAGATCGTCAGGAAGCAGACCTCGAGTTCCCAACGGTCTGCGGCGCATGTTCTTCGACCGAGAAGATTGCATATAACGTCACATCTGCCGGGGGCTCAATGTCTGCTACAGATGCTGATCTCAGCAACGGTGTTGGCCATTACGCTTCATCCCCATGTTGCTCACCTTTCGTTCCTGTGCCTGTGTGGTATTGGTAACGACGGCGGCCAACGCGGTGCCATGTCTGCGGCAGACTGACACTTCTCTGCCCCCTTTTCGGCGCCCGAGCGTTTCGAGCGCGGCGGTGGGACCTGTGGACCATGCGCGATGGTGTCGCGCAGGAGGTGGCGTCAGAAAAATCGCCACTCTGCCGTGTCACACGCTCTTCTTCAGCAGTGGGTCCATAGTAGATTGCGGCCGACGTCATGGTCTTGTGCGCGCTGTGGATTTGTCGTCGGCGGCTTCTGTTCTCTCTACGTCCTTCCTTCTTTCCAGCCTTTCCTCCCCCGGGACTTCTACGCCGATGGTTCATGATGAAAAGGGGCGTCTGCCATTTTTTAAGGCCGCCTGACAGGAGCGGCCACACGGCGCGGACGTGCCCTCTGGCTGAAAACGATGTTCTACAGGAGCCTGCCGACCAAACAGCGCCTTCCACGAAAAGGGTCAGTGCGGCGAAGCAAAGTGCGTACGTCACAAGTTGTGCGGCGTGACCGGCCTCCAAGGCCACCAGTACGGCGACAAAACGTACGTGATGGACCGCTGGTACCTTGAATATGACGGCCTTCTCCCCGAGGCATGCAAGGGGGAACTAGACGAGCCGGACTTCCTGCGCATCAGGATGAAGGATGACACCGACAAAAACCTCTTTGACGACACGCAGAGCTTCTCTGCGGCAGCTTCGTAGATCGTAGTTGAGCCACGCCGGACTCTGTCTCGACTCCGGGCAAACAGAAACTCCGAGGGCCTTGGTCTCGATGAATACTTTCCACTATTGCAGTCTCACGGCAACAAGGCATATGTTCTTCATGTTAACAACTAAGTGGCTTTTGGCTTGTTGGTCGAGTTCCACGGCCGAGGCGCCGTGACGACCAGCGGGCGCGCGGAGGACGCGGTTGAGCGCGACGTCGACAACTGCAGCGAATGCGACTTTACCAAGGAAGAACAGGACGAGTAAAACCCTGCCGTAGACGGCATGAGAAACAAGAACACCCGGCGACTCTGCCTTCCGGGTGGGCGAAGCTGCTTGTACGTGGCAGCCATCAGAAAGGACACGTCGCCGGCGAACTCGCTCCTACGCAGCAACAGGGGCATGGAGACTCTCATGTCGGTTACGCTGTCGCCGGGTCCGATGAGTTGCGACGTTGTGGCATGCTTCAGACAATGCAGCCGCCGCTGATGTCCAGCATTGCTCTCACCTTCGGCAGGTTCGTGCGGCACAAGAGCGGGGTGTGTACCACTGACATCATCCGACCGTGGAACAAGGACGCCGGCAGGTGAGCTCCGCTTTTGCCGTTATCTAGGCGGCCCTCGCTGCTAATCTCGCGCCCCTTGTACTGAATCCTGACGACTCTCAGGCGAAGACTGGCGTGGCTGCGGCAACCGACGACAATGACTGCGCTGTGCAGCTCCCTGTCCCGGGTGAGATCTGATGTGACGTGGGTGAGGATAGACACATGATGTTGCAATGAGGGAGCGCTGGAGGCGGGGGATGCATGTGAGTCTTGTCAGGTATCCAGAGGCAATAGCAGTGCTGTAGTCTGAAACTTGTTTGGTTCCTGGCGTCTGCGCGGCTGTTGTGCTGCGTGGGGGACACGCAGAGCAACAAAAAAGGAACAATCGCCTACAGAAAAACACAGGATTCATCCCCCCCGTACAACGGTACCGTGGAGGCATTTGACTACCGGCAGCACTCTTCGGATCAAAGAACGGCCCTAAAGTGAGCAGGAGCTCATTGACCCTGCTCCACGTGGAGTCGAAGGCAGCGGGGCCCACGACCGATGCCGGCTGCGTCCAATCCCCCAACTCACTCGCGGTTTTGCGAACCTGAACTCTCTCCATCTTCTTGTGGGACCAACCGCACGCGCGGCTGATTCGGTGGCGCTTTTGTTTCAAAAGCGCCAGTGGCAGCGCCGTGGCGGGCCGCGGAACGCCACCGGTGGGCATGGTGCCTCCGTGGCCGGCCCGGGCAGCGGTATTGACCGATGGAGCGCGTCCGGACTCGCTACACCCAGGCGTCGCCGGCGCCTTTCACACCAGAGCATTTGGTAGCGCGAAGTTGTGCGCCAAACCTGGCAACAGCCACGCCCGCTTTTGCGTGTCAGGCAGGGTAGGCTGGAGATGTGTCCGCGCCATCTACCGCCCACGAGGCAGCGGCCACGGCGGTGAATGCGGATAGCTAGCTTATCCAAGCGCAGCAGCATGAGGCACGAGGCGGGGCAGCCCGCGGCAGCCCGCGGCTCGATGAGAACGCCAGTCAGACCAGCACGTTGCTATCGCTGCCTGACGACTGCGCGCCAACAGTTTGGATTGACTGCCTGCTGTGGTGCTGTGGAAGGTGTGGGGTGCTGTGGAAGCGGAACGTACAAAGGTCTTGCTGACGTACTCGGCTCGCGTTTTCCTCCGAAGAGCTGCAATGTGCTCCTGTTGTTTTCTGCCGGGACGCCATGAGGGAGCTACGGCCGTTATCGCTGCGGCCCCTCTTTCTGCATTTTTCTGGGAAAACTTCTGCTCGCACCGCAACCGACACGACGCTGCAGATGGTCGAAAAGAAAATGTGTCACTTCCTGCGCTTCCTGACAGCGCGCTGAGCGTACCGCCCGTTACTGCGCTCCCAGAACGCGCGCTGGGCGAACCGCCTGCTCTGCGCATCGCCCGGGGAGACAGTGTATGCCGGGCGTCGGGCGGTGACGCAGAAGATTTCGACCGGGAAGTTGGGCGCGTGCCGGGGCGCGCTCTTAGGTCTGCATGATGTACCCCTCCGTATCGGCGGCATGATGCCGTCGAGATTACGTCGGCGGCGGAGCGGTGACCGAGCCATCAACGCCGACACGTTGCGTCGTGACAACGCCGACGGTGTGCAAAGCATGGACCAGATCTTTTGAGCTCCTGGAGCGCTTGCAGGAGCAGTGTGGCGGCAAGTGCTTCGAATGGCCCCCGTGAGATAAGAGATCGACTACATCGATGCGTCTGGCGTGCCCGACTAGCCGCACGTCGGCGCCAACGTGTTGTCTTTCGTCTACTGTGTCCCTTTCCCGTCGCCAGGCGGCACCAAGAGTTCTCTCGCTTCTGGGGACGACAAGCAAGAATGCAGCGGCAAATTGGCTAGCCGCGGCTTCAGAGCCCCCACGATTCTTTCGTCGCCAACGCGCGGCAGCGCCAACGAGTTTCCAACGACCAAGAATGATACGCCATCCGAGACACCGCCCGCCCCCACGTCTACCGGCAAACGGAGCGACAAAGACATCTGTGGTGACGGCCGGGACAAGGGCAGGGACATTTTCGGTACGTACGGCACGCTGCCGATCGGCACGCAGTCGCGATCGCCGCCGGGACGCCACAACCCCGCGCCGACGGCGACGTCGACGTCGTCCAAGTCGTTGACGGCGAGTGTAGTACAACTCCGTAGCCACGAGCCCGAAGAGGGCAGTATCCCACCGCTGCCGTCCTAAGAACGTGCCCCCTATAGGATCACCCGATCTGGGAAGAAGGGCCGCCAAAGGTACAAGACAAAAGGCACCTTTCACTTGCCGGCGACGACGGTGCTTCTCACCGTCGTCGCCCTTTGTCCTAATAAGGTCGGAAACCGACGTGCGGGCCCAATTCCCCGACTGGGAATTAGCCCGCACCGCCAACCAACCAATACCACTAAGAACAATGCAAGACAAGTCCCCCGAGGCGGTAAGTAGAGACGAGGGGGAATCTGGGCCACACGCCCCGCTCTGACGTGGCGGCCCGTGGTGCGGCCACACGGGGGCGCCGGCAGCCTTCCACGCCCGCCTCCCACTGGCGGGCCCGGCGTGGCTGGTCGCGCGGCGCGCGCCCAGCCGGTGTGCCGTCCGTCCCGCGCCCGGTACCAGCGGGTGAGCCGTGTTGCCCGCGGCTGCCGGGCCCGCTTGCGCCTCCCGCGCCGCGGGCCGGGCCCGCTTGCGCATTCCGCGCCGCGCCCGCTCACCGCCAGTGTTACCCCCCTCCGGGTGGTGGTACATCACCTTCTCCCCAGCAGCCGCCATCCACAGCGGCCGATGGCACGCCTCCCCGCCAAGGCGGCCGCGACCGCGGCGACGCCCGCTCGGGTTGCCGGCCGCCCCGCGACGGCGGCGGCGGCGTCGATGGGGCCGGCGAGTCTGGTGCAGGCGGCGGCGGCGGCGACGGGGGCGCACCGAGGCGCCCCCGTCGGGTCGGTGTCCGCGGGGACGGGAGGCCCTCCCCGCGACCCGGCGGCGGCGCCGTTTGCGGCGTCCCGCGGCGTCCTGGGCATGTCGGGGCGGCGCTCTCGCGTCTCAACGGCAGCGCCGCCGCCGCCGTCGCGCTCGCCGTCTCCGCCGCCGGTGTCGTGGGAGGAGCTGACCCCCCCGCCGCCGGCGGAGTTCCACCAGCGGCGCTTGGCGGCCGAGGCGGCGGCGCACGAGGCCGCAACTGCCGCTTTGGCGGCAGCGCCGGCGGCCGCCCCGGCGATTGCGCAAGTGTCAGCACCGGCGGCGGCGCCGGCGGCGGCCGCGGCGGTGCCGCGCCCCTCGATCCCGGCGCTAGCCGCCGAGTTAGTGCGGCAGCACGGGTGGTCGCGGCGGCCGGATCGCGACCATTTGGTGCCGACCCGGCGGCCGCGACGGCCGACGCCGCCCGGCTTGCGGGACCCGGTCCCCCCATCGCCGGTCCGCTTGTCGCCGCCGGCCTCGCCAGCGCCCGTGCCGGTGGGGATGGCGGTGGAAGTCGCGGAGGCGTGTGGCCTCGATACCGAGGGGCCGTTGCCCACGGTGCGGGCGGCTTGTGGCGGCGTGATGCCGGGGCTTAACGATGTCGCGGCCATTGACGCCGCGTGGGCCCGCTTGTTAGCCGTCGGCGAGGCGGCCGGCTACCTCGACTCGGGCGCCGCGCCCAACATCCTCTCGGCCTTGGCCGGGCTCGACCGGGCGACGGCCGCCGAGTTTTTCCGCCGGCTGCTCCGGGTCACCGAGGTGGCTGTGTTCTTGCCGGATCCGATATTTGACGTGACAGAGCTCTTCTACGTCGATGGGGCCGCCGGCTACGCCTGGTTAACCGAGCTCCGCCGTCGGCTGCCGACCTTGGCCTCCACGACGTGGGGCGACGCCGACGTCGGGTTGGAGTACTTGGTGGGGAAGGAGCCCCTCCTGACGTCCGTCCAGGGGGCCGGGGACGACTGGGCCAACGAGCGGGACGCCCGCATGACGGCGCGGTTGGCGCCCGTGCTTCGGGCCGAGCACAGCGCAATGCGCCTGTCCATCCGGGATGGCGCCGACCGGGCCTTCCTTCTGCCGCCCGCGCCGTCCGATTGGGACGTCGTCTTTGCCGCGCCGCGGCTGCTGCCGTGGAACCTTCTCCGCGTGTTCGCGCACTTGGCGCATCGCCTAGCCACGGCCACGCGGGACCCCCTCCTTGGCGTGGCCCGCTTGGCGGCGGCCTGTGCCATGGTGAGCGCGTTGCTCGCCACGTACGAGCGCGACCGCCGCCTGTTCCGGCCACCGCCTTTGGCCCAGTGGGCGGTCGACCGCTTCGGGCCGACCACGTTGGCGCAAGGGGATGCCCCCAAGGAGGCGTCGTTGCGCCTCTTGATGGCGGCGTTGCCACACGTCCCTTGGGGCGCCGTTCGTCGGCGGCTGCCGTACGCGTCGCAGGGGAAGGAGCCCCCGCTCATTCCATACGCCCACCGGGGGACGTTGTTGAGCGCCGAGCGCCATTGGATTGGGGTCCTCGCCTGGGCCGGCACGCCGATCGGGCTCGGCTGTACCGAGCGGGCGTTGCGTGGGGCGTTGCCTATCCTACGTCGACGTGGACGAGGGTAGCTATGACGATGCGTCGCCCTTGCCGCCCGCGGCCCGTCGCTCAGGTGGTAGTCACTGGGGCGCACCTGCCCCGTCCTCGTGGGGTGCCGCCGTCGACATGGCCGCCGCGCGGGGCGCTGCTCCTTCCACCCGCGGCGGCGAGTCGCAGTGGTCCGACCCCGAGGCCGGCAGCGCCGTCGGGCCGTCCGACGACGGGGGGCCAGCGTCCCCCGGCAGCGCGGCCTTGGGGCCGCCTCTCGCGAGGCCGGGTGCCGGCTACCCGACGACCTGAGGTACGTCCGCGGACGGGGGCCATCGTGACCGGAGCCGCGGCGACCGCCTCGATGGCTGGGACCGCGTATCGCGTGGCGACGGCGATCCGCCCGGTGGCGGGTCCCAAGGTTGGCCGAGTCACCGCCACGACGGCGGATGGGGCCGGTAGGCAAGCGACGGCGGCGGCGGTACCCATTGGGGCGATTTTCCGCATGGCGACGATGATGCCTACCCAGAAACCGCGGGTGGCCCCGTGTCGGGGGGGGGCCACGGCGACCATCACGGCGGTTGGGGCCGCGAGTCGCGCGGCGACGGCGGTCCGTCTTATGGCGGGTCCCAGGGTTGGCACGACAACCGCCACTGTGGCGGCTGGGGCCGGTCGGCTGGGGATGACGGCGCCGGTGCTCGTGCTGACGCCGACCACCGGGGCGCGGAGCGCGGCTATGCGTCCCAGCCGGGTCGTCATGATGGCGATGGGCGCCGCTAAGAGTCCGGCGATCGTCGCCGCGCTGCGGCTCCCGCGTACGGGTCAGGTCGCGACCGTGGCGGTGACAACCGGCCTTCGGGAGATGCCCGGGCGGGCGCGACCGCGTCGACCGGCGCCCGGTGGCCGACCACCGCGATGGCGGCGATGGCACGGGTGGTCGTGGCCGAAGCGCCCGCCCCACGGACGGGGGCTCGTCCCCGGCGTCGACGCCGGTCGCCGCGGGAGTCGGCACCCGGACGCGCGACGTCCGGCATTCGTGGCGGGCGTCGCTCTCGCCGGGGCGAATGCGGCCAGCCCCGGATGGCGTCCGCCGCGGCACGCCCGAGGGTGACGGCGTCCGCCCGACGGCGGCGCCCGCCGGGCGCCGGCGGGAGCGCACCCCGGAACCCGACGCGCGGCGGGTTGCGCCACGCACCGGCGCCCGAGTTGGGGGTGCGGCCCACGAAGCCGGTGCCCAGGACGCGACGGTGTCGGCGTTCTACCAAACCGGGGGGGCATACGTCGCCGATGTCGGACTATAAGTTTGAACTCCTCAGGACCATTCACACCGGTATTGTGGCTGTAGCTGAGTGGTACAATTTTCGAATTCCAACAGGTTATGGGCCCAGAGCCGGGGCTGTGACAAGGGAAAGGTGTTCCAGACGGCGTCGCGGCGGTCGCGACAAGTGCGAAGAAGACGAGTGCAAGGTGGTTCAAAGACGTGACGGTCAAGGCGCAAGGTTCGGCAAGATCGGGACGCGCTACGACAAGCAGGCATCATGGACGGTGGCGCTGCCGGCATGGGCGGCATCAAGATTGACAAGTTGACGGAGACGAACTTCCACGAGTGGCGCCAGCGGATCAAGATGATCCTGGCGCTGCGCGATCTGGACGACATGCTTGACGAAGACGGCAAGCCGACGGACGCGGAGGACCGCGAGTTGGCGGTGTGGAAGCGTCGAGACACGAAGGCGAGCGCCATCATCGGGCTCACCCTTGGGTCTGAGCAGC
>ENA-ORXT01004222-ORXT01004222.1-marine-metagenome-genome-assembly--contig:-NODE-4222-length-15061-cov-3.948545_pt1 | contig 15061 bp, 28 predicted proteins | sample MGYA00237868_ERZ511482 | MGnify/ENA metagenome assembly ERZ511482 | reverse complement strand
GAATCCATGCACATCGCTGGCGTCAGGGATCTCAAGAGCCCGGCGTTCGCACACTTGATAGTCGAACGAATCGCCACCTGCACTTGCGATCGCTTCCCCTAGATCCGGGTAGAACGATCCTTCATCGATCGGCAGAACCGCCACCTGTGGACCGTCGATCATCCTGCCGCTCATGCCTGCACCCCCACCTTGTCTAGCCATGCCGGGTATTGAGCCGGGATCTCTTCAGGCGCACACAAACGGTAATCGTCCAGTGACTCCCGCGCCCAAGCCTCGAAGGCAAAGCCCGACGGCCAGACGCTCCAGCCGATAGCCATGTCGCCGTGCATCGCTTCAACTTTGACCCGCATGTCCGACAGCACGCTGCCGCTCGTGTTTATGATCCAGTCGCCGGGTTGGATCGGCCGCGGGTTCAGATCGCTGATCTCTTGGAGTGCGGTCAACAGGCACCGGTACGGATTCTCGCGGACCTTTTCCAGTGTGTCGGCGTACATAGTGACCAGAACGGTTTCGCGGTTCATTGCGGGCTTCCTTTGCTCGGTTGTGTTCCTTTAGAGACACCGGTCTGAATAGATCCGGCCGGGTTCAATTCTGCAAGATCATGACAACGCCGGCTAAGCCACACCAGATTCTCAAGAGTGTGCTCGCCGCCCAAAGACCGCGGCAGAATGTGATGCGGGTCCTGCCCGACACCGTTACAACCTTCGGCGTGCGGCCCGTAGTCGCCCATCTCGCAACGGCCTCGCGCACGTTCGATCAGAGCCGCTTTCAGTTCGGTGTAACCCTCTAGCGATTTCTTGCGCTGCTTCGACATCGGGGCGATAGGCGCGGTCGCCGCTGCAAGAGTCGAGTTGTGAGCTCGGCGCTTAGGCGGCTCCGGTAGCTTCTTGAAACGAGGAGTGACACCGCTCATCGGTTCACCGTCTCGGCGAACATCGGTTCATTGTTGACTTCAGCGTCATAGATGCGCACAGCGTCAGCGAGCACAACCTCGCCACGCTTCGACCGTCGATCGGCGGCACGCCTATCACCCGCTACACGAACAGCGCTCACGGGGTCACCGTCTCGGTGATACCCAACAGTGCCAGAAGATCGGGGCCCCACGACGGCATATCGCACTCAAAGAAATCGCCCGCAGGGGCAACGCCGATGTCATCAGGCGAATACTCGATAGGTGTTCCGTTAAAATTGAACGTGACCCATTGCCGCCGCTGGCTCTTCACTTGGTGAGACACGTAACGCACTGAAGCATCGTTCCCAGAGTTGTAGGCTTGCAGCCACATGCCTGCTTTGATCTCAGGTACCACTACAGGATCGGTATTCAGCTCGTGGAACCGTTCTGCCCATTTGGTTGCAATGTCTTCCCACGACTTGCGTGGTACCGCCACGCCCCCACGGGTCGCAGTAGCACGCAACTCGTCAGCATGTCCGCTGTCCATCAGCACCCATTCGGTGCCTTCTGGCGCTAGGCGGTCCGGTATCCAGTCGAATACGCAGCCATCCGGGTCTGGTTCGATCGTCTTCCAGTTCTTGAGGGTGGTGATTTCCATGCCATCCGTGCTCAGATATGGAACAGTCACTATGTGCGTGTACGTAGACGCTGGCGCCTCGCCGTGGTACACGCCACGCTCGCCCGTCTCAGGGTGTCGGACTGGCGTTCCTGCTGGCAGATCGTCCCACTGTCGCTGTACGCGGGTCATGGGGTCACCCCTGTGTCATCGCCCCACTTGGCAAGCCAGTCGTCTAAGGACTCGCCGTACGGCAAGTGGTCAGGGTTCAAGCCAGGAATAGACATATCGTGACCGCGAGTCACAGACCAAAGAACCTGCGCCCCGACATGCCAACCCAAACGGATGTGTTCACCATCACGCCCAGTTTCCCAAAGCTCGTTAATCTCAGTAGCGCACGGCATTCCCAACAGCCCGTGCAGCATCCCGAAAGCCACCATGCACGCGCGTTCTTCCTGCGCTGCCACGTATTGCATGGCTTCATAGATGTGGCGAATGTGAGGGTCTTTCGATATCGCCAGCACCGCTTCATGTGAAACCTTGTCGTCATCACCCTGCACTGCAATGCATGTCATCGGCCAAGACCGCACAGGATCCAACTCGACAACAGGGACTGCTTCATTAGACACAGACAACCACCACAGGTCTTTGTCGTCGTCAAGATGTGTCGCTCGTTCATACACGCGACCGTCGAAAGTGAACCGTTCCAGCGGTTCCACTCCGGGCCGCTGGCGCCAACGGGCAGCCCAGCCGTCGCTTGTCTTCCGCGGGACACTGTTCAGGTAGAAGCTCATGCCACTATTAGCATTTCGTTCCACCGTCGCATTGCGTGCGAAAGTTCGCCACCGGTTGGCGTGGCATCGGTCGTTGAACCGTTAGAGTCTTCAAGCATCAGCCCTCCTTATAAGGGTTGGTCATGGCCCCCGGCCGTTTGTGGTCAACAGCGGTGCGGGGGCTTTCCAACAGCATAGCGGACCATTGCGTCCCTGCACAATGCAAGATTGAACAAACACGCTCACCAGTCATGGCCGTCGAGCTTCCCCGCTTCCACAGCTGCGTCACCAATAGACGCCACCGGGCCAGCCGTCCGCGCTTGCACACCCCACAAAGCCGCAGCCTCACGCCACCCAAGATCGGCGTCGGCGGCGTCAACGATCCGCTGATACGGCACCAACACCACAGACGTCCGAGAACAGCCGCAATCGAACAGCACACCAGACTGCTGCACCAAAGCACGCGCCGCCCTCACGGTGCGATCCTTTCCCTTGTCGGATGACCATGCTCAGCCAAGCACTTCGCATACCGTTTGGCAGTGCGACGGGCGGTCCGCAGCGCCACCCAGCGGCCAGAACAGCACAACCTGTCCAAGAGAAGGCGGCGTCCACCGTCGAACCCAACCTCCCAGACCCGCGCCAGGCAATGCGAATATCCCACCGGGGTATGAGCCTCGGCTTCATAGTGAGAAACCAAGGCCAACAAATCAGTTTCTTGCACGGTCATCGCAGCCACCCTTTCAGCCGGTACGCCACAGCGCCGTTAGCGGCCACAGCGACACCCACAGGCGGCAAGAAACGACACAACACCACCGCAGCGAACATCGCCCACTGACCCAAACACGTATCGCACTCCACCACCTCATCGAACACCGGACGCTTCCCAGCCTTCCGCCGCCGCTTATCAAACCTCGACGCTGCGTCCAAAGCGATCTGACCGATTCGCTCATCCACCAGATACCGCCGCAACGTGTCACCCACCAAAGCAACCAACACAACCTCCGACACCCTCACCGCTGACCGCCTGACAATGCTCGAGAGTTCTTCATAACGGACATGATGACCGTGAGAATCGCCTGGAAAGCATCGACTTTCTTGCGGTAATGCTGCTCCATCTTCTCGGCCAAATCCTTGTTGAACAGCTCTTCGTCTGCCTCCAACCGTGACCACGCTTCATGCATTGACACACTGAACCCTTCGTTTTCGACCTTCGATCGCAGTAGCGCCTGGTCATACGCGACGCGTGCTGCACGTATGCAATGCACCGCGTCGGTTGCGTACGCCGCCTGATCTTCCACGGCCTGCTTGAGTGCCCCGGCCATCTCACGCGCCCGACGCTCGGCCATGTTGAGGCTCCACGTCTCCACGTCGCCGCCAGACTGCTCAATAACCGCATCCCACGGGTCAGCGCTCATGTCGGCGCCTGGCCTTTCACCCAAACGTCAACCATCCCGCCATCACGACGCCGGGACCTACACATGCCGCAACCGAACGCCTTCCGCACACAAGCACGCAAATACACAAGCTCGTCACGCCCAGTCTCAAGAATCACCCACTCATCATCGGGTGTAACCTTGGCTTTCTCGATCACGTCATGCCACTTGCCCCGATTCAGCGGTGGCGGTGTCTTTGTCGTCTGAAACTCTGGCCCACTCACAGCGATACCTCGGGGCGGGCAGCAGCAGACCGGCTTCCACCACCGGCCATTTCGCTACTTGCATTCCGTCCACACACCCGCACGGCCTCCGAGAAAGTCGTAACCTGCGGTGTATGTATCAGGCGAGTTTGACCCGCCCCGAAAACTTGGTGCGTGGTTCGATGGGTCGGCATGTCGGTCGCGTGACCGAACCAGCCGCAACCCATAACCGGGCACTGCACAAACCTACTCACAACCCGCGCCCGTTCGTCTTCGACGGGTTCGCTAATCGCTCATTCGTCACAGGCGACTCATTGCTGTTCATCTTCTGCCGCAGATCGGCCCACAGCTTTGCCTCTAGATCCTTGGCCAAGATGGCCGACTGCCTCGCAATCTCTTTCGACACGGCCTCTGGCAGTTGACCCCACGACCCACTATCTGCCCTGTCAAACTCTTCTCGCTGCACCCACCCCTTAGCCACCAGCAATTCCGCCAGCGCCGTAGCACCCATTGAATGGCCGCCGTCTATCTCTCGGATGTCAGCCGCCAAAGCGTCAACCACCTCTGGGTCGATGTAATCACTCATACCGCGCCCTTCAAGGTCGCTGCAACCGGAGCGCCTTCTGCCCAAGCATGACCGCAGTCACAGCACACGTTCCAACTGCGTCCCCGCATCTCCCATGCCTCGTGCAAACAGAACTCTTCCCCAAGAGCAGCCTGGACTGTCGCCCAGTCAGCATCACGACGCTCATACGAATACTCGAAAACGTTGAAGTCCAAAGACGTCAAACGCTGAAGCCGTTCGATCGCTTCTTGTAGCTCGCTCATTGTTGTTTCTCCTTGGTGTGTTCACTCATGGCCCGAACCCGATGCCGCCGTCCATGTCGAGGTAGATGTTGTCTGAGATCTCGATGCCAGGCTTGCCCGTGTAGGTGATGCCGAACCCGCCGCTGTCGTCTGTGGTGTTGACTTGACGTGTAGGTGCGCGGTCTGACGTGGCGACGATGAAGATCGCGTAGCCGGCGAGCAGGGCTACGAGCGTGCGGAGTGCAATGTTTGGCACTTCCTTGAGCGCAATGGTTGGCCCTTCCTCGCTTGACAGCTCACTCATTGTTGTTTCTCCTTGGCCCAGTCGGACCATGCTCGTTTTCCATGCTTGCTCTTCGATCTCATCCATCGGAGAACATGCCTCTTATGTCATCAAACGTCGGCAATGACGCCTGCCACTTCTCGTGCACCCGATCAAACTCGGCCAGCAGTGCACGCAAGTCTTCGCCCTTTACGAACTCGAACATCGTCTCTTCGCCTGGGTAGAGATCGTCCGGTTTCGGGTCGTTCCGGTAATCAGCGCAACCGTCGATCTCGTCTTCCCACGCCTTCGCAGTGCAGTACACGCCGCCGCCAACCTCCATCGGGATGGAACGGCCAACTGGATACTTCGACTTGCCGCACCGCAGGCACGTCGGCATCTCACGGCCCACGCGGTTGGCCTGTGCCCGCAGTCGTTCGATTGCTTGCTCTTCGATTTCACCCATTAGACGGGTGCGCTTCCGCTCGCAGAATCGCCTGCTGCCACAACGCCATACGGTCCAAACCCGCAGTGTCAGCGGCATGATTGAACGAATACGCACACAGCTCTGCGAGCACAAACGGCAGCATGTACACGCTGTCACTGTCGGCTGTCCTCGCGAACTCTTCGAGCAGATCACCCGTTGTCTCCCGGTCGTTCACCAGCAACGCCGTCACCGCCTGCTGAGCCACAGAACGACACTCACGCATCGAATCATTCACGTCCGCACCTTTCCACGCATACAGCCAAGAACGACACACCCGCCACCGACCAGCACCAACCCCACAGCAGCCAAACCCGTATCTGCGCCTGTGAACGCCAACGTCGGCCCACGCGCCGCCGACCCGCCAACAATCCCGCCGTGACACCCCGCAGAATTCGCCCAATCAGACCAGCCGTTCAAACCACGCAAATGCAAGGCCACCGTGATATTGCCATCCAACGTCGCAGCCGGCCCAGGCCACCTAGCGTCATCTCCAAACAGAACACGCAACACACCCTGCGGATTGTCGTCGTGGATCTGGTTTATCTGAAACGGCCCCACATCCGAAGTCGGTGAGACGTGCGCTACATCGAAGTTCGCTGTCGCGTTCCAGCCCTCGCAGCGGGCCACCGCTACAGCCTTGGCGCAATCGCCAGGGAACTCGGCATCGAACCGGTCACAAATCTGTTGCTCGACAGAGTCGTACTCTTGAGCATCGGCATCGACCCCTGGAGCATTCAGTAGCAGGAACAACACCGCACCCATCGCCAGGCGTGCGGTAGTCCCCCACATGTCAGTGTGAGCACGCCGGCGATGGATACCCAGACCGGAACGCGAATCGAAACTACGACCGCACCCGGACTCCGGGCAATGAAACAACACGCTCACACGAACACTCATGCCACCACCTCAGACTCGGGTTCGATGCCCATCAGCGCACCCAGATCAGGCCGCAACACCGCCAAATCAGCAGCCATCCCCGCCGTGTAATTGTTGTTCCACTTGAACTCGCCGCCACCAGGCACCCACCGCACTGGGGCGCACCGATACAACTCGCCGATCAGCTTCCCCGTCAAACGAACAACGATGCCGGACGCCATCAGAGCGTCGGCCAGCCCAGCGAAATGCGGCAGAATCCACGGGTTATCCGCAGAGATCGCCGCCCACCGCTCCCGATGTGTCGCACCTACTGCGAGCTCCGGGACCCGAAACGGACGAAGATCGAGCGTCTGCTGTAGCCCGTTCGCTGGCGGCATAAGTTGACTAGTTGACATTGTGATTGTCCCTTTCAGCGTTTGTTGTGATATCGACGAGCCTGCGCAGCTCTGCGAGTGCTTCCTTCTTGTTCTCGGCTTCCACCGGGCTCGCATAAGCCTCAACAGCGATACCGGTCGGCGCGTGAGTCGCACGGACACCTCGAGCAGTTAAGCCCGGCTCCACGAACACGTCAGCCATGTCCATGCCGCTCATGAAGGCACCTCTGGCGAATCGCGCCGCTCAAGGAACTCTTCGAGCGACTGGCGGTCAGAACACTCCAAATACAGGCGACCGAACGAAGTCCAACCAGGACACACGCGCCACCGGTCGATCGCCAACCCGACCGTTTCGAGAAGCAAGTCGGCTTGCATCCGGCGAAACTTCACGACCCACTTCTCTTGAGGATCGAAATCGCCCCATTTGTCTATCAGACAGGTCATGAGTGCTTCGGACTCACCCGCCGCGGGTTTCGGTCGCTGCCGCATCAACCAGCGCAATGAACCGAATACGTCTCCGCTGCGGTCAACCTGCGGCGCGCGTTGCTCTGTCGGGAGAGCGGTTACCACTTGTGAGTCTCTGCGTTCAGCGGCCATCAGGTCCCGGTACGCCGCCATGAACTCCGACCAATGTGGCAGGAAGCGTGTTGTTTCCATCAGGACCGCTACGGCCTCGCCAGCCATTTGCGTGTTCGTGATCTTGGCGAGGTTGTTTTGCCACAAGGCGACGGTGGTCGGTTCCCACTGGGATTTAGGCCACGCCGCGGCCATCGTGTGGATCAGGTGTTCAACTTCGGCGGGTGTCATGCTTCGAGTACCCCGGCAGTAGTGAAATGTCCGCTGTCACGATTCAACACGTCGCTGATCATCTGATGTTTCTCCCGCTGGACGACCGTCGCCCGATTCGGCTGCGACGGTTCCACGCGAGGCGACAAATCGTCCTCCCACGTTCGCTTGTTGATGAACACCGCGCCGCCCCGATAGCGGAGATCGAAACCAGTCGCACGTTGCGAAGCCACGAAAGCGATGTAATCCGGGACCGCATCGAAACAGGCTTGCTGGTCTTCCGCCGAAAGTCGCGCCCACGCTTTTTTGGCTGGGGCTTTCTCAGACTTGTTCGGGTACTCGTCCCAGTACTCGTCAAACGAAGGGCCGCTGACAGCGACCACCCCACCGTCACCTTGATCGTTGGGGTTTGTGTTCGGCATCAGGTTTGCGTCGAGCTGAGCGTCCGTCGTCGGCGTAGCCGGTGACGAATGTTCTTCTGGAGTTAGAGTTAGAGATGGAGTTAGAGCTAGAGCTAGAGGGTTCTCGTTTGGTTCTGCGTTGGTTTCGGTTTGGTTATCGTTTGGTTCAGGTCTAACGTCGATCGGGGCTATTTCGTTGCAATGAAGCCGAAGTGCAGTAGTCAGGTGACGGTCTTTCGGCTCCAAGCCACCCTCGTACCGCTCAGCGAGCTCCAACAGTGCTCCGACCATCCAATGCCTGTGGAAAAGCTTGATCCTGTTGACGATCCCCTTCGCATCATTGCCGTTGCGAACCCTCGAATAACCAAGCGATTTCCAAAGCAGAACCAGATCGGTAGTTGGATCAAAAGCGCACATTCCAAGCCTGTCGAACTCTTCCAAATGCGCCACAAGCTCATCAGATGAGATACCAATCGAGCGGGCACCGTCACGCACGTCAACCCTAAACAGGCCCTCCGAGCGGTGCTCTGGGCACGTCAACACGTACACCCATGACAGTCGATGCAGCGGCGACAGGTCCCGAAATTTGGGGTCTGTCCACATGCGTGCGAACACCTTGCCGTACTGGTCGGTCACTCTACGATCCCTTGCGAACTCACAGGGTGCCCTTCTCATAGTTGCAAGTGGGGCACAGTAGTTGCTGGTTGTCGAGTTCTTCGCCATTGGTCGTGGCTATACTGATGTTCAAATCGGAAGTCCTCTTTCCGTCACGGTCCCCAGCTGGTTTGCGCCAGTGTGGGGGCCTTCTAAATTGTGGGTACCTTGTTGAGTCTACCACTTGACTGGTGCCGCTGTGGTTCCGTCGATCCGGTCATACCTCGCTGCGAACCTGGCGCTCGAGCGATACCAGTCGCACACCTCACCCCACGGAATACCGATGTGTACCGCAGCGTAAGCCGGGCGCTGTGTCTCAGAGAACACGGCAAGGAACCTGCGCTGCTTACGCGTCACCCTGCTCATGAGATCACCTTTGCTTTGGTCACGACAGCTTGCACGTCGCTACCTATCACGGTCCGCTGAGCCGTCCTCTGCGCCATAAACATGGCGTCAGCGCGGCCGTAACAACGCACAGACTCCGACCACTCACCCTTCACGACACCACGCCGCGTTTTCCACACGCCAGACACCAGCCAAAGCAGATCCTCCAATGGTTGTCCCGGCTTCATGCGGACTCCTCTAAACAATCCAGGCAACAATCCTCGCACACGGCGTCAAACACGAGATGGTCATGCTGCTCGCACATCTCGGCCGCACAAACCGGGCACCTATACCGCTGCTGGTTTGCGTCGATCGCGTCGATAGCGAACCTGGCCGCACGAATAGCGGCATCGCCCAGGTGATGATGCTGCTCGATCAGATCGGCGAGAGTTGACCGCCAGTGACGTGCGAGCTCGAACGGTACTGGTCGCCCACGGCGGCTGTAACGGTCCGTGATGCGTGCCGCACGGTTCGATGCCGTCTGCACCTCTGGGACATGCGAGCGGTAGGCACCAAGCCACGCAGCGCCTCGCCGGCGAATCTGAGAACTCATACCTCCACCCGCCTCAAAGCACCAAACGAGATATCTGGGAATACGTCACCGACACGCCGCAAACGTCGATAGTGAGAATGACACAATTCGCCTTGCGCCAGACGGTCACAACCTGGAGCAGAACAAATCAGGATCTCGTCCCAAAGAAGACCCCAGATCTCCCGAGGGTTCATGCCCAGAATGTCACAGACGTCCTCTGCGGAACGCAACGACAACCGGCCAGACGAACGCCAACGCTGGACCGTTCGCGGATACCTATGCCCGAGCGTAGATGCTTGAAGCACTCCGCTGTTACCGAAGCGCATTTCTAGAACCGCTTTAAGCGGATCGAAAGGGACAGTTCGAATGCTCACGCCGACGTAAGCCCGTCGATCGCATCGAACAGCGACGGCATCGCCAGTTCACGTTCGGCCGCTTCCAGATACTTGACGCCATCCAGGAAGTAGCCAGGGTTCAACTCTGACGCACGGCCTTTGCGTCCGAGCTTGAGCGCCCTAAGTGGCACCGTCATCAGCCCGCCGAACGGATCGAACACAAGCTCGCCAGGCATCGAAAACCGCTCGATGAGCCGGTCAACGATGTCGAATTGCAGAGGGCAATTCTTTACCACCATGCCTTCTGCGGTGTATGAATGGTCGTCAGCGACTCGCAGGTTCCATGTCGTGGTTTCGCCCGACTCAACGACGGATCTGACCTTCTTCCATGACCCGCCTTCGTCTATGACCGAAGCCTTGCGACGCCCTGCTGCTCGTGGCATCGGGAACGACACCACCCATTCTTGCCGGCATGAAACCTCACGGCCCTCGATTGTCGATACCCGATCTGGCCTACCAGCGATGACAGTCGGCGTCACACCATGAACACGCTGAGCCAGTAGAGCAATGTCGAACGCCAACGATTTAGAAACGGTTGTGGCCATAGCCCTTTCCCGCCCCGGCACCAGATGACCGTCGCCAGACAAATAGCCTTCGAGAATTGCCGCAGCGAGCTTGTCAGACAACTCGAACACGCCCGCCGGTAGACGTTTGCCACCGGCACCTTTGCCGCACAAGTCCAGCACATCTCTCAACTGTCGGCCTGGGTCCTTCAGTTGGATCTGCAGCGCCGTACCGGTGTCACGGAACTTGTTACCGCCGAACCGGCCAAGACCGTTTGCGAGTTCGTCACTCTCATGCCTGCCGCATGAGATGATGGCGCATCCCCGCTGGTCAATATGGCCATCTGCGATCCAACGGCCAACAGTCCACCACAATAGGTCGTCGCCAGCATCCAGGTCGTTAGTGTCAGACGGGTGTTGCAGGTTCACGTAGTGATCCGATGTCAAGTCTTTCGCTTCCACCCACCCAGCTTCCGCCCGCTCGAGCCCATATCGGGCACGGGCGAACCCGCTCGAGTCCTTAGCCCAAACACGATGGCCAGGCGTCAACCGCAGCCCGGGCACGCCTTGAGCCTTGATCGTGACAGTCGGATTCACGCCAGTCGACGCCGATGCCATGACCGGCTTCCAGCGGCCCTTGTGCGTCAACACGTGCGAACCCAAAACAACATCCTCGATCGGCACATGACCATGCTCGCGGGTCAACACAAGCGAACCCTCAGCGAGGCAAATATGCAGCGCCCTGCCCTTAGCGGCTTGTGAGCCGTTCAGTGTGTGCATCCGGGTGATATCGGACCACACGTCCGGGTGATGCGAAGTCGGGTCCAGTTGCATGAACGTAGACGGCAGACGACCGCGACCGTCGAGCTCTTCGGCAATCGTCAGATGCGATTCGAAATTGTAGATGCTGTCGGCCCCCTGCGACTGCTTGAACATGTCAACAATCTGGTGACTCGCCATCCCTGATATCTCTTCGGGCAGGAGTGGGCGGTCGCCGGATGAACGCCAGAAAGCATGGGCGTCGATCTGCCAACGTCCCTTCGTGTAGTCGGACTTGTCATGCTCGACCCGATCATCCGCATATCCCTTTGTGCGGTCAGTCTGCGGCTTGCGGAACAGCAGCACATATTCGGGTGAACCGACGCCCATCTTTGTGGAGTCTTTGCACTGCTCGGACCAGCCAAGCCGGTAGGTCTGATTGTTCTCGCGGACCACGTCGGTGACGACGGTGATCATGCCCATGTAGTCGAAGCCGTGCTTCTGGCCGTGCATGATCGCCTCAGCATGGAACGGCGACACCGTAGAAGCACCGGTTCCGTATTGGTTGCCGAACAGGATGCGGTCCTTAACGTGGCAGGCGTAGATCCGGCCAGGTCCGAGGATGCGGAGCAGCTGCGGTGTCAGATAGTCCATCTGAGCCCAGAAGTGATCGTTGTCGTCGGTGTGACCGAAGTCGTTCAGCGACGGCGTGTACTCATAATGGTTACTAAACGGGATCGAAGTGACGACAAGATCAACTGATGCTTCGTCCATATCGACAGTTTCCTTAACGCAGTCGTTGTTCGCTGCCATCCAGCCCTCCCCGGAAGCCTCTACCCGGTCTACACCGAGGCTGCGTTGCAGCGCTGCCCCGATCTCGGAATGAGAGAGACCGTGCTGTTTGATAATGCTTGACATGTTGGCGGTTAGTTCCTTGTGTTGTTCCCACTTCTCCATCAACTTCGCCACAACGGAACGCTCCGTGTCGGCGTGGATGATGTCGATAATGACGGGACGTGGTTGTTGGAATCGTTGAATGCGGTGGACAGCTTGAATGAAATCGTTGAACTTGAAGTCGACGCCAACGAAGATCGCCCGGTGGCAGTGACGTTGGAAGTTGCAACCCGACCCAGACAACACGGGTTTCGTGGCGAGTAGTCGGGTGCGCCCCTCTGAGAAATCGACAACGCGACGCTCACGCTCATCGAGGTCCAGCGATCCGTACACCTCGGACACGCCCGGAATGGCTTTCGCTATGGCTCGGCGTTCGTCCTCGATGTGATGCCAAAGAATGAAATGATCATCGGGTGACCCGTTCACTATCTCAGCGGCCATAGCGACACGGGCAGGCATCGAAGCTCGCTTCTCTTTAGATGCGCCGGTGACTCCCATCGTGCCGTCTCGAACAATGACACCTTGCCCGAAATTGTCGAAACCGAGATTGTCGAGCTTGCCGTCCAGTTCGACCTCGTGCAACCGCACGGTGAGCGGCGGCAGATCGTATCCAGTGTCATCGAAACCGAGCTCGGAAGGCTTCTGAAGGAAGATCGACCAGGTAGCCAGCCACAGCCAGAACTCTTCGACCTTGTGAGGATGCAACGTCAGGTTGTTCGCGTTCGTGCTGTCTCGCTTAAAGAACCGTGTCAGCGCCTGGCCGGTATCCATGACGCCAAGGAATCCGGCATAGTGAATCAGCTCCTTAAACCGGTTCGGCGCCGGTGTAGCTGTGGCGACAAACCTTGCCGGCACGCCCGCCATCTTTGGCAGGAACTCGATGAACGTCTTCGACCCGAACGACCGCAGCACCGACGCTTCATCAAGTGATACGGCATCGAAGTTCGTTGGCGTCAGCTTGCCGTCACGCACTGACTCATAGTTTGTCAAGTAGAGTCCGGGCCCGTCGATCTCACTGTCACGTCGGATAAACGTAATCTGCAACCCGAGCATCTCGGCGTCACGTTTGAATTCTTGACGCACACCCAACGGGCAGATGATAAGACCGGCTTGTCGTTCAGTTCCGGCGATAGTGAGTCGCACCGTTTCGAGTTGCATCACGCTCTTACCCAGCCCAAACGCAGCGAAGATGGCCCGCCTGCCGCCTTTCACTGCCCATTTGACGATGGCCCGCTGGTGTGGCATCAGTATCGGGTTGATGTCGTCGTCGTCGATGTCAAAGCCGTAGTCTTGTTGGAAATCGACCTTAGCTTTTAAGAACTTTGTGTAGTCGTCTGATTCGATGATGGTCATGTCAGGTCCGAACGTTCAATGATGGATGCGATTGCGCCTTCGAAGCCGCCGAGAGTCCGCGAGCACAACGCCCCGCCCAAATTGAACGCCTGATATGCGAGTTCGCCGGTTTCGCCGCCGAACTCGCCAGCGTCAACCTCACGAACCACACCTAGATCGCGGGTGCCTGAGATCACCTCGACCTCACCAGGGCCGGTAGCCGTTGTGGTACGCACCTCGATCACCGTGTGATATTCACCGAAGCTATCAAAGATGGACATTCTTGTTTCCCTTTGGATGGTTGTTAATTGGTGTGAGAGTGACGACCGTGTGGCCTATGTCGGCCCAAGAGCCAGATATTGACGGCACCCATTTGCGGTTGTCGTCAGGCAGCACACCGGCTTGCTGCAATGCGTCTTGGATGCATTTGAAATGGTTGTCGGTGTCTGCTGATGTCGGGATTTTGCGGCCGGTGTCACGGATCGCACCGAACACGCAGTCGAGATGCACAGGGCCTTCGATGGCGGCGCACTGTTGCCCGTTGAGCATGAAACCGGCGTGCTGGCACCACGCCTCGTATGCAGCGGTTTTGCGGCGCCCACCGGCACGGTTCGCGTACATGCTGTTCACCGAAACCGGCGATGGAAGCTTGAACGTCCTCACGAAGCGACATGCGACTCGATTGAGTCCATAGCGGCCGCATAGGCGTCGTCGTAGCTGGCAGCGGGCATGTCTGATGGTTTGCCGAACACCCGCACCCAGTCGACCTTCGCGACCTTGCGTGCTTGTTCGTCTTCGATCTGGTCGAACAACGCCACAAGATCACCGGCCTGCTTCTCAGTCACATACTCGACCGGTGGCACGTTCTCCGCTTCCGGTGTCTCATGCGTTGGGATGCAGAAAAGTTGGATGCAAAACGTCTTGAACGCGTAAGACGCCGCTATGCCGGGACCGGTGCCCTGGTTCGACAGTCCATCAGCAGCCGCACCGCCGACAAACGATGAGCCGTCAGGACCGAACACCTCAAACGAGTACTGCACACGGGTAGCAGTCCAACCCTCTTTGCGACCGGGCGCATGGGTTGTCTCAACGTGTACCAGGTTCGGCACAATCACAACCTGATGTTTCGCGAGTAGCGGTGACAGTGCATTCAGGATGTCGTCTATGCCTCGGTAATTGTAGCCGTGACCTTGAGAGTCTTTGCGGATCGCACCGAGTTCTGCGGATACTGCGGCGACAGCCTGCACCGCTGTGATTGGCGTGTCGCTCATTCGACTGGCTCCGTGTCGACACTGTGCGTCGTCTTGACGATCTGAGCGAACGGCAACACCTCGCCTGTCGCATCAATACAGCGGCCGTCATCGCCGACCGTCAAAGACCCATCACTGATTCGGGCCTTGACCGCTTTCTTGTCGAGCGTCGTTTTTGTCGTGACCGCCTGAGCCCACGTCGGCAGCTCGGCTCGAGCGTCGATGAGTTCGATAGATGACGACGATCGGGCACGTAGCGTGCCGTCAGGGAACACCATCGATTTGACCTTTGTTGCAGGCTGGATTCGGTACCAGCCGGCGAGCAGCGCCTCAAGTGACTCGATCTCATTGGTCAGCGATTTGGTCGCTGCTTGTTTCGCTGCCGCTACACGCTCGGATTCTCGGTCAAACCGCTCAGCGATCGCTGCGAGGTCGCGTTTCTTGAATC
>ENA-ORXT01004220-ORXT01004220.1-marine-metagenome-genome-assembly--contig:-NODE-4220-length-15067-cov-5.645497_pt1 | contig 15067 bp, 11 predicted proteins | sample MGYA00237868_ERZ511482 | MGnify/ENA metagenome assembly ERZ511482 | reverse complement strand
AAAGCGTTCATCGGCAGTTGCGCAGCGAGGTATGGGCGTCGCTGCTCGGCAGGCGCGCGGCGCAATGAGCCGCCTGAAGCGCCTGGCCGACTACGCCGCCACGATCGGCATCACCGCGCTGACCTCGCTGTCGATGCTGCTGGTGGTGGGCGTGCTGGCCCGATACCTGGATCGGGACGAGTTCACCGCCTATTCGGTGGTGACGCGCTATCTCGGCTTCATCGTGATGGTGTGCGGGATGGCCCTGAGCTTCGCGTTCATCCGGGCGGCGGGGCGCGATGATCGCGAGGCCGCGCTGCGCGCCGCCGCCACGGCGCGCACGCTGGTCGCGCTGGTCACCGCGGCGATGTTCGTGCTCTTCCTGGTCGCGCTGCTGGTGGTGTGGCGCATCGAGCCCGGGCGGGTGAGCTGGCTCACCCCGTTCGTCTACCTGTGGGTGATGTCCCAGGCATCGTTCAACCTGTCGAACCCCTATGCGCGCTTCATCGGTGGCGTGCGGGCCTACGCCCGCCTGTACCTGGTGTCGAAGGTGGCGGCGATCCTGGTGGCCGGCGCGAGCGCGGCACTTGCCGGGCGTTACGAGGTCTTCTTCATCGTGCTCGGCGTGATATCCCTGCTGTACCAGGGCTGGTTGTGGCGTGATACCCGTTCCGTATCGCCGCGCCGGCTCGACCGGACGCTGGCGAGGGACCTGTTGAGGTTCAGCTCCAGCCGCTGGCTCGATGGGCTGGTCCGCCTGTCTTTCCCGGTGGTGCTGATCACCGCCAGCGGCTGGTTCATCGGTGCCGGCGTGGCCGGCAGCATCGCCATCGTGTACCTGGTGGCCAAGTCGATGGAGTCGCTGCTGCAGCCACTGGTGGTCGCGATCATGATGCGCACCACGGACCGCGGGCAGGGTGCCGACGGCGTGGGAGCGGCCTGCCTGGTGGCGGGGCTCATCACGGCTACCGTCTATCTGGCCAGGCCGCTGGTCGAGGCCGCCTTCGGGCTGTACCTGGGAGCCGCCTATGCCGAGCTCGTCACCTCCTCCTGGATCGTGCTGCTGTCCGCCGGCTCGATCATCGCGCTCAACTATCTCAAGGCGCTGAACGACAACCGGTTCACGGTGTCGCCGATGATGCGGGTCAACCTGCTCAGCCTGGTGCTGCTGCTCGGGGTGGGCCTGTGCGACTCGGTGCCGGAGGTGGCGGTCCTGATCGCGGTGCTGCACATCGGCCGGTTCCTGCTCTACACGATGGTGATCGGATGGCCCGGTGGGGGCCGTTCCCTGCTGGGACGTCGAGCGTCGAACCCATGAACACCGCCGGTCCCGTCGTCCTGATCATCTCGTCGCTGGCCAAGTCGCTGGTGAACTTTCGTGCCGATTTCATCGCGGAGCTCGTCGCGGCGGGCCATCGCGTGGTGTGCGCCGCCCCGGACATGCCGGCACCGACGCGTGAAAGGTTGCTGGCGCTCGGTGCATCGGTGGAGACGTTTCCGATGTCGCGCGCAGGGCTCGACCCGCGCGCCGATCTGCGCACCCTCAAGGCGCTGCGGCGGATCGTTCGCGAGCGCGACATCGATCTGGTGTTCGCCTACAACATCAAGCCGGTCATCTACGGCGCGATGGCGGCGAATTCCCTGGGGGTGTCGATGGTGGCCCTGATCACCGGCCTGGGCTTCACGTTCTCGAACGCGAGCCCCAAGGCGCGCCTGCTGCAGCCGCTGACCAGCGCCCTGTACCGCCAGGCGTTGCGCGACAAGGCCTCGGTGATCTTCCAGAACCCGGATGACCAGCGCCTGTTCGCCGCACGGCGCATCGTGACGGCGGCGCAACCGCAGTGCCTGGTGGGAGGTTCGGGCATCAACCTGGATCGCTACCCGGCCAAGACCGGGTACTCCGCACCGCCCCGACTGCGCTTCCTGATGCTCACCCGGCTGATCGAGGAAAAGGGCGTTCGCCTGTACGTCGAGGCAGCCCGCTCGCTGGCATCCCGTTATCCGGACGCGGAGTTTCACCTGGTCGGTCGTCCGGAGCGCACGCCGTCGGCGATCGATCCGGACTGGCTCGTGCGGGAGCACGAACGCGGCACCGTCGTCTACCACGGGCCGGCCGATTCCGCTCACGACGCGCTGACCCGCTGCGACGTGTTCGTGCTGCCGTCATATTATCGTGAGGGGGTCCCCCGTTCGTTGCTCGAGGCGCTCTCGTCCGGGCTCGCGATCGTGACCACCGATGCGCCCGGATGTCGCGAGACCGTGCAGCCCGGCATCAACGGCTATCTGTGCGAGCCTCGCGATCAACGGAGCCTGACAGCGGCGCTGGAGCGGGTGCTGCAGGCGCCGGAACGTGTGGCAGGGATGGGCGCGGCGAGTCGGGCGCTGGCCGTCGCGCGCTTCGATGTGCAGCGGGTCAACGACGCGCAGCTCGCGGTCATTCGCGACGCCTTGCGCTGACCCTGGTCCATTGGACAGGGCTGGACGTCCATAAGGCGGCCCTAGTCCGCAGAATGCACTCTGACGCCGGGTATCTCCCCTGCTACGATGCAACAGAATAATGACACCTGCTGCGCCCCTCGTGAAGGGTACCCGCCCAGGTCGATCGATCAGCGAGCAGGCCTCGTGCGCCTGTGACGTATCAGTGAACGAGGCCCTGACGACAATGGACGATCCGAGACGCTCTACCTGCCTGCTCCAGGCAGGCTCGTCACAGGAGGCCGGCCGGCACCAGCTGCGCTGCAAGGTGTTCGGAAGTCTCGTGGTCACCGCACTTGTGTTGTACGGTGGTTCCGCCCTGGGGCAGGGTGGCGATGGGGTTGCCTCGCTGATACGCACGACAGACACCGCGGCCTGGTCGCCGGTCAGTTCCGACCCTTCCGGTCTTGCATATCTGGATCAGGCGAACCGGTTGCTGATCAGCGACGGCGAGATCAACGAATTCGGCGCGCCCGTGTTCACCGGCGACAACCTGTTCGAGATCGCTCTGGACGGCTCGCTGCTGGACACGGCGACGACCCTCCCGTTCTCGACCGAGCCGGCCGGTGTCACCATCAACCCCGCCAACCGCCACCTGTTCTTCAGTCAGGACGTTTCCGGCCGCAAGGTTCACGAGGTCGATCCCGGGGGTGACGGACGTTACGGGACGGGCGATGACATCCGTACCGAATTCAGCACCAGCGCTTTCGGTGCCCCCGATCCCGAAGGCGTCACGTTCAACCCGGCCACCGGTTTCCTGCACATCGCGGCGGGGTTCGAGGACCAAGTGTTCACCGTGAATCCCGGCCCGAACGGGCGGTTCGACGGCATTCCCGGATCCGGTGGCGACGACATCGTGACGAGTTTCAGCACGCTGGGTTTCGGGGTACGGGATCCCGAGGGCATCGTCTACGACACCGATTTCGGTCACCTGTACGTGGTGGGCAAGCCGGCCACCATGGTCGCGCACGTCACCACCGGCGGCGACCTGATCCGCATGATCGACATCTCCGCATCGAATGCGGACAAGCCTGCGGGTCTTGCCTATGCGCCCGGCAGCAACGATCCGTCCGTCAACCACCTGTACATCGTCGATCGCGGTGACGACGGCACCAGCGCATCCGACATCGACGGCAAGCTCCACGAGATGTCCCTGCCGGCGTTCAGCGGCAACACGCTTCCGACGGTCGCGATTTCCGCGCCGCCGAACGGGCTGACGGTGACCCCCGGTACATCGATCATCTTCTCGGGCGGCGCCGATGATGCCGAGGATGGCACTCTTTCCTCGCAACTCGCGTGGACCTCCAACCTCGACGGATCGATCGGCTCCGGCGCATCGTTCTCGGTCGTCCTGAGCAACGGCACCCATGTGGTCACGGCCAGCGTGACCGACAGCGACGGCGGGGAAGGGAGTGACGCCATCTCGATCGAGGTCGTCCCGAACGGTCCGCCCGTGGTGGCGATCACCGCACCGACCGACGGTTTCAGCTTCAGTGCCGGCACCGCCATCGGCTTCGAGGCCACAGCGGACGATGCGGAAGACGGTGACGTCGCCGCATCGCTCGTGTGGCGGTCCGACCGCGCCGGCACGCTGGGCTCCGGGTCGGAGATCAGCGTGAGCACGCTGGCCGAAGGCCCACACCTCATCACGGTGACGGCATCGGACAGCGCGTCGCTGGAAGCCGATGCATCGGTATCGGTGAACATCAGCGCACCGGGCACCACGGTGATCGATCAGCGTATTGCCACCGGTGCGGATGATGCCGAGCAGGGTGGCGATGTCGTGAAGCTGGCCGATCGCGACCTGGAACTGGTCCGCATCGGATCGAGGGCGAACCGGCTCGATCAGACGGTCGGGCTGCGCTACCCCGGTCTGGCGATTCCACGGGGCGCCACCATCACCGCCGCGTACCTGCAGTTCCAGGCCGACGAGACCGACGGGGGCCGGGTCGCCTTGCAATTGCGAGCGCAGGCGAGCGACGATGCCCCCGGGTTCTCGATCGCGTCGAACGATCTGACGTCGCGCTCCACGACGGGTGCATCCGTCAGCTGGGCTCCGCCGGCATGGTCGACGGTGCTCGAGGCCGGTCCGGCCCAGCGCACGCCGGATCTGACCTCGATCGTTCAGGAAGTCGTCGATCGGCCTGGCTGGTCGAGCGGTAGCGCCCTGGCGTTCCTGATCAGCGGTACCGGCAAGCGGGTTGCCACGGCATTCGACACACGTCCGGCGGGCGCGGCGTTGCTGCATGTCGAATTCACCGATGGCGGCAACGAGGCGCCTGCGGTGGCGATCGCGTTGCCGGGCCCGGGCAGCACCGTCCAGCAGGGCGACACCGTGATCTTCAACGGCAGCGCGACCGATGCCGAGGATGGGGACGTGACCGGTGCCCTGTCGTGGAGTTCGAGCCTGGACGGTGCGATCGGTCAGGGTGGTGCGTTCAGCGTGACCGACCTGAGTGTCGGTCAGCACGTGATCACCGCCAGTGCGGCTGACAGTGCGGGCGCGGCGGGCACGGCAACGGTTGACCTGACGGTGGAGCCGGCAACGTCGAACGTGCCGCCGGTGGTGACGATCAGCTCGCCGGCGAACGGGGTGACGGTGGTGCAGGGCGATGCGGTGTCGTTCGCGGGTACCGCGGATGACGCCGAGGACGGGGACGTGACCGGTGCCCTGTCGTGGAGTTCGAGCCTGGACGGTGCGATCGGCCAGGGCGGCACGTTCAGCGTGACGAGCCTGAGCGTGGGCGGGCACGTGATCTCCGCCAGCGCGCTGGACAGCGCGGGCACGCCGGGCACGGCAACGGTCGCGTTGACGGTGGAGGCGGCGACGGGCAACCAGGCACCGGTGGTGACGATCAGCGCCCCGGCCGGCGGCACCAGCGTGACCGCGGGCACCAGCCTGACGTTCGTGGCCGGTGCCGAGGACGAGGCGGGTGACGTCTCGTCGGGGCTGAGCTGGAGTTCGAGCCTGGACGGGGTGCTGGCGGGTACCGGGTCGACGATCGATGCGGTGCTGAGCGAGGGGAGTCACGTGATCCGGGCCTTCGTGGAGGATGCGCAGGGGCTCACGGGCGCGGCCACGATCAGCGTGACGGTGAACGCGGGAACTCCGGCCGGCCCCGGTGGCGGCAGCCAGACGGTCGAGGTGAGTGTCGCCGCACGGGCCGATGACGCGGAGGAGATTCCGTCGTCAGGCCGGGTCAGCTTGCGTAGCTCCGATCTGGAACTGGTCCTTGAAGATGGCGAGAACCAGCTTGTCGGCATGCGGTTCCCTGACATTCGGATCCCGGCTGGTGCAACGATCAGCAACGCCTACCTTCAGTTCCAGGCGGATGAAACGGACTCAGGGGCGGCCAACCTGACCGTGCGTGCAGAGGCGGTCGCGAATGCGTCACCGTTTGCAGACCAGAGGGCGAACATCAGTTCGCGAACGCTCACGACAGCGTCCACTGCCTGGTCCCCGGCTGCCTGGACCTCCGGCGCCGCCGGTGCCGCTCAACGCACTCCGGATCTGAGCGGGCTCGTGACCGAACTCGTCTCGCGCCCCGATTGGCAGTCGGGCAATGCGGTCGTCCTGGTCATCAGCGGAACGGGCAAGCGTGTCGCGGAATCGTTCGATGGTCGCAGCAGTGGCGCGCCCCGACTGGTGGTGTCGTTCGAAGACACGGGTCTGCCGGCCATGGCCGCAAAGGTGGCCTTGGCGATGGCTCCGGCTCCGACGACGTTCGCTGACGAGAACGACGCCGAGCTTCAGGGCGAGGAAGTGGCGGGGCCCCTCCCCGACGAGACCGGGACGGACACATCGCCGATTGAGCCCGATGCAGCGGAGGTGCCGGTCCCGGCCGAGACCGGGGCGGACGCGTTGCCGCCGAACACCGCACCCACCGCCGACGCGGGTGCGGACCAATCGGTGATCGTGGGTGAATCGATCCTGCTGAACGGGTTCGTCGAGGATGACGGACTGCCGGTACCGGCAGCGCTGGTTTCGCGCTGGACGGTCGATGGAGACGCGGCCGACGTCCGGTTCGTGGATGCGGGCTCGGCGACGACCGAGGTCGAGTTCAGCGAACCGGGACGCTATCGCCTGTCCCTGACCGCGAACGATGGCGAACTCGCCACGCAGTCCGACATCGTCGTCGACGTGGCGGTAGCGCAGGACGGGGTCGAGCGGCTTGTCGTGGCGCTATCCGATGGTCTGGCCGATATCGAATTCGATAGCGACGGCGATGCGTCCGCGCTGAGCCGCGATCTGGAGCTCGGCTACGATGGTGGCGATACCATCGTGTCGTTGCGCTTCGAGGGCGTATCGATCCCGGTTGGCGCAACCGTTCGTCGCGCCTTCATCCAGTTCGAGGCGGACAAGAGTGACACCAGCGCTCTGAGTCTGACGGTTCGTGCCGAGGCAGGAGGGTCCGCGCCGTTCGTCGGTGAAGATGGCGAACTTTCCGGGCGTCGCTACCTGGCCGATTCCGAGCTCTGGACCGTCGCAGCCTGGCCTGTCGGCGGTGAGCGGGCCGCGGCGCAACAAACCCCCGATCTGACGTCACTGGTGCAGCAGGTGATTGACCAACCGGGCTGGGCAGCAGGTGATGCCATGTCGTTCATCCTCTCCAACAATGGCCAGGCCGGGTCGGTCGGGGTGCGGCGAGCGGAGTCCTTCGAAGGGTCGATAGAGGGTGCGCCGACCCTTCATATCGACTACGAGTAGCAGGATGCTCTTTCCTTGAGAGTCGGGAGTTCTCCCCCGTTCAGCCGCCGTCCGCGCGCTCGTGATGAGCCTCGATCCAGCGCTCGATCCGCACCTCGTGGCGATCCATCCGTTCCTCGGTGACGTTCTCCGGTAGTGCCACCTGCTCGAGCCAGTACAGCACCGCCTCCTCGATCTCGTCCGGGTCACAGTCCGGCAACTGCTTCTCCAGTCGCCGGATACTGGCCGCGAGCGTCAGGGCGCGCCGCTTCGGTCGTCAGACCAGCCGCTGCCCCTTCGCATCGACTCGCACCACCCCAGCCTCGAGCCGCTCGCACACCCGCTCCACGATCCGCTCCTGTTCGCGCTCCTCGTCCGAGACGAACCAGTCGCTCGACGCAGCCCCCGGTGCCGTGCCCGGGCTCTCGCGCACCGCCGCACTCTCGGGTGGCGTGGCGTGGCCGCCGAACAGCCGCCGCAGCACCGTGCCGATCAGGCTCACCGCCGTTCACCTTCTTGCACGCGATGCCCCCGGCGCTCGACGCGGTAGCGTGCGCTCGCAAGCATCACGTGCCTCGCTCCCCGCCCATCGGCATCCTGACGATCATGGCACTCTGGTCCGTGTGGTACGACGCGATCCGCACCCTGCGCCCGGCCTTCTCGCGCGAACGCACCTTCCCGTGGTTCGTCGTCGCGGTGATGGGCACGAGCGTGCGCGGTGATGCGCTCGGGCTCACCAGCATCGTGCGTGCGCTCGGGCTGCAGGCGAAGGCCTGTCACGCCCTGCGCGAATGCATGCACAGCAAGGGGATCGATCGGCAAGCGCTCACGAGGCTCCGGGTCCGGTGCGTCTTCCAGATCTTCGACACCCGCGTCGAGCGTGTCAACGGGCGCGCGGTGCTGATCGCCGACGGCAAGAAGATCGCCAAGGAGGGCAGGAAGATGCCGGCGGTGAAGCGCCTGCACCAGGAATCGGGCAACAGCGCGAAGCCCGAGTTCATCCGTGGCCATTCCTGCCAGGCGCTCTCGCTGCTGGTCAACGCCACCGCCGACACCTTTGCCGTGCCGCTGGACATCCGCATCCACGATCGAGTCCGGTGAATCCGGCCTGTCCCGGCCCCACCATGCGTGGACCCGATTCGCCGTCAGCAACTCCCCGTTTCAACCGACCCGATTGTGTTGATCCCGAACTGCCCGTAAGGTGAGAGCGGACCTCATCGATACCCGAATCCATGCACCGCCATCACTCCTGCGCGGCCGCATCACGCGCCCTCGCACCGACCTTCACCATTGCCCTCTTCGGCTCCCTGTGCACCCTCGGCGCTCCGGCCCTGCACGCCGCCACGCTCAACATGCAGAACGGCGGCGACCCGACGTCGCTGGACCCGCACCAGCTGTCCGGTGACTGGGAGAACCGCATCGCCGGCGACATCTTCGAGGGGCTGCTGACCGAGGACATCCAGGCCGAGTCCATTCCGGGGCAGGCCGAGAGCTGGGAGATATCCGAGGATCGCACCACCTACACCTTCACGCTGCGCGAGGGGCTGACCTGGAGCGACGGGGAACCGCTCACCGCCGACGACTTCGTGTTCGCGCTGCAGCGGCTGATGGATCCGGCCAACGCCGCGGACTACGCCTACCTGCAGTACCCGATCAGGAATGCCGAGGCGATCAACGCCGGCGAGATCGAGGACCTGTCGCAGCTGGGCGTGCGCGCGATCGACGAACGCACGCTGGAGATCGAGCTGGAACGGCCCACGCCGTACTTTCTCGGCGCGCTCACCCACTACACCGCCTACCCGCTGCCGCGGCACGCGATCGAGGAGCACGGCGACGATTGGGTGAAGGTGGAGAACATCGTGGTCAACGGTGCCTACCGGCCGGTGGAGTGGATTCCCGGCTCGCACGTGCTGACCGAGAGGAACCCGGCGTTCCACGATGCGGACAACGTGTCGATCGACGGGGTCAAGTTCTTCACGCTGGAGGACCAGGCGGCCGCCTTCAAGCGCTACCGCGCCGGCGAGTTCGACATCCTCACCGACATGCCCAAGGACCAGTTCGCCTGGATGCAGGAAAACATGCCGGGCGAGGCCCGCGTCGAGCCGTTCGCAGGCCTGTATTACTACGTCGTCAACCAGACCGAGCCACCGTTCGACGACGTGCGCGTGCGCCAGGCGTTCTCGATGGCGGTCAACCGCGAGGTCATCGGCCCGCAGGTGCTGGGCACCGGCGAACTCCCCGCCTACAGCTGGGTGCCGCCGGGCATGGCGGGCTACGGCGAGCCCGAGACGGTCGACTGGATGGACCTGCCGTACCCGGAGAAGGTGGCCGAGGCGAAGGCGCTGCTGGAGGAGGCGGGCCATGGGCCGGACAATCCGCTGTCGGTCCAGCTGCGCTACAACACCAACGACAACCACAAGCGGGTCGCGGTGGCGATCGCCTCGATGTGGAAGCCGCTGGGCGTGGAGGTCGAGCTGTACAACACCGAGACCAAGGTGCACTACGACGAACTGTCGCGCGGCGTGCTGGAGATCGCGCGCGCCGGGTGGCTGGCCGACTACAACGATGCCGACAACTTCCTGAACCTCCTGAAGGGCGGGGTGGACTACAACTACGGTCGCTACGAGAGCGAGGAGTACGACCGGCTGATGAACGAGGCCACTGCCGAGCCTGACCCGGACAAGCGCATCGCGCTGCTGCATCGAGCCGAGGAGGTGGCGCTGGACGACTCCGCCGCCATCCCGATCTACTACTACCTGTCCGAGAACGTGGTGTCGCCTCGGGTCACGGGCTTCGAGAGCAACGCCTTCGACATCCACCGCACGCGCTGGCTGACGCTCCAGGACTGATCCGCGGCGAGCGTCCGGGCCGGTGCTCGGCTACGCGTTCCGCAGGCTGCTGACCACGATCCCGGTGCTGTGGATCGCGATCACGGCCTGCTTCTTCGTGCTGCGCCTGGCGCCGGGCGGACCGTTCGACGGCGAGCGGCCGCTGCCGGCGGCGGTCAAGGCGAACCTGGCCGCCTACTACGGGCTCGACGATCCGCTGCTGGTGCAGTACGGGAACTACCTGGCCGGGGTGGTGCGGGGCGACCTGGGCCCCTCGTTCACCACCGCCGACTTCTCGGTCGCCGAGCAGATCGCCATCGGCCTGCCGTACACGATGATCATCGGCGGACTGGCGTTCGTGCTGGCCACGCTGCTGGGCGTGCTGGCCGGCGTGCTCGGCGCGCTGTACCGCGACCGGGTGGCCGATTGGGCCATCGCCACCCTGATCCTGCTCGGGCTGGTGCTGCCGAACTTCCTGGTCGCCCCCATCCTGCAGCTGGTGTTCGGGTTGACGCTGGACTGGCTGCCGGTCGGCGGCTGGGGCGGCGGGGCGCTGTCGCACCTGGTGCTGCCGGTCACGGTGCTGGCCCTGCCGCACATCGCGCGCATCTCGCGGCTGATGCGCGGCGCGCTGATCGAGATCATGAACGGGCCGTTCATCCGCACCGCCACGGCCAAGGGGCTGTCGCGCGCGGCCGTCATCCGGCGTCATGCGCTCAAGCCTGCCCTGACGCCGGTGGTCTCCTACCTGGGGCCGGCCGCCGGCTACCTGCTGACAGGCTCCATCGTGGTGGAGACCATCTTCGGGCTGCCGGGCATCGGACGGTACTTCATCAATGCGGCGCTCAACCGTGACTACGGCATGGTGCTCGGCACGGTGGTGTTCTACATGGTGCTGATCGTGATCCTCAACCTGCTGGTCAACCTGGTGTACGCCTGGCTCGACCCGAGGGTGCGCACCTCCGCTACGGCGCGGGGGCAGGCGTGAACAGCCCGATGGCGGACGCCCCGTACGACGATCCGGACACGCGACCGCTGGACAGCGCGCGTTCCACCCGCGGGCGCGATGCCTGGCGCCGCTTCCGGCGCAACCGCCCGGCGATGGCCGGTCTGGTGCTGCTGGTGCTGATCCTGCTGGCAGCCCTGATCGGACCGTACTTCACCCCGTTCGACAACGAGACGCCGGACTGGTCTGCCTTTCGTGCACCACCCTCGCTGGCGAGCGGGCACTGGTTCGGCACCGACCAGAACGGCCGCGACCTGCTGGCGCGCACGCTGCAGGGCACGCGGGTGTCGCTGGCGGTGGCGGGCGTGGCCACGCTGGTGGCGGTGGTGATCGGCGTGGTGTTCGGTGCGGTGGCGGGCTACATCGGCGGGCGCCTGGACCAGGCGATGATGCGCTTCGTCGACGTGCTGTACGCGCTGCCCTACATCCTGTTCGTGATCCTGCTGATGGTGATCTTCGGGCGCAACGTCTACCTGCTGTTCGCCGCCATCGGTTGCCTGGAGTGGCTGACCATGGCCAGGATCGTGCGCGGCCAGACCCTGTCGCTGCGCCAGCGCGAGTTCATCGAGGCGGCCCGTGCGGCGGGGCTGGGCTCGGCGGCCATCGTGCGTCGGCACATCGTGCCGAACCTGGTCGGTCCGGTGGTGATCTACGCAGCGCTCACGGTGCCCGAGATCGTCGCCACCGAAAGCTTCCTGTCCTACCTCGGGTTCGGCGTGCAGGAACCGTTGACCTCCCTGGGCACCCTGATCGCCGAGGGCACCGACGTGTTCGAGATCCTGCCATGGCTGCTGTGGTTCCCGGCCGCCTTCCTGGTCACGCTGCTGCTGTCGATGCTGTTCATCGGCGACGGGCTGCGCGACGCGTTCGACATGCGGGGGCACGGGTGAGCGGCTTGGCGGCCGGGCCGCGCACCGATGCGGTGCCGGATGCCTCGCCCGAGGCGGTGCTGTCGGTACGAAACCTGACGGTCGGCTTCCGCACCGAGGACGGGCCGGTCGAGGCGGTGCACGGCATCTCGTTCGACGTGCGTCGTGGCGAGGTGCTCGGCGTGGTCGGCGAATCCGGCTCGGGCAAGAGCCAGTCGCTGCTCGCCACGCTGGGGCTGCTGACCTCGAACGGCCACGCGCGGGGCGAGGCGCTGCACGATGGGCGCAACCTGCTGACGATGCCGGAGCGCGAGCTGCGCCGCGTGCGCGGACGCCGCATCGGCATGATCTTCCAGGATCCGCTGACCTCCCTGACCCCGCACCTGCGCATCGGCGAGCAACTGTCCGAGACCTTGCGCCTGCACGCCCCGGATCGCCTGTCGCGAAGCGATGTGCGCAGGCGTTGCACCGAGTGGCTCGAGCGGGTGCACCTGAACGAGCCGGCGCGGCGGCTCGAGCAGTACCCCCACGAGCTGTCGGGCGGCATGCGCCAGCGCGTCATGATCGCGATGACCATGCTGGCGGGGCCGGAGTTGCTGATCGCCGACGAACCGACCACCGCGCTGGACGTGACGGTGCAGGCCGGCATCCTCGACCTGATGCGCGAGCTGCAGCGCGATCTCGGCACCTCCATCGTGCTGGTCACCCACGACATGGGCGTGGTGGCCGGCGTCTGCGACCGGGTGCAGGTCATGAACGGTGGACGCATCGTCGAGTCCGGTACCGTCGACGAGATCTTCCACGCCCCGGCCGAGGCCTACACGCGCCGGCTGCTGGCCGCGGTGCCGCGCATCGACGATGTGCGGGCCCCGCCTGCCGAACTGGTCGATCCGCACGGCGAGCCGCTGCTGCGCGTCGAGGGGCTGGGGGTCGACTTTTCGCTGCACGGCGGGCTGTTCTCGAAGCGCCGGCGTTTCCAGGCGCTCGAGGGTGTCGGGCTGACGCTGCACGCCGGCGAGACGCTGGGCATCGTCGGCGAGTCCGGGTCGGGCAAGTCGACGTTGGCACGCGCGATCCTGCGACTGATCGAGCCGACGGTGGGGCGGGTGACGTGGCTGGGTCGCGCACTCGGCGAGCTGGACGCGAAGGCGATGCGCGATGCGCGCCGCGACCTGCAGATCGTGTTCCAGGACCCGTTCGCCAGCCTGAACCCGAGCATGCCGGTGGTCGAATCGATCGCCGAGCCGCTGCGCGTGTTCGAACCGGCCCTGAGCCGCCGTGGGCGACGCGATCGCGCGCGCGAGGCGCTGTCGCTGGTCGGGCTGGACGACAGCTTCGCCAACCGCTACCCGCACGAGCTTTCCGGTGGCCAGAACCAGCGCGTGGGCATCGCCCGGGCGACGATCTCGCGGCCGAAGCTGCTGGTCTGCGACGAGGCGGTATCCGCCCTCGACGTGTCGGTGCAGGCACGCGTGCTCGCGTTGCTGGCGAAGCTGCAGCGGGAGCTCGGCCTGTCGATGCTGTTCATCACTCACGACCTGGCGGTGGTGTCCGCCGTGGCCCACCGGGTGCTGGTGCTGTACCGCGGCCGAGTGGTGGAGGTCGCGCCGACGCGCACGCTGTTCGCCGGCCCGCGGCACCCGTACACGCAGCGGTTGCTGTCGGCGGTGCCGGTGGCGGACCCGCGCGCCGAACGACACGCCAGCGGGCCGGCAGGGCAGGCGGGGGACGAGGACGGTGCGGCGTCGAACGCGGGGGAGCGGTTGCGGGAAGTGGCGCCCGGGCACTGGGTGGCCGAAGCGCGGCAAGGGCGCGACGTTCCGGGCGACACGGGCGGCCCGGGCGACCCGGCGCGATCGGGCGCCGAACCGGCGTTCGAGCCGACCGCACCGACGGGCTGAGACCGTGCCCGGGCGCGATGCCGAACTGGACGTGTTCCTGGACTCGCTGCACCGTGGCATCGAGGAACGTGCCGGTGCCGGCAGCGAGGCGCGCCGCGTCGCGAAGACGATCCGTCAGGCCCTTCGCACGACGCAGCGCCAGAGCGTGCCGGAACCCGCCTCCCTGCCGGTGTGCTCGTGGCTCTGCGAGGCGGTCGATGCGCTGGCCGGGAATGCCTCCACCGGCGATGCGGGGCGAGCGGCTCGCAGCCGGGCGAACGCGATCGAGCACGCGCGATCGTTGCTCGTCCTGGCCCCCCGGCTGACCTGGTGGCGTCGACCCGATACCGTCGGAGCCGCCGGGGCGGATGCGGGCTTCGCTGACCGCCACGCGAACGCCACGGTCATCGGTCGCGACGGGCTGGAGGAGCGCGACGACGTGTGGGTGGGCATCAGCCTGATGGCGCCCGGCAGCCGGTACCCGGACCACCACCATCCGCCCGAGGAGGTGTATCTGGTGCTGTCCGGCGGCCAGTGGCGGCAGGGTGACGGGCCGTGGCACGAACCCGGTCCGGGCGGGCTGGTGCACAACCCGCCGGCCATCCAACACGCGATGCGCTCGGGATCCACGCCGCTGCTCGCCACCTGGTGCCTGTGGAAGGGATGACCGACCGGTCTTCCCGATGCGCGACCCGGTCGAACGCGACCCGGTCGCTCACCCCTCCGCGACCGGCAGCTCGACGATCGCCTCGATGCCCCCCGCCACCGGCGCGTGGAGCCTGGCATCGCCACCGTGGGCGCGCGCGATCGCGCGCACCGTGGTCAGTCCGAGCCCGCTGCCGGGTCGGCGTTCGTCCCCGACGCGCCGGAACGGCTCGAACGCCCGCTCCCGTTCCGCGGCCGCCACGCCGGGACCGCGATCGCGCACGCGCAGCACCACGCGTTCCTGCCGGATCTCGACCGACAGGTCGATGGCCGCTCCCGGCGGCGAGAACTTGATGGCGTTGTCGAGCAGGTTGCCGACCATCGATTCCAGCAGCGTGACGTTGCCACGAACGAACGCCTCGGGCGCGCCGTCCTCCACGCGCAGCGCGGTGCCGGCGGTGTCGGCCGAGGGCGCCCGGTCCGCCGCGACGCCTGCGACCAGCCCGACCAGCTCGACGCGTCGCTTCGCCACGTCCTCGATGCCGGCGTCTATGCGCGCCAGCGCCAGCAGCTGGTCCACCAGCCGCTCCATCGTGCCGAGCGCGCGCAACGCCTGCGCCAGCGCCCGCCCGCGCACCGCGGGATCGTGCGCGCGTTCGGCGACCTGCAGCTGGATGCGGCACCCGGCCAGCGGGGTG
>ENA-ORXT01004219-ORXT01004219.1-marine-metagenome-genome-assembly--contig:-NODE-4219-length-15068-cov-19.083050_pt1 | contig 15068 bp, 18 predicted proteins | sample MGYA00237868_ERZ511482 | MGnify/ENA metagenome assembly ERZ511482 | reverse complement strand
ACTGGCTCCAAGATCGGGGCTATCTGAGAGGTCCACAGAACAGGGCCCACAGGCGGGTATTAAGGAGTTGTCAGCCACGCACGCGTCGGGAGAGGCTCTTTCCATGGAGGCCAGTCGAGAAATTTCTCGCACCCCACGCCGCCTGCCCCCGTGCAGTGATGTGTCAGTCCTTCAGAAAACGCGCATGTCTCATTTTTGGGACACTTACCATAGCAATGTCAAAAGACTATCCTTAAAATTCCCAGGCCTTTAGGACAGGGTGCTCTCAAAGTGTAGTGATGCACACGTATACTTAAATCACGGAACTTGCTCTCTGTTTCAGAGGTGGCAGTCTGCATTCGTGTCCTGAGGGATTTGAGGGCGTGTCAGCGTTGGACGGGTCGCGATGCTAAAGCGAATAGAGTTACGCGGCTGAGAAGGACTGTCCTGCCACAAGGGTCACAGGGCCCGGACGGCGCCTGCCCCCCTACCCCCCCCCACCGCCCCGAGTTGCGCGCGGCGACCGCGCGCAGTGACTTCCGGGGTTAAACACGCCCACGATGACCCGCGGGTGACCGTGCCTGCGCGCCGGCTTTTGTTGCCGCGGCTCGTTCGCGGTTTCTGAAGCCATCGAGCGGCGCTGTTAGAGGCGCCCCGTCGCGTGCGGTCGAACCCACCCGCCCGCGCGTGCGCCGTGTCGGCCGCCGTGCCCGCCATGCGCAGGTGCGCTGCGCGACGGAGTGACTGCCCCTCCTGTGGGCGTCGCGCGACGCCGGCGGGCACCCGCCGCTGCGGTGGCGGCGGCGGAACCCCTTTCCCCGCCTCACGCACCCCCCGCCATGGCAACGTGGCTGGACGTTCCCCCGTGCGCGTTCGCGGCTATGGAGACGGCTGGCGTGCCCGGTGTCAATGCGTCGCCGAGCGCGCTACCGCCCTGAAGGCCAGGGTATTGCACGTACGTGCCTGGAATTGTCGACCTCTCAGAATTGTGGGATCAGCCATACCGATCCGCGTCGATTTTGGTCAAGATTACAGTCTTTCCAGCACGAACTAACTCCTGCATCAAGCGTGTGGCCCAAGTCACCTCGGTCCCTCCAGACTAGTCTTGAGAACTGGCTCCTTCCTCATGTCCCTTCTGCGTCCACGTGGCTCTCCCATCCTCTTCCTCCTCATACCCCTTGGTTGCTTTCTCCTTGCTTGCGCCCACGCAGCCACTCGCAACTGCTCCTTTTTCTTCCCTGGTGTCTGTGCACCCTACTGCCGGCCATGTCGTTGCTCCGCGCCGCCGGCGTGGCCGCTCGCAGCGTGTCGGCGGCCGCCGGCCCGTCGGTCGCCCGCCGCACCGCGATCGTCGCGACTGTGTCCAAGGCGTCGGACACGTCGGCCATGGATTTTGCTGCGCCGGCCTCCTTTGACGTTGCGGCGACTGGGCGGCGAGCGGCAGCGGATCTGCGCACTTTCTTCATGGACGGCGGTACGTTTCCGGCAATGGGTGCTATCGCACGTTGCTGGATGCGGGGGGCTGGTGGGCTGATTAGTTGCCATGAAGCTACTCGTTTGGGGCGCTATCTTGATGAGGGGTGGCGTCTGGTGAGCTTGAGTGAGGCCTGTGGGCATCGCGGCGAGATTCTCGATGTGTTCGTTTGTTGCGGTAAGCACAGTGCTGACCATCGCACATGTATTCGTGTTGTCCATCTGGTCGTCTTGTTGTTGGCGACCAAATTGTGCCATCTCGTGGCCTTTATGATGGTGCTTCTTGTCCACCGTCATCGGGCGTCGGTTGGCCCTGGTCCAATACCGCTCCCCGTGGTTGTGTCGGTCGCCGTGCGCGCTTTGTGGGGCGCTTGGGGGACACGCAGAGAGCAAGATTGAGCTCGACGAGGCCGACCGGGCGGCGGTAGTGTCCTCTGTCAGGGCCACGGCGGCGGGCCTGTCGGCGGACTCGACGCTGGACGTGAACGCGGCCGTGGCTTCTGTGGGCGTGAAGGACTCGTACAAGCTGTCGGACCTGACCTACTTTGACGTTTTCCAGAAGGCCCGCAAGGCGTAGGACGAGTGTTGGTGTGCTGTGTCCCCTCGTGATCTGCATGCTTGTGATTGTGCGCTTGTTTCTTGTCTTGTTTGGAGTGGCGTGTACTGTACCGATTTTGAGGATGGCGTGGCGTTGCATACTCGAACGCGCATGAGGGGGTGCGACCGTGTGGAGATCGTATTCAGCGGGGGAGGAAGGAGTAAGAGAGAGTTACTTCCAGCATAACCCATCGGTGGTCGGTTTGCTGGAGTCGCAAAGTACCCATGCCAAGCCCAGCCCAGACAGAAGGAGCGTGCGGAGGGTGTGGCGAGCACACATCCAGGGCGCATCTGCCTTGCCTGCTGGTGCCCACGGAACGAAAAACCATCGTTACATGGACCAACCAAAAACGCAAAGAGAGAAAAAAAAATACACGCCATCGGCGCGGCCACTCACCACAATGGCGGTGCCACCTGCCCCACCGGCTCTCCTTGCGGCCGCTCCCAAAAGCCCCCCGTCGCCACCCACCCGCCGACCACGTCGCCCTCTGTCGGCGCGTCCGCCTCGGCTTGACGGAACCAGCGGGCGGCCGCGTCCGCGCCGCCCGCCGCCGCCGCGCGTGCGCGCTGCCTGTCCTCCACCTCTGTCTTGGCAACAGACGCGGCCGCCGAGTCGCCCACGTGCAACGCCTTGCGGTCTGGGCGGGTGCGCGAGTCGCGGCCGACTTCGGCCCAGCCGACGCCCTCGTCACCGAGGAGGCGCTCGCAAAAGCGGGGCATGACCACCGGCACGGGGCCCGCGGTGGCGGCGGCGGAGCTGCCAGCCGCGGGGGCCTTGAGGGGCGGCGGCGCCGCCCACACGCGCATGACGCCCTCGCCCTTGGCCTTGACGCCGAGCTTGTCAATGTCCACGTGCTTGTTCCAAAACCCGCTGACGGTGTACGCCCCCTCCCCGGCCGCCGTGTAGACCGTCCCGGCAACGCCGTAGCGGTTGGCGCCAAACCAGCCGCACTTGTCAAAGGTCAACTTGGTGACCGCCCGCGTCGCCGTGTTAATCACCTCCACGTCGCCATAGTGGTCGACAAACGCGCCGCCGATGAAGAGATTGGCGACGCCCGCGACGGGCAAATTCCACTCGTACCGGTCCCCGTTGGAGAGCCGCACAAAGCGGGTGCCGACGTTGCGGATCTCTAGGGAGTTGCCCCAGTAGGTGGCCTTGACGTCCACCACCTCCCCGCCAGTGAAGCCTTCGCCCGACACGGCCGACACGGATAGGGGCGGGTGGTGACTGACCTGCTCCGCGAGGAAGCGGAACGGCGCTCCCGCGCCATCGTTGGGGCCCGGCAGAGACACGGAAAAAGTCTCGCCAAGCACGGGGTTGAACGGCTTGCGCACCCGCTCCGAGTGCGCAAATGCGCTAATGACAAAGGCCGCGACGAGGGCGTCGCGGAGGGCCGGCTCAGGGGTGGCTGACGCCCGCGTCAACAGGGAGTGGTGCTCAAAAGTTTCCGCCATGCGCGTCAGCGCCGTGGTCGGCTCAAACAGCCACACGGGCAGGGAGAGGCGGCGGGTCATGACATTGGTCCCCACGAGGGAGGTCAGCTGCTGCCACAGAGCGCGGCGCTGTGTGGGGGAACGTCGCCAGGCATGTACGGGCGGGGATGATGGGAGAAGTAGTGCGAAAGACACCAGGGGTAAACGACAACGCCCATAGCAAGAAGAACAGTCCACGTGGTCAGGATCAGTGCCTGGCCAACAACGCGCCAGGCGAGCACGGGCCAACGCCACAGTGACGGCCGAGCCCGCTGCGCTCGACACCAACGCATTGCTCCCCGCCTCGCCCCACCCAAGCTGGTTACGCCAATGTCGCCAACAGCGCCAGAGCGGCCCTCCCATCCAACATGCTCCATCCTTCCCCCCCCACCAACTTACTTCTGACTCATCGACAGCCCCAAACTGCGTCGACGCCGCCATCGCCGACGACGAGGAGAGGGTGGTCGTGGCCGCCAGGCTATCAAAGTCCCCAGTCTGCCGATCGCTTTCGCCGCCCCCAGCCGGCGCCGCCTCGCCCGCCACCGTGTCGTAGGCGGCGCGGACGGAGGAGGAGAGCCAGGAGCCCCAACTGTTCTCCGCCATCTTGACGACGCTCCAGGGGGGGGCGATGACGCGCCCCAGCGCGACCCGCACGGCGCGGACGGCGGAAAATGCACACGAGAATCAGTGGTGGGCGCTCAAACGGAACACGAAGCGGAGGGCGTGGAGCAAACAGTGCGGAGGCGTCGTGGATTCGTCTCCACCTGTCCCTGCGGCCCCCACCCCATGTGTTGGGGACGCGGAAAAATGTTTGAATACTGTAAGACCCAAGAACGACACAGTATTTGGGATGGGTTGGGGTTGCAACAGCCTTGATCCATGACAAACAGGGACACATTTTCCACGAGTCAATGCTGGCGAGCGCGAGCGCCGCCACACGAGTGTCGTGCCACATCCGCGGGTCTCGAGCACACACGAGTGCATCACGCATGTCCCGGCAATGAACTTGACTAATGTAGCTGGATGTGGCTCCAACATGAAATCAGGAGCCCTTCGTGGCACACACGCGGGTTCCAATCTCGCTGCACCGGTGGCCCGATATCATGTTGACCCTCGATCAAAAATCTGAGGATGTCACATATACACATATGCATTTGTGACGTATGGAGTTACGGTCGCATGTGTCAGAGCGTACTTTCAGTACTGAGTGAGCCAGTGGTTGTATATCTTGCGGGCGCAGGTCGATCCCGCGCTGTGTTGTGCATCCCGGCACTGGCGACCAGTCAGGGGAACCCCCGTGTGCTGCTCTGGTCTCTTGTGCGTGTCCCCGATATCCTTCAGCCAGGTACTGGGCACTGTGCAAGTGGGACGGGCCGTCTGTGTGCGTAGGGGGCTGAAACGGATCCTTTGGAGATGGCAGTTGCGCACAGCTGGCCGCAGTGTCCTTTTCCTGTCAGGCTGGGGCCCGCTCTGAGAGATTCAGCCCATTTGGTGGACCGCGGCTTCCTCTTTGTTTGATTCCGAGGCCCTCGGGCTGTTGGCATGAAGCAAAGCCCATCGCTTTCAGGTCCATGAGGGCGGGGACGGGCGGCGGTTTCTGGGAGTCGTGGAGCAGGCCACAGCTCATGGGGTCAGTTTGGCGCGAGTGCCAGCCAGAGAGGGCTGGCAAACACACCGCACTGCCCCAGGACGCGTATCTCTTCGCCGCCGGCCGGGCTCTCCCTCCAGCTTCGGGCGTTTTCGTCGCGTGCTGTTGCCATGGGGCGTCACGGTCGATAGCAAATCCGTTCGCGCGCTTTTTTCCCGCTTTGGGATCTGTTGCGACCATGCAGCGGACCGTCGAGGCCCATCCCCCTTGCTAGCCCACCTGGGGCTGAACGGGGGCAGTCGAGCACTCGGGGGAGGCTGGGGGGGGCTCCCGAGGAGTACTTCTATGACACTCTCTGTCGACGACCGAGCTGTCTTGCACATCCCTACCACCGCTCACGCGCTTGCCCCCACGACACTTATCTCCAACTTCGACACGGGCTCCCACACCCTCCATTTCCACGTACATTCCATCTCTATCCCCACTTCAATCCCGGCTCCAAGTCATCATGGCGGACCAGGACACGTCTCACCTGTTCACCTCCGCCGTGCCTCGCCTAGCCGCCGCTCATCCTTACTCTCCACGCTCCGCGACGCCTACTCGCCGTACCCGCAGTGGTGGTCGCTGTGGCGCCTCGCCGTCCAACTCTCGCATGCAGGTCGAGGGGACTGCAGCTGTTCGCGTACCGCTGCCGCGCAAGGCTTTTAACGAGACCAACCTCGCGCTGCTCAAGGTTTCCATCCTGTCTGCCATCCCGCCCACCCTCCGTCCTGCCCGCGTTGACCACCTAGACACCTTCCTCGAGACGCTCGCCGGAAAGCCGATGACGCGTGACGAGATGGACGACCACTTTCGCCAATGCTTCTCCGGGGGTGGTTCGGCCCCTCTGAGTGCCTCATCCCTGCGGGCCGTGCTCCGTGCTGTCGCGCATGCATGGGATTCCAAGAGAGTGGGACCTGGTGCGTGGTCTGAGCCGGGTGGTGGCGCTCTTGTTGAGGCGGAAGCCGGACGGGGCGCCGATGGGATGTTTGCGTACGCCGCACAGAGCGCCGCTGACGTGGTCGCGGTCGGCCTTCCATCGCGGCCGGTGCCAGGTGCTTCGAGGGAGCCGGTGGTGCTGCCCCCAGCTGCCGTTGCAGCGAGCGTGCGCATGCCGCCGACCTCTCCGGCTGCGTCGGCTTGCCGAGGCCGGCGCCCGGCGCGCTCGCGTGGGACGGTGGACCAAGTGCGCTGTGGAAGAATTTCCAAGCCGAGCGTTGCAACGACCGCGCACAAGTACTTGACGGGTGGATTTCCTGGGTCTCCTGTCGGGACTCCGGCGCGTCCTCTGTCGGACACGTCCACTGAGCCAGACAGCTACTCGGAGGACGATGATGTGCTGTCAGCGGTGCTGCAGGGCCATGCCACTGATCCAACGCCGGCGTCTGTGCAACGCTCCTCGGCCACGTCTACACCGGCTCGTACTGCGGCACTCATGCGGCGCCTCCCGGCCGCTGCCTCGCTTGGCAACCAGACTACCGCTCACCGCCTGCCGCCTCCGGCTGTCGCCCGGGATCAGCGACCCATGAATACCTGCGCCCCCGCACCGTCTGGGACTCGTCGCCCATCCCCATCGTCGCCTGCTTGTGCCTACCCGTCTACCGCTCCTTCCGCTCCGTCTTCAGTCGCCCCCCGTGCTACACTACCCGCGGATGCTACTGGCGCGCCACCCACCGCCGAGCTGCCCCCCGCGGCCAATTTGGACCCGTCGGCGCACGTCTCCCCCGTGGCGGCACGTGATCTCCTGGCAGCTGCATTTGGTCTCGACGAGGAGGAGCGCGCTTTCACGAGCGAGGTGTTCTTGGTGGGCGCTATTGGTCGTTTCACCCGCGATGAGGCTCGCCAGTGGGCTCTGCGGGAGGGCGCCCGCATTTGGATGCCCACATGGCCGCGGTACGCCCTGGGTGCCGACGGGACAGCTGTCCTTCGTACAACCCGCACGGTGACGGTCTCCTGGTTGCGTGCGCTGACAGCCGGGGCGGTGTACATGGAGGAGCTGATCCGCATCCGGGACTTGCCTACGATGTATGTGGTGGCTCGCAACACCAGTTTCGCTCTGTTTGGGTTCTTCCACTCCGCGCCGCCGGCACATGTCATTTTTGAGGACATCCGCCACTTCCGCGCTCGTCGTAGCTCTGGCCGGTCTCGTGCCCAATCTGCTTTTGACGACCTACGGATGCGGTTCCGCCCCAGCCGAGATGGTGATGGTGGAGAAGAGTGGATCCTGGCCACCCTGCGGTTGATGCTCAATGATGAGAAGGTGGCTCTGCAACCCATGGCGAGCCACCTATCTGCGGCTTTGTGGGTCGCCAAAGTTTGGTCTTTCTTTATTGACCATCCTCGTGCCGTGCGCAATCAAGTTGCGTGGATGAAGGCGACCGAGTGATACGCAAGCGTCGATGCCTTCTAGCTGTTTATTTTTCTTTTTTTCATTAGCTCAAGTATGGCAACCGACGACACAGGGCACATCTATTCCTCGACCAGGCGCACGCGCCTCCGTCACCAATCACAAGCTCCTTTGTCTCATTTTCTGTTTTTTTCCCAAGACATCCCTCACTCCGTTTCCACCTGCCCGCGGCAACCCGGTTGCAGGCCATCCGATGAGAAGGAGCGGAGGGGCGAGGGCGGCCACAGAGTACACGAAAGCCATTGTTGAAGCGTCTCCTATAGTGGTGGTGGTAGCGGGAGAGGCCGCCGTTTTCAAGTATGTGGTACAGGTTAGGGCACAGGGGAATCTCTAGGTCCGTCGCCGCGTTTTTCTGCCGCTGGCCACCGTCTCACATGTAGCAGAGACAGCTTCTCACCACCTAGGCTACCACGGCCGTGTTGTGGGCGGCTAAAAGCTGCGGGGGAGGGTCGGGGGTGAAGAGTATAGGTAGGGATAGGGACTACGAGATGGTCATGCGCGCTCTTAGGTGCATTTTCCACCTAGTGTTGCACCATGGCAACTGCCGCTGTCTGTCACAACCGGCGACGGTCACGTGGGCGCGAGCGGGTCCGCCGCCACAGCGGCGGATGACAGTGTGTCATGGGAAAGGGCGACCCAGCCGATGCGAGTGACTCTGACGGGTAGCGTAAAAAGCCACTACAATGAGAGCCTAGGGACGGTGGAAGGACGCTACCCTCGCTCCGAGTCGGACGAAACAGTTCTGTCCGGAAAACGGAGGTGGCGGCGCCGAGGTTCCTGCCGGAAACAGGGGGCGAGGCGACTGGTGACTCAGCACGGCGGCATGGAAAACCGTCGCTTCGTGCGCGGGCGCCATGGCTTGCGGTGTCTCACGCGTAGGCCGGCCACTCTTTGTCATTGTGTCGTCGGATGGTCGGGCTAGAGAGACAGCACAGACGCCGGAACGGCCACAAGGGATAAAAGGGTAGGCCTGGATCTGCTGAAGTGGGGTACGGACCAAAGGAATGCTGACGGCGATACTGTAGTGGGGAAGGGGGTGGTATGACAAATTGCTCTCCGGCAAGCCAGTTGACGTACCCACAGGCACCAGCGCAAGCAAAATCCAATGTAGGCATTGCGACTCTTGCGCCGCAATTATTCGGTGCCAAGCGCGTGTTGGCCGGTAGCGAAGATCCGCTGCAAGAGGTCGTACCTTCAGACGGCATGCCGCTGGCGCCGTGCACACAGTCGTAGAGGGCGATGGGCAAAAGCTCGCGCCGCCATGCGCCGTTGGGTTATTCTCCACTCCAGGCACCTGGCTTGAGGAGGCACAGCAGTCTTTTCGGCGCCGGCGGCCAGGCGACGATCTGGGGGGCTGATGGGTGTGCTTGGGCGCACCCCGCCAGCGCTGGGGCATTCCTTTCGCTGATGCCCAGCGTCATGGCACCCGCCACGCTTTCCCCAAGTTTCTCATCGGCGTGAAACGGCACCGGCATGTCTTTAGGGTCCTGCGGCCCGCTGGTGGGCACCGTGAGTAATACAGCCTCCTGTGTCACTGCGGCCACCCGAGTGCTTCAAACCGCATTTCTTATTCTAGGACTAAAGCGATCCAGCCGAGCCGTCTCAGCAGCGCGACACTACCAGGTCATGAGGGCGCTGCGACTGGTGCCTTTCCATTGGCATGCGCGCAGATCTCGGAGTTGAAGGCCGGCGATTCAAGGCAGGAACCAACCTCGCGACGGCGTCGGTGGGTGCAGCGACAGAAAGCCCCCGCCATACAGGCTACAAGCATCAGCCCGAAGGACTCTGAAAATGTCGGGGAAAGGCAGGACAATGCGGGGAGGGTAGCAAGCGGGGGCTCTGCGGCCGGGGGGGGCCGTGCGGACGTGGGTCGGACGCCTCTGCCACCATTCCTGGGTCTATGGAAGCGCGGTGGCACGCTGAGCGGCTATGGGACTGGCACGCAGAGGGACGCGTCTTTGCTGCGTTCGGGCACTGCGTCGATGTAGTCTTCCGACGTTAGCGGTGGCGTCCTCTGGGAGGGGCGGCCTAGGCACAACATCACTTACCTGGTTGCTAGTGCGCGCACCTCTCTCTGTTTCTGGGTCGCCATTGGCCCTGTCGGCCGCGCACAGCCCGCATACATGAAAGGCGCATAGAGGGGCCACGTGGTTGGCGGACGTCACCTCTGCACTCGGCACGGTACCGTCAGTAGTATTTTGGCTGCCCCTTTTGGGCATCACGCTGAGCAGCGTGCTCCCCATTGCGTGCTGCAGTTGTGGGGGCGATGCACAGGTTGGCCACACCGTGGCCAACGCCATGGGTCCAGCTAGTGGGTCGGGGTGCCAGCGAAACCTTGTATCGTACCATGACGGGCCGTGGGCCCGGCCGATCCAGCTATGATGACGCTGCCGGGGACGGCTACCAGCGCTGGCGGGGCTGATGGCGCCGACGCATCTCCCGCCTCCGCGGGCTGTGGGGGCAGACTACGAGCATGCGGCAGACGTGCCTATGTGGCTGTTGCGGTGCATCGGTAGGGAAAGTGTCAACGCCCGTGGCCTGCAGGCCCCCCTTAGTGCAATAGGGGGCGCCCATGTCTGCGGTGGTTGCAACAGAACAGAAGCCCGAGAATCAGCATCTTCGGTGCGGTGGCGACCGCGAGCATGCGGGAGGGGTCGCCGAGGCGCTAACTTGATAGTCGGCCACACGCGCCGCAACCAGGCGGGATCTGAAAGCCCGGCCCAAGAAGCATACAAGCGCAAGAATCGAAGCAAACTGGGTGCTGCGGCGTTGTACGCCCGGATGGAGTCCTTTTTTATTCCGACCGGAGAAGATCGAACCCGAGACCAGAGACAGAATCAATGCTATACATTGCATTTGGAGACGCGATCGGACAGCAAAGGTCCCTGTGGCCGAGTGGGAAAATGCCCCGCTCAGTAGTTGGAAAAAGGAGAATGCGATAAATGGTTATCAATCCTCCCGGGGTCAAACATTGCGTCTGCTTCGGTTTAGAATTAGCGTGGCCTGACCAGTAATTGGCAGGAGAAGACCTGTTATTAGGGTGTGCTATGCTCCGTAACCCATATTCGCCCACGATGTGAAACTCGTGCTGCGGCAAGTGGTGCAGTGACGCAAGTCGTCAAGGGGTAGTAGGCCGTCGTCGTGTACACCGTGGTACCACGTTTCTAATCGTAGCGCCGGAGACATTCGTAATGCTTGCTTCAAGTTACTTGACAGTGAAATCGGGTCGCATCAGAACGGGACATCAGTTCCTACTTCTTTTGTGTTTTTGCAACTCACTGTACATGCCAGAGCGTAGACGTCGCGTGCGCGGACGTCTCTTTTCTTTGTGCAAGCTGCACGAGCTCCGTCAAGCTCGCAGCTGCAGCGTGTGCTCTATCCCGCGGCAGTAGCTGTACGGACCGCGACCCCGACACGACTATTCCCAGTCGTTTGGTAGTCACTCTACCAAGACACCCCCATGTTGCTTTCCCCTCATCACGGTGAGCGGTCCCACTACAGGTAATCATCTCACGTGGGTGCCCCGATTTTACCATCGCCCGCCCAGAGGGCGCACGTCCTCGTCTGCAGCCCCGTCTGTCGGTGCTGCTTTGTGCGCTGCGGTTCTTCGAGGCGATGTTGCACTTGGTTGAGGCTGGCAGCAGCGGCGGCTGCGCCGCCACATGCGTTACATCCAGCGTTGTAGCCCGCGTGGTGTGCCTCAGCCAGGTCCCATGGTGGGGGCTGCTGCATCGCTTGCGGCGCCCCTTTGCCCGCCGCCCACCTGCGTTCCGCGATGGACTCGCCGTGCGTTTGCGGCGCTGGCTGGAGCAGACGCTCTCTTGTGTGTGGCCGTGGAGGTTCACACTTTTACTTCATGTCGCGGTGCAGTCGAGAAGTGACGCCACAGTCATGTTCTCATTGTAGTAAACATAGATGCGCCTCCGTTTACCCCTGATACCACTATCAGCCCAGTTTCGTGCGGGTGCTCGCCGAAGCGCTTGCTCGTGGTAGTGGAAAGCACTTTCGGCAGAAGCAGATAGCCTTTGTATCCCCTGGCGAGACCGCGCCGCGGCAATGACGCGCCGCCACGGCTGTCAGACGGGGACTGGAAAAATAAAGAAATGTAGACCTTCTGGAGGTGGTCCTGCCTGTGCTCATCGTAGTAGCTACGGCAATGGTGCGTACGCCGAGCAATGTGGTGGCTCCTGCCTAGGTATGCGAGCAGACCTAGTGACGCCGAGCGTTCATGACTTTGCGTCCGCTCCTGCCCTTCTTGCCACTGGCGAACTGAGACACTACGACTCTCCTTTGTGGCGAGGCGTGAAGGTGAGCGCTGTCGGCACACTTCATCTCCATGAAAGCACTTCGAGTGATGGCAGCGTCGAGGGTCGAGTTGCTCGGAGGTGCCGTTGCCAAGCCTATTTGAACAGTACGTTCGGTGCCGTCTCGTTCTGAGTTGAAGAGTACACCGCTACAAGAAAAAAGTGCTTGCCTGTGGCTCTGTACTCAGCGGCGCTTGACGGGTGTGCATCTCTCTGTCGACTGCTTCGGCGGTGCTGCGCCCATGGCAAAGAATGAGGACTCTTTCTCGAAACGGTATTCCCATTACATTAGAATTGGCATCCGCGACTTGATATGTAGTCTGACAATTCCTTGGATCTGACGAGCAGGCCGGCTTTCCGCAGTTGTATCGGACGGCTCCCGCCCCGGCCATGTTTCCTTCTTTGGTTATGTTGCAGGAGGCGAGAAGGCCTCCGCGAGTGGAGACAGCGTGCCGGACGTGGGAATGTAGTTGTCACTGGCCACCCACGCGAACAATGGCCACCGTGACGTCCACGCGCTGTCGCGACCTGAGCGTCCTGACCTGGGCCTGCTTTCTCTCAAACGTGGTGGCGGCCGACATTGTGCTTTCCAGCTGGAACAAGGGCCGCTAAGGCAATGTCCCCGCCATCTTTTGTCGGTTGTTTGTTGCTTCCATGAGTAGAATACTTCCTAGACGCGTGCATCGACCTGTTGTCGGCCAGATGTCGGGGCTCTGTACATTAGCAAGTGCAAAGAGATAACAAGCTACTATTGAATAGACAGACACGTACTCTACACCTAAACAACAGAGGAGCGCACTAGCGCCGGAGCAAGTCAAAGTTGCGCTCCTCCTCAACACAACCCAGCATGAAGTCGGCCTTGTCGCAGTGCATGCTGTGGACTGTATTTTGCCATCCACGCAAAAACCTGAAGTGCTGCTCGGCCCGCGAGGTGTTGAAGAGACTCGTTCTGCCATCAGGCCCGACCAACTCGGGATAGCACGACATTCGACACGAAGACATGCAATGAGGCGCACAGAGTCGGTGAGTACGCTCATGGAAGCGAGGCACTACCAAGACAGCCCCGGCTACGGTGTCGGCATCCCGCCGCACAACATTGGGTCCACGCAGGTGCTGGTGGATGCGACAGCACATGTCGTAGCCAATAGCCGACGGGGTGCGCTCAAGGCAACGCACCGCCCGGGCCATGGAAGCGAGAACTGTCGCGGGTCCCTCCCCACCCGACAGAAACTGAGCAAAGACAACAACCCCACAAGGTCGGCTGAAAACAACATAGCGCTGGACGTGTTGACGACGCCACACGGCCCGCAGCCCCGATCCAGGCCCCCCACCATGAGCACCAAACTGGTCCCCGCCGTCCCCGTCCACAGAAGCAGCCGCATCTGCTGCAACGTTACCGGGTACACTCCCGTTGCGACGCGTGGCCGCCGAGTTCGCGCGCCGCTCGTGGGCCTCCTCCAATGGGATGTGCCGCCGGCAAACGAGCCAGAACGCCTGTCGACCAGCGGAGGGAGCTCGGGGCGCCCGGGGCTCCCCGCACGGCCCGGATGATGACGACACCCGCACGACAGCGCAGACGCGCTCACGCGCCGAGTGATGCACGCAAAACCGAAGATTGTGGACGGGGGGATCAAGGCAGCCCTCCATGCCGCATACAATCCCCCCCATAGCAACGCCGTCACCCACAAGATAGTCGATGCCGTTAAACAGACGGCACCTGTCACACTCGTGACGTGCGTGGAAAAACCCAACACGCTGCCACACGCCGACCATCCGACGGCACAGGGCATGGAGGGATGTGCGGAGGGAGCTGCGCGTCCGCTGCACGTCGTGGACTGTCAGCCAGGCCACATTGACGCAGCCGCGCCGCTGCTCGAAGAGAAAAGCCCCATAGAACACGATGGATGCCCAAATCAGTTGCCCTAGGCCCCCCTCCTCCTCCACCCCGTCGAACCCGTCCATATTGTCGAGGAGCGTATCAGACGTCGCCGTCGCCGCGCGCACCAGGGCTTGGCTCTCGGTTGATGACCGGCCCATCGTGGCTTGAAGGTACCAAGACCGAGCAAGCGTCAACTCGACGAAATGGTGGTTTGAGACGCGCACGAGGCCTTGAACGGGGCTGTGCGCTCGGACTCCCACTGCGGCGTCCAAGTCAACGGCAGGGATGGGGAGCGCAGATGTCACCCACGGCTGGATCTCGTTGACAAAGTAGTCGGGCTTGTACGTCGTCATACCCGGAGTGTACTGCGTCCGGCACTTGTCGCAGGAGCGGGAGAGAGCACGTGCGTTGTAAATGCCACGTACGGTCCGCACGGTGACCGAAACGGCGACGCGGTTGCGCAGCTTGTAGGCGTTGCAGGAGGTCCCCAGGCATCGCTCAAACTCGACGGCAAGAAGAGTCATGTCGAAGAGAATGGGGGACGGGGGGATCAATCTGTGGAAGAGGGCAGAGGTACTCAAGCTAGACAGCGCGTAGTGACGAGCATACAGACACAGGAGCGCGCCGCTCCGGCGTACCACAAAACAAAGCGCAGCCTCACGTGCACTCGGGGCAGGACCTGTTTGTGGATGTGTGGTGCCAATGCCAGGGCTGCAGTCTCGCTGCCATTCGTGTGCCCACAGGACGGATCTGGTCCGGCGACCGAAGCCACTGACCAATGGCTCCGGCTTTCTCACACGGGGTGTTCTCTTGGGTGGCGGTTCCGGGTGGTGGGATCCGCCAACGCCGCTGCCGAATCCGACGGGATACTGTACAGTTACAAACGAGCTCCGACTTGTATCAACTACCTCCAGACGCCCATGTTCATGCAAGAAGACCGTCACAAATTTGGTGTCGAGTCACTTCACGCTTGACCCCACTTTCGGTGATGGGAGGCCTTCTGGTAATCTGAGATACACCAGATCGCTTGTGGGCCAAAAATGGCGGGTCCTGCGGGCGGGAACTACTAAGCACTCGATGCTCCTCTCGATATTGTCTCGACAACAGTCCCGAGGCTGCGCGGATGCGGCTAGGCACTGCGCCACACCCAGAAATGCACTACAGTTCCCTGGACTTTAGTCTAGGGTGCTTTCTCACACCCACACGTCGGAAAAAAAGTCCTTTTTTCCAGTGCACGTTGCGGGAGTACTTAAAAAAATGTTTTTGGCGGTCCGTTTGGCTCCCTACGCCGTTGGAGGACGTCCCCCGGCGCTTTCTTGACTATGGGAA
>ENA-ORXT01004218-ORXT01004218.1-marine-metagenome-genome-assembly--contig:-NODE-4218-length-15068-cov-34.636915_pt1 | contig 15068 bp, 13 predicted proteins | sample MGYA00237868_ERZ511482 | MGnify/ENA metagenome assembly ERZ511482 | reverse complement strand
AGAGATCTCCGTTATGGCTATACTCTGAACTCAATCTATAATTAGGGCTTCAGAATTAGAAAACGTAGATTTCTCCATTCCGCTTCGCTTCAGTCAAAATGAAAAGTGGTATTTTATTCTCCATTCTGCTTCGCTGCAGTCGAAAAGAATAGGCTGGGTTAGGTAGAAGAACTCTTCCACTATACTACAGCAAAACCAAAAATGCTTAGTTTTAATATCTATACAAGTATCATGAAAGTCAATCTAATCAATAAATACAAAGAGCAATGGAAAAAGTCCTTAAAAGCTGAGCAACCAGAGCATTGGCTGTACAAGTACGAGAACTTAAGTAACTATCGACAACACTGGGATCTTGGAGAACTTGACTTAAAGGCGATGTATGCTAAGAGCTTCAGCAGTGAGGTGTCGGGAAGGCTATGGGGTGGAACAGTTGATTCGCCGCGATCTATAATGATTGACTTTATAGATATCAATAAAGAGTTTGTGAGGTCAATGTTCCGAGATCTGTATAGTCAAGACAAGGACCTCAGTATGCGGGTCAATAGATTCTCATTTCATTGTGATCAGCTACTGGATCAATTGCAGAAGGAGAATGACAAGTTAGATCAACATTATCATGAGACACCGCAGATGCCATTTCTGTATTTGTGCTTTGATAGTCCAGAGGCATATCCCTTGTATGATTATCCAGCGTATAAGACTTCTCTACAATTATTTGAGACGACTTCTATTCCTGAGCCATTTGAAATTGATAGATTCTATAAGCTGTCTAAAGCCATTTATACCATTATCAAAAAGGATGAAACTTTGGTGGCGATGATAAAAGCCCTGATCCCAGAATCATATGGTGTAGAGCTTAATTATCTGATTCTTGATGACTTCTTTCAGTTCTGTATGCAATCTACAGATAAACGTAAGTAATAAAGCCCCATTCACATTATGATTAATTATAATGTGTAATAATCTTTATTTCAATTTATTATGAATATAAACCATGTGCTGGATGATGGGTCTTTCAATACCTGCATATATATTTAACAATAATATGAGTCAAATTAATGTGTAAAAAGAAATAAAACATATATCTTACATATATAAATAAGTTATAATATGTTTGCTTTTGAGAATTACCTTCCGATTACCAGTTTTAATGAGTCAAGTATCTTCTTTAAGGCATTGGAAGTATTCCGATATGGATTCCTCATCGAGAGTATAGAGGGAGAGGGTAGATTTAAGCAATTATATTCTTATCATAATTACTATGTAGAGATAATTTATGAAGTTAACTATGAGGAGATCAAGTCTATCAATGCAATATCTATTAATGATACACTCTCTACTTACGTAGATGATGACGAATTTTTCGATGCATTCATAGATCTTATCGCAGCATAGACATAATACAACAATAACAAAGGAGTAAAATTTCAAAAAGCAAAAGGCTCGCCCTTTGCTTTTTCTATCTCATATGGTCTCATACTAAAGTATGGGACATTGCTTTATTCAAAGGTATATGTTCCCATGGAAGATCTCGGTACGTAGTTATACTGATTCCTTCTCAATATCTAAAATTTGTAATAAGTATTCAACCTAATAGAATTATGACTACTCATTACGCCGCCAAGACCTATATTAAATCTATCAGACACCTTGTAATTAAGCATAATTGGTACATCCCAATTACCAAATTTCTGTATCTCTGAAACTCCAAATAATGATTTATCTTGAATATTATAATAGTATTCTAATCCAATACTAGGAGAGAATCTTCCGATAATGAATGACGTAACCTCTACTCCTCCTCCAAACTTTGAACGGGTTTTGTAATTAGTGCCATATCTAAAATTCAATGTAAATAAATCACTCAAATCTTGAGCTAAAGCAAATTCTGACATTCCGCCTTGCGAACTTCCACCATAGATGATACCGAGTCCTATCCTTGGAGATGTCAAAGTCTGGGCATTCAATGTGACGGTCACTATTAGTGATGCGACCAGAATGAGTAAGTTTCTATAATTCATGTTATATAAGTTTTACTAATGAAATAATTTAGATAGCAGTAGATCAAGTGCATTGTTGATCGTAATAATGTTATTAAAGTTATTGTATTATACATTTTTGTAATTTTTCACAGAATTATTTAACCTTTTTTTAATTCGTACAGCAAGGCTCTTTGGCTTTACCACTTTTATAGATTCTCCATAAGACAGCAACTCACTTTCCAGTTCTATATTAGGTATGACCTCTATCTGAAAGGTGCTATGATGAGTGCCATTATCCACCTCTATCTGAGAGTAATGGATAGGCTTAGTTATTATATAGTTAATGGTAGGGTTATACACTTCAAAGAGTATTTTCTTAGGCTTTTTATTGGGTTGTAAGGTGATGCCTATAATGTCATTGAAATAAGTATCTGCGTCGAATGCTGTATTAGGAAAATACTCTTGAAGAGAATTATTCAATTCAATAATTCTCTCTAAGCCGTAAGTTCTGATCTGTTGCTTCTCGTGCTGTAATCCATAGACGTACCATCTGTTGTCATACTCCTTAAGAAGGTAAGGACTCATAATAACTTGTGATGCCTTTTTGCCGAAAGGCTGATAATTTAGCATTAATGCTTTTTTTGACTTGATGGCATTATATATTTTGTCAAGCCATTTCTGGCCTGGTATACTTGTCGGCTGAGCGAGATGTACGATTCTATCAGACTTGGTTGTAGACTCATAAGCGAGCAGTTCCAGCTTATTGATAATATTATCTAATCCTTCTAGATGCCGGAATCCTGTAAACTGTCTAAGTAATCCAATAGCACCTCTGAGCTCTGCACTGTCAGACTTATTTAGTGGAGATTCTGTTATAGAGTAATCTCGGCGTGAGTAATAATAGGATTTTTCCTTTCTGTCATATTCTATCGGGGCATAGTAGCCAAGCGCCTTGTCGTTACGCATATCTTGAAGGTCGCCTTTGATAGTTCTCTCAGATAGCGTTGTCTTCAGTCCAGTCGACAGGGCTAACTCCTTGGCACATGCTTCGGCCAGCGCCTTCCAGTTCCATGCTCTGTCGGGTTGTCTTAGACACTTATCTATGACTCGATATCTGATTATCGCGTGTTTATTAGTTGCCATAATTATTTTTGTTTTTTATTTATCATGCAAATATACTGCACGATGAGGACTATACTTGTATTATAATTAATTTAAAAATACAGATTATAAAATCTTAACAGCTTAGTTAGTTAATAATGATCTAAGCTTATATATTTTTTTTAAGACAGAATATTCGACAAATACTAAATAATAAACACATGAAAAATAACTGGAGAGTAAAAATCAACAATGAAGGCAATCTTGTAATCGCAGGTAGAGCTACGCAAAGCCAGCACCAAAACTTATTCGGTGTCACAGCATTTGAGACAGGGTTATGTATATATGCACACCAACTCAGACCTGTAAGAATATTGTTAGATAAACTTTTTCCTTCTTCAACGATCAGAACGATCGAGGCTATGGAGGAGATTATAAGAGAAGAATTCTGTAAAAATAGATCCATTACTAGATTCAAACAGTATCTCGAGAAAGCTCAGATACCTTACCGAGCATACAGCCATGTTGCTTAGTTTTTTTTGTCGTTTTTCTTAATTTCAGAATGCAGGTCTGTACGTTGGTTTCCTTTCACTTAACAACGCGGGCCTGCGTTTTTATATTAGATTTATTTATAATATAAAAAATCTTCATCTTATGTTATATAGGCTTAATTTTGCATCATGCATTATATAAGACTTATAGCACTTGTCCTTACTTTGTGTGGAGGTGATATCCTCATAGCTCAGGAAGCGACACCTCAGCCTAAGGTAGGTCTTGCTCTCTCGGGAGGTGCAGCACATGGTTTTGCTCATATAGGTGTACTACAATACTTTGAGGAGATAGGCTTAGAGGTGGATTATATTACGAGTACAAGTATGGGGAGTGTGATAGGTGGATTATATGCGATGGGATTCTCGGCAGATGAAATTGCTAAGATTTCTTCAGAGCAAGATTGGACATTACTTATGAGCAATCGATCGCCACTGTGGGAGATAGCACCTATCGAGAAAGCATCACATGAAAAAATCCCACTCTCCATCATATGGAATGATAATGCATTCCGATTCCCTAAAGGATTAATGCAAGGCCAGAAACTGGATTTAATCATTTCTAAAATATATAGTTCGGCTTACTTCATAGATGACTTTGATGAATTTCATATTCCATTTAGGTGTCTAGCTGTAGACTTAGAAGATGGCTCTATCGATGTTCTCGATAGTGGCTTTATCGGTGAGGCAATTAGAGCAAGTATGGCGATACCCACAGTTTTTCCTCCTAAGGAGATAGAAGGCACAATGTATGTAGACGGAGGTTTACTAAGAAATTTTCCTGTAGAAGAAGTTATAGATATGGGTGCTGATATAACTATAGGTGTGTATGTAGGCGGTGTCAAACAGACAAGAGATAAACTCTATTCTGCCTTCGATGTATTCAAGCAGACGTCATGGATGTCAAGTATACTCGATTCTGAGAAGCAAGAAAAATTACTCGATGTATGTATCAGACCTGAAGTAAAAGACATTGGTTCATTTGCATTTGATAGATACGAAGAATTTATAGTTTTAGGTTATGAGAAAGCTAAAGAACATGGAGAAGCATTAAAGGCTATCGCTGCAAAACAAAAAAAGAAGACTAAGTATAATGCTAAGCTTAACAAGTTGGATTATTTAAGATTTTCAGAAATTGGAACTTCAGAGTCTGACCGAGTTTTTAGTAAAATGATTATTAATAAACTTAACTTTAAAACTAAAGAGAATGTATCATTTGCACAATTAGAAGAAAGTCTTGCTTTGGTATATGGCACTAAGAATTTTTCTAAGACAAGTTATGACTTTGATATCATAGATGATGGCATTGAGATTATTGTCAATTCTGAAGATGTAGATCCTTACTCTATAGGTCTGTCTCTCAATAGATTTAAATACTACAATGCTGCGATAATATTATCGGCAGGTATACGTAATAAGTTAGGTAAACCCTCTTATTTTAGGACTGATGTAAGATTGTCAGAGAATCCTGGGATTGAAGGGGAATATTATCATAGGCTGCCTTCTAATCCTGATCTTCTATTTACAGCAGGCGGGAAGTATGAGACCCACAGAATGCCATTCTACAATGATGAGCAAGTAGATAGATTATATGAGGCTGATAATGCGATTTTAGAATTTGGAATTAGTAAAGAATGGAAGAATAAATATTTATTCAACTTACAATACTTATACCAGTTTGATAAGCTGAGTCCAGTTGTATTTAAGTCAAATGATATAAGAACATATAAGACACATAAGCAAGGACTTAGAGCTGGATTAATTTTTAACTCTTTAGACAACCATATTTTTCCTGATAATGGAAGTAAGCTTGATTTTTCAGTAAGTTATATCTATTACAATAGACTGAAGCGGACTAATCGATCTGAAGCAGCTGACTTTATTAATATATCAGAAGATAAAGCATATTTTAATTTGGATTTAGACTACAGCCATTTCAGAAGTTTAGGTCAGCTTTGCTTAGAGTTTTATATTAAGGGCAGAATCTCAAGTGGACAATCGCTGCTAGACAGTTACAGAATAGGAGGTCCTATGCAGGAGAATGACAATGTCTACGGATTTATAGGATTGAGTGATTCTGAGTTAATTGCTGGAGACCACGTCTCTCCGAAGCTAGCGCTGAGGTATAATCTCAGTGAGAAATTATACATCATTCCACAGGTACAATATCTCTATGGCAATAACTATTTATCTTATGCTTTTGATCAAAAAAGGACAGTGTCTGTAATAGGTTACGGTTTCGGATTGGGGATGAATACGCCTATAGGTCCAGTCACCATAGATATAGGAATGACTAATCTTAGTGATAGAGTGGTATCTAATTTGGGATTTGGCTTTAGACATATCATGTAATTAGCTCTCATTTATGAATGAGATACTATACCTTTTCTAATTTGTTGGATAAAATAGAACTCCTCTCCAATGATGCAAAAGCAACAATAGTAAAAAGGAGCTCAAAGTATCTAAGAAGAATAGATGATATCGATAGATCTAATCGACTAATGTGGATGTAATTAAAACTATCCTATAATTGACACTTATGGATATTAGTTTTTTTATAAAAGATCATTGCTTATGTCACCTAAAGATTTAAAAAAAAATGTGAAAGAATAGATTGATAATCTTGAAGATGCTGGATTGCTACTAGTCACTCTTAGTATCATAAACAATGAAGATAACACCGAAATTATAACGCTTACAAAATTTCTATTTAGTAGCTACTGAGATCATTGTTATTACATTATGAGATACAAGAATGAATCCTGACAAGTTAGAATTCATCTTTAAGTAGATAAGGAGATCTATTAATATACTATAAAGCTATAGACTGAAACAATCATATTAGATCTATCCCTAATTATAGAAATAATCAGCATCTATCCACTAATATGCCCACCATCTAAGCATATCCTCACATTCTTTTTATCAGTCCGATAATTTATAATAGCTTAGCCATATAAACTACGAATCAATGAAAGAATTCAGATATGGGGTAGATCACTTAACATCAAGTATCGCTATCAAAATAATGCGAGGAGAGATCGCTGGTGTGATGTGTGATTCTGCCAAGAAAGCAGTAACGAGAGCCCATGATATAGTTGTAAAAGTGGCTTCTCAGGAGGCTGCCGTTTATGGTATTAACACAGGATTTGGCCCTCTATGTAATACCAAGATTCCTAAAGATCAGACGACGCAGTTACAACATAACTTACTCATAAGTCATAGTGTAGGTGTAGGTGAGCCCATCAGTAAGGAGCTCTCTAAGCTTATGCTAATCTTAAAGATTAATTCTCTTGCCAGAGGATTCTCAGGAATATCTAATGAGATAATAGACCGTATCATATGGCATATCGATAATGATATAATTCCTGTAGTACCTGAGCAAGGCTCAGTAGGCGCATCGGGAGACCTGGCGCCATTGTCACATCTGTTCTTGCCACTATTAGGCGAAGGAGAACTGTATTACAAGAATGAAAGATTACCCACTAAAGAGGTCTTCAAGAAATTAAATACTAACTCTGTGGATATGCATCCAAAGGCTGGCTTAGCGCTGATTAATGGAACACAGTTTATTCTTGCTCACGCCGTTATGGTTGTGGATATTTTATACAGTTGTCTTTCTCATGCAGATATAATCGGTGGGCTGATGATAGAAGGATTGTTGGGGTCTTCATCTCCATTTAAGAAGGTGGTACATGCCACTCGTCCGTATAAGGGAAATGTGCATGTTGCAGGTCGATTAGCTACTTTTCTTAAAGACTCTGCTATCGGAGAATCTCACGAAGGATGTGATAGAGTCCAAGATCCTTATTCGCTCAGATGTATGCCACAGGTACATGGAAGCTCGCGACAAGCATGGTTACATCTCAAAGAGATCGTAGAAGTAGAGCTCAATTCTGTAACAGATAACCCTATCGTCATCTCTGAAGATGAGATTGTCAGTGCTGGAAGTTTTCATGGTCAGCCTCTCGCATTACCATTAGATTATGCATGTCTAGCTGCATCAGAATTAGGAAGTATATCAGATCGGCGGAGTTATTTTTCATTAGAAGGTAGGGCCGATGACACTCCTAAGCTCCTGATGAAAGATACAGGAATTAATTCTGGATTTATGATCGTGCAGTACACGGCTGCAGCATTAGCGAGTGAGAATAAGGGATTGTGTTTTCCATCATCTGCTGATAGTATTCCGACATCGCTTGGTCAAGAAGATCATGTCAGCATGGGATCGATAGGAGGCAGGAAAGCGCTACAAGTATGTAATAATGTTATCAAAATATTAGCGACGGAACTGTTGTGTGCTGCGCAGGCATTTGATTTTAGAAAGCCTCTCAAATCAACAGATATATTAGATGCAGTCCATGCTGAAGTAAGAAAGCATATAGATCACGCAACAAAGGATAGAATATTTGCTTTAGATATAAATAAAGCGATAGAGATCATTGAAAGTCGAGTGCTACTTGATATTTTAAAAGCGCAGAAACATGAAGGATACAGTGAGCATGATGATTTATTTGAAAAATATTAGCATGGTATCCATGCATATTTATAATTTATGTAGTAATAATTAATTTGGAAAATTAGGTCTTTGATTTAGATGAACCCCATCCTTAACTTCCCCTGAAAATGTGAAGGGATATTTTCATATTTCAAATACATAAAATGTGGATTAAAACTTAGAAGATGGAATGAGACGTTTTTAAATATTGATTAGATGGAGAGGCCGTGGGTCTTCGATAATTTTGACCAAATATAATTATAAATCAATTACAGAACCAGAACGATTAAGATATGAATGATATAGATTTTAAAGCAGCAATAAAACAAGGCATCCCTAATGATTTACCACCTAAGCGAACTTACCCCGAAGGTGCTAATCCAGCTCCTAAGAGAAAAGATATATTAAGTCCTGAAGAGAAAAAACTTGCAATAAGGAATGCACTAAGGTATTTTCCTAAAGAATGGCATCTTGAGCTATCTAAAGAATTTGCAGAAGAACTTTTAGACTATGGGCGTATCTATATGTTTCGCTTCAAACCTGATTATAAAATATATGCAAGACCTATCAGTGAGTATCCAGCCGTATGTTATGAAGCGGCAGCGATAATGCTGATGATACATAATAATCTCGATCCTGCGGTAGCACAGCATCCTGAGGAGTTGATTACTTATGGTGGGAATGGTGCCGTATTTCAAAATTGGGCACAGTACCTTGTGACGATGCAGTACCTTAGTATGATGAATGATGTACAGACGCTTCATATGTACTCAGGACATCCGATGGGCTTGTTTCCTTCATCTAAGTCTGCACCACGAGTCGTCGTCACTAACGGTATGATGATACCTAATTATTCTAAGCCTGATGACCTCGAGAAGTATAATGCTCTGGGTGTCACTCAATACGGGCAGATGACAGCAGGTTCCTACATGTACATAGGGCCGCAAGGTATTGTGCACGGTACGACAATAACTGTCATGAATGCATTCAGAAAGATTCTGGACAAAGGCGAATCCTCCGCTGGTAAGATATTTCTTACTGCTGGCTTAGGTGGTATGAGTGGAGCACAACCCAAAGCTGGTAATATAGCAGGCTGTATCACTGTCTGTGCAGAAGTCAATCCCAATGCTGCTAAGAAAAGACACTCACAAGGATGGGTTGATATTCTCGTAGATGATTTACTTACGCTTATAGATACGATAAAAGAACTCCAAAGTAATAAGGAAGTAAAGTCTATAGCCTACATCGGCAACATCGTAGACGTATGGGAAAGCCTCTATGAGGCCGATATCTATGTGCATGTTGGATCAGATCAAACATCCTTACATAATCCATGGTCGGGAGGGTACTATCCAGTAGGCTTAAGTTACGAAGAGTCTAATGCGATGATCAGCGACGAGCCAGAACTCTTTAAGACTTACGTCCAAAAATCGCTCAAGCGTCATGCTGCAGCTATCAATGCGCATCATGATAGAGGGACCTACTTTTTTGATTACGGTAATGCATTCTTACTCGAAGCATCCAGAGCTGGCGCTGATATTATGGCAGAAGATAATTTGAAGTTTAAGTATCCTTCTTATGTACAGGATATATTGGGGCCGATGTGTTTTGATTACGGTTTTGGTCCATTTAGATGGGTATGTGCTACAGGATTAGCATCAGATCTCGATGCTACGGATGCCATAGCTGGAGAAGTACTCCAGAGTATAATGAAAGAAGCACCTGAAGAGATCCAACTCCAAATGCAAGATAACATAACATGGATATCAGATGCTAAGAAGAATAAACTTGTCGTCGGCTCTCAAGCTCGGATTCTCTACGCTGACGCTGAAGGGCGTATTAAGATTGCATTGGCATTTAATAATGCGATAAGAGAAGGGAAGATAGGTCCAGTCATTTTAGGTAGAGATCATCATGATGTCAGTGGTACAGATTCTCCATATAGAGAGACAAGTAATATATATGACGGAAGTCAGTATACTGCAGATATGGCTATCCATAATGTGATAGGGGATAGCTTCCGTGGAGCGACATGGGTTTCTATACACAACGGTGGAGGAGTAGGATGGGGAGAGGTCATTAATGGTGGCTTCGGTATGCTACTCGATGGCAGCGACGCTTGTGATGAACGTATCGTCAGTATGCTATTCTATGATGTCAATAACGGCATTGCCCGTAGAAGCTGGGCTCGTAATGAGCATGCACAATTTGCCATAGAACGTGAGATGCAACGAGCTACTAATCTGAAGGTGACTAAAGCTCATCTTGTAGATGATGAATTCTTGGAAGGGTTGTTCTAACGGATCGGTAACATGCAGTGTCTCTAACTTAGGAGGATGTGCTGTCATCGTCACTTCTTATATGGCGGATCATTTACTACATCATTTATTACAGGAAATTATTTTATTAGAATTAATGATTTTGAAAAAGTAAATGTAAAAGCTCATCACACAGTAAGGATGATGAGCTTTGTTGATTCTTAAATCTACTTATAATTTTATCTTTTTCATAGTTTAGAAATTTTCAATCGATTCTATCAAATCTCCATCCACAAGCTTCTACGCAAGTAATATAAGTTGGATTTATTTGTAAATAATCTGACTCGAAAGTTATTTTTACTATAAGGATTCTATCTTCAATCGTTTCATTACCAATTCGGATCGTATTACAATCCAAAGTTCAAAGATAATTCATCAGAATCATGAGTATAAATGCCATTAGAGCAATTAGAAAATCTATTGGATTCAACGGTATTGTCTGAATTGGATGAATACTCATATCCATTTTCAATGTCATTCCATTCTCTATTTTAGTTTAAGTACTGATAATTTTTCAATAGAATAAGTTGTTATCTCAAACTTATACTTATTAAGTTGATTGGTTCTGCAAATTCGCAGTCTGATAATTCATTTTGGAGTTCTTGAAATTCAATAATGACTTCCAAACCTTCAGATGGTGTTATATCAAAATCGTCAATATTAATTGGGTCTAAGGTTCTAAATTCATCATCAAGTGCAAGTGCTAATTTTAATCCACAGTTTTCTGCATCTAAGCTTTGAAATTTAACTAAAGAACCACTGATGTCATCCGATTTATCGCATGACGTAATTCCTATTATTAAAAAGAGTAAAGCATACAATCTAAAATATTTCATATTATTTATTTTTTAAAACTTAATAATTAATTACTTTACTCAGAAAGACGGTCTGAAATTTTTGGCTGTTGGTATTTATTTACTTCTTAACACTTTATTATAATTTTATAGTAGTTTCAGTCTCAGCCATTTTAGGGAAAACCCCTTGAATTCATTGACGTTTTTGATAAAATCTGAGTTTGTTTACGTTTAATTATATTTAGTTGAGACTACTTTTTATAAGTATTCTGTGTAATATAAAAGTGTATTTTCAATTTTATTATTTTGTATTATTAAGTTTTAGGTTAGCATAATTACTTCCAATCCTATTTTATCATTCGGGAAGAATTGCTTGATGTTTTTGTTCTTGTTCTTCATGATTTGGCTATCGAGAGAGCTGCTTTATGACATATAACGGATCGGAGACATACGTCGTGCTGACGAAGAAAGCATGATCTTAATCGTCGCTTGTTATAGCCTTTAATTATTCTCTTTTTGTTAGTTCTTCTTCAATTATCCTTATATAAGACTTCGTGTGATAAACAAGTACGACCATTCCTAAGGGCAGGAGTAAAGTCCAATCAAATTTATTTGTCTTGGACAATTTGTACAATATAATAGCAAGTATAATAAGGAGTCCAATTAAGCCTATAATCACTGTAATTCTGCGCTTTCTCTTTTCTTTGTTAAGTTCGTCAATGGTATAATTTCTCAGATTATTATAGTTCATATTGCTAATTTATTATAATTGGATGTGTTCAATTTTCTTCAAGGTGATATTTATATAATTGGGATTTTAGAATATGAGATTCTTTAGCGGCATATTTTGCTGTGTATTAGCTAAAATGTGTAAAGTCATTTTCTGATTTATTCTTATTGGCTATAACGGATAATTATATCTCCCGTTTCCAACGAAGGAGGATATGCGATCGTATCTAATGTGATTGCCCAGCATGGGCATCACTATAGAAAGATAGTGAATTTATTCTAGAGGGTATAAGTCTATATTCGACTTCGCTCAGTGCAGGCTCTTACAGGCAAGTTGGTGAAGCCTGTTAGTAAGGCGCAAGGTTGCTACGAGTAATTGTAGAACTGAATCCTGCCTGCCGACAAAGGCAAGGAAGGGTGAACGTAGAGAAGTTTTTGAAAGAAACCAAAGATGTAATAATATCTCTGTCGAAGAAAAGAGCGAAGCTGTAAGAAAACTGTGTACCGACGAACTCGCTGTTTGCCTTTCGGCAAGCTATGCTAAATACAGAGACCATTTAGAGCGGAAGAGCGACTGATTCTGCTATCAGCAGATGGATGTCTATTAGACATCCAAAAGAGAGAACCGGAATGGGCGGACAGAATCACGTCATTGTAAAGCCCTTGACCAATAAGCTCCACTTGGTAGATGGCATGAAAGAATGGTTCTGACATAAGTCAGAATTAGAGAGACTAAATGTCTCTCAAAAGAGATAGAACCTTGACATCAGTCAAGGGTGGGGTGACTATACGCTCTTATCCCGAGGTAAGCTCGATGCCATTACCCCGCTGAAGTCGGGGCAGGCTCTGGGGAGATCCTAACTCTATAAAGATAGAGAAGGAAGTCAGCCGAGGTCATAATTTTAGGAGTGATGGACTAATTCAAGTTTACTTGATGAATGTTTGATACACATTCAAAAGAGAACCGAAACGGGTGAGCGAAAGACTGAATGATCTCGAGCATCGGGATCAGATTGACTAAATGTCAATCGGAAAAGAAGGAACCCTGATATTAATCAGGGGTGGGCAGGAATACCATACCTCTCGAAGACTCACAACCAAGAAGCCCGTATGTACCCGAAGGGTAGAGATCTGATAGATCTCTAATGAAGAGAACCGCAAGCGGGCGGGTATGCAACGGTAATCCGTTCTGAAATTCGACATGGAATCTAACGATAGCCATATCTTAAATTAAGAATTACTCATTAGTGGTGTAAAGAGCGCTAATGGTTATGAGTATCCGAACCGCCATGAAAGAATGGTCCCGAGCATTGGGATTGGAAAGACTAAATGTCTTTCTAAAGTGATTGAACCTCAATATCAATTTAGGGTGGGGTGGCAAACCCGTACTGCCTGCCCTGAGCGTAGTCGAATGGGTACGGTGGTGTGAGACGTGTACGCCTCTGGCGTAGGCGCATCTCATCAGTTATCTCTGGTGGGACCGTCTACTCGATTTTGATCTGGCTATTTTCTAAATTCAATAACCGCATCATACCACTCAATTCCTTTGATCTTAAGAGTATCACTTGTTCGTAAATAATTCATAAGTTCAGATTCGTTGAATTCTAAAACCTCACTCATTAAATCAATAAAAACCGAATCTAATTTCATTTTTCTTTTTCGCTTAGCCTTCATTATGGAAATAATTTCAAATTGAAGGTTTTCGTCTAATTTAAAACATTTTGGTATTTGTTTCCAATTGAAGTCTTCTTTCTTTTTGCCCAATTTTAGCAAAGCATCAATGATTTGTTGATTGAAGTCTGAATCAGTTGGGTCTTCATCATGAAACTTCTTTAAATAAAATAGTGCCTCCTTGTTTTTGTTGTTATCAATAAGTGCCTCTGTAAATCTATAACGTGTGCTGTGTTCATTCGGGTAAAACTTATATTGTTTAGTTCGCAATTCTAACCATTCTTTCAGTTTCCCAGAATAGTAAAGTTCAGAATCATAAACACCAATTTCAAAGTCTTCCATTTATTTTGTCTTTTGCTGGATCAAAACGGTTCTGCGACATGCGTCGTAGCTATTGTCCTTACTACCACATTTGCCACTTAATTAAAGATAAGTTTTTTAAACAATAAAAGTATTTTTGAAAATGTAGAGCTATGATCGTCGTCGTCGTCGCTTGTTATGTGTGGTTATTTTTACCTTTGATAAAATTAGACTTCTCCTATACGTTCTACAGAGAAATTAATCTTCGCTTTTAATGCGTCGAAAACTTTAAGAAGTGTTCCAATAGTTACGTTGGATTTACCGTTTTCTAATTTTGAGATTTGAGCCCTTTGAATACCAATAAGTTCGCCTAATTGATCTTGGGTTAAATCGTTTGCAAGCCTTAAATTTTTAATTTCTTCAGCAAGTAATTCAACTTTGAGTTCTTGTTCGTATACATCTCTTTTGGATGTACCAATTGTTCCAAGATGTTTATCCTTAAGATTGTTAAGAGTTGTAAGCTTCATTTCTTCTTATTTTTTTTAAAATAATTTTCTTTAATCCGTTTCGCTTTGTCAATTTCAGATTTTGGTGCCTTATTAGATTTTTTATCAAAACCATGGGTTCCGATTACCAGAGTTTCATCTTCTTCTGTTTTGTCCCGAAAAGCATAAATTCTATAGAACTTTTGGCTGTCTCTTTGCCTAAATTCCCAAATTCCATCCCTTAATGGTTCAAACCATTTGCCTTTAAAACCGGCTTGAAGTTTATCAAAGGAAACAAAAAAGTTCTTTTGAACCTTGCTATCAAGTTTTCCAAAGTAGTCATCAGCTTCATTTAAGAATTTTACTCTTATTGGCTTTGAAAATCGTGACATATTCAAATATACGATGTTTCCTTATATGGAACACGTTTAATTTAAAAATTCGTATAGAAATGTTTGTTGAAGGATAATTTTTTAGAATAGTGGTTTCTATTATGTTGGGCTAATCCCACATAACGGACATGATGTACCCGTCGTAGCCTGCCGATAGACGGCTATGATCGTGGTCAGCATCCATGTAAAAGCCTTAGCTTGAGTTTAAAACAAATTACATATGAAAACTCAAATCAAGACTACGTCTAAG
>ENA-ORXT01004217-ORXT01004217.1-marine-metagenome-genome-assembly--contig:-NODE-4217-length-15070-cov-4.751284_pt1 | contig 15070 bp, 9 predicted proteins | sample MGYA00237868_ERZ511482 | MGnify/ENA metagenome assembly ERZ511482 | reverse complement strand
TGGAGCGTCCTGGCGTAGCCGGACCTCCAAGCGTCCGTTTTCCGGTTAGCTCTTGATTCGCGTTATTGGTCTATTGGCATACTGCCAAACAAATGCTTTTTTGACTCCCTTTGGAGGGGCGGGGGAGTAATTTAAAGCATTTCTCTAGCAGCGTAGGTCTGTTGGTCCGTCAGCAGGCCCAATAGACCAACAGACCAACAGACCAATATGACCAATAGCTCCAATAGCACTAAAACGCATTCTTCCACATCATCGACTCCATCGGCCGCTCCGTCACCTTATTGTACTTCGCGCTCGCCTTCTTGTTGTAGTAATTTTCGATATCGCCCTCTACGCCGAAGTAGATCAGCTGACCGATCGGCATGCCCGCGTAAACGCGTACGGGGTGGGTGCAACTGATCTCCAGCGTCCAGTGATTGCAGAAACCGACGTCGCCTTTACCCGCCGTGGCGTGGATGTCGATGCCGAGGCGGCCCACCGAGCTTTTACCCTCCAGGAAAGGCACGGAGCTGTGCGTCTCGGTATATTCCAGCGTCACGCCGAGGTAGAGCGTATTGGGGTGCAGCAGGAAACCTTCCTCGGGGATCTCGTCGTGAATGATCTCGTTGTGCGCCCGCGCGTCGAGAATGTGGTCTTTATAACGGGCGATGTATTTCCCGAGGTGCACGTCGTAGCTGTTCGTACCGAGGTTGGCGCGGTCAAAGGGCTTGATGACGATTTCTTCGGCGGCTATGGCAGCCAGGATTTTTTTGTCGGACCAGATCATGGGGCGAAGGTAAGATTTCACCCCAACAAACAAGCCCGCGCAACCTTTCGGTTACGCGGGCTCCTCCTGAAGCGGTAAGCAGTTGCTTACTTCATCATATCGATGCTCTTCTTGTTCATCTTTACGTACTCCATATTACCGGCCTTTTCGGCCAGCATCATGGATTGCTCGAAGGACTTCTTGGCGTCGGATTTCATGCCGAGGTCAGCCATAATCAGGGCCTGACGGCGCACCATCCAGTAACGGGGGCTGTCACCGGCCATCATGTTGGCTTTCTTGATGTACTCCAGGGCGTTCTTCTTAGCGGCCATGTCGCCGTTTTCGGCCATGAAGGAAGCGGCCTGGTAATAGTCGTTCATACCGGGACCAGCCATAACGCGCTCGATGTCGGCCATCACGGCCTCCTTAGCGTTGGTCTTGACGGGAATGGCGGCCATGTAATTACCGAAAGAGATGCAGATGTCGGCACCGTCCATGGTGTGGTTCTGCGTGTTGATCGTAAAGGTTTCGGTGGCCATACCTGTCTTTTTTGCGTCAACGGTAACGGTGGCGGCGGGGGTTTTCTCCACGTAGCTGTTCCAGCTGCCGCTTTCGTAGGGGTACATCATCACCTCCCACTTGTTGCCCATGGGCTTGGTGAGGATGGCGTAATCGCCGGCGGGCACCTTATTGCCGCTGATCATGACGTCGCCGCCGAAGGTGAATTTGGTCGCCTGGTTGGCACCCGTACGCCAGATCTCGCCCGTAGGTACGAGGCCGTCGGCGGTGAACACGTCGCGTCCCTTCACACCTGGGCGGCTGAAGGTGGCGTGAAAATCGGTCATGCCGATCTTGGTTTCGAACTTGGCGGAGGGAGAAGCCGAAGGCGTACTCAACTGAGCACTGAGGCCGGTGGTGAAGGCCAGGGACATAATCGCCACGGCGAGGGTAAAGAGTTGCTTGCGCATAGTTGGTTTGTAGATTTAGTTAGTGAAAAGTTACTGTTCTTAAAGTCATTCGGAAGGGCAAATGTTCGTACACAAGAGTTTCAGCGGGTGTCCGCTTACTTGCGCAACCTCTCTAAATATTCCCGCACCCCGTGGTGACTCACGGTTTTCCCCGCGAAGTGCGCCGCCGTTTGCCTCCGCTCGTCGGGCGTGGCGGTGAAGGAAGACAGGATATTTTGCAGGTGCATCTTCATGTGTCCTTTCTGAATGCCGGTGGTCACCAGGCTACGCAGAGCCGCGAAATTCTGCGCCAGACCGGCGGCGGCCATTACGCCCATCAGCTCCGGAGCGGTCGGTCGGCCGAGCACGTCCAGGGCCAGGTTGGCCAGTGGGTGCAGCTTCGTCAGGCCGCCCACCGTGCCGAGGGCCAGGGGCAGCGTCAGCTCGAAGTGAAAAACGTCGTTATCGATCCGGCACCGGCTCAGGCCGCGATACTGACCGTCGCGGGCGGCAAACGCGTGGGCCGCCGCCTCGATGGCGCGGAAGTCGTTTCCCGTCGCCAGCACCACCGCGTCGACGCCGTTCATGATGCCTTTGTTGTGCGTCACGGCGCGGTAAGTATCCGCCCGCGCGATGTCGACGGCGTACTTGAAGCGGCGCGCAAAGTCAAACGGGTCGACGCCACCTACGGGGATCGCCATAGCGGCGATCGGGCAGCTCACCCAGGCGCGAACGACGCAGTTCGGCGTATGGTTACTCAGTATGGCCATAATGACCTCCAGTTGCCGCTCCTCCCGCGTCAATTCGGGGCAGTCGATGGCCCATTGCCGCAGCGCCACGCCGTAGGCTTCCAGTACCGTATTGATGAAATTGGCGCCCATGCTGTCGGCCGTCCCGAAGCTGACCAGCAATTGATAACAGTCGTCGGAAACCTCCGGCAGGTGCTTCCAGACGATGTTGCGCACGCCGCCGCCGCGGGCTTCCATACGCGCGGTCAGTTGTTCCGTTTGGGCGCGGACGCGGGTGCAAAGGGAGTTGAGCAGGGCCGCCCGTCGTTCCGGCCGCCCGGACCAGCGGAAGTGGAGCTGACCCAGTTTCTCCGCCGCCGCCACTTCGGCCCGGAAGCCGCCGCGCGTCTTCCAGTACTTGGCCGCCGCGCTGGCCGCCGCCACCACGCTCGATTCCTCGATGACCATCGGCACGGCGTAGGTCTCGCCGTTCACCACGAAGTTGGGGGCCACGCCGAAGGGCAACGGGAAGTTCGCCAGCGTATTCTCGCTGAAGTTGTCCAGCACCTCCTGCAGCGCGCCGTCTTCCGTATCGAAGCGGGAGAACTCCCCCGCCCGCTCATCGGTCAGGAAGTGGGTCGTCAGCCATTCGCGGCGAGCGGATTTGGAAAGGCGGCTGAAGCCGTTGATTTGCCTGGGGTCAGTCATTCAGGTTGCAAGTTGCAGGTTGCAGGGTTCAGGTTGCAGGGTTCAGGTTGCAACTTGTAACCTGCAACTTGCAACCTGCAACCTGTTAAAAACGAGGCCGAAGGTAAGCCGTCGCCAGCTCAAGTCCTCTTACCTGGGTGGTTACGTAAGTTTTCAGCGTCGCGTAATCTTCGCGGGCGTAGCGCAGGAAGGCCGACGCCTGACCGTAAACGGCGGGCAGATCGGACAACTCCGTCAGGTAGTAGCCGTCGAGGAAGTTGCGCAGGCCGCCGCTGATGATGAGGTGCCGGCAGCGGACGGTCACCTCCGCCGGCGTGGGCGGCTGGTCGGGGGCGTTATCGCTTTCCCTTAAACCGTCGCCGCGCACGAGGCCATTGACCAGCCGTACCATCTCCGCCGCGCCGTGGCCGACGTTGACGATCGGTTCGTAGGCTTCGCGCCGCACGTCGTCGCTACGGAAGAGCTCGAGTTTGCTGAAGTTCGTACCGCCGTTGGCCGCCGTGTCGATGGCCAGCAGCGGCAGTTCTAGGAGGCTGGCGAGGCTCCGGGGCCCCATCCCCTGCCCTACTTCTTTAACGATGATCGGCAGGCCCGGCACTTCGGCCAGCGTCGCCCGCACCGTTTCGATCGGGGAGACGCGGAAGCGGTCGCCCTCCGGCTGCATCGCTTCCTGCAACGGGTTGACGTGGATGATCAGGCCATCCACCCGCAGCAGGTCGCACATCTGTTGCAACTCCCGCCCCCGGCCCGCGTCCAGCAAATCCTGGATCTGCGCCACGCCGAGGTTGGCGTACAGCGGCACCTCATCGCCGGTGATTGGCCGGATGTCGAAATCTTTGAGTCGCTCCTGTCCCGACAGCAACGGTCGGCAGGAGCCCAGCCCCATGCCGAGGCCGAATTCGTTACAGGCCCGCGCCAGATTCTGGTTGATGACGTAGGCCTTTTCCGTACCGCCGGTCATACTGCTCACCCAGAGCGGCGCGCGCATTTGCTTTTCGCCAAACGCAATCGGAGGCAGCGAACCCGGCTTCGGGTGGGCGGCCAGCAGCGGCTCGTACCAGAAGCGCTGGTCGAGGGCCATCTTGTCCACCTGTGAACGGAAGGCCAGTTCGATGTGGTCTTCCTTCCGGCTTTCGGCGGTGGGGTCTTCGGTTGGGGTCATGTACTCGCTTGTCGTTTCGGGCATTATTGCCGAACGCGGGACGAAGGTAATGGTTCAGGTTGCAGGTTCAGGTTAAAGGTTGCAGACGTTGCAGGTTGCCGTGTGGCATGCATGACGGGTAACCTGCAACTCGCAACCTGCAACACCCGCCACCAAAAACGAAGGCCCCCGATCCGGGAGCCTTCAAAAATGGTCTTTCCAAAAAGCAAACACTTGAACAATTCTTGCGGTATGTTAAGGGCAACGGGAGCAACTTGCGTACTTTCGACGTATTAAACAAGGATGGCCCCTAAGTTCCGCAGGGGTCAAAATGCAAATTCTTCCCCATCTATTGCCCATTAGGGCACAATTTTTTTGACTTTAACAACCGATCGAAACATGAAAAACACGTCAATCCTCATCCCTATCATCCTCATCGGCTGCCTGGCTGCACTCGGCTTTCTGTTCTACAAAGCCCTGCAAACGGTGGATGACGACCGGGCCAGAGGAAATAATCAGATCGTCCTCAACCAGGAAGACTACGCCGAAGGTAACCCCGATGACCTCGGTCAAACCGCTGATTACCCCGACGAGGAAACGACCAACCGGATCACGCGACCAGCCGGCACAACCGCTACGACCGGCACAACCGAGAATGCCCAGGCAGGCACGACCGGTAGCAACAACAACGAGATGGTGGAAATGACCGCCGCCGAACGGGCCGCCGCCGAACGCGCGGACCGGGAGGAAGACGAACGCCTTAAGCGGGAAAAGATGGACCGCGAGCTAGCCGAAGCGGCCGCCAAAGCCCGCCGCGCGGACCAGTCCAACGCCGGCAACAACACCTCCGTCCCTACCCGGTCTACCTCCGCCGGTAACTCCAGGAACCGAACCGGCCGCTACCTCGTCATCGCCGGTAGTTTCCGCCAGCGCGCCAACGCCGATCTGCGCGTCAAAGACTTGCGCCGGGCCGGTTTTACCGATACCCGCATGGAGAAATTTAACCGCGGCACCTACGCCGTCGCCCTCGCCGGCCAAACCAACCGCTACACCGAAGCGAAACGGATGGCGGAAAAGATCGTGGGCGCGGGCTTCGAGGCAAAGGTGATGCGGAGGAGGTAGTTTTGTAGTAATGTAGTTTTGTAGTGCCGTCGTTGGAGGTGTTACAGGCGTTACATTATACGGCTTTGGTATGTCACGCCCGTTACGCCTCCAAAATGCGGCAGCACTACATTACTACCAAGCTACAATACTACATTACTATCCTTGATACGCCAACATCCCTCCCTCCAGATTCTTCACGTTCGTGAAGCCGGATTGCCGCAGCAATTCCTGCGCCATCGCCGAGCGTTTGCCGCTGCGGCAGTAGACGATCAGTTCGTCCTCTTTGTGGGGGGCGAGTTTTTCGAGGGAAGCCATCAACTGGCCCAGCGGCACGTGCATGCCGCCGATGTTGAATTCGGCGCGCTCGTAGTCTTCGCGCACGTCGAGCAATACGTAATCCTTGTCGTTCTCGGCTTCGCGTTCCTTCAATTGTTCTACGGTGGTATTCATTCTTTTTGCTTGGGGTGCCGGTCATTTCCGGCGGATGATAAATTAGGAGGACTGGAAAGAAAAGTTACGCGTGCTGCATCGGAGACACTCCAACGTTATGCTCTGCGAGACTCGGCGTAGTCCTCCGTGAGACGCTGTGGGCGAAAAAGCCGCGAAGCGGCCCGCCACGCCCCCACAACAACTCCTTGCCTAAAATGGATTAACGCCGCACAATCTTATGTCGGCTGCTTCTCCGCCCGTCACTCACTTCCAGCAGGTAAATGCCGGCGGGCAGGTGGCCGAGGCTGAGCTGATCTGCGTTGCGGTCTTGCGCGAGCAGCGCGCCCGTTAGGTTGTACAGTTTATACGATAGTTCAGAGACAACACCGGGGCGGGGTCGCAGGTGCAGCAGGTTGTTGGTGGGGTTGGGGAACACGTCCACCAGTTGCTCGCCGGACGCCACCTCGTCGGTGCTCGTCGTAAAGCCGCCGAAGCCCGCCAGCAGAGGCCGGATCATGATTGCACCGGTCAGCGTACCCGTCAGTTCCGTCCAGCCCGAGCCGGTGTTGAACCACTGGTTTCCCGGGGCGAACGTCCAGTTGCGATCGTAGCCCACCCCGATGTCGCGACTCGCGCGTTGTTGCTCCCAACCGACGTAAAACTTCCCGGCGGAGATCGCCACGTCGTCCGGAAAAACATAGGTCGAAAAGCCACCCAGCGAATCCCGGAAAAAGTCCTCCGCGTACAGCAACTCGAAATCCTGCTCGAAGATCAGTTCCTCCGGTTGCTCCTCGCCGGTGTAGACCACCAACCGTAAATCCTGGTTCCCCAGCCCACCCAGCCCCCGCGGAATGCGGATCTGGATGCCGGTCAGCTGATCGTCCACGAAAGCGGTGTAGCGTTGCAGGATGGTCGTTCCCTCCTGCCCTTCGATGATGTTCTCGGCCGTGCCGTCGTCGTAGGCCATATACTCGTCGAAACAGGTGAAGCGTCCGGCTTCGTCGTTGGTCAGAATGCCCGGCGCGAAGCCTACGGGCTGAGAAGGGACGTCCAGATCATAGGATGCCCGAAGTTTGGTACTTGCGTTTTCGTCTACGTCCTCGAACAGGTAGCTGATCAGCTGGTCATAATTTTCGTTCAGGCTACTTAGCGATACCCGGCCCGACACCTGCTCGCCACCCGCGATGTCGTTGCTGCCGCCACCAATGTTTATGAAGGCCGCCGTAAAGTCGGACTGCACCAGGTTCGGTGAAAAGGGCACGTCGGAACTGACGATAAGCTGCGACGCCTGACTGACGGTCAGTGCCGCGTTGAAATTATTTTTCAGCACCGCCTCCAACTGTCCGTTCAGCAGGTTCGTACCGCCTACCCGCAGGTGCCGGATCGGCATACTGCTGTAAGGAGGCTGAAGCAGAAACCCCGGGGGATTAACCACCGCTACGTCGTTGGTCACGAGGGTGTTAGAGGTTCGGCTCAGCTTCACGTAATCCAGATGCCACATATCCACCGCCCCCTGCTCGCTGCTCTTGCTCGCGAAGCGGAACTGAAAACCGTTGTACAGGTATTCGTTGGCGACCGGTATGGTCGTACCCTCAAAAGGAATTACGGAGTTTCCCGGCACCGTGGTCAGCAAACCCGCCCGCTCGAACACCGTGTTCCAGTTGCCCGCCTGATCCAGGAACTGCACCAGGAAGCTGTCCTGCGTCTCCGGGCGATTACCGAGGCCGCGGGGCTGGAGCCAGAAATTGAGATTGGTTTCCGACTGACCGCTTAGCCGCACCGGCACCGACGTCAGATAATCCCGCACCACCGTGATCCTCCCCCCGCTGCCGGGCGGGTAGGCCTGTCCGCTGAAGTCTACGCCGTCAAAGGTGGCTACACCAATGGAGGGCGGGTCCACGGCGAAGTTACGGTTGACCAGCACGTCCCGGTCTTGCCAAAGTTGCTCGCTGGGCCGCGAACCGCCGTAGCTGAAATCGTCGAAGAACGGCAGGCTGACCGGGTCGACGTTGACCGTGATGCGCGCCGTGTAGGTATCGCACAGCCCGAAATCGTTACACAGCGTCACGCAAACGGCGTCTTGCCCGCCGTAGCCCGCCGCGACGTAGCGAAAGTCGTTTCCATCCTCCAGTTCGGTCGCGAAGGCGAAACGGCGTTCGCGGCCGGGGTAACCGTCGTCGCAGGCCTCGATCGTACGGCAGGTCGCGCCGCCGGGCAGATTGTCGGCGGGTACCGGGATGTCGAGCTCGCCCCGCGCATCGACGGCAAAGCCGCCCAGGTCGATGTCCGCCCCCGGTCTTTGCACCAACACGATCACGGTAAGCTCATCCGTGCAATCTCCCGCGGCGTTGCAGGCGGTGAGCTGGAAGGTATCCAGACCTTCCATCGCACCCGCGTTCGCGCCGTAAAAAAGCGTGTCGTTAGCAAAGGTCACCGTACCGAAACCGGCCTCATCGCAGCCCGCGCAGCGGTAATCGTCGTACGGGCCGTTGCCGTCAGCCGTCAGCGTATCGGGCCGGGCCACGATGGCGCGGTCGTCGCCGGGCAATACGAGTTGCAGCGTCGAGGCGTCGAAGCCCGAACAATCCATCTTGTCGAAGTCGGCGAAACCTTTGGTCAGCGGTGCTTCCCGCAGCCCTTCGTACCCCATGAGCGGGCGCAGCTGCTGGGCGAAAATGGGGGAAATACACAGCCCGAGGAAGAGGGCGGAGAGGAGTAATCTTACGTTCATGGAAGTCAATTGGTACTAGAGAACGCGGGAGGGGGCGGTTTGGTGTTTCAGGTTGCAGGTTCCAGGGTTCAGGTTGCAGGTTGTAACCTGCGACTTGCAACCTGAAATTTGCAACCTGCAACCTACTCACACCCATCCGGCCGTCGCTCCGCCAGGTAGATATCGAACTTCGAGCCCACCGGCACCATCTTACCCACCGGCGGTTCGGTGCGCACCACGAAGGCTTCGCCGCGGTCGCTGACATTACCGTGGATTTCGCCGACCAGCAGGTCGGAGCCGTCGAGCAGGAACTCGACTACGCCGAAGCGTTTGCACTTGATGTTCGGCACGGCCACCTCGCCGGTTTGGCGGACGGTCACCACGAATTCCAGCTCCGCGCCCTGCGGCACCTTCACGCCCGCGCGCAGGTCGGCATCGGTGATCTTGCGGTCACCGTAGAAGAAATGGAGGATGGTATTTTCCTCCTGCTTGGGGTCGTAAACCTGCTCACGGATGGTCGATTTGATGTCGGCCACTTTCTCCAGCCGGTCGGTGTACTGCGAGTAATCGTAGTTGCCCACCAGGCCGGGCAGTTGCAGCATCGGCGCTTCGTCGCTCAGAATGGTGAGGTAGATGGAGCGGTTTTTCTTGACGCCCGCCCCCGGTTTCGGGTGCTGCAAAACGACGAGACCGGCGGGGCGGTTAGGATCGAACGCGCCCTTTTCGAATTTGAGCGTCAGGCCCATATCGTCGGCCAGGTCTTCGGCGGCGGGGCGTTGCATATCCACGAAATTGGGCAGTTCGGTGCTGCTGCCGTGGGAGGTGTAGAGGTTGAGGCCGAACTTCAGCACGAAAAAGCACACCACGAAAAAGAGGAGTGCGGCGAGCGCGTTCTTCCAGAAATAGCCCGAGATCAGCAGGCGGCCGAAGCTCTTCAGCCCGGTGAGCAAGCGGTCTTTGAAGGCCGGTTTGGCGGGCGCGGCAACGTCGTGATCTTCGGTTTCCGTTGTAGTCTCGTCGTACGCTAGCATAGGCTCGGGGGTGGGTTCGGGGGCTTCGTGTACGGGCGGGGCCGCTGGTGCGAAGGAAGTAGGCGAAGCGGCCGCGGTGGCAAAGGTGACCGGGGTTTCCTCCGGCATGACGCTGGTTTTCACCTCCGGCTCGGAAACGGCGGTGGGCGTGGCGGCGAGCATCGGTTCGGCGGTCGTCATGCCGTAACCGAGGTCGCGCCGCTTGCGACCGAATTGCAGGATCTGGCCGATGAACTCGGCGGGCTTGTAACCGGCGATGGCCGCCTGGTGGAAGATCGCCGTGGCGGGCGTCATCCCCGGCAGGCTGTTGATTTCGATGGGGATGGTTTGCACGCTTCCGTCCGGGTGAACGCGCACGAAGGCGTCGATGCGGCAGTAGCCGGCCACCCCGCAGGCACGGGCGGCGCGTTCCAGGTCGGCTTTGACCTGACCGGCCACGTAGTCGTAGCTGTAATCTTTGGTCGCCAGGCGGGCGGGCGTCAGGTTTTGCCCTTCCCCGGCCAGGAATTTTTCTTCGAGGCTGAGCACCTCCCCGCCGGCCAGGGTTTCGCTGGGCTCGAAGTTCTCGTACCGGACCGCGCCGTCCACGCCGTAGTGCGTCAGCAGGCCGCCGGTGATCTCCAGGAACTTATCGGCGCCCTTCGGCCCGATGGCCCCTTCGAAGAGGATGTTGGGCTTGCCGACGGGCCATTCGTCTTTGGCCGCCAGCTTCATCACTCGGCGGCTGTGGGCCTCGTCGAGCGTAGAGGGGCGGAAGGTGAGGTGGCAGTAGGCGAGCAGTTCGTCGCGCTGTTTGATGAGCTTTACGGCGGAGCTGCACCCGTCGTCGACCGGCTTGGCGATGAGGGGGTAGCCGAAGGTTTCCTCCACCTCGTCGTAGAAGACGTACTCGTCGGCGAAGAACTCCTCGGCCGTGGCGAGCCACTGGCTGGTGACGGGCAGCCCGGCCTCCCGCAAGGTTTGCAGGGTGTCGAATTTATTGATGGTGATCCGGCTGCTCGGTACGCCGGAGCCGTTGTAGTACAGGTTGAGCTTTTCGAGGCGGGTTTGTACCTGCCCGTCTTCCCCCGGCCGGCCGTGGAGGGCGATGAAGACGCCGTCGGCCACTTCCGTGAGTTGATCCCAGCTGAATTGTCGGGGCAGGAAGACGACGTCGGGGTCGGCGTAGCGGCGGGTGATGCCGGCGCAGGCCCGGCGAATGTCGTCGATGACGGGGTGCTCGGTGGTTTTGGCGAGCTTATCGCGGATGTCGTCGGCGTTGTCTTTGAGGAGGAGGTTGACGGGGAGTTGGTGGAGGGTGTAGTCCCCCCCTAGCCCCCCCAAGGAGGGGGAATCGCTCACTGGCAGATTATTATCATTCGAGACGGAGTTCCTTTTGCGTGCACTCCCCCCCTTTGGGGGGGCCGGGGGGGGACTACTCAGAAACACGGGAACGGGCCGGTAATCTTCCGAGGAGGCCAGTTTTTCGTAGACGTTGCGGCCGGATTCGACGGAGATGTGCCGCTCGAAGTTGGTGCCGCCGAGGAGGACGGCGATGCGCTCTTTTCTGGTGGCGGTGGCTTGCTTGGCGTCGAGCGCGGCGTCGAGGGTGGTACCGAGGTCGCGGGCGACGTCCATGGCCTCCGCTCCTTCGCTTTGCCTCCCGCGTTCCCGCAAAGACTGCCGAATGATGAAGGTCAGAAACTGGCTGGGGTTGAGCCCGATTTCCGCCGCCTGGTGGAAAAAGAAGCTGCTGGGCATCATGCCCGAAGTCGTGTTCGGGTCGTTGAGGAAGATCTCGCCGCTCGCCGTGTGGAACCCGTCGATGCGTGCGTACACGTGGAAACCGAGCTCCCCGAACAGCCGCTCACACTCGGCGCGGATGGCCTGAATGCGGTCCGTCGGCAACTCGATGGGCGTGACCTTGCGGCTGCGGCCGGGCATGTATTTGCTGCGGTAGTCGAACAGCTCACCGCCGGATTTGACGATCTCGGTGGGCGGCAGGGCGACGACCTTACCGTCATCCGTGCGCAGCACGATGGTGCTGAATTCCTTGCCGTCGATGAAGGCTTCGACGATGACGCGTTGCTCGGTTTGGTGGCCGGTGAAAGTTATGACTCTCGATTTGCTTCGCAGTACTTCGTGCTCTCGATTGGCGAGGCTCGATTCTTGATCTCCGGTGTTGGGGGCGTTGCCCTCTCCCCCGGCCCCTCTCCTCGGGAGAGGGGGGACGTTGGAGGTGTTGGAGGTGTTGGAGGTGTTGGAATTTACCGCTGCTTCCAGGTACTCGTGCAGTTCGTCGGGTGTATATAAGGTCAGCTCGTGGTCGCCGCGCCGGGCGTCCATGGGGAAGGCGATGCCGTCGCGCAGGTCACTGAGCCGGCGGACGTACTCCAGCCGCTCGTAGGCGTCGCGGGCCGCGTACTCGCTGATGGGCAGGATCTCGCGGAAGAAGGCGGCGTTGACCGCCCGCTCGAAAGCCTCGATACCGTCCGCCTTTTCGATGATCGCCACGCCGATGGAGCTGCCCTGCCGCGCGGGGCGGATGACCATCGGCCAGCCGATCGTTTTTTCGGAATTCAGGAAGTGGGCCTCCACCCGCTCCCCGTCGAAGTCGCCGTTCTCGATCACGAGCAGGGCGGGCGACGCGAAGCCCTTGGCCTGCATCAGTTCCTTTTGTACGGCCTTATCCATCCCGATCTCGCTGGCGCGCACGCCGGAGCCGGTGTAGGGAATGCCGGCGTATTCGAGCTCGCGTTGGAGCTGCCCGTCTTCGCCGTACTCGCCGTGGAGGGCTAGAAAAGCGACGTCGATCAGTTCGGGCAACTCGTGCCGCCGGATGCGACGGCCGACCTTGCGGCCCATCGCCTCCAGGCTCAGTTCGTCTTGCGGGCCGAGGCTTTCCTGGTAGACCTGGAAACCGAAATCCGACTTCGGCACCAGGTCGATGGGCGGGAAGAAATCGCGGATAGTGCCCCGGTAAAGGAACCGCCAGTCGAGCAGGTGCCACTTGCGGAAGCTGTCCACGAAAATGGGGACGGGCTCGAAGAGTTCCTTGTCGAGGTTGTCGTACACCGTGCGGCCGCCGGCGAAGGAGATTTCACGCTCGCGGCTGGGGCCGCCGAAGAAGATGCCTACTTTGATTCGCATAGGTTGGTTTGTCCCTGAAAGCTGAGCCGTTTTCCGGCCGGTGGCGAAGGTAGGGAGATTGGGACAAACCTTAACGGCGGGTTAGTATTCGTGGGGGTTGGGGGAGAATTTGCGGGTGGGCGCGGGCGACGGTGCGATGGAAGGCCTTTGAGCGCGGGGTGGTCGATGCCAGGTTTCTTTGCGGGAGCGTCACTTTTGATCTGTACGAAATTGTACAGATCAAAAGTGGAGGTTGACGAAAACTTGCAACCAGGTACTCTTTAAATCTGTCGAGATCTTGACGGATTTAAAGTGAGACTTTAGATTTGTACCATTTTATGCAGATCAAAAATCTACTTTATATCCGCATGAATTCATGCAAATTGAAAGTACGCTTTATATTTGCATGAACTGATGCAGATCGAAAGCCAACTATACATATGCTAATCCCACGTAAGTTACCTGAGCACATAAGAGAACTATGCACGTTTTTTCCCGCCATCAGTTTGACGGGCCCACGGCAAGCGGGGAAGACGACATTGTTAAAGCAGATGTTTCCGGATTATAAGTACGTCTCCCTGGAAAACCCAAAAGCCAGGATGATGGCTCAGGAAACTCCTGAAACTTTTTTGGCCGAGTACAACGATAAGGTTATTTTCGATGAAGCTCAACGGTGGCCTGACCTGTTTTCCTGGCTGCAGGGAATAATCGACGATGACCGCAGACCGGGGCGTTTCATCCTTTCCGGTTCGCAAAACTTTCTAATGAGAAAGAGTATCCCTCAATCTCTTGCCGGAAGAATTGGAATATGCAGGCTGCTTTCGCTGGATAATCGGGAGTTGAAAGATGCCGGGCGTTTGCCAATGTCTCATCAGGAAGCAATCTTACAGGGAGGTTATCCCGGGTTGATTGGCGAAGGCTATCCTCGTGATCATTTTTTTGACAGCTATGTTTCAAGTTACATCGAGCGAGACGTATCGGAGTTGGTTGCGGCCGACAATCTCGACCTGTTCCGGCGCTTCCTTCAGATTTGCGCGACTTACAGCGGGCAAAGCATCAACCTGTCGAAAATATCCAGCAGTGTCGGCGTTTCCTCGCCTACCGTACGTTCCTGGATTGGAATTCTGGAACAGAGCTACGTAACTTTTCGACTCCAGCCATTTTACCGCAATCTGGGAAAACGTTTGACGAAAGCATCTAAACTCTATTTCTACGACACCGGGCTGCTTTGCCACCTACTCGGCCTTATGGACGCCGGAGAAATAGATAACTATTCCAATAAAGGTGCCCTTTTTGAAAACCTGGTCGTAGCTGACGCCATGAAATCTTTATATCATCAAGGGATTATGCCAAGGCTCAACTACTACCGGGACAGCAACCAGTTAAAGGTTGACCTGCTCTACGAAAGAGGCAACCTTACAAGATTATGGGAGATAAAAACTTCCGAAAACCACAAATACTCGATGGTCAAGACACTCGAAAAGGTAGCCACTTTTTGGGACCGCCCCACCGAAACCAACCTGATCTACACCGGAGACGATGAGCACTATCTGGGAAAGACAATGATGTATAACTGGCGCAACCTCGAATGGAAAAAGTAAATACAAGCCCCCCTGATCTCACTCCGGCTGGCACACCATACTACCAGCGCAACACCCCACCCAAAAACATCAGCCGCCGCGAATACACCTCCGCCGTCCGTTCCTGGTAGGCAGCGTCGTAGGCGTAACTGCGGACGTTTTCCGTATTCAACACATTATTGACGTTGAGGAAGAGGATGAGCTGGGTGTTACCCACCGGCAGCACTTTAGAAATCGAGAGGTCAACTCGCTGAAAATTGGGGTAGCGCAGGCCTTCCTCAGCGGGCGAGAGCACGGGGGCAAACCATTCCTCCCGGCCGGGAATCGGCTCCCGGCCAATGACGGGCCGGAAGTAGCGCCCGCGCCGCCAGGTGGCGGCCAGCCCGAGCGTCCACTGCCCCTCCAACTGTCTTTGCACCTGCGTGCGCGCCAGAAAAGGAAGATCACGCTCCGTAGGAACATTGCCAGCAACGGAGCGACTGCGCGCCACCGCGCCACTCACCCAGGCCATCCAACCGTTGTCTTCATAGCGCAGCATCATCTCCGCTCCCCGGACCCGCAAGTCGGGCGTTTGTGCGTAGTTCTCTTGCTTGGTGTAAACCGCGGCTTCCGCACGCCAGTTATCGGTTTCATAGCGGTATTCGAGGGCGAGCTGGTCGAGCTCCAGCCACTGCCATTCCCGAAAGTCCGGTCCCGGAGCGAGGTACTGGCTGAAGTGCCCGCCACCCAGATTAATCCGGTGGTTATCTGCGGGTAGAAAGCGCAGCGAAGCCTGGGCCGTGTAAAAAACGTCGTCGGTATTCCACCGCGTGACGGGTTTGAGCCCACCGCCCAGCAGC